>Ga0315281_10015509_pt1 | contig 10216 bp, 9 predicted proteins | sample YL17G07_0_MG_FD_204540 | JGI IMG/M metagenome (GOLD analysis project Ga0315281, IMG submission 204540) | Sediment microbial communities from Yellowstone Lake, YNP, Wyoming, USA - YL17G07_0 | ecosystem: Environmental > Aquatic > Freshwater > Lake > Sediment | place: USA: Wyoming | collected...
CGGTTGCACGGCAGAAAGTTGTAGGGCATCGGACTCTCCTTGCCAGGAACGGCCCGATTGTACCATGCTTGTCAAGTCCCCATTTCCGCGCCGAAGGCGCGGGAAAGGGGGTTTGTGCAACAGGCTCCTATATAGTCTTCATCCGCGAAAGCACCCGCAACGCCTCGGAGATGGAGACCTACTCGCAAAAGGTCGGCGCCGCCTTGACCGGTCACCCGATCACGGTGCTCGCCGCCTATGGCCGTCACGAGGTGCTCGAAGGCCCGAAAGTGGAAGGTGTCGTTATCCTGGAATTCCCCAGCTTCGATGAGGCGAAGGTGTGGTACGACAGCCCAGCCTATCGGGAGGTACGCGAGCATCGCTTCCGAGGCGCCGACTATCGCGCCGTAATCGTCGAGGGCCTGCGATAAGCCGATGACGCCCCGCCACGTTGCCCGAAATGTCGGGCAACGCGCCTTTGAAAGTGAGCCAACCGCAAATTACGATTGAGAGGCTCAATCCATTCAGCATAAGGAGCATGGCATGAACGTCGCGGCGATTCTCGGCAGCCGGAACCCGCAAGGCCAGACGGCGCGCGCGGCGGGTGCGCTGCTGGATGTACTGGCCGCCGGCGGCGCGGAAGTGGAGCGCTTTTTTCTGCCGGCGATGAAAATCGAGCGCTGCCGCCAGTGCGACGACAACGGCTGGGGCATTTGCCGGACGCAGGGCCGCTGCGTGATCGAGGACGATCTCGCCTCGCTCGTCGCGCGGATGAAATCGGCGGACCTCGTCGTCTTCGCGACGCCGGTCTACTTCAGCGACCTGAGCGAGAGCCTGAAGGCGTTCCTTGACCGCTTCCGGCGCACCTGCCTGCACGAGAAAGGCAAGGCGGGAATCGAGGGCAAGCCGGCGGTCGGCATCTGCGTGGCTGGCGGCGGAGGCGGCGGCGCGCCGCAGTGCGCGCTAAACCTCGAAAAAACCCTCGCCCGTTGCGGCTTCGAATTGCTCGACCTCGTTCCCGTGCGTCGGCAGAACCTCGACACGAAACTCCGCGTCCTGCGCCTCACCGGCGAGGCGCTGGCCGCTCAGATGAAATGAATATGGTGCCGCGGCCTGTTTGCTGCCCCCTCAGAACAATCAAAGCCGCTGAGCGTAACTCACTCAGCGGCCTTGACTTCAGATGGTGGAGGATAGGGGAGTTGAACCCCTGGCCTCTAGAATGCCATTCTAGCGCTCTCCCAACTGAGCTAATCCCCCGACAAGTTATAATATAACACTGATTGCGCGGCGCGTCAATCCGGCGCCATGAGTAATGCCTCAGTTACAGGAGGTGTGGCACAGCCGCCCCCGGCTGTGCGGAACGGCTTGCCGGCGTTATCACAGGCGAGGGCGCCTGTGCCACACGCGACATCTTGAAAATGAGCCTCCTGTAACTGAGGCATTACTGCCATGAACGGCAGAATCGGTCGAGCCGTCTTGTCGCACGCCCCATCTATCGGGACCGTCCTGAATCACGGCTGAGCGCGCGGATGAAATCCGGCTCCAGCCGCCCGCCGAGTTTCTCGCACGCCTCGGCGTCGGCCCAGGCCTTGTCGTACTCTTTCACGCAATAATGCGCGACCGCGCGGCTCTTATAAGCCTCAGCGTAGTTCCAATTCAGCTCGATTGCTTTGCTGTAGGCCGAAACAGCCCCGGCGGCGTCATCGGTCTTGGAGTACGCCTCCCCGAGGTTGTAATAGGCCATCGCCAATTCCGGATCCAACTCGACGGCCCGGAGGCAGTCCTGAATGGCCTCCTCGTACCGCCCGAGGTGGATGCAGGCGGAGGCGCGGTTATTGTAAGCCATGGGAAAGTTCTCGCGCATCTGGATGGCCAGACTGTAGTTGTCCACCGCTTCTTCGAACTCCCCTTGCTTGGCGTACCAGATCCCGCGATTGTTGTAGGGCTCTGGGAAATTCAGCTTCAGCCGGATCGCTTCGTCGCAGTAGCGGAGCACGTCGGTGTAGTCGCCGGCGTTGATCCACGCATCGGCGAGATTGTTCCACGCGCGCGGGTTGTCCCTTCGCTGGTTGACCGTGTCCTGCCAGATCGCGGTCCCGGTCTGGTAGTCCGCGTTGCGGCGCCAGGTCAACGCGCCGAGGATGGCGGCTGCGGAGAGGGTCAGCACCAGCGCCAGCAACTCGGCCGTGAGCGTCCGCTCCGCTTCCGTCTCATCCAGGCGGCGCGCCAGCCGCTCGCCGACCAGGTAAATTGCGACGACCACGACCGCCGCGATCGCCGCCAGAGGCAGGTACATCCGGTGCTCGAACGCCAGGTCCTTGATCGGCAAGAAGCTCGATGTCGGCGCGAGGATCAGGAAGAGCCACGCGCCGGCGAATCCCCACATCGGCCGCCGCACGAGCGCCACGACCGTGGCCGCGAGGAGGACTCCGATCACGATCGCGCCGGGCATGATAGCCGCCGGATTCTTCGCCACCGGCCAGTTGTAGTCCAGGCAGAGGCCGGTCGGGCGGAATACCAGCGCGAGGTAATGGAGAATCACGCCCGGTTGGCTCTGGGCGTACTGGCGCGGCGTAACGCTCTCGAACCTGAACCCGGCCGAGAGCGGACTCTTGACGAACGCCTGGCGGATCGAGCCGGCCAGGAGAAACCCTGTCGCCAGCAGCCCGGCATAGAGCGGCCATCGCCGCCGCAACGTCTCGCGGAACGAGCCGGTGATGAAGATCCGGTCGTAGAGCAGCAGCATCGCCGGCGCGGAGATCATGACCTCTTTGCAGCCCATTCCCAGCGCGCAGGCTGCCACCGCCGCGACGGACCATACAGCCACGGCGGAGTTTAGACCGCGAAAGCGCGAAAACGCGAAAGACGTATAAAGAACAGACCTGAATCCGCACCGTTCTTTCACTTTTCGCGCTTTCGCGTTTTCGCGGTCAGAATTCGTTTCCGTTCCCGTGGTTGACAGATGCGGCGACGAGGATGCGGAACGGATAAGACAGTATAGCGCAAGGAGATAGAACAGCCCCATCAACGACTCCATGCGCTGGATGACGTACGTAACAGCCTCGGTTTGCAGCGGATGGAGCGTCCAGAGCAGCGCGGTGCAGAACGCGAGCGCGGTCGCGCTCTCTTCGCTGAACCGCCCCGCGAGGCGCGGCATCGTCAGCGTCCGGCGCATGATGCCGAAGAGCGTGAGCCCGGCCAGAAGGTGGACGGCTACGTTGAAGACGTGATATCCCCTCACGTCGCCGCCGAGCGTGTAGTTGAGCGCGAGCGTCAGTTGTACCACCGGCCTCGGTCCAGCCAGTATCGGTCGGATCGGCCACAGATGCTTCGCGCTCGGCAGATCCACGAAAACCGTGTCGTCGAAGATGAACGGCCCGTTGAAGCTGTCGCTGTAGGCGGCCAATCCCGCGAGGACCAGCACCGCGCAGGCCAGCGCCGCGGCCCATGCGGACCGCCGTTTCTCGCGCGGAAGACTGTCGGGAACCAAGGTGGCGTTGTCGCTCATAGCAGGAAAGGATTCTACGTCCGCGCCTTACGGCTGTCAAAGCGTTTGTTGCCTCATGCTCCGGGCTGCCTTGACAGGCCGCGCTCGACCGGATACTTTCCACGAAGTATGAATTATGAGTGATGAGTGATGAAGTGCTGCTTCATTCTCTTCGAGCCTGATCCGTTCGACTTCGCTCACGGCCCTGAGCCTGTCGAAGGGCCTCAGAGCCGAAGGCATCACTCGCAGTTCTGACTTGTTGGACGACGCCATGCGGTTGAACGATTCGAGAGAGTTCTGGGCGCGCGCGGTTCGGCGGAGCGGCGGCGCTCCGCCGGCGCTGAGACTGCTCTTGGCGCCGGCCGCGCTCGTCTACGGTTACGCGATGCGGCTTCGAAGAGAAGCGTATCGCGAAGGGACTTTTCAGGTTCAGAAACTCGGCGCGCCGGTGATCAGCGTCGGGAACGTCACCGTCGGCGGCGCCGGCAAGACGCCGATGGTTCAATGGATCGCGCGCTGGTGCCTGCGCAACGGCCGCAAGCCGGCGATCCTCAGCCGCGGATATGGCGCGCGCGAAGTCGGCGCGGCGGAGAGGAAGAATGACGAAGCGCTGCTTCTCGATCGGGCGTTGCCGCAGGCGCCGCACTACGCCGACCCGGACCGCGTGGCGTCCGGCCGGAAGGCGATCTCGGCGGGCGCGGACTGCCTGCTGCTCGACGACGGGTTTCAGCACCTTCGGGTCCATCGCGACTTGAACCTGGTGCTGGTGGACGCGCTCGATCCGTTCGGCGGCGGGCGCGTGCTGCCGGCCGGAATCCTGCGCGAGCCGCTCGACTGCCTCCAGGACGCCGATGCGATCGTGCTGACGCGTGCCGACGCGCTTAGCCACGCGGCGCTGGAGAAAGTCCGTCAACAGGCGCGGGCGCTCGCGCCGGGCAAGCCGATCATCGAGGCGGCGCATCGCGCCGTCGCGCTGACGCTCGTAACCGGCGTCGAGGCCGAGCCGATCGAGTGGCTCTCCGGCCGCAGGGTCTTCCTCTTCTGCGGCCTCGGCAACCCGGACGGGTTCCTGCGCACGGTCTCGAAACTCGGCGCGGAGATCGCCGGGGCGCATTTTTTCCCGGACCACTTCGCCTACCGCGAGCGCGACGTGGCCGCGCTCGTAGAGGAGTGCGTGAACGATCGCGCCGACTGCGCCCTGACGACGGAGAAGGATGCCGTCAAGATCGGCGCCTGGCCCGGCATGGCGCCGCTGCGCGTCCTGAAGGTGGAGATCGAGCTGACCGCCGGCCAGGCGCAGCTCGAGAACATGCTAAAGGCGGTTTGCTCTTGAAGAAGGCGACCTGGCGGCAGCATCCGGCGTACCTGGCCGAATATCTGGGCGGCAGGATCTTCATGACCGTCGCGCAGGGCCTGCCGCTGCCGGCGGCCGTGAAATTCGGCGAGTGGTGCGGCCGCCGAATGATTTTCTGGACGCGGCGGAGTTTCCGCACCGCCGTGGACAATCTCCTCCAGGTGTTTCCCGAGATGACGCAGGCCGAGGCGGAAGCGGTGGCGACGCGCGTCTACGAGCACTTCGGTCGAGCTACCGTGGAGGTGGCGCTCGGCGACCGGCTGCTCAAGCGGTCCACGTTCGACGCCCACGTCGTCCTCCGCAACGAACACTACTGGCGCGATGTGCTGGCCGCGGGCAAGGGCGCTATTTTCGTGAGCGCGCACCTCGGGCCGTGGGAGATGTTCGGGATGCTGGCGCGTCACTGGGGCGTCCCGCTGACCAGCGTTTACCGGCCGGTGAAGAACCCGTACATTGACCGATTCATGCGGCGCTATCGGGCCGAGCACGGCCAAACCTTCATCCCGAAGTACGGCGCCGTGCTGGCGCTCTTGCGCCTGCTCCGGCGCGGAGGATATATTGCCCTGCTGGTGGACCAGCACGCGAAGGACGAAGGGCTCTGGGTGCCGTTCTTCGGCCGGCCCGCCTCGACGACGCCGGCACCGGCGTACCTGGCGTTCAAAACAGGCGCGCCGATCCTCACCGGCTACGCGCGGCGGCTGCCGGGGCTGTATTGCTTCGAGGTCTTCTGCGACGAGCCGATGTTCGTCCGGCCGACGGGAGACCGCCAGGCCGACATACTGAACGCCACGATCGAGATCAACCGCCGGCTCGAGGGGTACATCCGGCAGTTCCCGGATCAGTGGCTCTGGATGCATCGCCGCTGGCGCGCGCCGCCGGCGGGCGTCTTGGAGAAAGGGAAAGCGGATGTCGGATCACTTGGTTCGGCTGGTTGAGACGGCCGGGAATCCGCGCGTGCTCGTCATCGGCGACCTGATGCTCGACCGCTACGTCTGGGGCGAGACGCGCCGCATCTCCGGCGAGGGGCCGATTCCCATCCTGGAAGTCATGACCGAGGAAAGCCGTCCGGGCGGCGCGGGGAACGTGGCGTCGAACCTGGCGCATCTCGGCGCGCAGGCCACCGTGTGCGGCGTCGTCGGCGAGGACCCGGAAGGCCAACTGATCGTGCGGGAACTCAAGAAGCTGAACGCCCGATGCGACGGCATCGTGGCGGCGCCCGACCGGCCGACCACGGTGAAGACGCGGTTCATCGGCTACGTGCAGAGCGCGCATCGCGGCGTCCAGCAGATGCTGCGCGTGGACCGCGAATCCAAGCAGCCCATCGCGCGCGAGACCGAGGAAAAGCTCCTCGCCTTCATCGAGGCGGTCCTGCCGCAGCAGCAATGCGTCGTGCTGACCGACTACGACAAGGGGCTGCTGACCGATCGCCTCCTGAAGTTCACGACCGACCTGGCCGGCCGGCGCGGCATCCCGGTCGTCACCGATCCGAAGCTGGCGCGGCCGTATTCGGTCTATCGCGGCAGCACGCTCCTGAAGCCGAACCGCAACGAGGCGCAGGCGGCGACCGGCATCGCCATCCGCGACGACGAGAGCCTGCGGCAGGCGGCCGACGCGCTCATCCGGATGGCCGGCCTGCGTTACGTGCTGATCTCGCTCGACCGCGACGGACTCTACCTTGCCGGCAAGGGGACCGAGAGCCTGAAAATTCCGTCGCGGCCGAAGGGCGACGTGGTGGACATTTCCGGCGCCGGCGACATCATTGTGAGCGTTATAGCGTGGCTGCTCGGCTGCGGAGCGGACGTGCGCGACGCGGCGATGCTGGCCAACGTCGCCGCCGGCGTCGAGGTCACCAAGGTCGGCGCGGCGCCGGTCTCGCGCGACGAAATCCTCAACGAACTCGTCGGCGGCGGGCCGCAACTCAAGATCCGCACCATCGAGGCCGCCGCCGAGGCCGCGCGCGAGGTGCGCCGCCGCAACGGCACGGTGGTCTGGACGAACGGCTGCTTCGACATCCTGCACATGGGCCACTACGAATATCTCAAGTTCTCGCGCCGGCAGGGGGATTTCCTCATCGTCGGGCTGAACAGCGACGAATCCGTCCGGCGGCTCAAAGGCCCGAACCGGCCGATCACCGGCGAGGCGGAGCGCGCGCGGCTCCTGGCGGCGCTCGACGTGGTGGACTGCATCGTGATCTTCGAGGAAGACACGCCGCTCGAAGCGATCAAAGCCGTCCGCCCCGACGTCATCGTCAAGGGCGGCGACTATCGCGAAGACCAGGTCGTCGGCTGGGAAGTCGTCAAGTCCTGCGGCGGCAAAGTCGTCATCGCGCCGTTCGTCGAGGGCTTCAGCACGACGGACATCGTCAAGAAGATCGTGGAACGGTACGGAAAAGCGTGACATGTTTTTTGCCGATCGTACTCGTCCTCGTCGTCGTCCTCGGTCGTTAAAACGGCAGTTCGAGGACGACGACGAGGACGAGTACGAGGACGATTGGGAAAAGGAGTGCACACATGGGCGATGTCGAACGGCAGATTCAGCGCAGCATCGAGGTCAAGCAGGCGTTCCTCGCCTCCGGCGGGGCGAAGATCCTTGAGAGAATGGCCGCGGCGGTTCTGAAGGCGCTGCGCAAAGGGAATCGCGTGTATATCTGCGGCAACGGAGGGTCCGCCGCGGACAGCCAGCACATCGCCGGCGAATTCGTCGGGCGGTTCATGATGGAGCGCGCGCCGCTGCCGTGCGTGGCGCTGACGACGGACACCTCGGTCCTGACCTGCCTGGCCAACGACTACTCGTTCGACGGGATTTTCGAGCGCCAGGTGAACGCGCACGTCCGCAAGGGCGACGTGCTCATCGCGCTGAGCACCAGCGGCAACTCGCCGAACGTCCTGCGGGCCGTCGCCGCGGCGAAGAAGCGCGGCGCGGTGACGCTCGGGTTCTCCGGGCGCGGCGGCGGCAAGCTCCTGAAAGCCGCCGACCTTTGTCTCGTCGCGCCCGACGACCAGTCGCCGCGCATTCAGGAACTCCACATCACGTGCGGGCACGTGCTGTGCGATTTGGTGGAGAAGCGCTACTTCAAGTCAGAAGTATGAGTGATGAATGATGAGTGAAAACGGCAAAACGGGCTTGCGGCGGAGGACGTTGGATTTCGGCCTCCGCGTTATCAGGATGTATTCTGCGCTTCCAAAATCAGCCGAGGCGCAGGTCGTCGGCAAGCAGGCGTTGCGATGCGGCACGTCGGTCGGGGCCCAGTATCGCGAAGCGTTCCGCGCCCGCTCGCGCGCCGAGTTTGCGAGTAAGATGCAATCGGCATTGCAGGAACTCGAGGAGACGTCGTATTGGCTCGAACTCCTCGAAGAGGCAGGCATCGTAAAAAGTCAGCGGCTCGCCTTGCTGCGCCAGGAGACGGACGAACTGACGGCTATCTTCGTCGCTTCCGTGAAGACGGCGAGGAAAGCGCGCGAAGCATGAAAAAGCGACGCCCTGCCGCAGTCCGCACTTCATCACTCATCACTCATCGTTCTGACTTCCGGTCATCACTCATCACTCATCCTTCTGACTTCCGCAAAGCCGTCTTTCTGGATCGCGACAATACCATCATTGATGATATGGAGTTCTCCATCAACCGCGCCAGGCTGCGTCCGCTCCCCGGCACGCTGGCCGCTTTGCGCAGACTTCAGGCCGCCGGCTATCCGCTCGTCATCGTGACGAACCAGTCCGGTGTGGCGCGGGGCATTTTCGACGAGGCGCAACTGCGGGCTTTCCACGATCACATGATGCAGTGGTTCGCGGAGCGCGGGATCCGCATTACCGCTATCTATTACTGCCCGCACTATGCCGAAGGAAAAGTGGCGGAATACTCGATCGCGTGCGATTGCCGCAAGCCGAAGCCGGGCCTGCTGCTGCGCGCGGCGCGCGAGCTCGGCGTGGACCTGAAGCAATCGTGGATGGTCGGCGACCGCCCCGCCGACATCGGCGCCGGCCGAGCCGCCGGATGCCGGACCATCCGCGTGGGGAACGCGGACTGGGGGGAGTCCGATTCGCGGGCCGATTTCGAGACGCCCGATCTCGCCCGCGCGGCGGAGATCATTCTGGGGAGTGAGGACTAGCGACTGGCGGTTGGCGATTGAACGGCAGGAACCCGCTTCTCAATCATCCTTCATCGCTCATCACTCATCCTTCATCCTTCATCACTTGCCTTTCAGCAACTTCATTTCGATCATCTTCTCGACGATCTGGACCGCGTTCGTCGCGGCGCCTTTGCGGATGTTGTCCGCGACGCACCAGAGGTCGAGCGTGTTCGCGCGCGACGGGTCCTCGCGGATGCGGCCGACGAAGACTTCGTCGCGCCCGGCCGCGTCGAGCGGCATCGGGTACCGGCTCTTCGCCGGATCGTCCACGACGACCACGCCGGGCGATGCGGCGAGGATTTCCCGCGCGCGGTCCGCCGACAGCTTCCGCTCGAACTCGACGTTGATCGCCTCCGAATGCGCCAGCGCCACCGGCACGCGCGCGCAGGTGGCCGTCACGGCCAGGTCCGGCTCGGAGAGAATTTTCCGCGTCTCGCGGATCATCTTGATCTCCTCTCCGTAATAGCCCGGATAGATGTCCTTCAGCGTGCTGACCTGCGGGATCACGTTGCCGAAGATCGGGTGCGGGTACTGCTCGGGGCGCGCGGGTTTTCCGGCAGGCACGTCGCGCACCTGGCGTTCGAGCTCCGCGACGGCGGCGCCGCCGGAGCCCGAGACGGACTGGAATGTGGTCGCCACGATGCGCCGGATGCGGGCCGCGCGGTGGAGCGGCGCGAGCGTCACAACCATCTGGATCGTGCTGCAGTTCGGGTTGCTGATCAGCCCCTGGCTCTCGCGCAGCGCCTCGGGGTTGACTTCCGGGATCACCAGCGGCACGCGGGGGTCCATGCGGAAATCGTCGCCGTTGTCAATCACCACGCAGCCGCGCTTGACCGCCTCCCATCCGTAAAGCTGCGAGGCGCCTTTGGCGCCCTCGGTGCCGGCGAACAGCGCGATGTCCGCCCCGTCGAACGCCTCCGCCGACGCGGGCACGACCGGATAATCCACGCCGTCCACCGTCTCCGTGCGCGCCGTGCGGGCGAGCACTTTGACGCTCGACGCCGGGAAATGCCGCTCGCGCAGAACCTGCAGAATGCGGGTTCCGACCAGCCCGATGCCCACGACCACCACCGAATATTTCTTCATCGCTTCGGCCCGTCCCCAGGAGAACACGTAAAGCCCCGACATTCCATGATAGAGTAAACTCGGACTGGGTTTCAACCGGCGGGTCAGGCGCCGCGGTCCATCGCTTCGTTGGCGAGGGCGTCGGCGCGGGAGTTCATTTCGCGCGGGACATGCTGCGCCTTCCAGGAGGCGAACTCCTGAAGC
>Ga0315281_10015510_pt1 | contig 10216 bp, 7 predicted proteins | sample YL17G07_0_MG_FD_204540 | JGI IMG/M metagenome (GOLD analysis project Ga0315281, IMG submission 204540) | Sediment microbial communities from Yellowstone Lake, YNP, Wyoming, USA - YL17G07_0 | ecosystem: Environmental > Aquatic > Freshwater > Lake > Sediment | place: USA: Wyoming | collected...
CAGCGCGATCAGCGCAGCAAAACGGTGCATCAATAATAACTCCTGAAATATTCCGGCCGCCATAACGACTTCATCGGCGCGGCGCATTCTAACCGTTTACGGCGATAATCTCTTTCAGTCGGCTGTGAAGGTCTGCTTATCGCGCCAAGGTTTGCGGAGTCTTGAGTTGCAATGCGACCAAGAATTTTTCGGTCTACATGCTTCTTTCCGCGTTGTTTGTGTGGCTTTTGCCTATAATCCCCAACTTGCATCTTCAACCTGACACTTGCGCGGGGCAATGATCGAAATGGGGGCGTTATGATAAATAAAATGTGGGAGCTTCTAACCACCTTCACTGAAGAATCTCAGCGAGCAGCCCTAGCAAAATGTACCGAACTGGGGCTGGATCAAAATAGAGGCGTTGTATCGCTTGATGAGTCTTATATCAACCTCAACTCAGCGTGTAACACTCTCAAGGATGCTATTCAGCAAAACAAGCTGATACAACTCCCCATCTCCATTCAAAAGATAATCTTTACCTCTCTGGAAGCAGTTGCTCGATCCCAAACAAGTCTCATTGCCGGGACAGATGAAGTCGTTAATCTTGCCGATGCGATTGAAAAGCTCAACACTCACATCTGGCAATATGGCTTGCTCAATCTTTCGCCTGAAGTTCTCGGTTACCAGACTAAGCTCAATCAACTAAAAAGTTTAGAACTTGCAGCAGTTGAGACTCAGAGAAAGCTACAGGAAGGAATTCTTGTAAAGGAAAATCTGGAACGGCTTCTGAGTGAAGCCCAGACGCAGAGTGAATCTCTCAAAGCGTCTGTGATAGAAGCCGCCACAGCTTCTGCTGCGGCAGAATCAGCTCTCGCAGTGGCCACGGATTCAAGTCAAAAGGCTGCGACAGCATTAGGAATCGTTCAACAGAATGAAGCAACCTCTACCCAGCTACTTACGACATCAAACAAAAACAACGCCGAAATCTTAGTTCACCAAACAAATATAAATGCTCTTGTCGCTGGCTTCACCACACTTAAAGCTGATTTAGAAACCAACAAGAGCACGCAAGAACAGCTATTCAATGAGTTTGAAGCATACAGAACGAAAATTGACGGTCTTCTAGGTGATGCGAATCGAACTGGAATGGCGGCATCATTTGCTAAGCGGAAAAAAGATCTGGATGACCCAATGAAAGCTTGGCTCTATGTGTTTGGGGCCTCGATTGCTGGACTGGTTGTTATGGGTGTCATTTATTTAGCCCCGCTTCTCGATTCAGGCAAGCTAGAGCAACTCCCGTCCAGACTTGCTCTAACTGCGCCGTTTATATGGCTGGGTTGGTTCTCAGCCAAACAATATGGCTACACTTCACGATTGCGAGAGGACTACGCCTACAAAGAAGCTTCAGCCAATTCTTTTGAAGGATATAAACGAGAAGCGACGCAAATAAATCCAGAAGTACAAAAGAGCCTTATGGAGACTGCCATAAAAAATCTTGGCGACAACCCGATACGGATATATAGCGGGCACGAAAATCATGCGAGTCCGCTACACGAACTTTTAGAGAAGTCTCTGAAGGACGAAAAACTGATGGATCTCGTGAAGGCTATCTTTGCGAAGGTCAAGGGTTGAGCATTAACTAAGCAAATTGGGGCACCTTTGAAATGGCAAAACTAACCGAACAGGAACAACAGGAAATCATCCGCTTCATGGAAGCGGGCAAGCCGTTGCCGGACAAATATCGCTTTCTGCTGTTCGAGGACAAGCGCGAGGTCGAGCTGGTGTGGAACGGCAAGACCGGCGAGCTGTGCAACGTGGTGCTGCCGTTTCAGATTATCGAGCAGGTGGACGAGCCGCGCTCGGAGAAAGAACTCAAGCTGCAACCGGGGCTGTTTGACACGACATCGGGGCGCCAACTCAAGGGATGGACGAACAAGCTGATCTGGGGCGACAACAAGCTGATCCTCTCATCCCTCAAAAACGGCCCGCTGCGCGAAGAGATTGAAAAGCAGGGCGGCCTCAAACTGATCTACATTGACCCGCCCTTCGACGTGGGCGCGGATTTTTCGATGGACATCGAAATCGGCGGCGACACCTTCACGAAAAGACCCAACGTGCTGGAAGAACTCGCCTACCGCGACACCTGGGGCAAGGGCGCGGATTCCTTCATCAGCATGATCTACGAGCGGCTGGTGCTGATGCGCGATTTGCTGGCGGAGGATGGGAGTATTTATGTGCATTGCGATTGGCGGGTGAATGCCTATATCAGGCTCGCAATCGAAGAGGTTTTTGGCAGTGAGCAATTTCAAAACGAAATTGTGTGGATCAGAACTAACGCCCACAACATGCAAACGCTGGGCTACGCTCGTTCTCAGGAAACTATCTTCTTCGCTTCAAAATCGAAAAGCATTATTTTTAATGAGCAGCGAACAGAATATGGTGATGCGCAACTCGGCCGATACAAACAAGATGAAACAGGGAGGTTATACACCGGGCGAGACATGACGTTCTCATCAGCCAACCCCGGTCGTCAGTTTGAATGGCGGGGAGCGAAACCTCCATCGAATCGTTCTTGGGGCTATCCCTTGGAGAAGCTTGAAGAGCTTTGGGCGCAAGGTCGTATCTTGACGAAACAAGATGGAACACCTCGGCTCGATGGCTTGAAAGTTTATTTGGATGAAACCAAAGGTAAGCCTTTGACCACCCTTTGGGATGATGTTGGTCGTATTGGAAATACATCGTCTGAACGTCTCGGCTATCCCACTCAAAAACCCGAAGCCCTCATCGAACGCATCATCAAAGCCTCGTCCAATGAAGGCGACCTGATCGCCGATTTTTTCTGCGGTTCCGGCACCACCGCCGCCGTGGCGGAAAAGCTGGGGCGCAAGTGGATTACCAGCGACCTCGGCAAGTTCGCCATCCACACCACGCGCAAGCGTCTGATCGGTGTGCAGCGGCAATTGAAGGCCGAGAACAAGCCCTATCGCGCTTTTGAAATTCTCAACCTGGGCAAGTACGAGCGCCAGCATTACATCGGCGTGAACCCCAACCTGCGCGATGCGGAAAAACAGAAACAACTGGAAGAGAAGGAAGCCGCCTTTCTGGATTTGATCCTGCGCGCCTACCGCGCCGAACCGACCACGGGCTTCGCCACTTTCCACGGCAAGAAGGCCGGGCGGCTGGTGGCGGTGGGGCCGGTGAACATGCCGATCACGCGGCTCTTCGTGGAAGAGGTGATCCTGGAATGCCGCAAGAAGCACATCACCAAGGTGGACATGCTCGGCTTTGAGTTCGAGATGGGCTTGTTCCCCAACGTGCTGGATGAGGCGAAGTCCAAGGGCATCGACATCGCGCCCAAGTACATTCCCGCCGACGTGTTCGACAAACGCGCGGTGGAGAAGAACCAGGTGGTGTTCCACGACGTGTCGTTTATCGAGGTGAAGCCCATCATCAAACACGCTTCCAAAAAACAAATGTCCACCGTGGCGGTGGAACTGACCGATTTCTCGGTGTTCTATTCGCAGGATTCCATCGCCGCCGCCGAGGCTTCCATCAAGGACAAGCAAAGCAAGATCGTGGTGGAAAAAGGCCAGATCGTGAAGGTGAGCAAGGACAAGGACGGCATCGTCACCCGCGAGCAACTTACCAAACATTGGACGGACTGGATTGATTACTGGTCGGTGGATTTTGATTTCGAGAGCAAGCGGGAGATAATCCGCGTACAGAATGCCGAGAGTGGCGAGCGGGAAGAAGTTTGGACGGGGGATTATGTGTTCGAGAACGAGTGGCAATCCTTCCGTACCAAGAAAGACCGCTCGCTGGAATTGGTGAGCGTGGCGCAGGAAGTCATGCCGGGACGGCGCAAGATCGCGGTCAAGGTGGTGGATATTTTTGGTAATGACACGATGACGATTGTAGAGGTGGCGGTATGACAAAACCCAAAACTCCAAACTACCATAGACAACGGTTTTTGCTGGTTCTGTTAGAGCTTACGGGAGGCAGATTGTCAAAAATGGATTTTCAGAAATTGTTGTTTTTATCGCAACAAGAAACTGAATGTCCATATTACGATTTTGTTCCTTATCACTATGGTTGCTACTCATTCCAGGCTCAATCGGATATTGAGCTGTTGGAATCCAGAGGTTGGTTGCAAACAGTAGGTAACGAAATTCAGTTGCTGGAAAAATCAGCCGCCAGTATGGCGCGCGATGAATTGGCTAGAGCCAGCTATTTCGCAAGAAAGTATAAGGATCACAGAGGCGTTGAATTAGTGCGTTATGTTTACGAGCATTATCCTTACTACGCCATACACAGCAAGATGGCAGAGGATATTCTGAGCAAATCCTCTTATGAAGCCGTTATCCAGGCCGGGGAAAAGCTAAAGTCGAATGCAAAAAAACTTTTTACTATCGGCTATGAAGGGTTGTCTTTCGAGAAATATATCAATCAGCTAATTTGCCATGATGTGCGTCTGTTGTGCGATGTCAGGAACAACCCCTTGAGCCGGAAGTTTGGTTTCTCGAAAGGGATGCTGAGCCATTTGTTACCGAAACTTGGCATCGAATATATCCATATCCCGGAACTGGGCATCGTCTCGGAAAGCCGGAACAACCTGGAAACAAAGTCTGATTACGCGCAGCTTTTCAAGGCTTACAAAAAAACCTTGTCACAGAAAAAGGTAAGCCTAATGAGGCTGGGCGGCTTGCTTGACCAGCACAAACGGGTTGCGCTTACCTGTTTTGAAAAGCAGCATGATTCGTGTCACCGGCACTGTGTCAGCGAATATATGGAAAGCATGAAAGACATCAAGGCTGTCCATCTATGAGCGCGACCAGAAGAGTGTTCATCACGGTTAAAACCTATCCCACGCTTTCAAAGAAGTATGATGAACTGGTTTGCACGGCGGGCATTCTCGATGATGGAAGCTGGGTTCGTGTTTACCCCCTGCCGTTCAGGAAGCTAGATTATGAGAACAGGTACAAGAAATACCAGTGGATGGAGCTGCCACTGGTCAAGAACGAAAGCGATCCAAGGCCGGAAAGTTATAAGATTACAGACATATCCAAGGTTCAGTTAATCGGCGAACCGGTAGGAACCAAGCAGGGATGGGCTGAACGGAAACAGATTATTTTCGGGAAGAACGAAATTCATTCTGACTTGGCTGCTTTGATAACAAGAGCCAATAACAACGAGTTGTCTATCGCCATTTTCAAGCCCGCAGAGCTGCTGGAGTTTGTGGTTGAAAAGACAGAGCGCGAATGGGATCAGGAAAGCCTGGAAATTCTGAAGGCCAAGGCAAATCAACTTTCTCTGTTCCAATCGGAAGATGAAGTCAGGAAAGAGTTTTTGATCGTTGATAAGTTGCCGTACAAGTTTTCTTACCGCTTCAAGGACTGCTCCGGTAAAGAAAGCACCCTGATGATTGAGGATTGGGAAATAGGTGCGCTGTACTGGAATTGCCTCAAGCAGTCTGAAGGCAATGAAGATGAAGCAATTAGCCGTGTCCGAAGAAAATATCTGGAAGAGTTTTCCAGCAAAGAGATTTTTCTTTTCCTGGGCACCACTCGCCAATTCCACGGCTGGGCAAAAAACCCGTTCGTTATTATCGGCGTGTTTTATCCACCTGCATCGTCACAGGATTCTTTGTTTTAGGGTAAGCCATGGCTCTGCATCCCGATTTCCCAGCATCCCCCCACGCCATTCTTGACCCGGAAATTCGCTGGTTCCCGGCGGATGAGGCATTGCGTGAATCCAGCTTTGAAAAACTGATGCCGCCGCTGGTGCCGGAACTGCGCAAGCAGGTGAAGGCATGGCGCGACAGCGGCTATGCCAAGGCAACGGAAACCAGCCGCAGCCTGCTCAACTGGTGGTTCAAAACGCCGCATCTGTTGCCCCAAGCGGATGGCTCGATGGCTGAATTTCAGTATTACTTCGCCCAGCGCGAGGCACTGGAAACCATCATCTATCTGTATGACGTGGTGGGCGTTAAGGACAAGTACGACATGATGCGCTTTGACCATTCCGGCGCGGTTTCCACCGGCATGTTCGATGAGGACTGGCGGCGCTTTGTGGTGAAGATGGCGACCGGCGCGGGCAAGACCAAGGTGATGAGCCTGGCGCTGACGTGGAGCTATTTCCACAAATTGTATGAGCCGGGATCGGAACTGGCGCGCAACTTTTTGGTGATCGCTCCCAACATCATCGTGCTGGATCGGATTTACAAGGATTTCCAAGGGCTGCGCATTTTCTTTGAAGACCCGGTATTGCCTGACAACGGCGTGGACGGGCAGAACTGGCGCGACGATTTTCAGCTCACTCTGCATGTGCAGGACGAGGTGCGCATCACCCACCCGGTTGGCAACATTTTCCTGACCAATATCCACCGCGTCTATTCCGGCGAAGACATTCCGCCGTCGCCTGACGATGAAGACACGATGGATTATTTCCTGGGCAAGCGTCCGACCGGGGCGACGACCGACTCCAAGGTGGATTTGGGCATGATCGTGCGCGACATCGACGAGCTGATGGTGTTGAACGACGAGGCGCACCACATCCACGACAGCCGCCTGGCGTGGTTCAAGTCCATCGAGGACATCCACAACCGTCTCAAGCAAAAAGGCGATGCTTTGAGCTTGCAGGTGGATGTGACCGCCACGCCCAAGCACAACAACGGCGCGATCTTCGTGCAGACGATTGCCGATTACCCGCTGGTGGAGGCCATTTCGCAAAACGTGGTCAAGCATCCCGTGGTGCCCGATCCCGCCAGTCGCGCAAAATTGCAGGAAAGCCAAAGCGCCAAGTTCACCGAGAAATATGCCGACTACATCAACCTTGGCGTTGTGGAATGGCGCAAGGCATACGCCGAGCATGAAAAAATGGGCAAGAAGGCCATCCTGTTCGTGATGACCGACGACACCAAGAATTGCGACGATGTGGCGGCCTATCTGGAAGGTACCTACCCGGAGTTGACTGGTGCGGTGTTGGTGATTCATACCAAGAATAACGGCGAGATTTCAGAATCGGCAACTGGCAGGAATAAGGAAGAGCTGGACATGCTGCGCCAGCAGGCCAACGAGATTGACGGCATGGATAGTCCTTACAAGGCGATTGTGTCGGTGCTGATGCTCAAGGAAGGCTGGGACGTGCGCAACGTGACCACCATCGTCGGCCTGCGCGCTTATGCGGCACAGAGCAACATCCTGCCGGAGCAGACGCTGGGGCGCGGCTTGCGCAAGATGTATCCGGGCGGCGTGGAAGAGTATGTCAGCGTGGTGGGCACCGATGCCTTCATGGATTTTGTGGAATCCATCCAGGCCGAAGGCGTGGTGCTGGAGCGCAGGCCGATGGGCGACGGTTCCGGGGCAAAAACGCCGCTGGTGGTGGAGATTGACAAGGAGAACACCAAGAAGGACATCGAGGCGCTGGATATTGAAATCCCGGTGATGACACCGCGCGTTTACCGCGAATATAAAAATCTGGCTGACCTGAATGTGGGCGCACCAGGCATCGTAAAAGTACCTTACCGGAAATTCAGCGAGGAGGAGCAGCGGGCGATTGTGTTCAAGGACATCGCCTCCGGTGAAGTGACACACACCACCATTCTGGATACGGCAGGCATTGCCGACTACCGCAGCGTGATCGGCTATTTCACGCAGACCATCATGAAAGACCTGCGCCTGATTAGCGGCTACGACGTGCTTTACGGCAAGGTAAAGGCGTTTGTGCGGTATGAGCTGTTCGACAAGCAGGTGGAGCTGGAAGATGCCAACACGCTGCGCAACCTGTCGGAACTGGCGGCCACGGTTACGCTAATCAACGCTTTCAAGAAAGCCATCAACGCGCTGACGGTGCGCGACAAGGGCGATGCGGAAATCCGCGACACCATCAAGCTGCGGCAGACGCGCCCCTTTGTGACGAAAGACCAAGGGTATCTGATCCCGAAAAAAAGCGTGTTCAACAAGATCATCGGCGACAGTCATTTCGAGTTGCTGTTTGCGCGCTTTCTGGAGGACTGCGACGACGTGATCGCATTCGCAAAAAACTATATGGCCGTGAGCTTCAAACTGGACTATGTAAACGCCACCGGCGATATTTCCAATTACTACCCGGATTTTATGGTGAAGCTGACGGCCAAGGAAATTTTCATCGTCGAAACCAAGGGTCAGGTTGACCTCGATGTGCCGCTAAAAATGGCGCGGTTAAAGCAATGGTGCGAGGACATCAATCGAATACAGTCGAAGGTGAAATATGACTTCGTGTATGTCGATATGGAGGGGTTTGAGAAGTACAGGCCGACCAGTTTCCGCGAGCTGGTTAAGGGGTTTACGGAGTATCGCTGACCGCTATGTTTTGTAACTCCATATTGCCATTCAACGTTTCATCCTGAGCGGACAGTCAGAAATGGCGATTCACGATTTGTTTTCACCGTCCGCTCTGGCCGATTATGCACAGCTCTCGATTATGTGAAGTATCGGAACGGACTATGCTGAAAGGTAGGAAGTAAGCGACAAGGGAGGGGGCGATGCAATTGTAAGCTGCACATAATTTCGGCGGCGGTATGAAATAGCAACCCCACTTCAGGGGACTATTATTGGCCACATTACTACGCCGTGCAGCTACAGACGCACGGAAACTGGTCGCAAGATTCCTGGCAATGGACACCTGGAGCGCTGATTGACTCTCTGGTTGCATGATTATTATGTGAAGGTCGGAATTTGCGCGAGGCAACGGCAGTCTGCGTTTTAAACGAACTCAATTTTCCACTTCACATAATCGAGAACTGTACATAATCGGCCATTGCGGCCGTTTCAGTTGCCTGAACCTTCGTCTACTGTTGTACCCATTGCGGAAGTTCTAATCTCTTCGGGCGCGCCCGAAGAGATTAATCTGGGCACAGGCACTGGGAAACAAAAGTACTCTTAGGAAGCTCTGATTAAGTCCTCATTCGTCATTCCGGCGAAGGCCGGAATCCAGTGTTTTCAATGGACTGGACACCGGCCTTCGCCGGTGTGACGGACTTAATCAGACCTTCCCTTACCTTAGCTTTACTTGCTCTTTGCGGCGGTTGGAAGTACTTTGGCATTAAAATTATCTAGTGCGTTAGACAGAGCTTGCTCATTTTCAGCCACGCCCTTTAATGTGTTTTGACAAAACTCAATCAAAGTAGATGTCGGGACGGTTGCCAGAACAGTAACCTGACGAAGCTCCTTGCCAGTTTTTTCATCTAGCCCAACACTTGTTTGGAATTGAATCTTTGAAACAGGAATGCCAACCATAAGTCCCAATCCGTCCGCATATATATGCGTTGCAGATTGCATAGATTCAGGTATTACAGTAATGCTGGATTCTGTTGTTTGCGTACTCATCACTCTATCCTTTTAAACTGTTAGCCAAATAGTAACTTTGTTGTGTGTTTACTTTAAACCCTGCCAAGCTTCCACTTTCAGCGGGTGCCTCTGGCAGTATCGCCTTGACTGTGGGGGTGCCAATTGTCATCTCAACAGTGAAATAGAAAGGCTTATGGTTTCCATCAGCCATGTCTTGCGCTACTTCTTGAGCTGACTGCACACGCACTAGTAAAGTAGCATTTCCTGCTGCTTGAAAAGCATGCCCAGCAGTACTCCAATTTGATACATGCTCGCTTACTAGACTTCGTGCTGAAACTACAGGCTCCAAGCCCATTCCAAGCAAAAGGTCACTCAAGGTATCCAATGTCCAATTTCCGGGTGAACCGAGCCAGCGAGTTATTTGCTCAGGCTTCCGTCTGATTTTTCGAGCAAGTTCTGCTCGGCTGGTCTTTCCTTCATGCTCCTGAGCCGCAAACTCTGCGAGTACAAGTTCGTGGATTTTGTTACCGAAACGACCACGAAAATATGCCCGCATCGCAACGGGAATCGCGGTATCAGCACCTCTAGCCTCAGAGGAGATGGGTGTTGTTTGAGATACAGGCAGTTGGGTAGACATGATTGCCTCCTGATGGTTTTGGTTCATACGCTGGGAAGAGATTTCTCCATTCTGTTTTGCAGCCGACAATTGCATCTCTCCATTTTCTATCTCTAGGGCCACCCAGATCGATTCGGTGCCAGCAACTCAGAGCAATAAAAACGTCAGTATCCGCGAATCTATCGAATAGCGTTTATCTGCCGCCCTTCCCAAGCCAATTCAGCCCGCCAATCTATCGGCGGCAGATAAACCTTGTTGGACTAAACCTTCGGAGAGCGGAACCTATGGGGATTGT
>Ga0315281_10015511_pt1 | contig 10216 bp, 1 predicted proteins | sample YL17G07_0_MG_FD_204540 | JGI IMG/M metagenome (GOLD analysis project Ga0315281, IMG submission 204540) | Sediment microbial communities from Yellowstone Lake, YNP, Wyoming, USA - YL17G07_0 | ecosystem: Environmental > Aquatic > Freshwater > Lake > Sediment | place: USA: Wyoming | collected...
AGATCGTTGTCGGGGGAGTTGTAGGGCCGTCCGATGCTGTGGCGAAAGGCGTAGGCCGCGATGCTCGGGACTTTCGCGATGAGGCGCTGCGTCTGCCGCATGCGCGAGGCCTTGTCGAAGATCAGCTTGGCGTCGGGATTCAACGTCGAGAGCGCGCCGACGGTGCTGAGGAAGATCCCCATCGGGTGCGCGTCGTACCGGAAGCCCTCCATGAATTTCTTGATGTTCTCGTGCAGCATCGTGTGGAACGTGATGTCCCGCACCCAGTTCTGCTGCTGCGAGGCCGTCGGCAGTTCGCCGAACAGAATCAGATAGGCGGTTTCGAGGTAATCGCTCTCTTCGGCCAGTTGCTCGATCGGGTAGCCGCGATAGAGCAGGATGCCTTTGTCGCCATCGATGTAGGTGATGCTGCTGCGGCAGTTCGCCGTGTTCATGAACGCCGGGTCGTACGTCATCAGCCCGAAGTCGTCTGCGCCCGTCTTGATCTGACGCAGGTCCATCGCGCGGACCGTTCCGTCCTGAATCGGCACTTCGTACTTCTTGCCCGTGCGGTTGTCGACGATCGAGAGCGTGTCAGCCATGTTCAGGAGTGGAGTCTGTGCGTTCCGGTGGTTGCGTGTCGATGTCGTCGGACGCGGCATCCGCGGCCGCACGGTAACTGCCCGACGCCCACTGCACCAGATCCTGTAGGCGGCACCGGTCGCTGCAAAACGGCCGGTAGTCCTGCTGAATCGGATGACGGCGGCAGAACACGCAGACGGGCGTGGCGACGGTCGGCACGCCACATTATGGCATCCACGGGCCGGGTGGATCCGCAGACCTTTCGCTCGCGACTTACGAATATGTGATTGGAATACAAATACCTGTCTGTCTGCCAAAGTACGACATAATGCCCAACCGCACCGAGGAATTCTCCGAGAAACTGCGTCTAATGCCGGCAGAGCCTGCACGACCAGGGCCCTACCGGAGGGTTGGGGACATGACACAGGCAGCGCTCGGGTTCGCGATCTTTCTACGCTCCTCTCGGATTCGGCCCGCGCGGCCCCATGCCCACCCGCTCACCAGGCGCGTTCGGCTTTTCTCCACATCTCACGCAACATGCAGCAGCAGCGCGCCGCCGTTGGCGACGCGACCTTCTCTGCAGGAGGAGTGTGCGCCATGAAACGGATCACCTTGCTGGGGTTCTTCCTCGCCGTCGCCGCCGCTACGGCTCTTCATGCGCAGCAGGTGGGACCGAATATCAGCGCCATTACGGGCACGGGAGCGATTACCGGAGACCCGTACCTGCGCCAGCAGAACGAGCCGTTCGTGGCCGTGTCGCCATTGAATCCCGAGCACATGATTGTCGTGGCGAACGACTCTCGAACGATTGATATCACCGCACAGGACGGCACGGGCGAACCATCAGCGACGGTGGGCATGGCGACGAACGCCCCCAAGAGCGATCGCGACAATTGGGTCGGTTTCTACGTGTCGTACGATCGCGGCCGAACCTGGAACGGCGGTCTTGTCCCCGGCTCACCGCCCGATTTGTCGAAGGCGAGTCTCGGGTCGCCGGCCCATGGCCAGAGCGCCGCGACGGACCCCGTCGTCGTGTTTGACACGCTGGGTCACGCGTACGTCGGCATGCTTGCCTTTACGCGCGGCGGCATGAGCAAGATGGTCGTCGCCCGGTACACCGACCGCAACAACGCCCACGGCAAGGACACGATTCTGTACGACTTTACGGCCGAGGTCGACCGTGGTTCAGGGAACAACGGCGGCGCGGGATCGGCCAATGGCCAGTTCCTCGACAAGTTGTGGATGGCCGCCGACGTACCGCGAGGAGCCGGAGCGACGGCGTCGTCCCAGGGCAACGTGTACATGGGGTACACGCAGTTCGACGGTCTCGATCAGGGCGGCAAACAGACGCGTTCGCAGCTGAAGTTCGCGCGCTCGACCGACGGGGGCAAGACCTGGTCGAAGGCGATCAAACTGAACTCGCCGAACGAGGGGTTTGCGAACATCCGCAACCACGGCAACTACATCACGATCGATCCGCGCAACGGAGATGTCTACGTCTACTGGCGTGACTACTACGATCTGGCCGTCAACGTGGTGCGGTCGACCGACGGAGGACAGAGCTTCAGCAAGCCGCATCGGATCACCCTCGGCAAGCCATTCGCGCCTTTTCAACAGCCATCCATCACCGATTCCCCGGACACCATGACCTTCCGCGCGCCCGCGTTTCCGGTCGCGACGATCGATGGTCAGGGTCGACATTACGTCGCCATTCAGGAATTCCAGGGGAAGACCTCGCGCATCATGCTGCGCGTTTCGAAGGATCCGCTGGGCACCTGGCCGGCGCCGACGGTGGCAGTCAACCAGCATCTGGATGACTCGCCCTTGCCTCCGAAGCAGGCTCCCGGTGTGGTCAGCGCGGGCCCGCAGTTCTTTCCCGCGATCAAGGTCGCCAACGGGCTGGTCACGCTCTTGTACATGGAAGGTGTGCCGAAGTCCGGTGATGTCGTGCCCGGTATCCATCCGACGACAGGCTGGATGAGCGGTATCGATCGCGAGATCAACGCGTGGATGGCACAGGCGATCCCCAGCGATACGCTCGTCTTCAATCAAGTGCAGAGGGCGTCGTTGTACGCCTACGACCCCGATCAGAAGACGGCCGGCCAGCATTGGCCTGGACAGTTGCCGTACGACACGCGCATTGAACGGAGCCGGCCGAATCTCCCGATGTACCGGTCCGGGACGTCTCCCTTCTTCGGCGACTACACCGGCCTGGCTGCGGTGGTGGATTTCATTCGGAGCGACGCGCCCACGGCCAGCGGGGCGGCGAAGGCGCAGTCGGGGCAGTTGCCGTGGCGCTGGGCGACGGAGGCGGGCGACGGCCCCGGGCTGTTCCAGGGAGTGTGGCCGGACCATCGGTTCGTCAAGGATCCCACCTTCGGTAGCTGGAACACGTACGGTATTCCGGGGTCGGGCGCCGTGTCGTGTATCAACCCGGGCTCGCGTGACGGGACGATCATGACGGCGCAGTTCGCCGCCGGACTCGTCGTCGGCGCGCCGCAGCCGTTTGGCTTGCTGCAGGTCTTGAATCCTGCCGGCACCAACAAAACGTCGTTCGTCATCTACGCGGAGAATCTCACCGTCGCCAACCGAGTGCTCAAGTTCACCGCGATGCCGCCGTCGCCGAACGTCAACGCCTCGTGGGTCCAGTTTGGCGCCGCCAGCACGACGACCACGGCCAAGGTGGGACCGTTCCAGACGGCCACAGTGACGCTGTTTGCCTCGCGCACTTCCGGGTTGCCCGCTAGTGACAGCATTGCCCCGATTCGCGTTCTGGTGGAAGACGTCACGTCACCGGCGCCGGCGACGGGTCTCGTGAACTCGACGAGCGTCCTGCTCAATCCGAGTCCCACCAACGAAACGTTCGCCGTGGCCGAGGATCACCGCATCGTCATTCAAAAGACGCCCGGCGGCACCGGGACGCCCGGCGGCACCGGGACACCCGGTGGCACCGGGACACCCGGTGGCACGGGCACGCCTGGCGGGACGGGCACGCCCGGCGGGACGGGCACCTTCCCGCAGCAATCACCTGGCGGCACGGGAACGCCTGGCGGGACAGGAACGCCCGGCGGCACCGGAACCGGTGCCATCGGCGATGGCAGCCAGCTCGGCGGAATGCTCGGACTGGTCGCCGGCCCTGGCGAGTTTGTGCAGTCGTTCTCGTGGACGGCGACCTCAACGGGCGACGTCTCCTCGCAGTACCAGACGATCACGCAGCTGACGAACTTCAGTCAGCTCGACCCGGATAAGCATCAGATCCAGTTGGTCGCGTTCAGGCTGGTCTCGACGCCGTCACCGGATCCGACGCAGCCGACGTGTGCAATCAACGGTCAGACGGCATATCTGATCAGCGCGGTCTCGAATCCCGACTTGACGCCCGGCGGCACGGGCACACCCGGCGGCACGGGAACGCCCGGAGGGACTGGAACACCCGGCGGCACGGGCACACCCGGCGGCACGGGAACGATGAACGTCTACATCGCTCCGACAGGCACGCCCGGCGGCACAGGCACGCCCGGCGGCACGGGCACGCCCGGCGGCACAGGTACACCTGGCGGCACGGGAACCCCGGGTGGCACGGGCACATCAGGCTCACCGGACAGCACCACTCGTGCACCGCGCCCGGCCGATCAGGTGCTCATCGTGCTCGGCATCCTGCACAAGCACGCGCAGGGCACGATGGCGAATGATGATGACGCGCACGGGGGGCCGAGCGCGTCCGACGTGGCGTTTCAATCGAACGACGAGTCGCCGCTGAATCCCGCCACGGCGATTGTCCCGCTCGCATTCCAGGGGGGCTCGACGGTTGAGAAGGGCGGCGATTCTGCCGCCGCGGACCTGGCGCTCCTCGGGGCTGCGAACTTGGATACGGCGTCGGTTCGAGCGGGCACCTCGATGCATGTCGGCGGGTTGACGCTCGACAATCTCGGACAAACGACACCGAACTCCGCCAGTGGCGCGTTTACGACGCGGTTCTTCCTGTCGCGGAACAACGCGGCGACCATTACCGCAGGAGACGTGCAGGTGGCCACGGTCGTCACCTCCAATGACGCGGCGGCGCTGGCGCCGCCTGCGTCGCCGACCGATCCGCCAACCACGGTTCCGATCGACGCCGTTCTGACGATCCCGGCGAACACGGTCCCGACGCGCAATCTCGCTCCAGGTGAGGCGTATCGCATCAAAGTCGTGACGGATCTCAGCAACGGGCTCACGACGCTGACCCCGGCGGAGCAGACGGCCATGTTTGGCGCGGCGTTGACCTCATTTGGCGAAGTGCTGGAGCAGAGAGAGTTCCTGACGTACGTCGAAGTAAACAACCTCGTCGTCAGCGGCGCCTTCGAGGTGTTGACGGGAGCAGATGCGGCGATCGGGCAATCGCCGGTTGTGGTCGGTCTGCCTGTCCCCGCGGGGGCCGCGGATCTCACACCTCGTGTCCTGTCTGGCGGAAGCGTCATGGCCTCGGGCGTGACGGTCAACGATGCCGGTCCCGGCAGCCTGTATGTGCCGTCGACGCTCGGCTATCGCTTGTCGCCTGACATGACGATCACGTCGCCCGACACGGCGGCCGTGACCGGCGCTCCTGTCGATGCGTTGCTGGCGACCGATCTGATTCCGGTCATCGGGCCTGGCGGATCGTATGCCGTGCCTGCCCGCAGCGTGACGATTCCCGCCGCGACTGCGGTGGCTGCGTACCAATTCGGTGTCCTGGCCGACGACGCCAACCAGTTCACGCCGGAGTATGTGAGTCCAGCCAACGTGGGCGGTGAGACGAACAACTATCGCAGCACGACGATCCGGGTTGTCGCGCCGCTCGTGGCGACAAACTATACGTCGAGTGTCGCGGAAGACCAGGTGTTGACGCTCCACGTCCGCACGGATCATCCGAATCCGAATACCGACACGATTCGTGTGGTCGGCGCAGGTCCCGCCGCTCACGGAAGCGTGACGTTCACGGGCGCCGACGTCGTGTACACGCCCGCTCACGATTACAACGGCCCAGACACGTTCACGTACTCGATTACCGACGACGAAGGGCAGAGCGCGACAGGCACCGTGAGCGTGACGGTCACGGAAGTGAACGATCCACCGGTTCCGACCGACGATGCCACGACAACGGACCAGGACGTCCCGCTCAGCTTCGCCTCGAGCGATCTGACGGCGAACGACAGCCCGGGTCCCGCGAACGAGACCAGTCCGTCGCCAGGTGCGCAGACGCTTACGGTGACAGACGTTACCGAGTCTCCGAGCACGCACGGCACGGTCGCCCTTGCCGGCGGGACGGTCACGTACACACCGGCACCCGGCTACAGCGGGGCTGCGAGCTTCAGCTACACGGTCTGCGACAACGGGACGACCAACGGCGTGCCCGACTCGAAGTGCGCGACAGCGACCGTCACCATTCAAGTCATCCAGACGTTCGCCGTGAAGACGATGGCACTGCCAGACGGCACGTGGGACCTGGCGTACGCGGAGACGCTGCTGGCAGAAAACGGCACGGCGCCGTACGTGTGGAGCGTCGACCTGGCCAAGCTGCCGCTCGGCCTGACGCTCGATCCGTCGACGGGAACGATTTCCGGTACCCCGACGACGACCGGATCGTTCCTCTTCACCGTGACGGTGACCGATTCCGCGGGACACCAGGCCACCCGGGACCTGTGCATCCGCATCGTGCTGGCGCCACTCACGGACCTGACGGTCGTCGATCTGAACGGCCGTACCCCGGAACAGCTCGCCGGGAGCCTCGTGGGAACGGGCCTGACAATCTCGAACGTGGTCTACACCGGCAACCTGCTCGGTGGCGGGTCGTTCGATGGCGCCACGTCGAGCGTGGGTTTCGAGAGCGGCGTAGTGCTGAGTTCGGGCGCCGTCGCCAGCGCGAAGGCGGGGCTCGCGCTCGATCCTCCTTTTACACATGACTCAGCCTCAACCAACCTTGGCGTGCCCGGCGATGCGAATCTGAACGTCCTGCTGCACGCTTTGTCCGGTCCGAACGTCAATACCCTCGACGCGAGTGTTCTCGAATTCGATTTCGTTCCGAACTGTCCGAGCACACCGTGCCAGGTCACGTTTGACTACGTCTTTGCGTCGGAGGAATACAACGAGTACGCCAACAGCCCGTTCAACGACGTGTTCGGATTCTTCGTAAACGGCGTGAACTACGCGCTGCTGCCGGGCACGAATACGCCGGTGTCCATCAACACGGTCAACGGCGGAAATCCTCTGGGCGTGAACGCCCAGAACCCGAGCTTCTTCCGCAACAACGACCAGAGCGACGGCGGAGGCGGCATCAGCATCGAAGCCGATGGACTGACGGTCGTTCTCCATCTCGTGGCGCCGGTCAATGCGGGAGTCGCGAACCACTTGAAGCTCGCGATCGCTGATGCCAACGACCGGTTCTTCAACTCGTGGGCGTTCATCAAGGGGAACAGCTTCAGGGTCGTCGAGATCTGCAACAACGGCATCGACGACGACGGGGATGGTCTCATTGACGGCGACGACCCCGACTGCCATGTGTGTCCGTCGGGCTCAGCGCAGTTGTTTGATGGCCTCACACCGGTGGCCTATGTCGCGGGCCTCTGTCGCGCCGATGTCGAGGAGCCGTTCGTCCCGGCGCCGAGCCTGGGCTCCGGGTTCGGGCGCCGCAGTGTCCGGCCGCTCGCGCTGTTTCCGCCGGTCGTCTTCTCCTTGACGGAACCGGCTACGCACGATGCCGCGGAAGCGACAGCGACGCTTGCCGTGCCGGACGAAACTGCGCCGCCGTCACTCAAGACGCCGGCGGTGGTGCCGTCCGCTGGCGTCGGCATCCCGGGCTCAATCGATCGGAACGATGACCTCGAGGATGGACGAGTCGTGCTGTCCGAGAAGCCGATTCGCAAGCGGGAGTAGCGCGCGGACCGCGCCTAGTGTGGAATTCGCGTCTGCGCGTCGGCGCGGAGTGGATCCGGCGGGTCGGCGTTGCCGCGGATTCTGACGAACTGATCGTAATTGGCGCGCGCGGAGGCGGGGGCGCCGACGGCCTCCTGGGCGCGCGCCGCCCAGTAGTAGAGCGGCGGCAGGTAGCGCAGCGTCGGCGTGTCGTAGAAGAAGATATCCGTCGTTTCCCCGCGGCGCTTCAGGCACTGCTCGAACTCCTCGAGTGCCTCCGCCGCGTGATTGCCCGACTGCCAGTACACCGTGCCGAGCAGGTAGTGCACGAACCACGAGTCATTGCCGACCGTGCGGTCACGTTTCTGCGCATCGCGCAGCGCGTCGATCGCGTCGTTCCAGCGTTTCGCGCGAAGCGCGATCTCGCCCTCGATCAGCCGCGCGTACGCTGTCGTCTGCGTCTGCAGCTTCGTCAGGAGCGTCGAGGCGATCGTGCGGGCCTCGTCGATCCGGTCACAGGCGATCAACACCCGCGCGGCCGGGTACATCACGCTCTCATGGTCGCTCAACGAGACCGCCTTGCGCGCCGCCGCCGCGGCCTGCGACCGGTCGCCGAGCGCCAGCCACGATTCGCCTAGCGCCACATTCTTGGCCGCCGCCATCCCCCGGTTCCCGGACTTTACGTCGCGATCGATGCCCTCGCGCAGGATGCGCACCGCGGTCTTGTAGCGACCCAGGTACATCTCGAGATCGGCCTCGCCGAGCCGCGCGAGGCTGTCGCCGGTGGTGCTGACGCCGTGCAGCCGGGCGAAGGTATCGCGGCCGCTCTGGATATCGCCGCTCGCGATGCTCGATACCGCCAGCGGCAAGTACGCGAAGTCGTACGAGGGGTTCTCCTTCACCACACGCGTGGCTTCAGCCATGGCCGTCTTGAAGTCCGCCGCGTACATCGCGTAGTCCGCGTAATTGCCGCGGCGGACCGCGCTTTTCGGCAGCTCCTCGACACCCTTGCGCGCGACCTCCATGGCCTTGGGAATGTTCCGCTCGTAGAGATACGCGAGCGACAGGTTGTTGTACGGCGCCGCTTCGGCGGGGTACAGCCGCAGCAACGTCTCGTAATTGTCGATCGCTTTCTGGTAATTCCCGGCGACGAACAGGTAGTACCCCGCGAGCGTACGGTACTTTTCGCGCTCGGTCATGCGGTCGACCCGCTTGAGCGCCTGCTGAAAGTGTGCGTCGGCCTTATCGAGCTCCTTGAGATTGGTGTACACCGTCCCGATTAATGCGTAGGCGCGACCAAATTCTGGATCCAGGGTGATCGCCTGCTGAAATGCATCGATCGACGCGAGGTAGCTGCCGCGCTCCAGCAGATCCTGTCCGCGCACGAACGCCAGCATCGCGTCCAGCGATGTCGTGGTGAACGACTCGGGAAACCTCGCCGTGTCGCGCTGTGACTCGCCAAGTTGCTCACGGATCCTGCGCGCGAGGACGCCGACCGCCCCGACGATTTGCGACTTGTCGGGGGCCGTGGTCGCGACCTTCGTGATCGTCTTGCCGTCGGCCGGGTTGATCGCGTCGAGGCTGACCCGAATGCCGCCCGCTGTCCGTTCGATCACGCCATCCAGCAGGACCTTGATGCCTTCGCGCTGCGCGATCAGCGTGCCGACGCGCCCGTCGATGCGTCCGCCGCCCGCCGGGTTCAACTGCGCCGCGAGCTCGTGGGCGTCTTTGCGTGCGTACACCCGAACGTACGACGCGCCTTCCATGGCGAGCGTGAGCGCCTGTTCCACCGAGCCCTCAAACGAGGGATCGCCCGTCCGGTTCTGGAAGTCCGCGATGAGCACGGGCACAATTTCGTGCGCCTTCGGCGGCGTGAGCAGGCGCCGCGTGCCGTAGTACGTGCCGCCCAGCAACAGCACGACGATCGTCGCGGCCGCAGCCATCATCGGCCGGGTCAGGCGCCGGGCGATGGGAATCAGCTCGCCGGCGTCATCGAGGCGATTGAGCGCGGCGGCGAGCTCGGTCGTCGTCTGAAAGCGCGCGGCCGGATCCCGCTCGAGGCAGCGCATCACGACCGACTCGAGCGCCGCGGGAATCGTCGCGTCCACCGACCGGATCGGCGGCAAGCCCTCCGTCGTCCGGTACTTCATCGCCTCGATGCGCATCTGCGGCGTCACGGAGGCCACGAGCCTCGGCCCGGTCAGCAACTCGTACAGAATCAGGCCGAACGCGTAGAGGTCGGCGCGTCCGTCCACCGCCTGGCCCGTGCCCTGCTCGGGCGCCATGTACTCGAGCGTCCCGACGATCGCGCCGGCCGTCGCCTCGTCCGCCGACGCCGAGATCCCGAAATCCATGATCAGCGCGCTCTCGTCGTCGCCCGCGCCGCTGATCATGATGTTGGCGGGCTTGAGATCGCGGTGGACGACGCCGGCCTCGTGCGCCGCCTCGAGGCCGGCGGCGATCTGCCGCGCCAGGCGCAGCGCGCGCGGGATGGGGCACTGGCCGTCGCGCTGCAGCAGGGTCGAGAGATCCTGCCCCTGCACGTAGGACATCGTGATGAACTTCTTGCTGTCGATTTCCCCGAGGTCGTGAATGCGGACGACGTGCTTGTGCGTGACCGAGCGGGCGAGCAGCAGCTCGTTCTTGAACCGCTTCTCGAGCTCGGCGGACACGCGCCGCTTGCTGGTGCGGATCACTTTCAGCGCGACCGCGACGCCGAGTTCCGCGTCCCACGCCTGATAGACCGCGCCCATGCCGCCGGCGCCGAGCAGCTTGATGATGTGGTACCGGG
>Ga0315281_10015512_pt1 | contig 10216 bp, 4 predicted proteins | sample YL17G07_0_MG_FD_204540 | JGI IMG/M metagenome (GOLD analysis project Ga0315281, IMG submission 204540) | Sediment microbial communities from Yellowstone Lake, YNP, Wyoming, USA - YL17G07_0 | ecosystem: Environmental > Aquatic > Freshwater > Lake > Sediment | place: USA: Wyoming | collected...
TCGGCGATGAGTTACCTGCACGACAGCGGTCACCTGCACGGCGGCGTTGGTCCCGAGACCATCTGGACCACGCCGATGGGGCGGATCTGGTTGCTCGGCTGGCAATGGGCCGTGCCGCTCGCAGACATGCGCGGTCACTTCTCGCCGGAGCGACGCTGGACGGCTGGTCCCGCGGAGTGGAAGGACGGATGGAAACCAACGGCCGCGTCGGACCAGTGGCAGCTGGCGGCGCTCTGCTTTCTCGCCCTCACGGGAGAAACTCCGCCACCCGATGGCGCTCCCCCGCTGGGACTCGTGCGGCCGGATTGTCCCGCACGACTCGCTGAAGTCATCGACAAAGCGCTTTCGCCCGACCCCGCGGTCCGTTACCAGACGGTGAGCATGATGCTGCGGGCGGCGGACCGTGTCATTGGCGGGCGCTCGCAAGTGATGACGAGCGGCGAGGTGTGGGTCTCCGGCACGCACGACACTGAAGAGGTGCGACTGCGCTGGGCGACGGGCGACGACTACGATGTGCTCGCCAAGATCGGAACCGGCTCCTTCGGTTCGGTGTGGCGCGTACGCGATCTCTCGCTCGGGCGTGAAGTCGCGCTCAAGCTGTTGCATCCGCATATCGCGGCCGACGAACGCACCGTCATGCGCTTCCGGCGCGAGGCGCAGCTCACGGCGCAACTGGCGCACCCTGCCATCGTGCCAATCTACGATTTCGATACCCGCGGCCACGTGTCGTGGTATACGATGGAACTGGCCGAGAGCGGTTCGGTGGCAGACCACGTGAAGCGCTCGGGTCCGCGCACGCTGCCGGAATTGGCGCCGCAGGTGGACGCAGTGCTCGACGCACTGGTCGCCGCGCACTCGATCGGCATCATCCACCGCGATCTGAAGCCGGAGAACGTGCTTATCGACCGGTATCGTCGGTGGCGAATCGCGGACTTCGGCATCGCGAACATTGCGGGCGAAGAAGCCGCGGGCAGTTCCGGAACGCCGGCGTTCGCCGCGCCCGAACAGTTGCTCGGCGAGCCGCAGGACGCCGCGGCTGATGTGTTCTCGTTCGCGGCGGTGCTCTACTTCACGCTCATGGGCAAAGCGCCCTTCGGCGAGTCGGAAACGAGCGCCATTCTGGCGCGCATGCTTGCAGGCACGATCGAGACGGAGTCCCTCGAGCCGGAGATCGCCGAGTGGCTGCGCCGAGCGATGGCGCCGAAGGCCACGGATCGATTCGCGGACGCGGCCGAAGCACAGGCGGCTTGGCGTCAGGCGGTGCGCGTGGTACTCGAGCGCACGCAGGACGTGCCGTGGTGGCGTCGGTTCTTCTCGGGGGAATACGAGCGCGCCGAACACCGCTGACGTCGCCGCCGTGTTGACCGGTGTTGAACGACGCGCGCTGAATGCCGTGTGTGACACGTTGTTGCCGTCGCTCGATCCGCGACCGGGCAACGACGACGCACTGTTCCGGCTGTCCGCTGCGGACGTGGGCGTGGCACACGCCGTCGAGACGACGATTGGACTGCTGAGCGCGCGGCAGCGCGGCGAGCTGTGCCTGTTTCTCCGACTCGTGGAATCGCGCGCGTTCATGCTGGTCTCGAGCGGTATGCCGAGCGCGATGAGCGGGATGTCGCTGGCCGAGCGCGAGCGCGCTCTGCTGCGGATGAGCGTTCACCCGCTGGCGCCGGTGCGGAGCGGCTATCAGGCGCTCAGGCGACTGGCCGCGTTCCTCTTCTACTCGGCGTCGAACGAGGGGCGCGACAACCCGACGTTGGCACGCATCCGATATGCGGTGCCCGCGACTCCCGCACCGGGGCCCGGCGGAACTTTCCTTCCGATCACGCGCATCAGATCGGCGACGACGCTCGATGCCGACGTCTGCGTGATCGGCTCGGGCGCGGGCGGTGGTGTGGTGGCCGCGCGACTCGCGGCCGCCGGCAAGACCGTGATCGTGCTCGAGGCCGGCAGCCCGGACCAGGCTGCCGACTATGACTGGCACGAGGTCGCGGGCATGGAGCGACTGTACCTCGACCGCGGCACGACGACCACGCGCGACGCGAGCGTCACGATCCTGGCGGGCAGCGCCATTGGCGGCGGCACTGCCGTGAATTGGCAGACCAGCCTGCGAACGCCGGACCATGTCCGGTCCGAATGGGCGGAGAGATCCGGCATCCGCGCATTCACGGAAGACGCATTCACCCGGGCGACGGACGCCGTGTGCGAGCGGTTGTCAGTCGGAACTACGAAGAGCGGCCACAACGCGAACAACGCCGCGTTGGCGCGTGGCTGCGCTGCGCTGGGGTACGAATGGAAGGACTCACCGCGCAACGCTCGGGGGTGCCACGCACAAGAGTGTGGGTTCTGTGTCTTTGGCTGTCGAACGGGTGGCAAGCAGTCTACGGCCAACACCTTCCTTCGCGATGCGGTGGCAACCGGGCGCGTAACCATCATGGCGCCGTGTCGCGCTGAGCGCGTGATCGTGGAGCGAGGCGCGGTGGAGGGTGTGCACGCCCGGGCGTCTGACAGCGTCACCGGCCAATACCATGACGTGCGCATCAATGCGCGTCGCGTCGTGGTCGCGGCCGGCGCGATCGAGAGCCCCGCCCTGCTCCTGCGGTCCGGAATCCAGCACCGGGAGCTGGGCCGCAACCTGTACCTGCATCCCACGACTGCGGTTGCCGGGGTGTACGACGAACCGATCCGCGGGTGGGAAGGCGCGCCGCAAACCGTGGTGTGTACAGCCTTCAGCCGGCTGGCTGGCAACTACGGGTATCACCTGGAAGCGGCTCCGATCCATCCGGGCCTCATCGCGCTGGCGCAGCCGTGGTTCGGCGCGCGCGACCATCGCGAGCGGATGCAGCACGCCGCGCACGTAAGCGCGTTCATCGTGCTGGCCCGGGACCACGCGTCCGGACGCGTACGCGTCGATCGCGAGGGACGTGCGATGATCGACTACCCGTTGGGCGGGTCCGAGCGCGCGCTGCTGCAGCATGGCATTGCGACTGCGGCGCGCGTGCACTGGGCAGCCGGCGCCGTCGAGGTGCTCACGTTGCACACACGCAACCATACGCTGCGACGCGCCGAGTCAACCGATATCGATGGATTTTGTGCCGCAGTGGCGCGGCTCCCGGTACACGGCAACCGGTGCGGCGTGTTCAGCGCGCATCAAATGGGTACATGCCGCATTGGCACTGACCCGCGCACGGCGGTCTGCAACGAGCGGGGCGAGGTCTACGGAGTGCACGGACTTCAGGTGGTGGACGCGAGCTTGTTCCCGGCGTCCAGTGGTGTGAACCCGATGATCACGATCATGGCCTTGGCCCACATGGTGACTGGAGACTAGCCTCCGATCACTTGTTGGTTGCGAGGCGGATCGTCACTTCCGTGCCCTTCTCGTTCGAACTGGTAAGGTCGATCGTGCCGCCCCAGCTCTCGATCAACCGACGGCTCACCGCCAGGCCAAGCCCACTGCCGCTGGTGCGTGTTGAGAAATGCGGCTCGAAAATGCGCGGCAGGACGTCTGCGGCTATGCCATGCCCGTCGTCGCGCACCAGGATCTCAACCACACCCATGGACAGCACGAGCGCACATCGCACCGCCGACGCCCGCGCCAAACGCGCGTTCTCGAGAATGTTCAGGAGCACTTCGCGCAGTTCCTCACGGCGAGCCAACGCGAGCGTTGCACCCTCGGCGCCGAGCACGGTCCAGCGCACCTGATCGTCGCCCATGGACTCCAGCTCCACCAGGTCGCGCAACACGGCGGCCACGTCTGTGAGTTCAGGCGCAGCGCTCTGTTCCGGCGGCTGACCGTACCGACTGAACGCACGCGCGATTTCGTCCAGCCGGTCGATCTCGCGCAGAATGCGCTCAACGTTTTGCTCAAGCACGGTATCGAAGTCCACGCGCGAATCGCTGCGTGCGCGGCGCAGGTGCTGCACACCGAGGCGGATGGGCGTGAGCGGATTCTTGATCTCGTGTGCCACCTGACGCGCCATCTCGCCCCATGCCAGCACGCGTTCGGCCCTCGCCAGTTCCGACACGTCGTCCACGGTGAGTACGGCGCCGCCGCCCGCGAGGCGCGTGAGACGACCGCGCCACTGTTGTTCGCCGTGCCGCATCTCGAACGCTTCGTCGTCGCTGCCGCTGGACAGGAATCGCGTCACCACGCCGGAGAGATCCGGCGGCGCATGTTCCGACAATCGCACCCCCGGCGTCAGCGCCGTGCCGATGAGCTCGTCGGAGCGGGGATTTGCAAGCGTCACGAGTCCATCGTCGTCCACCGCGATGACACCGCTCGCCGCGTTGCGCAGAACCGTGGCCGTGCGGCGCTGCGCCTCTTCAAGCGCCGAACGGCTCGAGCTCAGGTCCGCCATCATGCGGCGAAACGCCGCGAACACGGGCAGGAATTCCGTTGTTGGACGCCCTTCAAGCGCGGGCTCGCGCTCGCCGCCGGCCAGCGCCAGTGCCGCGCGACGGAGCGAACCGATCGGACGCGCGAGTTGGCGGGCGGCGATGCCGCTGAGCCACAACGCCGCGAGCGCGCCGACCGCCGTGGCGAACAGCACCAGGACGCCCAGGTCGCCCGCGCGTTGATCAAGCGCGGCGTCGTCGGACCGCGCCGGCGCGGCGACAACCGCCGAAACGCCCCGCGACAACTCCAGAGATCGATAACCGAACAGCATGGTCGCGCCCGCTGCGGTGCGCTCCACACGGTGGGCACTTCCCTCTCCGTGTACCAGCAGCGCCAGCGCGACATCCGGATCCAGCAGCCGGCCCATCGGCGCGAGTTCGTCGAGCAAGGAATCACTCGCCGCCACCAGCTCACCGCTCACATACAAGAAGAGAGGCGCGGCGATCCGGACGCTCTCGCGTTCGATCCACTCCTGCGGTTGCCCAGCCGCAGCCACCGAGCGCAGTGTTTCCCGCACCAGCAACTCACGGGCACGCGATGCGTCTGTCGACAGTTGCTGGTACGACCACACCGCGAACACGATCGCCGGCACCATGAAGAAACCGAACAGCGCCAACGAAAGTCGCGTGCGGTAGCTGCGTGACCAACGGCGGCGTTGCATGCCGAGCCAGCGCGCGGCCACTCCGTCGGCCAGAACGCTCGTCAACCACAACAGCGCGACAATCCCCAAATCGAGCAGCACGATCAGGGCGCCGCGCTGCACCAGCGCTTCCAGCGAAAGAAGCTCGACCTCGATGTGCGCGTGCGCCGCACCCGCCCCGGTGGCCGCGACCCAGTCGCCGTGCAGCTCGTCGCCCTCACGTCGCCACGCCAAACGACCGGGCAGCACGGGCATGGCGTTCTCCGGCGCGGCGGTGATCTGCGCGGCGTACGGCGAAACGCCCTGATCGGGCGCCTCGACGCCCATCAAACGGGCGAATGGATCCGGCGCGATCAGCCGCGAGCGTGGCGCGACCACGATCGTCACGACGCCGCTGTCGCCAGGAACAGCCACGACGTATTCCATGGCGGGGCTGGCGCGCAGCGCGCCGACAATCACCCGGCGTTCGGCGCGCGCGCGACTCACGATCGCGCGCAACGACTCCGTCGGTACAGGCAGTGGCGCCGTTGCCAGTGTTGCAACGGGCAACACCGCGTTGCGCCACGACGCCAGCCACACCGGGAATCCCGCCGCGGCCAGTTCGGAGGTCGCATAGCGCTCCAACAACGAGCGCCGATCCAACGAAGCCACGCCGGACATGCGATCGCTCAAGCGCGCGGCGAGCGCCGACGCCTCCGGGTCGCTGGCGCCGAGCATCGCGATATCCTGTTCCGCGAGTCGCACGCGCGCGCGCGTCGTGGCGCCCCACACAAGCGTTGTCGCGCCCAGCGCAGCCACTGCCGCCGCCGACACCACCATCGCAGTGGTACGACGCGACACCGCCAGCGACGCGATCGCGAGAATCCAGAGGAACGCGTACCACCATGGCCATTGACCGGGTGCGCCCCACACCACCGGCGCCAGCACAGCGGCAAACACCGCGAACGCCGGCGCCACCGCCGGCGGCAGTCCGCGTGAACGGCCCAGTGCCGCGCTGCCCGCTGCCGCGCCCGCCAGCATCACCGCCACCGCCGCGAGAAACAGAGGCACTTCCCAGGTGAGCCACAGCGATGCCCTTACGCCGTACGCGGGAATCTGAATTCCGCGCGCGAGATCCCGCAGCAGGAACGGACCGAGCCCCGCAACGAGGACAACGGCGGCGGCCGCGAACCGCCGGTCTGCCACGCGTGCCTGGCGACGCACCAGCGACAGCAGCATCAGCAGAACAAGCGCGCTCGTGAGCCCGAGGGCGGCCGCGTTGGCGGTGAGCGGACCGCCGATGGGCGTGTAGTAGATCGTCGGATCGAAAAACAACGTGCGGTTGGAGTACGCGCTGAGCGGCGCAAGTGCCACGGCAACCACACCAACACCTGCCACCGCGGCGCGCCACTGCAAGCCGCGGCGCACGCGCCAACCCGCGACCACGAAGCACATCAGCGCGAGCGCCAGCAGGCCTCCGGCGCGCACGCGCGACTGTTCGAGCACGCGCAGATGCACCTCACCGACCGACGGCAAGATGGCATTCACCGCGAACAACGGCCGTGTGCGAACACGCACCATGCGGGCGTCACCCAGTGAGGCGGAGTCTCCGGGCTGCACGAAGCGGAATGCCGAGACTCCGGTGGCACGGGCCGCGTCGCCACCAATCGACGGCACCGAGCGATCCGCCGGCGGCGTGGCGTACAGGAGGCGGCTCGCCACGGCGCGCGCGCCACCTGCGCCATGGGCTGCGTACAACACGAGGTAGAACGGCGAGCCCACCACGCCAACAGTGTCCGGCAGCGACGACACGCGAACGCGCGGACGTCCGACCCAAGCGAATGCGGAGTCGCCGCGATACAGCGTTACCTCAGCCGCGCCGTCCTTCGCAAGCCCGCTGAGGTAGGCAAACGCGGCGGCGCGGTCTGTTGGAGCGGCCAGCGCATCGCGCGCGCGCTGGTCCAGGTCAGCCGCCGCCGTGATGACCTCGGCCTGAAGCCGATCCATCGCCGCGCCACGCAGGCGACCCGATTCGGTATCCCGGTCACGCGCGAGGCGCGCCAGCGTGTGCTGAGCATCCGCGGCAACGACGACGGCGAGTGCGAGAAGCGCGGCGACGGCCGCCGGCCAGCCGCGCACCGAGCGCTCCAGGCGGAGTGCCAGACCGGCGGCAACTGCCGTGGCGGTCGCGGCCAGCACGAGGTAACCTACCGATGTCGCGCTCAGCCACTGACTTGTGGACAGCAGGGCGATGGACAACGCCGCGATCCAACCCGACCCGCGCCAACCACGGTCGGCGCTCGATCGCTCTGCCGCCGGCGCCGCGCCGGCTTCGTTTTCCGCGGTCATATGCCCCTCAGCCTACCTGGTCGAACCAGCAGACGAATCAAGGAGATGAGGCCCGCGGAAATCACCGCGGCGCTGGCGGCTGATCCACGCCTCATCGTGCCTATCGGTACGTGCGAGCAACACGGCCCGCATCTGCCGCTCGGGGGCGACACCATCATCGTCGAGCGCCTGGCAGACGATTTGTCTGCCGAGTTTGGCGTGCTCCGCGCGCCCACTCTCGAATTTGGGGTGAATTTCTCTACCGGGAGCCCGATGGCTGGCAATGCAGCCCTCAGAAAGAAGACCCTGCACCGCGCCCTCAACGACCTGCTCGACAGTTGGGAATCCTGTGGCGTTCGCGAATTCATTCTCCTCACGGCGCACGAGCACGACGCGCACCTCGAGGCATTGGCTACCGTCGTCACGTCGGGAGCACGCGTGCGCGTGGTGAACCTCTTCGACGTGGATTTGGCCGACCTGCTCCAAGGGGAGTCCGAGCCGATCCACGGCGGCGAGGCGGACACGTCGCTGCTGCTCTTCTTGGCGCCGGAAACGGTCCGCATGGAACTGGCTCACGACTATACGATGGCGACAAGCGAACGTCGGCGATACCGGAAGGGCTGGTTCCGGGTGCCCGAGTCCTGCCGCGGCTCGGTGGGACAACCGAGCCTCGCGTCGCCCGAAAAGGGCCGGTTGCTGTATGAGCGGATCCATGCCCGAGTGCGTGAACGGGTCTTTGTGGCAGTGGTGGCGGAGGGATAGCGCGATTCGCGACCTCTCCGACGCCGGACGGGTACTCCTCCGTATGGCCACCCGTCGTTTCCTGCCGCTCGCGATCGCCCTCGCCGGCGCCGCGCCCGCGTTGGCGCAGACCAGCGCCGTGGTAGACGAAGCCACTTTCATGATATCGAGAAAGGGCGCGCCCGTCGGTCGCGAGTCCTTCCGGATCATCCGGGCGCCCGGGCCGGGTGGCCAGGTGTTCCTCGCCCGCGCCACGAGCGCACTCGGCGAGGACCGTGTTGCGACCACGCTCGCGACGGATTCCGCCGGGATTCCAGTGTCCTATGAGGCAACGCTCAGCCAGCGAGGCGAGGTTGTCATGCGACTCCAAGGACGCGGCCGGCCCGATCGCTTCAGCATGCTGGTGCAGTCCAAGGGTGGCGAGGCCGCGCGGGAGTACCTCGTTCGCCCCGGCACCATGCTGCTGGACGACGACCAGTTCCACCAGTTCTACTTTATCCTCAGGGCGGCCAGGGACTCCCAAGTCATGATCATTGCGCCGAGGACCGCGCGCCGGGAAAAAATGCGGCTGGAGGACAATGGGTTGGAATCCCTCCCGATCGGGGGCCAAGACATCACAGCGCGTCGCTTGGCCCTGGTGGACTCGGCCGGTGGACGACGGGAGCTCTGGCTGGACCCTCTGGGCCGGCTCCTCAAGGTCTCTGTTCCAGAGAAGGGCCTTATAGCCCTGCGGGACGACCCGCCACGGTAGGCTCGCCAGCCCCGCCCGCCCAGCCCGCCCCGCCCGCCCCGCGCCCGCCCCGCCCGCCCCGCCCGCCCCGCCCGCCTCGCCAGCCCCGCCAGCCCCGCCAGCCCCGCCAGCCCCGCCAGCCCCGCCAGCCCCGCCAGCCCAGCCAGCCCAGCCAGCCCCGGCTGGTTGGCTGAAACAGCCGAAGTGGCTCCCGCGTATGCCCTTCAGAACCTTTTGATATGGGGCCACTGTTTCCATGCGTCTTGCACTCTCGTTGGTCGCCCTGAGCTTGGCCGCCGTAACGGCCCAAGCCCAGACGCAAGCGACGCTCTCCCTGGACGAAGCCATCGGCCTCGCCCGGCGCAACAACCCGTTGTTTCTACAGACTGTAAACGCACGCCGCTCGGCAGATGGCCAGCTGCGGGGCGCGTACGCGACCCTGCTGCCGTCGGTCAGCGCGAACATGTCCGGCCGCTACCAGCAGACCGGCCAACAGTTTGTGCAAGGCATCGCGCTGAGCAACAGCTCGAACATCGTGCAGTCATCGTACGGCATAAACCTCAACTACTCGGTCAACAGCGCCGTGCTGTATGCCCCCAAGCTGTATCGCGCGAACCGCGATGCTGCTGAAGCGGACGTCACTGGCCAAGGTGAGGTCATGCGCTCGATCGTGAGCCAGCAGTACATCGGCGTGCTTCAGACCGAGGCTCGCGCAGCATTGCAGGACACTTTGATGCTGACGACGAAGGGGCAGTTGGATTTGGCCAAGACGCGCATGTCCGTTGGCGCCGCCACGATTCTCGACGTGCGCCGCGCGGAAGTCGCGCTGGGCCAGGCCGAAGTTGCGTCGCTGCAACAGCACAACCTGGCGCAGGTGGTGATGCTGCAGCTGTTCCAGCAGTTGGGCGTTGCCCAACCGGCGGACGTCAAATTGACGACGCGGTTCGCCATCACGCCGGTGAACTTCACGCTCGACAACCTCAAGGATCTCGCCAGGCAGCATAACCCTGGCGTGAAATCGCTCCGCTCGCGTGAGACGGCGGCGGTCGCAGGCGTCAACGCGCAGCGCGGACAGTACCTCCCCACCCTCTCGCTCAGCACAGGGTGGGGCGGCAACACGAGCGCGCTCACGAACGACGCCGCCGTACTCAGTCGCGCCACCGGCGGCTTTCTGAGTTCGCGGTCCTCATGCTTCTATCAGGATTCGCTCCGGTCCGCAGTGACTGGCATGGCGCGCCTCCCCTGTGGCGCCCTCGCCTTCACCGCGGCGGATAGCACGGCGGCGGTCGCGGCCAACAGCAAATTCCCGTTCAGCTTCACGCGCGCGCCGCGGTCGTTCAGCGTGTTCCTCTCGATGCCGATCTTCGACAACCTGAGCCGCGAAAACCGGCTGCAGCAAGCA
>Ga0315281_10015513_pt1 | contig 10215 bp, 6 predicted proteins | sample YL17G07_0_MG_FD_204540 | JGI IMG/M metagenome (GOLD analysis project Ga0315281, IMG submission 204540) | Sediment microbial communities from Yellowstone Lake, YNP, Wyoming, USA - YL17G07_0 | ecosystem: Environmental > Aquatic > Freshwater > Lake > Sediment | place: USA: Wyoming | collected...
TTGACGGACACAAGGTCGATTTCGGCGATCTGATGATGCGGCTTCGACGTTATGCCGAAGAGGAGAAGGTCGCCCTGGAGCGTTGGTCGGAAACCTGTCGCATGAAAAACCAAACGGCTCCTGTGTCGCGGGACACGTTGTCGCCGACTGAGGACCTGCTTAACGGGTCAAACGAACGGCTGGCGCTGCCTGACCCGTTTGAAGAAGTGCAGGGCGGTTAGCATGAATCAATGCGGTGACTGCAGGCGTGGGTATCTCACACTGGACGGCGCTTCCGGGGTAGCCGAATAGTCGATCGGAATTTGCACGATGGCCAAGAAAAAAAGGACGATCCGAACCATTCCGCAGCAGCGAACGCCCGTGCGCGAGCAGGATCCGAAAGCGCGGGTGAAGAATTTTTTCGAGGTGAACTGCGGTTATACGCTGGAAGAAGCGCTCAACGAATCGGAGCGCTGTCTGTTGTGTCCGGACCCGGCCTGCATCGCCGGCTGCCCGGTCAAAATCAATATCCCGGCTTTTATCCAGGCGATCGGCGAAAAAGATTTTCGCGGCGCCTACGACATCATCACCGCCAGCAATCTGTTGGCGGCGGTTTGCGGCCGCGTCTGCCCGCAGGAAACCCAATGCGAAGGCGTCTGCGTTGTGAACACGCCACTGGAACCGGTTGCGATCGGCCGGCTCGAACGTTGGGTTGGCGATCTTGCCATCAGGGAGCATTGGAGCAGCGCTCCCTATATCGAGCGCAACGATTTTAAAATTGGGATCGTCGGCTCCGGGCCGGCCGGCATGGCGTGCGCGGCCGACATGGCTAAGGCCGGCTGCGAAGTCATAGTCTACGAAGCATTTCATCAGGCCGGCGGCGTGCTGAAATACGGCATCCCGGATTTCCGCCTGCCCAACGAAGTGGTCGACGCGGAAATCGAGAACCTGCGCAAGCTCGGCGTCAAGTTTGAATGCAACACGCTGGTCGGACGCCTGTTCACCATCGAGCAAATGGTCGGCGAGCTCGGCTTCGACGCCGTCTTTATCGGAACCGGCGCCGGCTATCCATCGATGCTCGGTATTCCGGGCGATTCACTCAATGGCGTTCTTTCGGCCAATGAGCTGCTGACCCGCTGCAATCTCATGCGCGCGAAGGAATTCCCGAACTACGATACCCCGCTGCCGCTTGGCCGGCGCGTCGCCGTGATCGGCGCCGGCAACACCGCCATGGATGCCATGCGGGTCAGCCTGCGGCTGGGCGCCGAGAAAGTGCACTGCATTTATCGGCGGTCGCGGACGGAGTGTCCGGCACGCGCGGAAGAGGTTCATCACGCCGAGGAAGAGGGAATTGAATTTCATTGGCTGACCAACCCGGTCGAGGTTCTCGCCGACGACAAGGGCAATGTTCGCGCCATGCGCTGCATCCGCATGGAGCTCGGCGAACCTGACGATTCCGGCCGGCGCCGGCCGATCGCGGTCGCGGGCAGCGAGTTCGAGTTCGAGACGGATCAGGTCGTGTTTGCGATCGGTACCAACGCAAATCCCATCATTGGCCAGACCTCGCGGCTGCGTCTCAACAAGCGCGGCTATATCGAGACCGATGAGACGCTGGCGACCTCGATGGCGGGTGTGTTTGCCGGCGGCGACATCGTCACCGGCGCTGCGACCGTGATCGAAGCGATGGGCGCCGGCCGCAAAGCCGCGCGCAGCATCAAGAATTATCTCCGCATTCGCGATTCCGCCCTCGATGACACGGCCGAAGGAATGCCGGCTGTGAGTAAGTATTTCGGGATCGATCACCGCGAGCGCAACTTCGTGCGCATACGGGTCGCCTAGGGATTCAAAATGACAATTCTCAAGATACGACGCTACAGGAACTCAAGGCGGCTGCGACCATGAATAAAATCTCTCTCCTGCAACCGCACGCAACCGCGGTCCAGCGCGTTCATCCGGCTGCGAGCAAGAAGGCTGCCGTGACGCTGAGCGAGCATATTGTCGAGATCATCAGCGATTCCGGCGAGGGCGCGCAGCGCTGCGGTCAGTCGTTCGGGGCGATCGCCGCGCGGATGGGCAACGGCGTCTGGACGGAGGAGATCATCCCGGCGGAAATCCGCCCGCCCGCCCGCAGCGTCGCCGGCGGCAGCGGCAATCGCATTCGCTTGGGCTCCGGTCGCGTCACCAATGGCGGCAACGAAACTGAATTGGTGATCGCCTTTAACGAGCAGGTGCTGCTAGGGCGGGTGCGTACCGGCGAGCTCAAGCCGGACTGCATTATTCTGCTTGAGAGCATGTGGCGGGAGAGTTCGGATCCGAAGATCAAAGCGTCCTATGTCGAGACCCACGATCAGCTCGCGGCGGCAGGCTACCGAGTGTACGAGATTCCGATGGAACGCGAGTGCCGGAAGATCGTTTCCGATGCGCGTCGCGGTAAGAACATGTTTGCATTGGGAACACTCTGCAACCTTTACAGCCTCGACTTGCAGCTCGCGCGCGAGCAGATCGCGCTTACCTTCGGCAAGAAGGACGCGAGCGTGATCCAGTCGAATGTGAAGCTGCTGGATGCCGGCTATGACTGGGCGGAGAGCAATCTCGATTTCAAATATTGCATTCCGGCGGTGCGCAGCACCGAAGCCCAGATCGTGGTCAACGGCAACACCGCGCTGGCGCTCGGCGTCCTCGCCTCGGGCATGGAAATCTGCGCCATGTACCCGATTACGCCGGCCACCTCGGTTTCGCATTACCTGAGCGACGTTTTCGAAAAAGTCGGGGGCGTGGTGCATCAGGCCGAGGACGAGATCGCCGCCTGTGCCTTCGCCATCGGCGCCTCCTACGCCGGAAAATGTACGGTTACCGTCACCTCCGGGCCCGGCTATTCGCTCAAGCAGGAAGCGATCGGGCTGGCGGTGATGGGCGAAATTCCGCTGGTGGTAATCAATGTCCAGCGCGGCGGCCCCAGCACCGGTCAGCCGACCAAGGCGGAGCAGGGCGATCTTCTCACCGCCATGTTCGGCAGCCACGGCGACGCGCCCAAGGTGGTGATCGCGCCGAGCACGATCGAGGACTGCTTCTATTCGGTGATTACCGCGCGCAAGATTGCAGAGACTTTTAACATGGTGGTGATCATTCTTTCCGATGCCAGCCTGGGTACCTCGCAGCAGCCGTTCCCGCGTCCGCAATTCAGCGAAGCGTGGATCGCTCCGCCGGTCGATCAGAGCGAAGTGCCGGCCGGGCTCAAGCCCTATGACTGGAATGCCGAGACCGGACTGGCGCGCCGCTTCATCCCGGGCGAGCCCGGCGGCATGCATACGTTGACCGGCCTCGCCCACGACAGCTTGAGTCATGTAGCCTACGACCCGGACAGCAACGAAAAGGGCATTCGTGCCCGCAGCCTCAAGCTTGCCGCGCTGCAACGGACGCTGAAAACGCCGCCGATCTTCGGTGGCGACACCGGCGATCTTCTGGTCGTCGGCTGGGGCAGCACCAAGGGCGCGATCGAGGAGGCGGTGGAAATCCTGCGCGGCGAAGGCCGCAAGGTTTCATCGCTGCACCTGACATTCCTGCAGCCGATGGCGCCTGGGATCAAGGAAGTCATGCAACGGTTCAAGCAGGTCCTCACCATTGAGGGCAATTGGTGCGACAGTCCGGACGAGACAATCATTGACGAAAGCAATCGCCGCCTCTCGGCGCTGGCGATGCTGCTGCGCGCGCGTTACCTCATCGATATTGATTGCTGGAGCGAGGTGCGCGGCCAGCCGATCAAGCCGAGCACGATCCGCCGCGTCATTCTTGAAAAGCTAAAGCAGCATTGAGGGCCCGACCATGAACATTGCCGCCACCCAATGCCTTTTGCGGATGCATGACGAGCACCATGCGCTCGAGGATTATCAGAGCGGCGTGCCGCGTTGGTGCACCGGCTGCGGCGACAACGCCATCCTGGCGGCGGTGCAGCGACTGTGTCGCGACGAAGACCTGCGGCCGGAGAAAACCGTGTTCGTCTCGGGGATCGGCTGCTCCAGCCGTTTTCCGCATTACATGAAGACCTACGGCTTCCATGGCATCCACGGCCGCGCGCTGCCGGTCGCGGAAGGCATCAGGATGGCGCGGCCGGATCTGAATGTGTTCGTTAACACCGGCGATGGGGATTGCTGCAGCATCGGCGCCGCCCACTGGATCCACGCCATTCGCTACAACATGAACATGACGGTGATGCTGCACGACAATCAGATCTACGGTCTGACCAAGATGCAGGCGTCGCCGACTTCGCCGTTCGGCCTGAAGAGCAACACCACGCCGCGCGGCAGCTATCTGGAAGCGCTGCAACCGCTCTCCGTCACGCTCGGCGTGCAGAACGTCTCGTTCGTCGCCCAGGCGGTCGACTGGATTCCCGAACTGCTCTACGACATCATTGCGGCGGCGTTCCACCACAAGGGCTTTTCGTTCATTCGCATCCTGCAGCGCTGCCCGGAATGGCTGCCGGTGATGTTCGAGCCCTGGATGCAGGATCCACTAAGGACCCTGCTGCTGACCCACGAGGACGGTCTGCAACCCAGCCCGAGCCTGTCCAAGGTCTATAAAAATCAGGAACGGCACGACCCGTCGAATCTCAATCGCGCGCGCGAGATCGCTTCCAACCATGATCCGATCCCGGTCGGCATCCTGTACCGCAATCCGAAGGTTCCTTGTTACGAGGACCTGCGTCACGCCGGGCAACAGCGTTCGGCAAAATACATCAAGGCCGGTCTGGAAGCGGAGTTCGACAAGTTCACGGTCTGGCCGCAAGGCGCGGAAAAGCAAATTCGGCCGGGAGCCTGAGGGTCCGGCAGGTTCAGACTTAAACGGTTAAGGCGATGGCAGCATGCAAGTAGAACTTCAGGCCCATCTCGCGTTTCACTTGACGGGAAAAATGCCCGCAGGCGAGTTCGATGCGGTCGCCGAGAGTGACTTGCGTCCGGCTCTGCTCGCCGGATATCGCGATCTCACCGCGCTGCGTTACGACTTTCCGATCGTGCTGGTGGACGGCGGCACGCAGCAAAACGCCATACATTCGCTTTCCGGGCTGCTCGATGGTGCGCTGAAGGCGGTCGCGACGGGCGCTGACGGCGATCGCTTGAGGCAACATGCCTTGCGGCTGGAACAGGAGGTTCGCAAGCTTGTCGCCGAAGGCGTAACCGGATCGCTGTCGGACTTCTGGGCGGCCGCCGCGGAACGGCTCGGAGTGAAAAGCGATGATCTCTTGCGCGATAGCCTCGGGCGCCTGCGTGCCGCGCTCAAGACCGAGGGGGCGATCGTTGACTGCGATAAGACGATGCCGTTTGTCCTGTTTCAGCACGCCTGGCAGACGTTGCAGGAGCAGAAGGCGAAGAAATTCCAAGGCGATGTCAACACGCTGATCATGAAGCTTTCCGACATCCTGAGTGCGGATTTCGTCCGCTCGAAGGAAGGCCTGAGCGCGGAGCGGCTGCAGGCCTCGGTGGGGACGAGGTATCGGGACGCCTTCGATTTCGATGCGCTGTCGCGCCTGCTGGCCGAGAGTTCTCCCAAGCTGCCGCTGCCCGAAAGCCGTGGCCGGCGTATTCGTGGGTTGCTGTCGGTGCTGAAGTCGCAACGGTTCTTTCCGCCGGCCAACGACAGCGACAAATGGATCGGCGTGGCCGAGCCCTATTCCTTTGCGTTTGAAAACTGCGCCGACGCGATCGCGGCGTATCGCGAGCGGCTGCCGAAAATGACCGAGCTGGCGAAGGCGATCGCCATGGCCGAACTCGAAACCGCTGGCGAATACAGCGAAGCGCGGCACGATGCCTTTTTCGCGGAGTTCGGCGCCAACGGATTCGACCCCGGCGATGCCGCCTGGTTCCCGGATTATCTGATCTGCCTGCACAGCGCGAAGCTCCGGGCCGCCGATAGCGACTTGATCGTGCAGGCTTTCGCCGCCGGCATGCCGGCGAAAGTGCTGCTCCAGACCGACGATCTGTTGGAGCCGTCGCCGATCCATGGCGGCTATCTGGTGTCCGGACTGCGCGGCAAGCAACTCGCCAGCACCGCGATCGGACTGGGCGCGTGCTTTGTGTTGCAGTCGAGCGGCGCGAATCTGTTCCAGCACCGGGAACAGGTTTTCCGGGGGCTGGCCTATCCGGGTCCGGCGCTGTTCAATATTTTCTCCGGCGCAAGCGGAAACGGAATCCCGCCTTATCTGATGGCGGCGGCGGCGACCGAGTCGCGGGTGTTCCCGGCGTTTAGCTACGATCCAGCGGCGGGGGTGGACTGGGCGTCGCGGTTTTCGCTTCAGCTCAATCCGCAAGCCGAACTCGATTGGCCGATCCAGAGCTTCGACTACGAGGATGAGGCCCACCAAAGAATATCCGAAAGCCTTGCATTTACCTTCGTCGACTTCGCCGCCTGTGACCGGCGCTATGCCAAACATTTTGCCAAGGTTCCCAGCGCGAAATGGAATGGCAATATGGTGCCGGTCTCAGAGTTTTTGACGCGCGAACCGAAGGAGCTTCCCGATAAGGTGCCTTGTCTGCTGATGGTCGATCGCGACAACCGGCTGCAGAAGGTGATCGTCGACGACAAAGTGGTGGTCGAGGCCCGCCGTTGCGCCGAAATGTGGCGCAGCCTGCAGGAGCTCGGCGGCATTCACAACTCGCACGCGGTCAGGCTGCTCGAACAAGAGCGAAAAATTTGGGCGGAGCAATCGCGGCCGGTGACCGTGGCCGAAGAAACTCGGCCCGCTGCGGCGAGCGCGGCGCCCGCTGTGGCGCCTGCCGCGCCGGCTCCGGAAGCGGCCAACGCGGCGGACGAGCGACCCTCGGACGATCCCTATATCGAGACGGCGCGCTGCACCACCTGCAACGAATGCACTCAGATCAACGACAAGATGTTTGCTTACGACGCCAACAAGCAGGCGTTTATCGCCAATCCGGACGCCGGGACCTATCGGCAACTGGTGGAAGCGGCCGAGAGCTGCCAAGTCTCCATCATCCATCCCGGCAAGCCGCGGAATCCGAACGAACCGGGGCTCGACGAACTGAAAGCGCGGGCCGAACCCTTCTTGTAGTGCCGCCTGGGCATCGCCCGTCGGCGCATGGCCGGCCGGCTACGCCGGCGATACCGGCAAAATCAATTCCGATGGATGCGCCGGATCGTGGCAGATCGTATCGCTGCCGATCTTGTCGGGCCGGTAATAATGCGGCCATAACGCCTCGGTGACGGCTGAGTCGCCGTTGACAATCTCGAGCCGAAGCCGGTGGCCTTGCTTGATGAGATAGGCCATCGGCTCGAGGCTGATCTCGAACCGATAAATTTCATTCGGCGTCAGCGGCTGCGGATCGGAATGGCTGTGGTAGGGCACCATGTCGGTGCTGCGGCTTGCGTCGAGCGCGCGGTGTGAGGCGCGCAGCCAGCCGCGCGTGATCAGTTCGGCAAACGGGTTCAATCCCTTGCCGCGATCCTCGGGGGATTGCGGGAACTGGTCGGAGAGCTTGATGAAAAAGTCGGTGTCGCGGGCGCTGGATGAGGCATAGAGAACAAGCTTGATCGGCCCGCAAATTTCGACATCGTTTTCCAGTGGCGCGGCCGTGAACGTCAGCACGCGGCGGGCCGGATCGAAGCCGCCGGCCGGTCCCGTCGGCCCGAAACCGACGACGCCGGCAACCCAGCCGGGGTTCGGATATTTATATGTCGTCGTGGCCGGGCCATCGGCCGGCCGCGGCGCCAGTCCGCCGTCGTTCAATGACGTTACGCTGCCGGACGGCGCGGCATTCAAATACCAGTGCGTGTAGCGCACGCCCGGCGGCGGCCAGCTCTCGGCGCTGCGCACCGCAGTCGAGCCGCGCACGGCGTATTCGATATTCGGCCGGTCAAGATAATCGGTCTTCTTGCCCTTGAGATAATGATCGTAGAACGGCAGCAGCACGCGGCTGTGGAATTCGACACTGGAGAATTCCGCCGCCGCCGCCCAGGCATTCGGCACCCCCGACATCCGCAGTTTTTTAGGCCCGCCGGCGCGGCAATAGCCGTCAATGTTGCCACGCGTATGCAGCTGCATTTTTGACCACACGCCACTTGAGTAGAGCGGAATCTTGATGCGATCGAGAACTTCCCATGCGCTGCGTTCGCGCCAAAAGTCGTCATAGCTCGGGTGGGCGGCGACCATTCCCGTCAGGTCGGTGTCCTGATCGCGCGCCGGACCGCTGGCGGGGAAGCGGTTGATGAAGCGGTTCTGGTACCACCAATAGCCGGGGAAGAAATCGCATGGGATGCCGCCGTGGTAGGTCCCGGCGCGGTAAGCATCCGCCAGTCCATCATGCGCGCCGATGCAGGCGAGCGCAGGAGGCGCCAGCGCTCCCAAGAACCATTGCAGCATGCAAAAATACGATTGCCCGATGCTGCCGACCTTGCCGCTGCACCATGACTGCCGGCCGACCCATTCGATGACGTCGTAAAGGTCGTGCTGCTCGCCGCGGCCGAGAAATTCGTAATCGCCGCCGGAACGGCCGCTGCCGCGTACGTCCATGTGCACGTAGGCGTAGCCTTGATCGACGTACCATTCTATCGGTCCGGTTTCGCGCCAAAGAAACTGAGCGCTCGCCGGAAGGCTGTTGTTGTCGAATCGATAAGGCGCCGCCGCAAACAGCGCCGGATAAGGACCCGAGCCATCCGGCCTGTAAATGCGCGCACCGATCGAAGTTCCGTCACGAACAGCGATTTGAACGATTTCATCGATCATGGCGGTGGCCCATTCCAGACCGGCGCTACGACGCCGGTTCGTTGGTCGGAATTCTATAGGCTGTCACTTTAAAAGCTAGTGGACTCGACGCCCGAGATTTAATGGTACAATGAAACTTCCGGTTCAACCCAGCGGGAAAACTGGTTCAGCCGTCAATAAGAGCATTCGGCTTGGCGAAGTTCACCAGCGCGGAGCGGTTTTCGATGGCAATGCCGCGCCCGATGCTGCTCACCCCATGTTGCGCCAGAAGGTTGAAGTTGCGCGATAGGTTTTCAGGCGTCATGTCCAGATACGAGGCCAGCGTCCGCTTGTCGAATTTTAAATCGATATGATTGCGGCCGCCTTGCTGGGCATCCGTGCGCAGTATCCAATTGGCAAGACGCTCCGCGCTGGTGCGTAATTTCTCGTTCTTGAGCGCGCGCACGATGACGCGGTAGCGCTCCGCCAGTTCATTGACAATGGCGCGCGCAAATGCGGCGTCGCGGCCGAATACATCGCGCACGGTTGCCGCCGGAATCATCAGGATCTGCGCGGGCGAAAGCGTGCGTGCCGCCTTGAGATAAACTTCATCGCGGATGACTGCGGCGAGAATGAATGTCGTCACCGGCCGAACGATGTCGATGGTCGCTTCCCGGCCGTCATGGCTGCCGAACAATTCAACCGAACCGTCGACGACGATATGGAGAAAGTCGGGCAATTCGCCTTCGCTGATCAGGACGACGTGTTGTGGAAAACGATGCAGGAAAGCGGCATTCAACAGTTCCGCGAAATGCGGCTCGGAGACGCCGCGGAACAGCGGCAGGGAGCGGATGAGTTTCCAGTCGGATTTGCGCACGGGTTGGCTCTAAGCCCTTGGTGTTGGAACTAAAAACTACAGGCCCAGCGTAAACGGTGGCTTGATAATTATCAAATTAAAGACCAGTCGAAGTCAAATGCTTGTCCGAAATAGGTAATACAAATTTGCCGCGGCGAACTTAATCTACTTTTGATCAATCTCAAGGAAATCGCTGGCCGAATCGGCTTATTTGACGCTGACAATTCTCCGCAGCCGATCTCAGTGAGGCCCCCCAGCCATGTCTGACGAACGAGCCACAAGCGCAGCGGGACAACGCCGCGCGCCGGGTGGGAGTGGTCCGCCGGTGTTCGAGACCCGCAAGCAATATTCCGTGCTGACGATGAATACGTTGGCCTTTACGGTCAACTTCGCCATCTGGACGATGTTTTCCGTCATTGGCATCCGGATTAAAAGCGAGCTGGGGCTGAACGAGACGGAATTTGGCTTGCTGGTGGCGACGCCGATCCTGACCGGATCGCTGATCCGTCTGCCGCTCGGAATTCTGACTGATCGTTTTGGCGGCCGCGGCGTTTTCTTTATTCAAATGATTCTGGTGGCGATCCCGACCTACGGCTTGGCGTTCGCGACCCAATATTGGCAGTACCTCACCATCGGTCTGTTTGTCGGTCTGGCCGGCGGCTCGTTTGCGATCGGAATCGCCTACACGTCC
>Ga0315281_10015514_pt1 | contig 10215 bp, 13 predicted proteins | sample YL17G07_0_MG_FD_204540 | JGI IMG/M metagenome (GOLD analysis project Ga0315281, IMG submission 204540) | Sediment microbial communities from Yellowstone Lake, YNP, Wyoming, USA - YL17G07_0 | ecosystem: Environmental > Aquatic > Freshwater > Lake > Sediment | place: USA: Wyoming | collected...
CTGAAATTGCCGGTATGCTGAATTACCCGGAAAAATATCCGGCTGTTTTTTCGCAAATCTGCTGATACGTAAATTTGATAGGGGTTGAGGAAAAACTCACACGCAGGGGAGTCACTTAACCAACGTAATAATGAGGTGGGGGACGGTTCATTTGAGATTTGATAATGGATATTCAAAGCATACAAAAAAATTCAGGATTCCAATAAAATCTCACGATTCCGACAAAAATCATGAAGAAGGAATAAATAACGAGTGCACCTATCTTCGTTAGAAAAGGATATCCGGGAAATACGCGAATGATTAGATCAGGATCTCTTGTATCAATACCGGCTCTTACTCCATCATTCCTGCAGGAAATTGTACGGAGGATAGTGGATGCCGTCGATCCTGCGAGAATTATCCTCTTTGGTTCGTACGCTTATGGTACTCCTCATAAGGACAGCGATATCGATATCCTTGTTATCATGGAGACCGATCGCCCCCGTCACAAACGCCCGGTCGCGATCAACCGGGCTCTTGCGGGACTGCTGATCCCAAAAGATATCCTGGTCTATACACCTGCTGAAGTAGATGACTGGAAAGACGTTCCCCAGGCATTTGTCACCCAGGTCCTGAAGAAGGGGGTGATTGTATATGACAAAAACAAGAAGCGATCTGATCCGGGCCTGGTGTGAGAAAGGCCGCAGGGACTTTATTACCGCACAGAACTCCCTTCTCAATACAAAAGAGATATTCCCGGACATTATCTGCTTCCACGCCCAGCAGGCTGCTGAAAAATATCTCAAAGCATATCTTGTTTTTCTTGAACTGGAGTTCCCAAAAACACACGCTCTTGAAGATCTCGTCCTGCTTGCCTCATCAAAAGATCCCATGAGCAGAAATCTTTTTACCGTTGCATGTGAACTCAGCCCCTATGCCGTTGAGGTACGCTACCCGGATTCACCATCGCCCTCCTCAGAAGATGCCCGTGAAGCGCTTCATACAGCAGAGACTATCAGAAATTATATCCTCGGAACGATCAAACTGACTGGATAAAGCCATGATGTAAACGTCAAGCCGGACGTGCGGTCGTAAGAGTATCGGCCTTGCTCTTGAAATTACTAAAAAAGAGACGGATAATAATCACTACTTCCGGTAGTACATCCATTTTTTATCCGTAGCGGCGCGATCCAACTACCCCCGTGATTGGGCTCTCTTCGTCCGAAACTTTGTCCAGGAATTACCACCCGGAAAATCCCTCAGGAACCGGATACCCGGAATTGTATGAAGTAATCGAAGGCGTTGCACATGTTCTTCTCCGGAAAAAAACCCTCGAGCACATCGTACTTGTCAAAGCTGCAAAGGGCGACATCGTCATCATTCCCCCGGGATACGGACACGTAACCATAAACCCGTCACAGGAAGAGACACTCATTATGGCCAACCTTGTCTCAACCGCGTGCGAGTATGCATAGTATGAAACGATGTATGGCGCTGCTTATTATGAGTTGATGGACGATACCCGGGTGCGCGAATCCCCATTACACGGAAGTCCCGGCTGTGCAGGAAATGAAATGTCAGACATCTCCGTTAAACGTGTTCGGGGATGCGGTATCCTTGTATGACTATGTCGGGAATGCTGAAATTGCCGGTATGCTGAATTACCCGGAAAAATATCCGGCTGTTTTTTCGCAGTTTTTTTGAGGGGGATTATCAATGAGTGGGTGTTTTGCAGAGAACAAAGACATCCGGCTGAGAAAGATGAGAATGTTTCATGGTTGACAAAATTTGTTTTAAGGGTGGATATCAGGTATGTTAGATCCTTGCCCATGTGCTGAACCGGTACAAAGCCACTTCCAGAGTGGGATGAATTGTATGGACTTATTATGCACTTGTTCGGTTCCTTCGTAGTCCCCGGTAATAACCAGGAGATTGTCGCATTCCAGTTCTATTGAAGCACGTAAGATCGCGCTCGTTTCACGCTCTTTTGTATCAGGATGCGAAATCTCGTAGCAGACCTGAATCAACTGCCGGACTTCCGTACCCACCTTTATCACAAAGTCCACCTCTTTGCCAAACCGGTCCTTCCAGTAATGAATCGTCGTGTCAAAATCTGCTCTCCGCGTGAGCTCCAGTGCCACAGCGTTTTCGTATAGGCGCCCGTAATTTTTAGAGAACCGGGTGGACAATGCGCTGATAAAACCGTTATCTATCAGGTAGCACTGGCGGGGGCATTGCATCTGCTCCTTAATTTTTGGTGAAATAACCGGGATGCTGATCAGGAAATAGGAGGATTCGATATATCCGATATAATTGGCAAGGCTTGTCTTTCCCACCGCGTAACCCATGCTTTTCATGGTATTATACATCTTGCTTATTGAATACCGGTTCGAGTTAATGAGTAACCGGAGCAGGGCTTTGAGCGCTTCATCGTTCCTGATCCTGAATCGATCCGAAATATCTTTTGATACAACCGTGCTGTAATACTGCTGTAAAATTTCAATTTTCTTGTCTTCCGGGGCAAGAACGACTTCTGGCATGCCGCCATAATAGAGGAACTCATCCAGTGCCTTTACAACCGTTGTCCGCTCATTTTCAGAATACTGGACGGATTGACGGTCAATCTGTATTTCTTTGAATGCAAGAAATTCTTTAAACGAAAGTGGGAACACTTTTACTTCCAGGCACCGCCCACGGAGCTCGGTTGGAATTTCATGGCTGGATACTTTTGAACTGGAGCCAGTCACAAATAAAGCGATATCATAATTATCGTAAATCCGGCGGAGCCACCGGCTCCAGTCCGGCATATCCTGAATTTCATCAAGGAACAGGAATTTCGGTTCAGTAAAAAAAGTCTCTTTTATTGAAGGTATCAGGTCCGACAGGAATTTTGTATCACGCGGTATTCGTTCATCCTCAAAATTTATGTATAATACTTCTTCTTTGCGATTCTCTATGAGCAGGGTACTGATTAACCTGAGCATGAGGCAGGTCTTTCCGCATCGCCGAAAACCCGTTGCGACGATAATTTTCCTTGGTTTGGCGTTAATGTACTCATCTAACGTTATGCTTCTGGGTTTGATGGCAGGAATTTTTTTATCAATCCATGAATGCAGAATTGTTTTCATAGATCCATCCATAGTACAATATTGTATCAAATTGTACTATTTATGTATTTTTAAGACGATTCGATCAAAAAATCCCGCAGGAACCAGATACCCGGAACTCTATGAAGTGATTGAAGGCGTTGCACATGTTCTCCTCTGGAAAAAACCATCGATCACCTCGCACTCGTCAAAGCCACAAAAGGCGAACTCGTTCTCATTTCCCCGGGATACGGACACGTAACCATAAATCCATCACGGGAAGAGACACTCGTAATGGCCAACCTTTTCTCAACCGCGTTCGTCAGCGAGTATGCATTCTATAAGATGATGCAATCGCGCTGCATATTATGAGTTGATTGGCAATACCCAGGTGCGCTAATCCCCATTACCCGGAAGTCCCGGCCGTTCAGGAAATGAAATGTCAGACATCTCCATTAAAGGTGTTCGGGGATGCTGCATCATTGTATGACTATGTCGGGAATGATGCAATTGCCGGTATGCTGAATTACCCGGAAAAATATCAGACACTCTTATCACCAGATGTTTGAGAGGTTATCGGTAATAGGATCAAAATACGGATAAAGATTATTAATAAATCGCCAGGCAAAACAAAACCCGGTAATGATGTCAGTTCAGGAAACTATTCTGGATCCCCCTATCCAAACGTCATGATGGGTATCACGAAATTTAAATAGTATACTTACAAGTATAATACTTATGAGTATCTTCATTGACAGAAAGGAAGAACTCGCCGTGCTCAATGAGCGATATGCGCGGAAAGGAGCAGAGTTCATCATCCTGTACGGAAGGAGACGAATCGGAAAGAGCGAGTTGATTGAACATTTTTTAAAAACCACACGGGGAATCCGGTTTCTCGCCCGGGAGGAATCAAAGCACCTGCAACTGAAAAAAATCTCCCGGGACTGCGCAGAATTTTTTCATGACGACTTTTTACAAAAAAGCCCGTTTGGCGACTGGGACAGTTTCTTTGCCTACCTTGCCGGCAAAACAACAGATCGTGTTGTCATCGCGATCGATGAATTCCCGTACCTGGTCAAAGAAGATCCCTCCCTCCCGTCAATTATCCAGGAATACTGGGATAAACGCCTGAAGGACTCAGGCATCGTTCTCATACTGTCAGGATCCAGCATTTCGATGATGGAAGAGTATACCATGCAGCATTCCAGCCCGTTATACGGAAGGAGAACGGGGCAGATCCTGCTGCACGGTTTTAAGTTTACTGATGTGCTGGATTATATCGGGAACTTCACGCAGGCGGTAGAATATTATTCGGTATTTGGCGGGACGCCCGCCTATATCATGGCGATCGATAAAGAGAATGGGGTCTTTGAAAATATAACAAAAAAAATTCTCTCGGCAGATGCCAGCCTCTTTAAGGATGTGGATTTTGTCCTGCGTATGGAACTCAATGAGCCGAGGTACTATTTCTCCATCCTCCTCTCGATAGCAAAGGGAAATAACCGTATCGGTCTCATCATGAACGATACCGGGTTGGACAAGGGACTCATCACAAAATATCTTTCCATCCTCATAGACCTTCAACTGGTCGAACGGAAAATTCCGATCACCGATAATCACCGGAGCCGGAAAGGTTTGTACCAGGTATCGGATAACCTGTTTACCTTCTGGTTCCGCTTTGTTCATCCAAACATTGAACGCATCGAACGGGGAGAGAGAGATCTGGTACTCCAAACGGATATCCAGCCGCAGTTTGCCCAGTACATCGGAAAATCGTTTGAATCCATGGCAGAGGACCTGTTCCTTGAGTTCAACAGGGAAGGATTTCTCCCCTTCCGCTTTGACACGATTGGTAGCTGGTGGGACAAGGGTGAGGAGATTGATCTCGTCGCCTATCAGAAAGAAAGTTCATCCATCCTGTTTTGCGAGTGTAAATGGCAGGATCAGGTGAATGCGGGAAAACTTCTCGTGAAACTCAAAGAGAAAGCAGCAGGTGTACCATGGATGGACAAAACCAGGAAAGAATATTATTGCATCATCGCACGATCGTTTTCACCTCACTCCAGAAAGCAGGAAAACGACGAAAATACCCTTACTCTCGATGCCGGAGATCTCGCTTTATGGCACCAGCGGTGTCATAAGATATCAAACGGGTAGCTTTCAACGCCCTCCATACATGATACCAGACAGCTTCCGTTAAACATGTCCTGGGATGCTGTATCCTTGTATGACTCTGTCGGGAATGATGCAATTGCCGGTATGCTGAACCATCCGGAAAAATATCCGGCTATTGACCGCCCTGCGAATAAAAAACCATAGATCTGGATAGCCATCATTATTGGACAGGCTCTATTGTATATCTATGCTCTGCCCGTCGGTGAGATCATATGCCAAACAGCCAAAATAACCCCTAATCGGGCTCCTTCTCCCTTCGAAAGATTCTGGTGAACACCGTATTCCAGATTGCCTGTCCACCGCAGGAAAAAAGCCCGGGATTGTCAACAGAAATCGTAAAATCCCGCTAAAAACAGCACCAGACTCTTTCTCTTTAACGGTGTTCCTCAAGGGGCATTTTCAGGCACCTGGTATACATTAGGCTGGCAGGGGATCCGGCCACCGGTTGCGGCCATGACGATTGTGTTTAGAGATGGAAGGAGAAAATCCGGGGAATAACGGTGGGTTGTAAGGACAATGATGAACATTTCCGGATACATCACCCGGTGCCTATTCTGGTCCTTTCAAATAACACAATAATTGCGCCCGGTTCTTTCCGGATCGCTTGTTACGCCCGGATTTTAAAAAAGATTTCAACTGCTTCAGACACGCCCATATAGGTAAAAAACAGATACTATAATTGCCACACGGCCTGGCGCAAAGCAAGGCAGTAACGGGCGAAAACTCTCCTCGGGTTGTATCAGCGGATAGCGTACGCTCCGGTACTTGCCCGGAAGATCCCTCAGGCATGCGGCAGGAAATAAAAAACCATGAGACTCAAAGCAGAGAAGACGATGAACCGGGAGATGAACAACGGCAGGACAAAAATTATTACCTGTCCGGCATTCACGGCCCCGGGACACATGAGGACTGCAAAAACCAGGCGATGGGACAGACTATACAGCCTCAGGTACAGCAGACTGAACAAACTACCGTATCCGGATATTTCCGGTCACGGATCCCGGCACATGACCCTATCAAAGGTGAGGCCGGATGACCCGGGGGTACAAGCCGGTCGTTGCAATCGGCGAGGCACAGCGTAAGGCGACCGCATGGGGGTTCATTCTGATCGGGCTGGTGACTGAAGCTAAGCTCCCGTTCGATTTCGTGGTCAATGACCGGGGCTGCACAAGCCTGGTCCGGGTCAGGAGACTGAAGTATTCGCAGTACGGGATTTCAGATATCCTGAGGTCCTGCGGGCAGGAGATCACAGAGTTACGGGATCTCCGGATACCGGACGGGATCTTCCGGGAACTCTGGGTGAGAGGACCGGACCGCACCTGGTACCGGTACCTTGTTCTTGAGGATGGTATTGAAGTGCTCGAAAATGACGAGAACTGGCCGGAAGAGAATGATCCTGCTGGTATTCCAGCGGTCTGTTGGCAAACGGTTGCAGGATAACCGTACCATTTTTTTGGCTCTGTAGAAATCCTGTTTTCTCCAATAATTCGCTAATATTCCCCACCGGTTATGAGAATGACCCCCCTCTCCCCCAGGGGGGGAGGCAGCCCAAGGGGAACATTCCCTTGACCCCTTTTTTTATTCTTCCCTTTTTTCCAGAGGTTTTTTCATGAACCTTCTGTGATCCTATCTCAACATGGGGGATGCCCACGCGGCGGGGGTGGAGGCTTTAAAGCGCCGGAACCCCCAGGAGCGTCAAAGAATTTTGAGCATTTCGACAGAGCCATTTTTTTTAAACGACCCGTCCGTAATAAAAGGGGTTTTTAGACTGCTACTTGAACCATGCAACAGTCTTCTCATACCCGTTTCTGCATAGTATATTCAGGTCATCGTGCTACTTGCGAGGACTCTTCATAGTTCATCGGCAAAAAGAGCGGAGCGCATGCAATGACCTGCGCGTGGCAGCCGGCCTCTTTGGCTTTCCGGACTAAGTAATACGGATCTGCAGGGATGCCGTGGCCGCCGACAAGGCCGGGCTTGCAGGGGGGGAAGTTCCATGTGGTGCCGGCAGCCTTGAGCACCACATCAGTACCGATGTTTAACCGTGCGAAGATCCGGAAGAGATCGTTCATAAAACCTGGAGATGTCCTTGTGGTTTATGACAAAAGAAGCCATTTCCAGAGGGGGATGAATTGTATGGTCTTATTATGCACTTGTTCGGTTCCTTCGTAGTCCCCGGTAATAACCAGGAGATTGTCGCATTCCGGTTCTATTGAAGCACTCAATGTTTTCAGCGGAACCTTTTCGGATCCTGAAAAATGATCGCGGATTGCCCATATATAATTCTGGATTGTGATACGGGATTTGGTTCTCTCCACAATATTCATCTAGATAGAGAATGACCAGACTTATGAGATTTGAGTCCCATGCACCGCTATACCTTGTCCTGCAGCGCAGAAGCAGGCGATCTGGAACCCGTCGTCATTGCAGTCCATGAACTGATCCACCGCCTTCCCGTTACCGCAAAATCGCTTGAGAAGGACGGGATACGGGTTGAAGAGGGAAGGGTCATCGATCGCCACTACAACGGCCCGATCCTTATTGAGGCGATCAAAACAAACAGCATGATAAAAATCACTCCTTCAAGTGGTGCGTATAAGGGCGTTCCCGTGATCGTCACTCCCATCAGGGATCGGGATGGAAATGCAATCGGTGCAATAGGTGTGGTCGATATAACCGGTATTTTCGATCTTGCAACGCTCATGGAAAACCAGTCTGCGATAATAAAACAGGTGTGTGGCAAAGATCCCTGTCCGCTCCCCTCAGAACAAAGTGGTTCCAGACGGTGAATTTTTATGCCCGATTCCGCATTCAGAGTACTTGAGATCCTTGAACAGGCTGTTGCACCGCTATCCGGAGAGACGATCAGCAACGAACTGGGTGTCACCCGCTCGGCAGTCTGGAAGCAGATCAAAGAGCTGCGCCTGATGGGGTACGACATCCGGTCGTCCCAGAAGGAAGGCTACAAGCTCGTGCATTCCAGCAGCAAACTCCTCCCCTACGAGATCCATAAAAAACTCAAGACCCGGGTCATGGGCACAAAGATGCGGTATTTCGAGCACACGCTTTCCACCAACAATGTGGGAAAACAGATCTGTTCTGAGGGGGATCCGAAAAAGCTGCATGGCACCGTTATCATTGCTGAAGAGCAGACCGGCGGTGTCGGGAGAATGGGGCGGGCATGGATCTCTCCCGGGGGGGGAATCTGGATCACGATTGTCTTAAAACCCCAGGTTCCCATCGACCACATCTTCATGATCACGATGGCGGGTTCCATTGCTGTAGCACGGGCAATAAGGAAAGAGTACGAGCTCGGGGCGCTGATCAAATGGCCCAACGACATTTTCATTGGTAAGAAAAAGATCGGCGGCCTGCTTCTCGAGATGGCAGCGGAAGCAGATACTGTCCATTACTGCCTTCTTGGGATCGGGATCGATGTCAATAACCCGGTCAGGGATTTCACCGCAGACCTCCAGAAGGACATCACGTCCATCAGCGCCGAAGTCGGGCACGACGTCGACCGGGCCTCGTTCCTTGCCCGGATCCTGCGGGAGTTCGAGAACCGGTACCAGCTGGTGGAAAGCGGCGAGTATGATGCAATCACGCAGGAATGGAAGAGCCTCTCCGCCACGCTGGAGAACCGCGTCCAGATCCGTACCCTCAAAAATAGTTTTGAAGGCGAGGCGATCGATATCGATGAATTTGGCGCGCTCATTGTCCGGAAAGACAACGGGAAACTGGAACGGGTAATCGCCGGCGACTGTTACCAGCAGTAAACGGACACTTTTTTATCGTCAACCAGCATTTTTTTAGTGGTTGACGATGTTTGGTGATTTAGAGCGATCCCGGATCATTGCCTATTCTGCGGCATTTATCGGACTCATCGCACTGGGCAGCTGGATCTCCCTGCCGGCCGGGAACATCCCCTTCACCCTCCAGACCCTCTTCGTCCTTCTGGCAGGTATCGTCATGCGCCGTTACGGTGCTATGCCGGTGCTGCTCTATTGTATTCTGGGTATGCTGGGCCTGCCATTATTTCATAATGGCATGGCGGGTGCAGGAGTGCTCCTCGGGCCAAGCGGGGGATACCTCCTCGGGTTCATCTTCGCGGCGCTTATCACGGGTCTTGCCTATGAGCACAATTCACGGATTATCCGGATTGGCGGGATCGCTGCTGCAACCGGGGTGATCTACCTGTTCGGGGTCGCATGGCTGATGTATTCCTTACAACTCGGGTTCATCGCTGCGGTCATAACCGGCGTGTTCCCCTTTATTCCTGGTGACGTGATCAAGGCCACCGCAGCATACCTGATCGGGCAACGACTCCCATGATCCGCATTGAGAACCTCCGCTACCGTACACTGGCGATTGATTCTCTGTCCATAGGAGCAGGAGTTACGTCGGTCATCGGTGCGAATGGCAGCGGGAAGACCGCGCTCCTGAAGCTCTGCGCCGGTATTGCCGTGCCCATTACGGGATCGATCCTCATTGAAGGGATAGAACCGCGCGGGGCAGATGCCGGCTGGGTTAATGAATTTCCGGATCGCAATTTTCTTTTTGATACCCTGTCTGATGAGATTGCATCCCCGCTCCGTTTCCAGCACCTCCCCCCGGGCGAGATTTCCCGGCGTACGGACGAGATCCGGAAACGGCTCGGGCTTGCCGGGTTATCTGCCCGGGCGGTGCGGGAACTGTCCGGGGGTGAGAAGATCCTCGTCGCCCTTGCTGCCGCGATGATCCAGAACCCACGGATCCTCATTCTCGATGAGTGCGACTCGCACCTGGACGCCCGCCGCATGCAGATGATCGACCAGATCATCCGCCAGTCAGGAATTCCCCTCATACTCCGCAGCACGCAGAATATGGAGGCCGCAGCAGAGAGCGATCACCTCGTCTTTCTAAAAAACGGCCGGGTAGGGTTTTCCGGGGCTCCGGAAACGGTCTTTGCGGGACTTGAGGATACCCCGTTTTATCC
>Ga0315281_10015515_pt1 | contig 10214 bp, 3 predicted proteins | sample YL17G07_0_MG_FD_204540 | JGI IMG/M metagenome (GOLD analysis project Ga0315281, IMG submission 204540) | Sediment microbial communities from Yellowstone Lake, YNP, Wyoming, USA - YL17G07_0 | ecosystem: Environmental > Aquatic > Freshwater > Lake > Sediment | place: USA: Wyoming | collected...
TTCAGTTAACTCCAGTTTAAGCAGGGCGGGATTAACGCCGGAATGATTCAGCGTCTCACGAATCTGTTCTATGAAATTTGTCTGATGGAACTGGAGGGCGCTGACGTTAATGGCAATTTGCAGGTTACATGTGGCCGGATTTTGTTCCCAGGCCTTGAGTTGCATGCAGGCCGTTTGCATTACCCATAAGCCCAGTGGCAGGATAAGGCCGGTATCCTCCGCAAGCGGGATGAATTTAATGGGCATGATGGGCGGCTGATTGGCCGGGAACCAGCGCGACAGGGCTTCGACCCCGATAATGCATCCGTCCTGATCGATCTGCGGCTGGTAAAAGAGCTGGAATTCACCCAGCTGCAGGCCGTTGCGCATGGCAGATTCCATCGCTGAGCGCGCATCAATTACCGCCTGCATTTCAGGGTTGAAAAAACGGATGGCATTTCTACCGGCCCCTTTTGCCTGGTAGAGCGCGACGTCTGCCTGCTTGAGCAAAATCTCGACTGAAAGGGTCTGCCCGCGAAAGAGCGTCAGGCCTATGCTCGACGTGCTGTGGTAAACCTGCCTGTCAGGTGAAAATACATAGGGCTGGTTGAGGGCCAGATGAATTTTTTCCGCAATCATCCTGGCCTTGTTGAGTGCCTGGCTTTCATCTGTTCCCAGATGCTCCATGATCACCATGTACTCGTCCCCGCCCAGTCGAGAGACCGTGTCCTCCTGCCTTGCATGGGAGAGTAGCCGCTGGGCGACTTCGATCAGCAGGCGGTCACCGGCATCGTGGCCTTTTGTATCATTGATGACCTTAAAGTTATCGAGATCCATAATGATCAGCGCGCCCAATTCTTGAGTGCGTTTGCTGGCAATCAGCGCCTGACCCAGGCGATCCATCAGCAACCTTCGATTGGGCAGATTGGTCAACGAATCAAAATAGGCCAGAGTACGAATTTGTTCCTCCGCCAGCTTGCGCTCTGTAATGTTGCGCATGACGGTGGACATATAGTCCAGTTCTCCGCCTGCATTCTGGTGACTGATAATGACTTGCGATACGGAAATCTCCTGACCATCCGGACCGATTACGGCGGTTTCTCCAGACCATGTTCCTTCGCGTTGCGCAGTCGGGCTGCCTTCTGTCCTGATCAATTCATTTGCCCACGGCGGATGAATATTCGGGGCCAGCAATCCGGACAGTGGCTGGTCGCCGAGGCCCAGTAAAATCCTGCCCCCGTGGTTGAGGTAGGTGATGTTGCCTTGCGGATCGACTGTACTTACCAGGTCTGTTGTCGATTCCAGAATGGCAACCAGATGGTTATGTTCTTCGCGCTGCTTGTCGAGGACATCGAGATAGCTGTTGAAAGTTTGCGCAAGTGTTCCGATTTCGTCATGCGTATTAACTTCCACGCGTCGGCGTGCTCCCTGGCTGCTGCCGATCTCATTGACCTGTGCTGTCATCTTCAGCAATGGCGCGGTCAGCCATCGCATCAGCAGCCAGGCCAGTGCCAGCATCAGGACAAGGCCAAACCCGATTACCAGCACGAAATAGCGCTTGGCCTGGTTAATCGGCGCGTAAGCTTCCTCGGTTGGATAATTGCCTCCCAGTATCCAGCCGGTCGAAGGTATGCGCTTGATACTGGTAAGCATGGGTACGCCATATGAGGTCACTGTTTCCCCGCTGCCTTCAAAACCTTCAAGCGCCCGGTCAAACAGTGCATTCTGCCCATGTACCATAGACTGTTGCATGATGCGGCTCTTGTCTGGATGCGAAATCATGGCATCGCGCCCATCAGCAAGGTAGAGATAGCCCGAGAGACCAAAGCGTGTTTTGGCAAGATCGGTGAGTATATTGTTGGCACCGAGCAAGTCCAGACTGCCTTCGATCAGGCCTGTCATTTTTCCGTCATGGTTGAAGATGGGCGCCGTCATAATCAGGGCGGGCTGGTTTGGATTATGGGTGGAACGATAGGGTTTGGAAATATAGGGTTGCCGGGTGGCAATTGTCCGCTGATAGAATTCACGCGAAGAAATATCACGCCCCCTTCGCCCCGGCTTGAACGGACTCTCGGCAATCAGCTTGCCATCTAGGGAAATCAGGAATAAGCCATTGTCGAAAAGGCTGTGCAGGGCTGCCTGCTGGTCAAGAAAAGCCTGTGCTGTGGCGGCATTTGTCAGGGCCGAGGCAGGAACAGTTGTCGCCACTCTGATAATTGTTTGATGAATCCGCCGGAGCTGCGAATCGATACTATTGGCGGTGGTGGAAACCACTGCGAAAGTATGATCCATCAAGGCCGCTTTGCGCCGCTGCTCGAAATACTTCAGGGCAAAGATGGATGCCGAGAGAAAAAACAGGGCAAATACGAACGACACTGCCAATGCCATCTTGGCACGCATGCTCAGCTTTTTGTGAAATCGAAATATGCCAGCTTTCATTTTCGCCTTGGTGAAGCGATGCTTTTAACGCAAGAAAACTGCCTCACTGAATCCGGTTTCCGACTGGAGCAGTTCATGCCGAAATCGGGATGCGGATAAATTGTTCCAGATTTACGCTGGTTATCGGTTTACTGAACAAATATCCCTGTGCCTCCTCACAGGCATACTGCTCGAGCATGGTCAGTTGTTCCGCTGTTTCGACCCCCTCCGCAATAACCGTCAGATTCAGGCTCTGGCCCAGCAGGATAACTGTTTTAGTAATGGAGGCATCGTTGGCATTGCTGCACATATTGCGCACGAAGGACTGGTCAACCTTGAGCTTGTTGATGGGGAAGCGTTTCAGGTAGCTCAGCGAAGAATAGCCCGTGCCGAAATCATCAATGGATAACTGTATGCCCAATGCGCGCAACTCATTCATGGTGGCGATGCTTTTTTCCGCATCCTGCATGGCCAGGCTTTCGGTTATTTCCAGCTCCAACCGTGTTGGCGACATGCCGGTGTCCCGCAGCACGCTTGCTACCAACTGGATAAAACCGGGATGCTGAAATTGCCGTGCAGAAATATTGACAGCCATCACGAAGTCAGCAAATCCCTGCTGATGTATTGCATGGGCCTGCTGGCAGGCCGTGCGCAATACCCATTCACCGATGGGTATGATGAGGCCGGTTTCCTCCGCCAGCGGAATGAAATCAACCGGGGAAACGAATCCCTGTCCGTCCCTGTTCCAGCGTATCAGCGCTTCGGCACCGATTATTTTTCTGCCGCTGATATGTATTTGTGGCTGGTACAGCAATACCAGCTCATTGCGCTCCTGTGCCCGGCGCAAGCCGCTTTCCAGGGCCAGCCAGCGCTTTGCCATTTCATTCATGTCCTGCGTGTAGCACTGGAAACTGTTGCCACCCGAAGCGATCACCCGGTTGACGGCTGCTTCTGCATTCCTGATCAGGCTTTCCGGTTCGCGTCCATCAACGGGGTAAACGCTGGCACCTATGCTTAGGGTAAAGAATAGTTCTTGATTATTTACGTTGAGTGGTGCGTTCATGCTGTCGATCAGTTTTTCTGCCAGCAGCACAAGCTGCTTGTTGTCGCTTATTTCGGGCAGCAGAATGCCGAAAGTTGCACCCTCAAAGCGGAATAAAAAAGCGTGGGGCGCGATATCGCGATTGGCATGCAATAGCCCCTGTAGTCTTAGTACAAGGGCTTGCATGAGATTGTCACTGGCTTCATAACCTTGGCTTTCGAGAACCAGCTTGATACGATCTATGCGCATAAAGGCCACTGCAATTCTCTGATCGACATTGGCTTCGCGTATGGCATTTTGCAGTTGTTCGCCAAACATGCGGCGATTGGGTAAATTTGTCAGGGGATCGTGGTAGGCCTGATAGAGCAAATCCTCTTCAGCCTGCTTGCGCTTGGTGATGTCATTAATATAAATATGGCTGATTTGCAGATCGTGCAAAACATGCACAAAGCAATCCATTATCCTGTTTTTTATTTTGTATTGCAGCTCCATGCTGGCAAGTCCGGATGCCTGTATGGCGGCCAGGCGCTGGTTGAAATTCTCCGGCAACAGTTGCGCAGGTTCTTCAAATTCGAGCTGGTGCAGCAGATCTCGCGTGGCAGAATTGGCGTAAACCACCTTGCCATCCCAGGTCATGCGCATCACGGGGCTGGGGTTGCGTTCGGGGAACATGGCAAGACGTTTTCTTTCAGCGTTCTCGGAGATGTAGGCATTGACCTGATAGCCTATGAGGATGGCAATGACAGAAATAACGAGGCTGAAACCGATGACCAGCCGGATCATGAAGTCGGTCTTTCCCTGCGCAAGTTCGCCGCCCATATAGACCTGCTGCTGGTTCAGGCTGACCAGCATGTCGATAACGGGCGAGACCTTTGTTTCAGTGACACTGACCTCGGCCAGGATTTCCCTTGCCCTGTCCCAGTCTACAGGCCTGGAAGACAACGTCCTGTCCAGTTGCTCCGCGTAAAGACTAATCTGGTCGGTATAAGTGTTGATTTTGACTGTCAGTTCTTTGCCCTCGCTTACCGTATGGATAGTATTCAGGCTGGCTTCAATCTCGCGCTGGTTTAATTCAAAGGCGCGCAGAAATGTCTTGCGGTCGGTGCTGGCATAATATTCGTAGAGCAGTGGTTTCTGCGCGAAAATGGCCGCGCGCAATTTGGAGATGGAATTAAACCTGGGCAGGTTGTCATTGACCAGTGTACTGATAGCACCGGTGACAGAATTACCGTTGATATAGATCAGTGAAGAAAGCGCAACACCCAGCGCAAGCACCAGGAAATAAATCAGCAGAATTTTTCTGAAGACAGTTGACATAAAAATCCGAACGCAATTTTCTTGATTATACGGAAAATAACACTGGTGGATACACCGTTCGTCCTGAGCCTGTCGAAGGTCGAATGGCAGATACCGAGCGGATTCTTATGGTTCGACAAGCTCACCATGAACGGCAATGTGTTTGTCAGTTACTTTTATGCTATTCAATAAAACCTACGCTTCTTCAGCCTGCTGCTGCATTGCCCACATATGTGCATACACCCCGTCTTTTGCCAGCAGCTCGGGATGCCGCCCGCGTTCGATCACTCTGCCACCTTCGATCACCAGAATCTCATCCGCCTCCACCACGGTTGAAAGACGGTGGGCGATGATCAGGCTGGTGCGGCTTCTGGCAATTTCAAGCAGTTCTGCTTGTATGGCTTTTTCTGTTTTGGTGTCCAGCGCCGAAGTAGCCTCATCCAGAATCAGGATTGCAGGATTTTTCAACAGAGTGCGGGCAATGGCGACACGCTGCTTTTCGCCACCGGAAAGCTTGAGGCCGCGCTCGCCCACCACGGTATCCCAGCCCTGGGGCAGGGACTCGATAAATTTCAGGATATGCGCAGCACGGGCAGCAGCTATCACCTCGTCCCGAGATGCATCCGGGCGACCATAGGCGATGTTGTAATAGATACTGTCATTGAACAGCACCGTGTCCTGCGGCACCACACCAATCGCGGCATGCAGGCTTTCCTGGCTGACCTGGCGGATATCCTGATTGTCGATTTGGATACTGCCGCTGTTGGCGTCGTAAAAGCGGAAAAGCAAACGCGCCAGCGTTGATTTTCCCGCGCCGCTGGCGCCAACGGCGGCCAGCGTTTTCCCGGCGGGAATCACAAAGCTGATGTCGTGCAGCACAGCGCGGTCGGCATTGTAGGAAAAATTGACGTGCTCGAATTTGACCTCGCCACCCTGTATGGCCAGCGCCTTTGCGTCGGCGGCATCTTCCACTTCACGCGGCCGGTGCAGCAGGGTAAACATGCGCTCCACGTCGGTAATGGACTGCTTGATCTCGCGGTACATGACACCCAGAAACCCCAATGGCTGAAACATCTGCAACAGAAACGCGTTGACCATGACCAAATCGCCCAGGGTGAGCGTGCCCTCTACTACACCGTTGGCGGCACGTATCACCATCAGCGTGACGCCGATCGCGATGGTACCCGCCTGTGCTGCATTTAGCAGTCCCAGCGAGCGTTGTGATTGCAGGGTGGCGCGCTCCCACTCGGCCAGGCTTTTGTCGTAGCGCGCCGCTTCGTATTTTTCATTGCCAAAATATTTTACCGTTTCATAATTCAGCAGGCTGTCGATGGCGCGCCCATAAGCCTCGGAATCCAGCGTATTTGCACGGCGTACAAACTGCGTGCGCCAGTCGGTAATGGTTACGGTAAAGCCGATGTAGGCAGCCAGCGTCACCAGCGTAATGACGCCAAAGACCCAGTCGAGTTTGACGAACAGGATGACCGCGACCATGAGTATTTCCAGCACTGTGGGCGTAATGCGAAACAGTAAAAAACCGACCAGGCTGGAAATCGCCTTGGAGCCGCGCTCGATATCGCGCGTGATACCGCCGGTGAGGCGCTCAAGGTGAAAGCGCAACGACAAGGCGTGCAAGTGCTGAAACACCGCCATATTCACCCTGCGCATCGCGCGCTGCGTAACCTTACCGAACACCATGTCGCGCAGATCGGCAAAGGTCGTGCTGGCAAAGCGCAGCAGTCCGTAACTGATGATCAAGGCCAGTGGCAAAACAAGGTGGGTATTGGATTTATCCAGTGCGTCGATAATTTCCTTGAGCACCAGCGGAACCATGACCGATGCCAGTTTTGCCCCAAGTAGCAAGGCGAGGGCCAGGAACACCCGACCACGAAACTCCATCAGATAGGGAAACAGGCGGCCAATCGAGCGCAAATCGGTTTGCACGGGTTGCTCGGAAGTATCGGGTGTGTAGTGCGGTGTTCGGGACATTGTGTAAATTTAAAAGGAGAAACGGGTTGAAAATATTATTCGTGTGCGTCAAGCTCGGTTCCGGATTTTAACCCAGAAAATCTATCAGGACGCGGGAGGATGCTTGGCGCTGTTGGGAGGCTGCCTGGCCGATCAGTAGGATTACCTATTGATCTTTCCATTAATCATGACACTTTTAAATCCCTCCTAACCTCCATTTGTCAAAGGGAGGAACGCTCTCTGATTGAAGCCAGGCTGGTTCCCCACTTTGACAAAGGGGGGCTAGGGGGGATTTGCCTGTTAATGTTTCTTCTGTCATGAATTATAAAAAGCTCAATAATTAAGCCATCGACTCCGGGAAAATGAAAAATACCTGCAGGCCGTGATGGCACAGGAAATGTCTGGATGTTTGGAGTGTGTTATTCAGCTTGGCTTATTTGCTTTTATGCTGTGTCTTGGATTCGTCAAAGCGTTCGCGGATTTTCAGGATCTCGGGCAGTTGTTGCAGGAATATTTCCACCAGTTTTGGATCGAAATGTTTGCCGCTATTTTCCTTGATCAGCTTGACCGCATCTTCAATCGTCCAGGCTTTCTTGTAGGGACGTACCGAGGTCAGGGCATCGAACACGTCAGCCAGGGCGGCAATGCGCCCGGCTTGTGGTATCGCTTCACCGGCAAGACCATTAGGGTAACCGCTGCCATCCCATTTTTCGTGGTGGCTGATGGCGATTTGCTGTGCCATGCGCAACAGGTCGGAGTCGTCTCCCTCGAGCAGTTTTCCACCGATGCTGGCGTGGGTTTTCATAATCTCCCATTCCGGCGGCTCGAATTTTCCAGGCTTGAGGAGTATGGCATCGGGGATGCCGATCTTGCCGATATCGTGCATCGGGCTGGCATTCAGGATCAGCTCGCAGTCAGCCTCGCTCCAGCCGCTGGCGCGGGCGAGCAGGGCGGACATATGGCTCATGCGCAAAATGTGGCTGCCGGTTTCCTCATCTCGATATTCGGCCGCCATACCCAGGCGTTGTACAACTTGCAGGCGCGTGTTACGCAACTCTTCGGTGCGCATGTTTACCATATTTTCCAGTACGGCCTTCTGGTCGTGCAGCATGCGGTGCGCCAGTTGCGCATCCAGCAGGTTGCGCACCCGCATCAACAGCTCGTTGCGGTCAAAAGGTTTTGTCACAAAATCGCGCGCGCCTGCAGACAGTGCGCGCAACAGATAGTCCTTGCCCTGCTGGGCAGTGAGGATAACGATGGGTGGCAACAGGGGGTCGTTCAAGGCCTTGAGCTGTTCCATTACCTGATAGCCATCCAGATGCGGCATGTTGATGTCAAGCAGGATGAGGTCGGGGCGCGCAGTCTGGTAGCTATTGATAACTTCACGTGAATCATCCAGCAAAATCAGACCCTGATAACCGTGGGCACGCAGCATTTTGTCCAGCAGTTTCAGATTGGCTGGCTCATCATCGACAATGAGAATGCGTTCGTTTTTCAGTGATTCTGTGGTCATGTTATGAGTCTCGGGGTGTGTTTACTCAGTGCCACTCAAGTATAGCGAAAAATATTATAACAGCAATCGGTTTATTCTTGCTCTTGCGGTCTTCTGTACGCCTTATTGAAGAACGTAAAAGTAACTGACACACACATTGCCGTTCATGGTGAGCTTGTCGAACCATAAAAGTCCGCTCTGCGTTTGCCATTCGTCCTTCGACAGGCTCCCTTCGACAAGCTCCCTTCGACAAGCTCAGGGCGAACGGAGTGGGTATTTGTCAGTCATATAAGCGATCCTCAATAATGCATAAGCTGTGTGCACATCCTTGTGCAGGTGTCGTTCAACTATGATCGGGTGTAAACAGTTTGTCGATCACGGAATACAGCTTGGGTATATCAAACGGCTTTGTCAGGTAGTCGTGAAAGCCTGCCAGCTTGCCGCGCTGGATGTCGCGGGTCATGGCATTGGCGCTCACCGCGATGACTGGAATATTCCGGGTAGCGGGGTTTTCACGCAAGCGTCGCATTGCTTCAAAGCCGTCCATGCCCGGTAGCTGAATATCCAGCAGTATGAGATCGGGTTGCTGGTGCAAGGCAATTTCAAGGCCTGCCTCCGCATTTTCAGCAGTCAGCAACTCGATGTTCAGGCGGGCCGAAATCACTTTCCGCATCAGGCGCATATTGGCCTGGTTATCCTCAATGTATAGCAGCTTGCGCTGTTTCCGGCTTATGGCGGCAGGGCTGGCGACAGGGTGGGGCGCTGTTTTATTGCCGGTTTCGGTGTGCATCGCCTGGGGTAACTCAAACCAGAAAGTGCTGCCCTCACCCTTTGCGCTTTCTACACCAATCTCGCCGTGCATCGCTTCCACCAGTTTTTTGGTCAGCGCCAGTCCGATGCCGCTCCCGTCAATGCCGTCATAGGCTGACTCCAGTCTTTCAAAGGGCCTGAACAGTCGCGATATTGCGTCAGCGTCGATACCGCGGCCATTGTCACGCACGCTTACCCGTATGCGCTGCCCGGCTACAGGCTCGCAATTTATCCAAATGTGGCCGTCCTGGCGGTTGTATTTTACGGCGTTGGAAAGCAGGTTGGTAATAACCTCGCGCAGCCGCAGCAAATCACCCTGAACAATGCAACCATCATTTAAATCAAGACTGAAGCGGACGTTTTTTTTATGTGCCAGCGGCTGAAGCTGGGAAACGCAGGCGGTAACCAGTGACGGGACAGGTATGGGTTCGACAATAATGTCCAGCTTCCCGCTCTCGATGCGGCTCAGATCCAGAACTTCGTTGATCAGCTCCAGCAAATGATCTCCGGCTTGAATAATTTCGCGCACGTTGTCGGCCTGCAATTTGCTTAGCGGGGGTTCCTGATTCATTTCCAGCAGTTGCCCAAAACCAATAATGGCATTGAGCGGTGTGCGCAGCTCATGGCTCATGCGCGAGAGAAACTCGGACTTGGCAGAGTTGGCGCGTTCGGCTTCGTCGCGCGCGGCAATAAGGGTGAGTTCGGCCATTTTCATCTTGGTAATATCCTGCACCATGCCGCGCGATTGCACGGGTGCGCCTGCCGCATCGAAAGTCGAGTTGCATTTTTCCAGTACCCATTTAATGCGCCCGTCTTCCATCAGCAGCCTGTGGGTGATTTCGTAGGGCTCGCGGGTGGTGAGTGAATTGGTATAAGCCTGGTTCACCGCATCACGGTCATCCGGATGTATTGCATGGAGGAATGCCTCGTAGGTGGCGGCGAACCGGGTTTGATCAATCTCGAATATGCGGAATATCTCATCGGACCAGATGAGCTCTCCGCCGGGGAGATTTAGTATCCAGTGGCCGATCTGGGCAATGTGCTGCGCCTCATTCAGGCGTTCAGTGTTGATGAGCAGTGTTTGCTCGGTTTTTTTAATCTCGGTGATGTCATACAGGCTGACCAGAATATCGCTGGACAGGCTTTCATCCAGAGGTGCGGCATTGACTATGAAAGTGCGAATAACGCTATCCTTGCAATGGATATTAA
>Ga0315281_10015516_pt1 | contig 10213 bp, 6 predicted proteins | sample YL17G07_0_MG_FD_204540 | JGI IMG/M metagenome (GOLD analysis project Ga0315281, IMG submission 204540) | Sediment microbial communities from Yellowstone Lake, YNP, Wyoming, USA - YL17G07_0 | ecosystem: Environmental > Aquatic > Freshwater > Lake > Sediment | place: USA: Wyoming | collected...
CTTTCCTGATTGAGCGTCCACCGATGTCAACTCCTGACATCCGCGTGTGCGCAGTGAAGGGGATAAAACGCGCCTCCTGCGATGACAGATCCCGGCCTCGCAGCCCATACTTTGTCTTTGCCAAAACTACTATCGAGCGCCCTTCCGGGGTTTCGTCCGACAGGCTTGACAGTTGTGTGGCATCGGCCATTGCCTCTTCCGTAACTCCAGGAAGCGGAATCAATTCGGTGGCCTGCCGGTTACCAAGAGTGATCGTGCCGGTCTTATCCAGGAGCAAAGTGTTTACGTCGCCTGCTGCCTCAACCGCCCGGCCTGACATGGCGAGCACATTGTGTTGAATCAGTCGATCCATCCCTGCGATCCCGATGGCTGAAAGCAGTCCCCCAATGGTGGTCGGGATCAAGCAAACGAGTAATGCCACCAGCACTGTAATCGAAGGGGGTGCTGCCCGAGCGAAACTACCCGCCGCATTTGAGGCCCGAACGCTGTAAATGGCATACGGTAGCAGAGTTACGACTGCCAAGAGAAAGATGATCGTAAGCCCGGCCAGCAATATGTTCAGTGCGATCTCGTTCGGTGTCTTTTGCCGTTCTGCGCCCTCGACCAGCGCGATCATACGATCCAGGAACGTGTCCCCTGGATTCGATCTGATGCGCACCTTAATCCAATCTGAAATCACTGTTGTTCCGCCTGTGACCGCAGAGCGGTCTCCCCCCGCTTCGCGAATGACAGGCGCACTTTCGCCAGTGATGGCCGATTCATCTACCGATGCTACGCCTTCAATGACCTCTCCATCGCCGGGGATGAATTCTCCAGCACGAACCAATACGACATCCCCCTTTCGCAACTTCGAGGCAGGAATCAGTTCGGTCTTAACCTGCTCTATCCCCCTACCGATATCCCCCCCGATATTCCCAATGATGAGGTTGGCTACCGTTTCAGTCTTCGCCTTGCGAAGCGTATCGGCCTGTGCTTTTCCCCGACCTTCGGCCATTGCTTCCGCAAAATTGGCAAAAAGCACCGTGAACCAAAGCCACAGCGTTACCTGCACGGTGAAAAGTAAGTTGCCGGTGTTGCCAACAGCAATGTCCCGAAGAATAAGCAGCGTAGTGAGTATACTGCCTATCTCAACGACGAACATAACCGGATTGCGCGCAACCTGCCGTGGGTCTATCTTCCTCACCGCATCCTTAATGGCTCGCTTCACTATTGGCGGATCGAAGAGGGGGCTCTTCTTTAACGCTTTTGCCATACCGTCCTCGTATCGTAGCTCTCAAACCACTGAATGATTCTGGGATTCAACTCTTCGGCTCCCCGGCATAAATGCCGAGGTTGCTCAGGCCGAGGGCTCAGGGTTGACCCTGAGCGGCGCTGAACGGGTCAAAACATCCTTCCCAATTCCATCAGGAAATGTTCCACTATCGGGCCAAGCGAAAGCATCGGGAAAAAAGTTAGCGCGCCAACGATCAGTATGACACCGATCAGCAACAATACAAACAGAGGCGTATGAACTGGGAATGTCCCCGCTGAATGAGGGACTATCTTTTTGGTTGCCAGATTACCCGCTATGGCCATCATCGGAATGATCATCAGAAATCGCCCGACCAGCATCGCAAGTCCTGTCGTGGTGTTATACCAGAGGGTATTTGCATTGAGTCCTGCAAAAGCCGAACCGTTGTTGCCTGTACCCGAAACGAAGGCGTAAACGATCTCCGAGAGGCCGTGCGGCCCAGCGTTGTTGACCTTCAATGCCCCGTATGTTGCAACGCTTGACCAGGCCGAAAAAACCAAAATCGAAAAGGCAAAGACAAGCACGTAAAGCATGGCCATCTTCACATCCTTCGCTTCGATCTTCTTACCCAGGTACTCTGGAGTCCGTCCGACCATAAGCCCGGCGATAAAGACCGTCAGCACTATCATCACCAGCATGCCATACAATCCTGCGCCTACACCGCCAAAAATAATCTCGCCAAGCATGATGTTCAGTAGCGGTATCATCCCACCCAGCGGGGTAAATGAATCATGCATTGAGTTGACCGCACCGCATGAGGCGTCAGTGGTGATGGTTGCAAAAAGTGCAGAGTTCACGATACCGAAGCGCACCTCTTTCCCTTCCATGTTGCCGCCCGCCTGCTGTGAACCATCTACTTCACTTACCGCTTGCGCCACTCCGTGTTGGTTAAAGATCGGATTACCGCGAGCTTCGAAGTAATAGGCAGCGAAAAAGCCCGCCAGGAAAAGTATGGCCATTGCAGAAAAAACTGCCCAGCCATGCTTCTGATTGCCGGTCATCCGGCCAAGCGTGTAGGTGAGACCAGCCGGGATGGCGAAGATGGCGAAGAGCTCTAAAAAATTTGAAAAAGGTGTGGGGTTCTCAAATGGGTGAGATGAGTTGGCGTTGAAGAACCCGCCGCCATTCGTGCCTAATTCCTTGATGATCTCTTGCGATGCAACCGGACCTTGAGCGATTGTCTGAACGGTCACGGTTTCAATGGTCTTGTGGCCACGATCATCCGTTTTTTCTATTTGCTGCGGCTCGACGAGTGTAGCTTGTGTGTACGGGCTAAAGTTTTGCACCACTCCCTGGGAGACCAGTACAAGTGCCCCGATGATACAAAGTGGAAGCAACACATAAAGCGTTGTGCGGGTGAGATCAACCCAGAAATTGCCAAGCGTATTTGCTTCGTGCCGTGCAAGGCCGCGAATGAAAGCGACTGCGAGTGCGATGCCGGTGGCCGCCGACACGAAATTGTGGAATGCCAGTCCTGCCATTTGCACCAGATAGCTCAGGGTAGACTCACCTGAGTAAGCCTGCCAATTGGTATTGGTAGTGAAACTGGAGGCTGTATTGAATGCCAGATCCGGCCGCACACCAGTAAACCTTTGCGGATTGAGCGGCAGATAGTATTGAAGCCGCTGAAGCCCGTAAAGGACAAGCAGACCTGCCAGACTGAACATCAGCATGGCCGCCGTATAGGCTACCCAGTGCTGCTCCTCGTGCTTGTCAATGCGGCATATCCGATATATCAATCGCTCTAAAGGACCGAACACTCTGCTCAGGATTATCCTTTCTCCGGAAAATACCCTGGTCATGTAGATCCCGAGCGGCTTGGTCACGGCAAGCAGAACCAGAAAGTATATTCCGAGCTGCAAGAATCCGTTAACCGTCATCGTCTTTTCTCCATAAGGGACTCGCTCAAAACTTCTCAGGCTTGAGCAAGGCGTATGTCAAATAGACAAGCAGCCCCAGAGCAATGATTCCGCTGATGATGTATTCCCAATTCATTGTTCAACCCCTAATTAAGACCGATCGCAGGCACCGACATACCAGAATGACACTCCAAAAAAGACAAAAACCAATACGATAAAGATGAAATCAAGCATTTCCAATTACCTCTCAAGACATTTAAACTTGATTGAATTAAACACTTTCGCCCTTTGAAACAGGTCTTTATTGTGTCATTCCCGTGAAACTTGTCCTCGACCTGATCGGGGAACGGGAATCCAGAACCCACAAGAAAAGATTCTGGATTCCTGCTGGAGTTTACCCCGTACTTGATACGGGGCAGGAATGACAAACCAAAAAACAATGATATAATTGAACCAATTTCAAAACAGCTAATTTGATACGATTAAATTAATTTCAGCCGTTTCAATACATTATATGCTTCAGCTATCTGTTGGGTCAATGAATAACGCGCTTGCCCTATCACTTTAGATCTCAATCTGTTCTTCCTGGTCTTATTCCACATTCTTTTACCATCTTGGTGGCCTTCCCCTTATCACCCCTTGAAGGCCCACATCTATTCCCATCCCCTTTTCACCGCATACACCTCAATCCAAGGCTCGTTTTTGTATGCACTTCTTACTATTCCATAAACGGTAATGAGATCATTTACACTTAAGTGATAAGTACCTTGTTCTTTAGCTTCCTTTTTACTTATGAATAAATGATCAAACAGAGGTTCATTTATTTCTTTTCCGCTCTGGGCTATGAATCCAATGTAATAGGTGGAAAGAAATTTGGGACCATTCGTGTCATTCAGGAATTTATTTTCAAAGCCGCCAAACTTGCAATGCAATTTTATTTGCTGCCCCACAAAATCATTTGGTGATGCTTTCAATTTCCTCGCCAAGACAAGAAGCTCTTCGTTCATTTCAGGCTTTGAGGCAATGACAGTTTCTGATTGGCTTTCAAGCAGTGATAGCTTCCTTTTCAAAACCCTGTTTTCCTCCTGAAGATTAGCAAGGTCTTTACTCTCTTTTGTACATCCGTATACAAGGCTTATAACCAATGTTAGGGCTATGGCTGCCGCAAGACTCTTCATAAGACTTCGATGAACCTGCATAAATGTCCCCTTTTCTGCCCCCTCCCCTCTCAGGATAAGTTTGAAGGGGTGGATTCATCGGCCGCCTCCCAATCGAAGATTACCTTCATCGCTTCTTGAGAAGTCTGGACGAACCTAAGACTCTGGAGAAGATGCCTGTTTTGACCTGCCCGACTCGCAAGACCTAAGATCTGAACCTGAGTATCAGGAGTTTGGGCCGGGGAAAGGATCAGAAAGACAAGTTCAATAGGCTTTTCCGTGGATACATCGGAGACCCCCAGTTTTGTTAGGCCAATGCTGACTGCTGAAGTGGTCAGGCCATCGTACCGCAGATGGGGGAAGGCCACACCTTCGTTGAAAAAGGTCGAACCCTGTTCCTCCCTCTTCAGGATAGACTTGAATAATGCCTCAACATCGTCTATCCCGTCGTCTTTCCCGATTGTCTCTGCCAATGTTCGAAGGACCATTTCTTTTCGGACAGGCTGATCCCAGATGACAATACGTCGAGGCGACAACAGCCGACTCAGTATCAGCCGATCCGTGGGCTGAGCCGCAGTTTGAGAAAGTGCGATGGTTGGCGCCCTCTCTTCTGAAACCTCTAAACGAGGCCTTGTGACAGCGGGTTCCTCTTTACGGGTATCGAGAACGATGATGGTGACTGCTTTGGCATTTTTGATCAGATCCTTAACTATATTTTTATTCTTCCCAAACCTTTTCCAGAATGGTTTCGGGGTCGATCTTCCAATGACGATGTGTCCCACACGATATTCTTTTGCAAACCTGAGGAGGGTGTCTGCAATGTCTTCTCCCTTGTATGTGAAAACCATTGCACCCAGTTGTTTGGCCAGAGTCAACGTATTAGAGATGAAGCGCTGGGTTTGAGCATCGATGATTGTGGCTTCCTCAGAAGGAGTTTGAACATAAACAGCATACCAGTTCCGATTGAGCTTCCCTGCCAGGCGCGAAGCATAGCGTAACAGTTTCTCACTGTTTGGGCCTCTCGAACTCAGACAGACCATCATCTGGTCTGAAGTGGTACTGCTTTCTTCATCAGTAGCTTCACGCCTTCTTAAATCAATCTGCGAGGCCAGTTCACGGAGAGTGAGTTCACGAAGCTTCTCCAGATTCGAGATCTTAAAAAAATTGTTTAGAGCCGTCTCGATCCGTTCCTTTGGATAAATTTTGCCTTCTGTCAGACGTTTCTGTAGATCTTCCGTACTCACGTCCACATCAACGATCTGGTCCGCCTCAGCGAGAACGGAATCAGGAAGGCGCTCGCGCACCTTCACCCCCACCACATTCTCAACGATGTTGTAAAGGCTCTCGAGATGCTGAACGTTCATCGTAGTGATAACATGTATGCCTGCCGCAAGAATGTCCTGGACGTCCTGGTATCTTTTTGGATTCGTACTCCCCGGAACATTCGTATGTGCGAGTTCGTCAATTAGAGCGACCTGAGGTTTGCGGGCTAAGATTGCATCCACGTCCATTTCTTCCACAATCACACCGTGATACTCCTGCCGTCGCCTTGGGATAACTTCCAGTCCTTCGGCAAGTTTTGCGATATCGGCACGGCCATGTGTTTCGAGCAGTCCGATCACCACATCTATCCCTCCTTTCTTGAGCCGGTGGCCTTCCTGAAGCATCTGATAAGTTTTCCCCACTCCTGCGCAGTAGCCGAGGTAAACCTTTAACCGCCCTCGCTGACTGCGGCGAATCATCCTGAGAAAAGAATTGGCTCTATCTTCAACCATGATTCTCCTCTTTCGAAATCCGGTCGGCCCTTCTGAGAGTAAAGGTGAAGGTGGATCCTTTTCCCTCACTGCTTTCGACGCCGACCGTTCCTTCATGAGCCTCCACGATCTCCTTAACGATGGCAAGGCCAAGCCCTGCTCCTGCCTCTTTCCCCTGATCAGGAACACGGAAGAATTGTTCGAAGATTCTTGGAAGGTACTTGCTTGGAATGCCCCTGCCCGTGTCTGAAACGGAGAACTGGACCCGTTCCTCGTCAGCCTTCGCAGAGAGGGTAATCTTGCCTCCAGGTGACGTGTACTTGAGGGCGTTCGAGAGCAGGTTTCCAAAGACATGGTTGATTCGGGTCGTGTCGGCCTGAACTTCGGGCAAATCACCCGGCAACTCAACGTTTAAGGACACCCCTTGGTCTTGGGCAGCCCTCTTAAAGGGCTCCAAGGCTTCTAAAACCATTGAATGAGGAAAGACAGTCCGAAATTCCATCGGAACCCTCCCGGATTCGATCCGGCTAATATCCAGCAGGTTATTGAGGATGGTGTGCAGCCGGTCGCTGTCTTCCCTGGCCGCCACGAGAAGTTCCACCTGCTTCTCAGTGAGCGTTCCCACCTTCTCTTCCAGCAGCAGGTGGATCGCCATACGAATGGAGGTGAGCGGTGTCTTCAGTTGATGGGAGACCGTTGAGACGACTCCTCTCTTTATCTCTTCCTGCTGTCTGAGCTGCGTCACATCCTGAAGCACAAGGATGACCCCTGTGAGTTGTCTGTCGCTGTCTAAGATTGGGATTGCCTCTGGACGATAGTATCGCTCGTCTCCCCCCACAAAATGTTGAACAACTTTTTGTTGCACAGCACGGCCATCCTTCAGGGCTTCCTTATAGAGATCAGCCATCCATCCCAATGGCAAGTCAAAAATGAGTGTGTTGGGTCTTAGCCCAAAAATGTTTCCGGCTGCTCCCGTTGCCACTTCCACTTTTCCTTGAAGGTCAACGACCGCAACGGCATCGGGGAGACTATCGAATGCCTGCTGGGTTGCGCGTTGAATCCGAACTAATTTGGCCTGATCGGAACGGCGAAATTCCCGAAGGCTTGCCGCCATTGCATTGAAGGCTTCGGAAAGGTGCCCGACTTCATCCCGGGATTCTCTCTCCACGACAAGATCAAGATTCCCCTGCCTGATCTCATCTGCTGATTGAATAAGGCGATTGATTGGGCGAAGAATCCACCTGCCGGTAAAGAAAATAAAACCGATAGCAACAATCGTACCGGCAAACAGAAGAATATACATCTGCTTTCGAGCTGCGGCTGCGCTATCTCGGGCCAGATCGTTCGCATCACTCATATTCTGTTGATTCATCCGCAGGATCTCGCCGGCCGTGTCCTTGATCTGTAGGAACAGAGGAAAGAGGTTCACAAAATAGATATCGCGCCGGACGGCAATCAGTGCATGCGGGTCCTCTACTTTCTTAAATACTGTTTTATACCGATTAAAGAGCTCCTGGAGATGGGCTGCCTTCTCACCTTCTCCCGGAAGGGTGATGTTATTCAATTCGACTTGAAGTGCCATCTCGAATGCCAGTTCGTTCTTACGTATGAGTTCGTCCCCTTTCTCGGTATATCCGAGAAGTTTAAAAAGTATTCCGCTATCCATACGCTCCAGAGCTTCTTTCATTTGTTGACATGCGATCACACTGCGGTAGTTCTCACGGAGGATAACATCAATAGACCCTCCCAGTTTGGTAAGATGGATGATGCTTTGGATGCCTATAATTAAAATGATTAACAACAACCCACCGAACCCAAGAGATAACTTCTGTCGAAGCCCCAGCATCTGTTTTACTCCTTTCCTATAATCCTTATAGCAAACTTCATGCCTTAATGATTTCTATATATATTCCATGCCCTGAGGGCACCCCAGAATCAAGAAAATCTCTTGCCTCCGAACCCATTACCCGAATGGAAACAAATGCTTTCTTCTTCGCTTCATTCGGTGTCATTCGTGCTATTCAAATCTGTTTTTCTGATAAGGGCTCTTGCAAATTGCAAGAAAGAAAAAAAAGAAGCTTGAAATTTGCAAGACCTGTTGATTTTCCCTATGATCCTGACCATATCCGTAATTGTCACCCTGAACTTGTTTCAGGGTCTATGGGTTACCCAATGCTCAAATCCTATAAAAGTTTCAGCATGACATGGAGGTTGGAGGGTTCTTGATTTCTGATTACGATTATCGCCCCTAAGTCTGCACTTCTAAAAATTCAAAAAAAGGTGTATATTTTAACTGCAATTTGATAATGGAGATATGCTCCGGGTCGTTCTGAATGATTCATTTGTGAACTATCTCAATTCAGTATAATATTGTTCAAAACGATCTTTTCCAAAAAATATAAGACGAAATTCGACCTCTCCGCGGCAGAAGAGAATCTTTAATGGTTTAAAACTTAGGGAAATATAGGAAAAGAATCAAATTGTGCGGCAATTGATATGTTTAAGGAGCATTGAAGATCTAAATGGATCGCTTCTCTGATAGAATTGGTGTTAGTAGGAACTCTAAGACTATCCAAATCGATTGGATGAGTAATGAGCTTAAAAACTCTATTTGGAACTTGTTTCTTAATCTCTACGATCAAGATGATAAAAACTACTGGGTACGAGTAGCAAAGCACATCGCAGAATTCTTCCGTAAGGTTCCGATTGATGATCTCCCATATCAAGATTATGATTGTCAAAACTGGGTTAAGAAATACTTCTATAGCTTGAAATGGTATGAGGTTTATGATCTGACCGAATTTATAGTACACAACCATGTGGTTATGACAAGAGAATGGTTGAATTACATTGGCGGCTATCATTACCACCGTGTTGAACAATCTGACCTAATCACTGAAGTGAATCTTCTTTTGGAAAGGGAACTTTCAGGATACCGCTTTATATCAGACTTTCTAACTCCAATTTCTGATAAACTGGAGGTGGACGAGATAGAGACTGCCGTTAATCAGTCGATAGAAAAGGGCCTTTTGGGAACACATGAACACATTCGTACAGCACTACAGCTATTAGGCAAAAAGCCAACCCCGGATTATCGTAATGCTATTAAGGAATCAGTCAGCGCTATTGAATCTATTGCAAAACAGATATCCGGTTCAGAGTCACGTGGCTTAGAAGGTGCTCTCGCAGAGGTAAGTAAACATATTGAAATGCATGGGGCTCTAAAATCCGGCTTCATAAAACTCTATGGTTATTCAAGTGATGAAGATGGTATAAGGCATGCTATACTTGATCAACCAAACATAGGGTTTGCTGAAGCTAAATATATGATAGTTTCTTGTTCAGCTTTTGTAAATTTTCTTATTTCTAAGGCAGATGCCGCTGGCCTTTTCAAAAGAACATAAAGTTGATCGTTTAAAGAAAGCATCGGGTGAACAGTGTAGACACGACGCCTTTTTTTCTCCAGAAGTATTCAAACCCAGCCTGACATTATAGAGGATGCTTGTGAAATGCACCGTTGTGAGTGGGCTAACACTGCAGGCCTGATAGTCTATCATGATTTTGAATGGGGTGTACCGATTCATAATGATCGATCCCTCTTCGAGTTCCTCGTCTTGGAGGGTGCCCAGGCAGGTCTGAGCTGGGAGACTATCTTGAGGAAGCGCAGCAGCTACCGTGCTGCGTTCGATCACTTTGACGCTACTGCCATTGCAGCTTATAAGCAAAGCAAGGTTAGGAAGTTGCTTGCGAATCAGAGTATCATACGTAATCGGTTGAAGATTGAGGCTGCCATCCAGAATGCCAAATCGCTGCTTGCTGTGCAGAAGGAGTTCGGCAGCTTTGACGAGTACGTCTGGAGATTCGTAGGTGGTCGGCCGAAGCAGAACAATTGGCAATCACCTGAAGATGTTCCCGCTCAGACACTTGAATCCGACGCGCTGAGTAAAGATTTGCGGCGATACGGGTTTAAGTTTGTGGGCCCAACAATCTGCTATGCTTTCATGCAAGCAGTGGGAATGGTCAATGATCACCTCGTGGATTGTTTCCGGCATAAAGAGGTAAGCCCATTGGCCTGATTACCGTAGCCCGTGTCATGCCCTAACCAAGGGCTGAAGGCTGACCCAAGCCGAAATACCGTCTTGGTGTCGAGTC
>Ga0315281_10015517_pt1 | contig 10213 bp, 7 predicted proteins | sample YL17G07_0_MG_FD_204540 | JGI IMG/M metagenome (GOLD analysis project Ga0315281, IMG submission 204540) | Sediment microbial communities from Yellowstone Lake, YNP, Wyoming, USA - YL17G07_0 | ecosystem: Environmental > Aquatic > Freshwater > Lake > Sediment | place: USA: Wyoming | collected...
CACGCGTGAGAACGCAAGATTGATGTCGATAAAATCCCCGGGAAGCTTCATCAATGGACCGAAATACGGAAGCTCGCCCGGCTGCCTCGCGCCGAAAAACAGCATGAGGCGGCCGCCTTCCTTGAGCGAAATGCGCCGCCGCCGGCGTTCGGTCATCGCGCGCATCGGCGCAGAACCGGTGCCGGTGCAGATCATCAGCAGGCTCGAACCTGGATGGTTGGGCATCAGGAAGCTCGCCCCGTATGGGCCGACGACCTTCACTTCCATGCCCTTTCTCAGATCGCAGAGATAGTTCGAGGCAACGCCGCGCACCGGCTTGCCCTCGTGATCCTCGATGACGCGTTTCACGGTGAGCGACAAATTGTTGTATCCGGGGCGTTCGCCGTTTCTCGGGCTCGCAACCGAGTACAGGCGCACGTGGTGCGGCTTGCCGGAGTCATCGACCCCCGGAGGGACGATGCCGATCGACTGCCCTTCAAGGACCGGAAACGCGACGTTCCCGAAATCGAGCACGATGTGGCGGATGTCGTTCGATGCGTGCGCGTCGGTGAGACGGAAATTGCCGGCAACGGTGGCGATCGCGGGCCGTGCGACCGTATAGAGGCCAATGTAAGGATGCGCAGCCGACCATGGCGGAGCCGCATGCCCGCCTTCGCCAGCCGTGGCGAGCGCAGTGATGCGCGCGACATCCTCGGGAATGTCCGCAGGCCTACCGAGGTCCGGCTCGCTGTCCACAGGCAATTCGTCCCAGGCGAATTGCTGCTCGACGGAATATGGGACGGACTTTGCGACCCGCCGCCAGCTGTCGATTGCGCCGGTGGGGCAGGGCGGAAGGCAGGCGTTGCAACCGTCGCACTTGTCGAAATCCACGACGTAGTTGCGCGCATCGTGCGTGATGGCGTCGACTGGGCAGGTTTCTTCGCAGGTATTGCAGCGAATGCAGATCTCCGGATCGATCAGGTGTTGCCTGACCAGTTCGGCGCCGGTTCCTGTCACAGCTCAGTTGAACCGGACATACTCGAATTCGACCGGCTGGTTGTTGATTCCGCGCGATGGGGGCGAGATCCAGTTGGCGAATTTGCCCGGATCGGTGACGCGCCCCATCAGCGATTGGACGTAAGCCCGGTCGTCCGCGGTCGGCAGCCAGTTGCGGATTCCGTTCCCCCATTCATCCTTGCCGACAATGTTGCCTTGCGGCGTGACATGGGCGCCGGCGAACGAGCCGATGCGCCGGCTGAATCCCTTGTGCGGCACGGTGAGCGTGTAGTCGACGCCGGCTTTCTTGATGATCCGGTTCCAGCGCCCGACCCCTGCCAGCGTGTCCGCAATGTAGTCGTCGCGCAGGCGTTCGTTGAGGGCGTTGGCTGCCGCCACCGGCGTGCAGACGAATCCGCCCGCTGCAATTTCCATGACCGGGTAGGTTGCATCGCGCAACTGGTGGTCGTCATCGATCTTGCTCTCCTCGAAGCGGCCCTTGAGGCCTCCCGTGTAGAAGTTCGCCGCGTTCGACGACACGTCGGCGCCGAACAGGTCGAGGGTTACGCTGAAGTGGAAATTGAGGTAACGCTGCATGGTCGGAAGATCGATAACGCCGAGTTCGCGCAGTTTTGCCGGGTCGTCGGTGCGATGCGCCACCATCGTTTCGGCAGTGCGCTGCAGGATGCGTCCTATTCCCGATTCGCCGACGAACATGTGATGCGCCTCCTCGGTCAGCATGAACCGCGTGGTGCGGGCGAGCGGGTCGAACCCGGACTCGGCAAGCGCGGATAGCTGGTATTTGCCGTCGCGATCGGTAAAGAACGTGAACATGAAAAAGGAAAGCCAGTCCGGCGTCTTCTCGTTGAAAGCGCCGAGGATGCGCGGGTTGTCGGCATCTCCCGAGCGCCGCTCCAGCAGTGCCTCCGCCTCCTCGCGTCCGTCGCGGCCGAAGTAGGCATGCAGCAGGTAGACCATTGCCCACAGGTGCCGGCCTTCCTCGACGTTGACCTGGAACAGGTTGCGCAGATCGTAAAGGGAGGGGCAGGTCAGCCCAAGATGGCGCTGCTGTTCGACGGAAGCGGGTTCGGTGTCGCCCTGGGTGACGATGATGCGGCGCAGGTTCGAACGATATTCGCCCGGGACTTCCTGCCACGCCGGCTCGCCCTTGTGCGCGCCGAAGCCGATGGTTCGCCCCGGCTCCGCCGGATTCAGAAAAATGCCCCAACGGTAATCGGGCATTTTTACGTAGTCGAAATGCGCCCAGCCCGCATGGTCGACGCTGACCGCGGTGCGCAGGTACACGTCGAAGCCCGGCGTGCCGTGGGGTCCCATTTCACCCCACCAGTCCAGGAAACGCGGCTGCCAGTGTTCGAGCGCGCGCTGCAGCGTCTTGTCGGACGCGAGGTCGACATTGTTGGGAATTTTCTGCGAGTAATCGATTGCCATGGTTCGCCTCAGTAACTTTTCCCGCGGTTTGCAGGATTCGGCACGAAGCCGGATGACGTCTGCGGAACGTGCGGATTCAACGCATCATCGGTGGATTTCCGCGTCCTTCGGTGGTCAATGCCGTCAGACGCGTTCACGATTGAATTGTGCTTTGTTGCCGGTGCCGAAAACCTTGAGCGCGCCGTGTTCGCCGACCGCGTTGGGACGATTGAAGATCCAGTTCTGCCACGCAGTCAGCCTGCCGAAAATGCGCGTCTCCATGGTCTCGCCCGTGTTGAACCGCAGGTTGGCCTCGAGCCCTGTCAGGGCGTCGGGGGACAGGCTCGCGCGTTCCTCGACTGCAAGGCGGATCTCGCCGTCCCAATCGAGATTGTCCGGCGCGAGCGTCACCAGCCCGTGTTCGACTGCGCTTTCCGCATCGAGCGGATGCCCGATTGCCACCCGCGCTCGCTCGATGGGTTTCGGCTCGTCGTAAAAGCGGGCGGCTATGCGCGCTCTTCCAGCGACCGTCGGGTAGGCGCCGAAATTCAGATTCGAAAGTGCGATGCGCGGTGCGGCGCTTTCATCATCGACGTCGGCATCGGGCAGCGACAGCATGTAGCTGCGGTCGGCGGCGAGGGCGAGTTCGAGCAGCGTCCCGGCGAAGCAGGAACCCTGGTCGATGATCGCGAACAGGGTGCGCGATGACACGTCGAGCCGGGCGAGCGTCCGGCGCAGCATGCCGATGGTCTCGCGCACGAACCAGTGGTTCGCGTGCCGCTCCAGCGTCTTGTCTGTCTGCAGCATGGCGCGCAGGTCGCCGCGCGTTTTCAGCAGCCACACGCCGAGTTCCAGTTCATTGCTGCGCAGCGAAAGGATTGCGTCATCGAGTTCGCGTGCCATGGCGAGCGGCCACCACGCGCAGCCCTGCGCGAGGATGCCGGCGAGGTCCGCGGGCTGCGGCCCCTGCGGCCCGGACACGACGATGGTCGCGGTGCGGGCGCTGCGGTCGAATTCGACTGCGACGTGCCGGTAGTGATAACCGCTGGCATCGAACTGGCGTTCGAGCGGCGTCAATGCGATGCCATTCTCGCCTTGTGGCCGGTCGCTTTGCGCGGCGAGAGAGGCGGCGCGCGCAACAACGGCTTCCCTGAATTGTTGCGGCTTGGCCACATGGTCGACCAGCCGCCACTCGCGCGCGCGATCCGCGCGCACGCCCTCGGTCATGGTGCAGAAGATGTCCGCGTGATCGCGCCTGACCTTGCGCTTGTCGGTCAGCCGCGTCAGGCCGCCGGTTCCGGGCAGCACGCCGAGCAGCGGGACCTCCGGCAGGCTCACCGCCGAGGACCGGTCGTCGATCATCAGGATTTCGTCGCACGCCAGCGCCAGCTCGTAGCCGCCGCCGGCCGTGATGCCGTTCAATGCGGCGAGGAACTTGAGTCCGGAATGCCGGCTGGAGTCTTCGATTCCATTGCGTGTCTCGTTAGTGAACTTGCAGAAATTGACCTTCCAGGGATGCGTCGATTTGCCGAGCATGTAAATGTTCGCGCCCGAGCAGAACATACGCTCCTTGGCGCTGGTGATGACGACGGCCTTGACCTCGGGGTGCTCGAAACGAATGCGCTGCAATGCGTCGTGAAGTTCAATATCGACACCCAGGTCGTAGGAATTGAGCTTGAGCTTGTACCCCGGCCGCAAGCCGCCCTCTTCGGCGACATCCATCGACAATGTAGCGACCGCACCGTCGAAGGAAAGGTGCCAGTGGCGGTATTGGTCCGGCGCCGTTCGGTAGTCGACGCCAGCTTCGGCGTCGGTGGCGATGGCAGACTGCATGCTTGTCTCCTCGTGGCTTGTGCGACAGATCTATTCGGTGACCTGCCGCAGGCTGGCAAAGCTTTGTTGCGTGGTCTGGCCGGCGGTATCGATGGTGGCGTCGGCGCGGCTGTAGAGCAACTCGCGACCGTCGAGAATGCGCTTGAGGTCCGCCATCGCCTCGTCGCTGCCGGCCATCGGCCGGAAATCCCCCTGTTCGACGACGCGCGCCATGTGTTCCTCCGGCGTGGCCTTGAGCCACACCGTGAAACAGGCCGAGAGCAGGAGGTCGAAGGTCGCTTGTTCCGAGACGATGCTGCCGCCGCTCGCGATCACCACGCGATCGTATTTCCGAATGACGTTTTCAAGGCAGCGGCGCTCGTAGCGGCGATAGCCGCCCTGGCCGTAAAGGAGGAAGATCTCGTTGAGATTGGTGCCGGCCTCGTGCTCGATTTCGCGGTCGAGTTCGATAAACGGCACGCCCAGCCGCTTGGCGAGCCGGGCGCCGAGTGTCGACTTGCCCGCCCCGCGCAGGCCGAGCAGCGCGATGCGTTTGCGGCGCTCGGTCTCGGCGCTGCCGAACTGGCGCTTGAGCTTGACCCGCACCTCCGGCAGCTTGCTGGCGGGCAGTCGCTCGAGAAACTGCCGGATCAGCGTGAGTTCGACGGATTGCTCGGCGTTATTGATGAAAAGTTCGGCGAGCGGGAGGTGAAGCGCTTCGGCGATCTGGCGCAGCTTCAACACAGAAACATTGCCCGAGCCTGCTTCGAGGTGGGCGAGGAAGCGTTCCGATACCGCGGAGTCGCCCGCGAGCTGCCGGCGTGTCATGCCACGCCGCGCGCGCGCTTCGCGAACGCGTTCGCCGAATGCAGCAAGGAATACGCGGTCTTCCGCCGTGCCGCCGACCGGCCCCTTGGCCGCCTTGGCGCCGCGCGCTACCGGTGCCCGGTCTTTGGCGCGTACAGTCTTTCTGGCGACGTCGGTCGGCATGGGCGTGTGTGAACTATAGTGCTTGCAAGAATGTTCGGTTGCATTATAATGCATCAACACGCCGGAAGTAAATACCATGTGACGTTCGGCAGGCCGAGGAGGGCAGCATGAGTGGATTGAGTTCGGTGGATCATGGCGTCAGCCCGCCCCGCGTCGACCTGCCGCGAATGTACAACGCGGCGCACGATCTGATCGAGCGGAACCTTGCCGCCGGCCGTGCCGGCAAGACCGCGTTCATCGACGATCAGGGCGTCTACACCTATGGTGAACTCGCGGAGCGGGTAAACCGATTCGGCAGTGCGCTCGCGGGGCTCGGCCTCGAGATGGAGAGCCGGGTGATGCTGTGCCTGCTCGACACCATCGACTTCCCGACGGCATTCCTCGCGAGCATCAAGGCGGGCATCGTCCCCATCGCGGCGAACACGCTGCTTACCACGCTGGACTACGAATACATGCTTGCCGACAGCCGCGCGCGCGCGCTGATCGTATCGGAGGCGCTGTACCCGACGCTGGCGCCGCTCATCGGCAAGCTGCCGTTTCTCAGGCACGTCATCGTTTCCGGCAAAGACGCCAAAGGCCACCTCCCGTTCTCCGCCCTTCTCGCGCAGGGCGCAACTATGCTCGAGGTTGCGCCGACAACCTGTGACGACGTCTGCTTCTGGCTGTATTCGTCGGGATCGACGGGCGCCCCAAAGGGCACCGTCCACCTGCAGTCGCACCTGATACAGACTGCCGAACTCTACGCGCGACCGGTGCTCGGCATCGAAGAGAACGACGTGGTGTTCTCGGCGGCCAAGCTGTTCTTTGCCTATGGTCTCGGCAACGGCTTGACGTTTCCAATGTCGGTCGGGGCGACGGCGCTGCTGATGGCCGAGCGGCCAACGCCGGTGGCGGTCGCACTGCGCCTGGTGAAGCACCAGCCGACCATCTTCTACGGCGTACCCACGCTGTACGCGGCGATGCTGGCAAGTCCGGATCTGCCGGCACGCGACAAGGTCCGGATGCGCCGTTGCGCCTCGGCGGGAGAGGCGTTGCCCGCGGACATCGGCAAACGCTGGACCGCGCATTTCGGCATCGAGATACTCGACGGCATCGGTTCGACGGAGATGCTGCATATCTTCCTTTCCAATCGTCCGGGGGAAGTGCGCTACGGAACCACCGGCAAGCCCGTCCCGGGTTATGAAGTACGCATCGTCGACGACGCGGGGAATCCGGTGGTAGCGGGCGAGACCGGCGAACTGCAGGTTGCGGGGCCGAGCAGCGCGATCATGTACTGGAACAATCGGGCGCGCAGCCTCACCACGTTCAACGGCCGCTGGACCCGCAGCGGCGACAAATACCTGGTCGATGCCGACGGCTACTACGTGTATTGTGGCCGCAGCGACGACATGCTGAAGGTGGGTGGTATTTACGTCAGCCCCATCGAGGTGGAGGCGGCGCTGATCACGCACGAAGCCGTGCTCGAGGCGGCGGTCGTCGGCTTCGAGGACGAGGAAAAGCTGGTGAAACCGAAGGCATTCGTGGTGCTGCGGCCCGGGCATGCTGCGTCGCCCGCGCTGGCGCTGGCCCTGCAGAAGCACGTGAAAGACCGGCTTGCGCCCTACAAATACCCGCGCTGGATCGAGTTCCTGAATGAACTGCCGAAGACCGCGACCGGCAAGATCCAGCGCTTCAAGCTCAGAACCGGCAGTTTCGGCGGTTGATCGCCAAACCCGGGCCGATTCGCTAAGATACGACGCACAACGATTCGAACAGGAGGAAACGACCATGGACCAAAACAAACCGGCGCAGCGCAGAAACTTTCTGAAGGAACTCGCCGCATTGGGCGGGGCCGCCGCGGCAGGCTCGCTGCTGCCTTCGCTAGCCCATGCGCAGGCGGCCAAGCTGCGAATCGGCTTGATGCTGCCCTACACCGGAGGCTATGCCCCATTGGGCGTCGCCATTACGAATGGTTTCAAGCTGGCGATTACCGAGAGCGGCGGCAAGCTGGGTGGCCGCGAGATCGAGTATTTCACGGTCGACGACGAGTCGGACCCAGCCAAGGGACCGGAGAACGCCAACAAGCTGGTGCAGCGCGACAAGGTCGACGTGCTGGTGGGAACCGTGCACTCCGGCGTCGTGATGGGCATGGTGAAAGTTGTCCGCGACAGCGGCACGCTCTTGGTGATTCCGAATGCCGGTGCTGCCGCCGCAACCGGCGCCATGTGCGCGCCCAACATCTTCCGCACCTCGTTTTCCAACTGGCAGACCACTTATCCGATGGGCAAGGTGGCGTACGACAAGGGCCACCGCACCGCGGTGACGCTGACCCACAAGTACGCCGCAGGCGATGAGATGATCGGCGGCTTCAAGGAGGCGTTCGAGAAAGCGGGCGGCAAGGTGGTGAAGGAAATGTCGCTGCCGTTCCCCGGCGTCGAATTCCAGGCGTTCATCACCGAAATCGCGGCGTTGAAGCCCGATGCCGTGTTCGTTTTTTTCGCGGGTGCCTTTGCGGTCAAGTTCGTCAAGGACTATGCTGCCGCCGGCCTCAAGGACAAGATTCCGCTCTATGGTCCGGGCTTCCTCACCGACGGCACGCTGGAGGCGCAGGGCGATGCGGCGCAGGGATTGCTGACGACGCTGCACTATGGCGACGGCATCGACACGCCGCGCAACAAGGCATTCCGGCTCGCTTACGACAAGATGTTCAAGTTGCAGCCGGACGTTTACGCGGTGCAGGGTTATGACGCAGGCCTGCTGCTCGCGTCCGGGCTCAATGCCACCAAGGGCGACGTCGCCAACAAGGCGGCGCTGATCGGCGCGATGGAGAAGGCGACCATCGACAGCCCGCGCGGCAAATGGACCCTGTCGAAGTCGCACAATCCGGTGCAGGACATCTACCTGCGGCAGGTGGTGGGCAACGAAAACAAGGTGATTGGTGTCGCCTGGAAGGCGCTCGCCGACCCGGCGCTCGGCTGCAAGATGTGATCGTTCGCGCCGGCCCTACGCCACACGCATTTCCAAAAAGCCCCCTGGCGCCGCCGGCGACTGGGGGCTTTTGATTGAATTTCAGCGGCCCGCGCGAACATGGATTTCTATTCGTTCCTGATCCAGTTGCTGAACGCCGTGCAGTACGGTCTGCTGCTGTTCCTGCTCGCCTCGGGACTCACGCTGATCTTCGGCATCATGGGCATCATCAATCTCGCCCACGGCAGCTTCTACATGATCGGGGCGTATCTCGCCTTTTCGCTGACGGCACTGACCGGAAACCTGTGGACGGCGATCCTGCTTGGGCTGCCTTTGAGCGTCGTTTTCGGCGTTGTCCTCGAATGGCTGCTGATGCGGAGGCTGTATGCGCGCGACCATCTCGATCAGGTGCTGCTGACCTACGGATTGATCCTGGTGTTCGAGGAGATGCGCAGCGTGGTCTGGGGCAACGACGTCCACAGCGTGCCGATTCCGAAGCTCGTCGATTTTTCGATTCCGCTGACGGAAAACCTGAGCTACCAAGCCTATCGCCTGGTCATTTCGGCGGTGTGCCTGGTGATCGCGGGCGCCATGTACTGGCTGATCCAGCGCACGCGCCTGGGGATGATGATCCGCGCCGGCGCGTCGAATCGCGAAATGGCGCAGTCGCTCGGTATCAACGTGCGGCTGCTGTTCAGCCTGGTGTTCGCGTTGGGGGTGGCATTGGCGGCCTTCGCCGGCATGCTCGCCGCACCGGTGTCTGCGGTATTCCCGAACATGGGCGGGCACATTCTCATCATCTGCTTCGTGGTCGTGGTGATCGGCGGCATCGGCTCGGTGCGCGGCGCGATGGTCGCGGCGCTGATGATCGGTCTCGCCGACACCTTCGGCAAGGTGCTTCTCCCCGAGGCTGCCGGCATCGCCGTCTATCTGTTGATGGCGCTGGTCCTGCTGTGGCGGCCGCAGGGCCTGTTCGGGCGGCAATGAACCACACGCTCTGGATGCGCAGCCTGCTCGCCGCCTGCGTCGCCGTGCTGCTGCTGTTTCCGCTCGCCGGTTCGGTGTATTACACGCAGCTTTTCACCAAGATCATGATGCTGTCGATTTTCGCCATGAGCCTCGATCTTCTGGTCGGCTACACCGGCCTGGTGAGCCTCGGACATGCGGCATTCTTCGGGCTCGCGGGTTACGTGCTCGCGCTGATGTCGCCGCAATACGCTGCCGCGAACCTGCTGACGACGCTGCCGGCCGCGCTTGCGGCATCGGCGCTGGTGGCATTGGCGATCGGCCTCCTCGTCCTGCGCACGTCGGGGATCTACTTCATCATGGTGACGCTGGCGTTCGCGCAGATGCTCTACTACCTGTTCCATGACACCAAACTGGGCGGCGGCTCCGATGGCATCTACATCTACGTGAAACCAGCGCTGTCGATCTGGGGCTGGGTGCCGTTTACGCTGGAATCGAAGGTGGTCCTTTACTATTTCACGCTGGCGCTGATGCTCGCGGTGTATGCGCTGCTGCGCGCGGTCCTGCGCTCTACGTTTGGCCGCGCCCTGCAAGGGATCAAGGCCAACGAGCAGCGGATGCGCTCCCTCGGATTTGCGACGTTTCGCTACAAGCTCGCCGCCTTTGTGCTTGCGGGGACGCTTGCCGGCCTGTCGGGGTACCTTGCGGCGATGCAGTTCGGCTTCGTCAACCCGGAAATCCTGTCGTGGCATCAATCCGGCAATGTGCTGATGATGGTGATTCTCGGGGGCATGGGCTCGCTCGCGGGACCGGTGCTCGGTGCCTTCGCGTTCACGCTGCTGCAGGACCTGTTCGAAAGCCTGACCAAGCACTGGCAACTGCTGCTGGGGGGATTCATCGTGCTGGTGGTGCTGGTGTTGCCGCGGGGCCTGTTCGGACTGTTTGAATATCTGGCCACCTTGCGCGGCCGTCGGCGAGGACACGATGACTGAGGCGGCCCTGCAGGCAATCGGACTCACGCGGCATTTCGGCGGGCTCGCCGCGGTGAGCAGCGTGTCGCTGACCTTGCACCGCGGGCGCATTCACGCGGTAATCG
>Ga0315281_10015519_pt1 | contig 10213 bp, 9 predicted proteins | sample YL17G07_0_MG_FD_204540 | JGI IMG/M metagenome (GOLD analysis project Ga0315281, IMG submission 204540) | Sediment microbial communities from Yellowstone Lake, YNP, Wyoming, USA - YL17G07_0 | ecosystem: Environmental > Aquatic > Freshwater > Lake > Sediment | place: USA: Wyoming | collected...
CGGCGACCGAGCTCAAGCCCGTCTACCTCCTCACCGGCAGCGACCGGCCGAAGATCGCGCGGGCGCTGCACCGGCTGCGCGTGCGCGTTGGGGAGGACTCGATCGAGCAGCTGAGCGCGCCCGAGACGGGCGGCGCGGACGCCGTCGCCGCCTGCAACGCGCTCGGCTTCTTCGGCGGCGAGGCTCGGCTCGTGATCGTGGACGGCGTCGACCGCTGGAAGGTCGCCGACCTGAAGGCCGTCGAGGCGTACCTCGCCGCGCCCGCGCCCGGCACCGTGCTCGCGCTCGTCGCGGAAGAGGTGAAGGCCGACTCCGCGCTCCGGAAGGCCTGCGTCAAGGCCGGCCAGGTGCTCGAGTTCTCGGTGCCGAAGCGCAACCTCACGTCGTGGGTCGCGGAGCAGTTCAAGCTCGCCGGCGCGCGCGCCGAGCCCGAGGCGTGCGCCGCCCTCGTCCACCTCGTCGGCGACGACGCCCACGCGCTCGCGAACGAGGTGGACAAGCTCGCCACCTGGGCCGCGGGGGAGCCGATCGGCGAGCGTGAAGTCGAGGAGCTGTCGGCCGCGTTCGCCGAGACGCCGACGTTCGCGCTCACCGACGCCTGGGCGAAGCGCGACACGGCGGGGGCGCTCGAGGCGAGCGAGAGGATCTTCGAGCGCGACCCGAAACCTCGCCGCGACATCGCGCCGCGCCTCGCCGGCGCGCTCGGCAACCACATCGGGCGCGTGCGCCGCTGCCAGCAGCTCGCGGCCGAGGGCGTGCGTGCGCGCGACGCCGCGGGGAAGCTGAAGATGCACCCGTTCTACGCGGAGAAGGTCTTCGCGCAGGCCGAGGGCTTCTCGCCGGACGAGCTACGCGACGCGACGGTCCGGCTCGCGCGACTCGACCACGCGCTCAAGGGCGGCAGCCGGCTCGCGCCCGACCTCGAGCTCCAGTGGGCGCTGATCGACCTCGGCCGCGAGAGCGACCCGACGGCGCGGCGCGGGACGGGCTAGGCGCTCGGCGCGACGAGACGCGCCGCCTGCGCCTTCTTGCGCGCGGCGGTGTTCTTGTGCAGCGCGCCGTCGGCGGCGGCCCGGTCGACCGTGCGCACGAGCTCGAGGTGCGCCGCGGCGACCTGCTCGGCGTCGCCGGCGGCGACGGCGGCCTCGAGGCGGCGCGTCAGCGTCTTGACGGTCGAGCGGAAGTGCAGGTTCTCGAGCCGCTGGCGGGCGGCACTGCGGACGCGCTTCTTCTGCTGTCTGATATTCGGCATCTCGTGAAAGTGCCCGCACGGGCGGGCGCGGACGATGGTAGCAAAGGCCGTGCGGGGCGGTGGTAGCGGGCGCCCTCCCTATACTCGCCGACGTGGAACAGCGAGCCCACGGCCGGCGGCTCGCGCGGTCGACGGCGATCTTCTCCTTCGCCACGGGGCTCTCCCGCATCCTCGGCCTCGTCCGCGAGATCGTCGCCCGCCGCTACTTCGGCGTCGAGGGCCCGATCAACGCCTTCACGGTCGCCTTCCAGGTGCCGAACCTCGTGCGCTCCCTCGTCGCCGACGCCGCGCTCTCGTCCGCGTTCGTCCCCGTCTTCAGCGAGTTGCTGGAGAAGGGGCAGCGCGCCCGCGCCTGGCGCCTCGCCTCGAGCCTCTTCTGGCTCTTCCTGCTCGGGCTGTCGGCGATCACCGCGCTCTTCATGCTGCTCGCGCCCTGGATCATCGGCGTCTTCGGGCTGCCGCCGGCCTACGACGGGCTCGCGGTCACGCTCTCGCGGATCCTCTTCCCGACGGTCGCGCTGCTCGGCATGTCCGGGATCGTCGTCGGCGTCCTCAACAGCTACGAGCACTTCACGGTGCCCGCGCTGACGCCGGTCTTCTGGAACCTCGCGATCATCGCCGGCCTCGTCATCGGCGTCCCGCACGCCCACTCGCCGAGCGCGAAGCTCTACGTCTACGCCGGCTCGATCGTCGTCGGGACGGTGATCCAGGTGCTGCTGCCGATGCCGTGGCTGCGCGGGCGCGACGACCGCCTGCGCGTGCTGATCGACTGGCGCGAGCCGGGGTTGCGGCGCGTGTTCGTGCTGATGCTGCCCGTGACGCTCGGGCTCGGCCTCATCAACTTCAACGCCGTCATCGGCGCGTTCTTCGCCGCCCGCTACATCGACCCCCAGCTCGCGCCGAGCGCGATCGACGCCGCCTTCCGGATCTACATGCTCCCGCAGGGGATGTTCTCGGTCGCGATCGCGACCGTTCTCTTCCCCTCGCTCGCCCGCTTCGCCGCGCGCGGCGACGACGACGGCTTCCGCCGCACCGTCTCGCTCGGGCTGCGCCAGATCGCCTTCATGCTCGTGCCGGCGAGCGTCTTCTCCGCCGTTCTCGCCGAGCCGATCGTCCGCCTCCTCTACCAGCGCGGCGCGTTCGGCCCGCACGAGACGACCGTCGTCGCCGGGGCGCTCGCGGCGTTCTCGGCCGGGCTGGTGTTCAACGGCACGATGCTGATGCTGAACCGGGCCTTCTTCAGCCTCCAGGCGCCCTGGCTGCCGACCTGGGTCGCGCTCGGCAACCTCGCCCTCAACACACTCCTCAACGTCGGCTTCTACCGGCTCGGCGTGTGGGGGATCCCGCTCGCCACGTCGGTGGCGAACCTCGCCGGCACGGCGGCCCTCGTCATCCTCCTGCGACGCCGGCTGGGGCGGCTCGAGCTCGGTGGCACGATCCGCTCCGGGGTGCGCGTTGCGGCCGCGTCGGTGCTGCTCGCTGCGGTCGCCTATCCGCTCTGGCGCGCGCTCGACGACGCGGCGGGCCGCTCGCTCGGCGGCCAGCTCGTCTCCGTGGGGACGGCGCTCACGGCGGGGATCGCGGTGTACCTCGTGGCCTGCCGGCTGCTGCGCGTGCGCGAGCTGGAGCCGTTGCTGGCGCTGGCCGGGCGCCTGCGGCGGCGCTAGGCTCTCGGGGAGATGCTTGCGCGCGCCGGCACCCTCGGACTCGTCTGCCTGGCCGTCCTCGCGGCGGCGGCGAACGCGAGCGCGCCGCAGGGTCGTCTCTTCGTGACGCCCGGCTCCCCGGTCGTCGGGGCCCGGACGACGATCAACGTCGAGCTGCCGGCACTGAAGCCGGGCTCTCGGCCCGCCGTCGAGCTCGTCTCGCCCACCGGCCTGTCGAGCAGGCTGGCGCTGACGCGGGTCCACGCCGGTCTCTGGCGGGCGGCATACCGCTTCCTGGACGACGGCAGCTGGACGCTCAGCCTCACGGCGGGCCGCGTCGTCGCGATCGGCCGGGTCTTCGTCAAGCAACCGCCGGCGGCGGTGCCGCCGCTCATCTTCCTGCCCGCCGCGAAGCCGAGTGCGTGGGGATTCGGCCAGGGCATCGGGATTCTCATCCGGCCCTAGCGAGGTCATGTGACGGGCGAATCCGCATCGGACGGGCGCTGGCGGAGCCGGCGCGTCGTCGTGGCGCTCGTCGTGGTCGCGCTGGCTGCCGTAGCCGTCGGCGTCGTCGTCGGCCGGGCCACTAGGAGCACGACGACGTCGGGTGGTGCGTGGCAGCCGCTGCCCCAGGCCCCCATCGCGGACCGCTCCTTCGAGGGCGTGGTGTGGACCGGTACCGAGATGATCGTGTGGGGCGGCACGCGGAGCGGGAAGGCCCTGTCCGACGGGGCCGCGTACAACCCGGCGACAAGCAGCTGGCGCACGATCGCCCCGCTGCCAGCGGGCGTGCGAGGGTACGCCGCGGGGGCGGTGTGGACCGGGGAGGCAGCGGTGTTCTGGGCCGGCAACTCACCCGATGGCCCTGCGGTCGGAGCGGTGTACGACCCGGGAGCCGACACCTGGCGGAGCCTGCCCGACGGCCCACTCGGCCCTCGCGAGGGCTACGCGTCGGTGTGGACCGGCAAGGAGCTGGTTCTCATCGGCGGCGTGCGCGGTGACGGTCAGGCCACTCCGGTCGCCGCCGCCGTCGACCCCCGAACCGGTTCCTGGCGCCTGCTGCCGGCGTTCGACCACCTCATCTTCTACGGCGGCCCCAACGGAGCCGTCTGGGACGGGCACGAAGCGCTCGTCATCGGCAACCTCTCCCTGTGCCCGGAGCAGGGCTCGGCGTGCGCCGAGCGCCGGCCGATCTTCGTCGCCTACGACCCTGCCGCCGACGCGGTCCGCGAGCTCGAGCTGCCTGCGTATTCGGCAGATTTCGGCGCAGACACGGCGGCGTCGCTGACGTCGATCGCCTGGACCGGCACCGACGTGGTCTTCTCGGCGGCCGTGCCGGGGTCGGTCCGCATCATCCGGTACAACCCGGACACCGGCGTCTGGAGGAAAGGGACGCCTGCGCCGTGTTACATCCGCTCGGGGTACACGCAGACGGCGTGGCTCGGAGATCGCTACGTCGCGGCGTGCGGAGAGGACGGCCTGCAGGTCTACAGCCTCGCCAGCAACACCTGGACCTGGCGCACGCTCACGCCGGGACCGTCCCCGCTCACCACCCGGGAAGGCAGCGCGATCGTGTGGACGGGAACCGACCTGATCGCCTGGAGCGGCAGCCTGTACGAGCGCTTCAATCCCACTCCCGGCGACGGCGCCTCGCTCACGCTGAAGGGCTGACCCGGCCCCGCCTGGAGCAGCCTCAGCCGCCGAAGCGAACGGTGAAGATCGCCGCCGACACGATGAGCTCGCTGATGCGATCGTGCGAGCTGATCGCGGTCAGCCCGGCCGTCGATCGCTCCCGCCGGAACAGCTGCCAGCGCAGATCCCCGTCCTTCTCCCTGGTCGGCTGGACGCCTGGGTAGAGACTCCGCAGGCGAGCGACCGGGTCGCCGATCCGCAGCCGGCGGATCGTCTGCCAGCGGTCTCCCGTCGCCGTCGCTCGGACAAACATCGAGCGCTCCGTGCACCCGCCTGCGAAGAAGCGCATCGCGAGCCCGATCCGCGGCCAGCTCACGTCGCACGCCCGCTGATAGCCCGGCAACGCATGCAGCGACGCGGGTCTGCCGAAGACGTCGATCGCCCGTCCGAGGCTCTCGTGGGTTCGGAATCCCGCCACCCGGCTGTCCGCCTGCATCACCAGCGGAGACCGGACCATCGCCGCCTGACCACTCACGGCAAGTGCGAGCGTCAACCCGACCAGAGGGAGCAACGTCCTCACGGCGACGCCCGACATCCTCTCACGCGGGGTGCTGCACGTAGTCAAGTCCTGAGATCGGGCGTACTCTCCAGCAATGCCCCTGCGGCTCGTTCGCTTCGTCGTTGCGTTCGTCCTGCTCGGCGCCGGCGTTGGCTTGTTCGTTGCGAGCAGCGCGACCGGGGCGCCCGGTCCTGCCTTCGTCGCAGCGCCCGCGAGCCTTCTCGCCCAGTGCAGGGCGACCGCAAAGAGCGTCGGCTACGCCGTACCGTGCCCCATGTCGATCCCGCGCGGCCTCGTTCCGACCCCTGGCATCAGGTGCCGCAACAAGATCGTCGGTCTTTCGTGCGGGAACGGGTGGCGCGACTGGGTTGTGGGGTCGGGCGATGTGTACGGCGTACCAAGCCAGCGTCTCGTGATCACGGCCGCGCCACGCGTTGTCCGAAGCTACGCGCAGATGGTGAACGGGCCCGCGTTCTTCCGAGGCCAGCGCGTCGAGGTGGGCGGCTGGGTGACCGTCAACGGATGGCGCGCACGTTGGATCTTCGTCCCGCCGGCGACGAACGAAGGCAGCAGCTTCATGGGACACCACGTGCTCGTGTGGACAACCGGCGGTCACACGTACGCCGTCGGGTTCCACGAGACGACGACACGCGCGGTCGCTCGAGCCATGGATCTTGAGCTTGTCCGCAGCATCAAGCTCGTCGGCCCGTAGATCGCCGGAACCGCCCAGATCCAGGGAAAACGGCTCCACGGCTACGATCCCCGCTGAGCCCATGGAACAGAGCCGCATCCGCAACTTCTCGATCATCGCGCACATCGACCACGGCAAGTCGACGCTTGCCGATCGCATCCTCCAGCTGACGGACTCGGTGACCGACCGCGAGATGCGCGACCAGCTGCTCGACTCGATGGACCTCGAGCGCGAGCGGGGGATCACGATCAAGGCCCAGGCCGTGCGCGTGCACTGGCGGGGTCACGAGCTGAACCTGATCGACACGCCCGGCCACGTGGACTTCACCTACGAGGTGTCGCGCTCGCTGCAGGCCTGCGAAGGGGCGCTGCTCGTCGTGGACGCGGCGCAGGGGATCGAGGCGCAGACGCTCGCGAACGCCTACCTCGCGATCGAGAACAACCTCGAGATCGTGCCCGTCGTGAACAAGATCGACCTGCCCTCGGCCGACCCCGAGGGTGCGTCGGCCGAGCTCGCCGACCTGATCGGCGACGAGCCGGGGCGCGTGCTGCGGATCTCGGCGAAGACCGGGGAGGGCGTCGCCGACGTGCTCGACGCGATCATCGCGCGGATCCCGGCGCCGGCCGGCGACCCCGCCGGGCCGCCGCGGGCGCTCGTCTTCGACTCCTCGTACGACCAGTACCGCGGCGTGATCGCCTTCGTGCGCGTCGTTGACGGCCGGTTCGAGACGGGGGAGCCGCTGCGCGCGATGGCGCTCGGCACGCGCTTCGACGCGGAGGAGCTCGGCTTCATGGCGCCTGCGCGGCGCCCCGTGGAGACGCTCGAGGCGGGAGAGGTCGGCTACGTCGTCACCGGCCTGAAAGAGGTGTCGGCGCTGCGCGTCGGCGACACGCTCACCTCAGAGCGGCGGCCCGCTGCCGAGCCGGTGCCCGGCTACAAGGACGTCAAGCCGATGGTCTTCGCCGGCCTCTTTCCGACCGACTCGGACACGTACCCGGAGCTGCGCGACGCGCTCGAGCGGCTGAAGCTGAACGACGGCTCGCTCTTCTACGAGCCCGAGACCTCGCAGGCGCTCGGGTTCGGCTTCCGCTGCGGCTTCCTCGGCCTGCTGCACATGGAGATCGTCCGCGAGCGGCTCGAGCGCGAGTTCGACCTCGACCTGCTCGCGACCGCGCCGAACGTCGCCTACCGCGTCGAGACGCGCCTCGGCGAGTGGGTCGAGGTGCACAACCCGTCCGAGATGCCGCGCGAGCTCGAGCGCGTCGAGGAGCCGTACGTCACGGCCTCGATCATCGTCCCGAAGGACTACGTCGGGGCGATCATGGAGCTCTGCAACGAGCGACGCGGCCGGTTCGACCACCTCGAGTACCTCTCCGAGGAGCGCGTCCACCTGACCTACGAGCTGCCGCTCGGCGAGATCGTGCTCGACTTCTACGACCAGCTGAAGTCGCGCACGCGCGGCTATGCGAGCTTCGACTACGACTTCGCCGGCTTCCGCGAGGGCGCCCTCAGCCGCGTGGACATCCTCGTCGGCGGCGAGCCGGTGGACGCCCTCTCGCTGATCATCCACCGCGATGCCGCCTACGAGCGCGGCAAGCTGCTCGTCGAGCGGCTGAAGCAGGAGATCCCGCGCCAGTTCTTCGACGTCCCCATCCAGGCGGCGATCGGCGCGCGCGTGATCGCCCGCGAGACCGTCAAGGCGAAGCGCAAGGACGTGCTCTCGAAGTGCTACGGCGGCGACATCTCGCGCAAGCGGAAGCTGCTCGAGAAGCAGAAGAAGGGCAAGAAGCGGATGAAGCAGATCGGGGGCGTGGAGGTGCCGCAGGAGGCGTTCCTCGCCGTGCTCAACCTCGACCAGCCGAAGAAATGAACGCCGGTGCCCGGCACGTGTACGTGCACCTGCCGTTCTGCGCGCACCGCTGCGGCTATTGCGACTTCGTCACGGCGGTCGGCCGGCGGGACCAGCACGGGGCCTACGTCGAGGCGCTGCTCGCCGAGCTCGAGCTCGAGCGCGGACAGCTCGCGGACGAGGTCGAGACGGTGTTCCTCGGCGGCGGCACGCCGACCTTCACCGAGCCCGCGGCGCTCGCGCGGCTGCTCGCCGCGCTGCCCGCCGCGGACGAGGTGACGGTCGAGGCGAACCCCGAGACGGTGACGCCCGAGCTGGCGGCGTTGCTGCGCGAAAGCGGCGTCACGCGGATCTCGGTGGGCGCGCAGAGCTTCCAGCCGCACCTGCTCGAGGTGCTCGAGCGCCGCGCCTCGCCCGACGACGTCCGGCGCGCCGTGCATACTCTTCGTGATGCCACTATTGACAACGTCTCCCTCGATCTTGTGTACGGCATCCCAGGCCAGAGCCCCGCCGATCTCGAGCGCGACCTCGCCGAGGCCCTCGCGCTCGAGCCGGAGCACCTCTCCTGCTACGAGCTCGAGGCCAAGCCGGGAACGCGCTTCACGCACGCGCACGGGGACGAGCTCCTCCGCCAGGCGGAGGCGATGGAGACGTACTTCGAGCGCGTCGTCGAGACGCTGACCGGCGCCGGCTACCGCTGGTACGAGACGGCGAACTTCTGCCTGCGGCCGGAGTCCGCCGGCGGGCGCGACCTGCGCGCGCGCCACAACCTCGGCTACTGGCTCGGTCGGGACTACCTCGGCCTCGGCGTGGGCGCGGTCTCGACAATCGAGGGCGTGCGCCGGCGGAACGCGCCGGGCGTGCCGCGCTACCTGGAGGCACTCGGCCGCGGCGAGCCGCCGGAGCGGGAGCTCGAGCCGCTGCCGGCCGACGTGCGCGAGCGGGAGCGGCTGCTGCTCGGGCTACGGCTGGACGAGCCGCTGGCGACGGCGGGCGTCGAGGGCGCGCTCGACCGGGCCGCGCTCGAGCGGCTCACCCGCCTCGGGCTGGTCGAGGCGGGTGAGGAGCTCATCTCGCTCACGCCGCGCGGCCGCTTCCTGGGCGGCGGCGTCACGGCCGAGCTGCTCGCCTGACCGGCCGGCGGCGGCCGGAGCCGCAGGGGCGGGGCTAGACTCGGAGCTGAAGGCCATGGAACCCCAGCTCACCGAGCGCAAGCGGGAGATCTTCCGCCGCCTCGTCGAGGAGTACGTCGAGTCCGGCCAGCCGGTCGGCTCGAAGGGCCTCGTCGAGCGGTCGGGGATGCCCGTCTCGGCGTCCACCGTCCGCAACGAGCTCGCCGAGCTCGAGTCGCTCGGCCTGCTCACGCACCCGCACACGTCCGCCGGCCGCGTGCCGACCGAGCGCGGCTACCGCCTGTACGCCGACGACGTCCTCGACCACCTCGAGCCACGCCCCGCCCGCTTCCCGCTCGACCTGCGGACGATGCGCAGCGAGGTCGAGGCCGCCCTCCAGTCCACGACGGAGATGCTCTCCCAGGTGACGCGGCTGCTCGCGCTCGTCTCGGCACCGCCGCTCGAGACGGCGACCGTGCGCCACGTCGAGGTGCTCCTCCTGCAGCCGTCGCTCGTGATGGTGGTGACCATCACGTCCTCCGGCGGCGTCGCCAAGCGGGTGCTCACCTTCTCGAGCCCCGTCGACCCGGGCCTCGCCAACTGGGCGAACGAGTACCTGAACGAGCGGCTCGTCGGGCTCCGGCTCGGCTCGCGCGACCTCCGGCAGCGGATCGCCGACCCGGGTCTCTCGCCGGTCGAGCTCGCCTTCCTCGAGGCGCTGCGGCCCGCGTTCTTCGACCTCCAGGCCTCGGAGGGGCAGCGGCTCTACGTCGGCGGGGCGGCGTCGCTCCTCGTGCGCGTGCGCGGCGAGGAGCTCGAGGCGTGCCAGAGGCTGCTGGCGGCGCTCGAGCAGCGCGCCGCCGCGCTCGAGCTGATGGGCGACGCCCTCAACCCGCGCCGGCTCTTCGTCCGCGTCGGCGGCGAGCTCGCGAACCCCGCGCTGCGCGACGTCTCGCTCGTCGGCGCGACCTACGGGCTCGCCCATCGGACGCTCGGCACGATCGGCCTGCTCGGTCCCCTGCGAATGGACTACGGCAAGGCGATCGACACCGTCCGCGCCGCCGCCATCGAGCTCTCCCGCTTCGTCGAGGACGTCTACGAGGACGACTGAGCCCGGCGGTACCCTTGTCGCCATGGCGACGGCGGAGCGGGACTACTACGAGCTGCTCGGCCTCGGGCGCAACGCGACCGAGGCCGAGATCAAGAAGGCGTTCCGGCGCCTCGCGCGCGAGCTGCACCCCGACGTCTCGGAGGCGCCGGACGCGCACGAGCGCTTCCGCGAGGTCGCCGAGGCCTACGAGGTGCTCTCGAACGCCGAGACGCGCGAGCTGTACGACCGCTACGGTCACGCGGGCCTGCGCCGCGGCGGCTTCACGCCCTCCGACGTCGACTTCGGCCACCTCTCGGACATCTTCGCCGCCTTCTTCGGCGACGACCTCTTCGGCGCCTCGACGCGGCAGCGCCGCGCCCGC
>Ga0315281_10015520_pt1 | contig 10212 bp, 7 predicted proteins | sample YL17G07_0_MG_FD_204540 | JGI IMG/M metagenome (GOLD analysis project Ga0315281, IMG submission 204540) | Sediment microbial communities from Yellowstone Lake, YNP, Wyoming, USA - YL17G07_0 | ecosystem: Environmental > Aquatic > Freshwater > Lake > Sediment | place: USA: Wyoming | collected...
GCAAGTGCGGTTGACAAAGCGCGTGTCCCACGGTCTTACCTTGGATACGAACTACACGTGGTCTCATGCCTTGGACTATATCAGCGACGCATTTAATAATCGTGCCGGTGGCGACTACCATCCAGAGGATAGTTGGAATCGTGGTTTGGAGTACGGGGCGGCCGACTTTGATTTGCGGCACCGCTTTGTGACAGCGTTCAACTACGACTTGCCTATCTTCCAAACCAACCGCTGGGCGGGTGGTTGGTCCGCGAACGGAACCGTCACTGTTCAATCCGGAACGCCGTTCACGATCTACGACGGCTATAACGACTCCAACGGTGATGGCTATTACAACGACCGTGCCGAGTTCTTTGCTCCGGCGGGCGTGAAGCCCTCCGGGTACATTGACCACAGCAAAAGCCCTGCTGACGGTTACTTGTCGAACGCCAGCCATGTATTTGGGACCAGCTTCCTGCCCAGCGGCGCCCCCGCCGATGGCTACATGTCTCGCAACGCCCTGACCGGCCCCGCCTTCGGAAATGTGGATTTCTCTCTTTCCAAATCCTTCAAGATCACGGAAACGAAGTCGCTGCGGTTCATGTGGGCTTCGTTCAACTTGCTCAACCATCCCAACTTCAGCATGGCGTATAGTCAAGGCGATCCCGGGGGCGGGGACATAACCAGCCCACGCTTTGGCCGCTCGCAGGTCACCATACCGACCAGCGCCGGAACCGGCGCACGTTCCATGCAGTGGTCGCTGAGGTTTGACTTCTGATTGTAGAGACGCTCTGCTGGAGCGTCTCCTGCCGCGGGAGACGGCCCATCGGGCCGTCTCACCGGTTCGGCTTTTACCCCGCAGCATCGTAAGGTGCTGCGGGGTTTTTATTTGCCGGGGGGAGTACATTCGACCAGATGATGCACTTTTTGGGCGAAGAGCCTTGAGATGACCTCTCCTCAGGCGGGGGTCCTTCTCGCGACCTTTGGTTGTCGCTTGTCACCAGCCTACCGCGACCAGCGGATTAATAGCGCGATTTGCATTAGGGGCTTGAACTGGGCGGTAAAGTGTTCTACAGTAGGCCGCAACGGGGATAGCTCCGGGAGCCATCTGGCGCCGAGGAGCTCAATTGGACTGTTCGCCACATAACGCCGTTCGGGTGCGTTTGACCGTAGGTGTGCCTTTAGTTTGTATTCTCTCCAGCAACCCGAGGTGTGCGCCGATGAAACCACGAAACGGTTTCTCGATGCTGGAATTACTGACGGTGGTGTTGCTGATCGGCATCGTCGTTGCTTTTGCCCTCCCGCAGGCATTGACAGCCGTGAAGGCGTACCGGCTTCATTCGGATGCAGCCGCGGTAGCTGCGCAGATGAACGTCACGCGCTTTCGGGGAACCTCGCAATATACGCCCTATCGCCTGGTCATCACGACTTCAACGACGCCCCACACCTTCCAGATGGAGCGGCTTTGCGGCAACACCCCGTCGTCCACTGATTCCAACTGCACCTCGGTTTACCAGCCTCGAACTAATCCGGTGGACGGCGGCGTCCAGTCGATTAACGTAGGGAACTCCTTTACCACCACGAACCCCGGAGGAACGACCGCCTATCCTGGGACCATCACGGGAGGAACCGCCACCACAACCTTCTACTTTAATACTCGGGGAATGCCCGCGGACAGCAACGGAAACCCCTTATCGAACGGCGGAGCAGTAATCTACGTGACCAATAATTCCAACTTGACGGACGCGATCGTCGTCTCGGTCGGCGGGCGCATCAGCACTTATCAGTGGATGCCTTCAACCAGCACTTGGACGTCGCGCTAGCAGCAAGGAGGAGATCAATGCCAACTAAGCGCTCTGAGAGCGGTGTATCGCTCGTGGAAACGATGATCGCGGTGCTGGTCGCGTTCATTGTTATGTCATCAATCGGAGCGGTGATTTTCTCTTCCATGGTAGCGAACAAGAACCAGGGTACGGAAGTGACCCGCATGACGGCTCTGGCCCAGGAGAAGATGGAGCAACTGGCTCGCCTCAACTTCAGCAACGCGACCACGAATACTACGCTGATCACAGATTCAGGCTGGAGCATCGGTCTGACCTCCAATGCCTCCACGGACCTCACCCAGCTTTCGGCATGTCCCGCGGGCGGAACAGCCAACGTGGGATACGTCGATTTTCTTGACAACAACGGCCAGCCGCTCTCAGGAGCCTGCGCCACGGCGGTCGCCAGCGGCTTCGGTTACCAACGGCGATGGAAGATCACCAGTGTCAGCGGCGTCACGGGGCTCAAGCAGATCGTCGTGGTCGTCTATGCCCGCAATGCGGTTGCGACAAGCAGCGCGCCGCCTATGGTTTCGCTGACCACCCTGAAATCCCAATAGGAGTTGAGATGCGCATTTCTTTAAGGCGGGACCCCGGGCGTCAAACTGGCGCCGCCGGCTTCTCTTTGCTGGAATTGCTGGTCAGCGTGACCATCATTACCCTTCTGATGGCCATCGTCTTTCAGTTCCTGGGCGCCAATCAGCAACGGTACCGGAGCCAGCAGTTGATGGGCGAAGTGACTCAGGGCGGACGCAGCACCTTCGAAGTCATGACGCAGGAACTGAATCAGGCGGGCTACAACCCTCCCTTCACTTCCAACAAAACTGTGGGTGGCGGCAGCGCCACAAACCCCGGCGCACCTCTGGTGAATCTTCCGGTTTCGGGAGGATCACCTGCCACGAAGGGAGTCTTCTACGGCACGCGCTTGGTGATCGGGAATACCTGCACGGGCTCCCCCGCAACGTGCAATCAGGAAGAAGTGCTGGTGAATGCCGACACGAGTTATGGGACCACCGCGCTGACCACTACAAGCGTCCCAGTGGTTATTACCAATCCCCACTCTCCGAATGAGCCGGTTTTCACACGGAACTACCCATATCCCGACGGAATCATCTACGACAACCGGACGGCCGGAACGGGTTTGGCCGTGGCGGACAACAAGCTTCAGTTCTTCGGGGACATCATGGATACGGGCGATCTCTATTACGGTGAATATCGCCTTCAGTGCGCGGGTTCGACATTGGGCAGTTACATCGATGCCTGCACGGGCACCTGCACGCAAGGGCCATTCTACCTGACCCGAATCGTGACCAAGTTGGCAAATTCCTCGACGGGAGTTTTCCAGATCCCCGCCAGCAAAGCTGCGGCGCTGGACGGTGCCACGGTTTCCCCCTTGGTGGGCAACGTCCAGGGGACATGCCCTGCTCTGCCCGGTACTTCTGCCCCGGCGAACTGGCTGGTCTTCACCGCCCCCGACGAAACTGCCGCCGGAGGAACGACGCCGGTCAACGCGGCTATTATCTACGGCGCCTCAGCGTCCTATGTCCAGCCCGTGCTCAATCCCGACGGCACGCCAGCCATCTGGTTCAAGATGAACACGTACGGAGCCATGGATACAACAACGACGCCGCCCACGCCGTATTACCAGAGCTTTGTACTGGATGTGATCGTGACCCTGACTATTCAACAGTCGCAACGTGACCCGGAAACCGGGACTTATCGGATCCAGCGCCTTCAGACACACATTGTCCCAAAGAACATCAACAACGCGCTGGCGGTCGCCCAGAACGGCGGATCGCTTTATCTGCCGCTGACGCCACTCGATCCGACCACGGGCAATCATCTGCCTTTGCCGTAAGGGACCGCAAATTTGAATTGATCAATGGGAGCCGAAGCGATGGTGAACAGAGCTGGATTCAGGAAGAAGGCCGCGGATTCCGGGGTGGCCTTGATCCTTGTGCTGCTGGCAATCCTGGTGCTGACGACGCTCGCCGCCGCGATGGTATTCAACGCGCGCTCGGAGACGCTGGCCAGCTACAACTATCGCATTGGGACACAGGCCGAGTACGTGGCCATGGCGGGGGTTCAGCGCGCGCTGAACTTCTTCAACAGCACTCGGTATTCGCCGGTTCCCCCAACAACGGCTACGACCTACTACAACGTTTCCATTTACGCGACGAATCCAGTCAATCTCTATTTCGCGAACGAATCGCCAGTAACCTGCACTTCCGGTTGCAGCTCAACCGGAAACGTCGCCTTGCAACCCACTTCCGGCGCGAGCGTTTTTCCCCCCAGCTCGGCGACGGGTGGCGTTAATGTTGTTACCAACTGGCTTTCGGAGATGAATGGGACTTCGATCAGCGACGGGGTGGGGGGCACGGGAAATTACTCGGTGAAAGCCTGGCTGATGGAATATCACACAGTTAATAACGCGTTCTTCGGGGTGCCGGCGGCGGGATGCTCAGATAGCTCCGCGGGGATGGGAATCTGCCGCCAACCTTTTGAAGTGTGGAAAGTCACTTCGACCGGAACCTGGAACAGCAACCTGGGCGCTGGCGCCTCGCTGCCCACGGTGCAGGTCGTGGCGACAATTTCGCCCATGTTTCTGCCCTATTTCGGTAACGCCCTCTATGGTCTTTGCAGCGTCACCCTCGGTGGAGGCATATGCACGGACAGCTACAATTCTGCTAAAGGGAGTTATGGGGCCACGGACAGCACCTGTGTGGACCCGTCCACGGGAACCAGTAACGCGCAGGCCATCGGTGCCGGCATCGGATCCAACGGCGGCGTGACCATCAACGGCGCGGCGAACAGGGTCGGCGGCAACGTGACCTACGCGAATCAGAATTCCAACTCGAGCTGCGATACCGGGTTTCAGGGGACAGCGACCGGTGTGAGGGGCTCCGTCCTACCCGGTCCCGCCGTGCCTGCTCCCCCCACCATCAACATGTCAACTTGGGGCTACCCGACGACTACGCCTGCCATCGCACCGCCCAGCGGGATGGGCACCACAGTGACCAACGTCTATTTTAGGCAGGCTTCTGCGCCAACTGCCCCGCCGGGCCTTACCTGTCCCGCCGGCTTCACGGGCTATGTCGTTACTTATAATGTGACATCGTCCGGGGGAACGAACACCTATAACAGTCCTACGTGTTCGGGTCTGTCCGGGTCAGGAACCTCCGCCGATCCTTATCGTTTGGGCAACTTAACGGCAGGTTCACCAAACGCTGGAACCGTCAATCTAATTGCCCCCACGACGCCGCTGAGTAACCCTGTCTTCGTGGCGGCCAATAGCATTTCAGTGTCAAACAACGGATACGTCAATACTTCCAATCAAGCGCCGGCGACGCCCGCGACAGGGTCCTATGATCCCAACCCGCCGGCACCCACTGCGGCGACAGCGTCGGCTTTTGTCATTGACGTCGCGGGTTCGGTCGACTTGAGTGGTGGCCACGTAATCATGAATTACAACTCATTGACCCCGGGGATCCCTTCACCCGACTACTTGGTGATGAATATCATGGGCACGGGCACGGCCCTGAACATCGGTGGCCAAGCCCAGGTGGCCGGTATGATTAACATTCCGAACGGGAACGCCAGCCTGACAGGGAGTGGAGGCAATGGCTCCTTCTTCGGCGCCATCTTGGCGAACAGTATTACTGACAGCGGCGGCTACCCCGTGCACTACGACCTGAATTCAAGGACTATAAGTGGCCAGATGTTTACTGCCCAGGTCGTGAGCGTAACTCGGCCCAAGTACTGATTAGCTTGACAGCCCTCATGTGAGGTCAAGGGACTCTTGAAAAACGATCCTGACGGCACAATACGAAGAGCCACATTCGTCCACGGAGCCGTGCTGATTTGGGTGTTCGCCCTAATTGCCGTGGCATTGCCGGTTCGGATGACCGCCCAAGAAGAGGACCTAGGCCCGCTCGATCCGGCATCCGAGCAGCGCTTCAGCAGCAAGATGATCAGCGGCTATGAGGGAACACCCGCGCCGGTGGTCGCTAAGATGCTGGAACTCGCCGCGATTCGCCCGAATGAGTTGGTTTACGACTTGGGGAGTGGAGATGGCCGCATCCTGATCGCCGCAGTCCAGAATTACGGTGCGCGCGGATTGGGAATCGAACTCGACCCTCGGCGTTGCCGCCAATCGATTGAAAAGATCCAGCGGTTGGGACTCCGAAACCAGATACAAATTATTGAAGGCGACGTCCTGGAACAGGATTTGAGCGCCGCCGATGTAGTGACTATCTATTTGACTCCTTATGGCGTCGGACTACTGAAACCGCAATTGGAGAAATACCTCCATCACGGCATGAGAATTGTCCTTTGTGAAAGTCAGATACCGGGCTGGAAACCGGCCTCCACGGTCTCCGTCGTCGGTGACAACAAGCGGACTTACACACTCACTCTCTATGTTATTTCCAAACCCAACGATTGGGTTTCTTTCTCCAAGTTCGGACGTACACACTGAATCGCAGGCCCCCCAATTCTTGATCCGGGGCTTGATCGATTCCCTTTCCCGTTATTGGGGGTCGGAGAATTCCGGCCTCTTGCTCGGGGGCAGTTTAACCGTCGGCTTGGTCCTGACGATGAAGAATGGAAGATGTGCCTTGCCTTCAGAATGGATTCAACTTATATTGCGCGTATTATTGGCGTGATTTAGATCACTCTGAGAAAGCGGGAGCGACGATGAGCGAACCCGACACCTCCAAATCCTATCCCCCTCCGCCGGACCTTCCCACTGTCCTGACGGGTACATGGCCGGACCAGCTGCGGAATATTTTCGCCCGCAATCTGGAATCGATTTTTGTCATCCTCATCGGCGGGCTGGTAATGGCGGTTTTCTATCTTTTTCCCCATAACCGCACAGCCTTTCTGAATTTCTTCTATCTGCCGGTGCTGGCTGCGGCTTACTTCCTGGGGAAGCGCAAGGCTGTCTTGGGGGCGACACTCTGCATCCTCTTCATGGTCTTGATTGGCTATTTTTATCCCGACTCCTTCGTTGTTGAGGGAGACAGGATCACGGTGCTCATGCTGATTTCTATTTGGGGCGGTTTCCTCATTTTGTCGAGCGCCGCCGTGGGCTCCCTCCATGAAAAGCTGATGAAAGGTTTTGATGAGACCCGCCACCTGCTCGAGGAACTCAAGCGCAGCCGGGTGATAGAAGAAATGAAGGAGAAAGTGGAGAAGGCCCTTTATGCGACCATGGACCCGGTCGTCGCCAAGCTCGCCACGGAAGGGAAACTCCGCTTCGAAAAGCGTGAAATTAGCATCATGTTCACGGACCTCACGAACTTCACAGCTTACTCGGACCGCAACCGTCCCGACTTGGTGTTGGAGGAGTTGAACGCCTTCCTGGGGCAGATGGAGCCCGTCCTCGAAGTCTTTCGCGGACACATCGATAAGTACATGGGGGACGGGATGATGGTGGAGTTTGGCGCTCCCGTGCCCTATGACCGGCACGCGCTCCTGGCCGTGCTCGCCGGATTGAAGATGCAGCAGAAAGTTGCCAAGCTCAATCTCCCGTGGCATATGCGGGTTGGCATCGCGACCGGCAGCGCCATCGTCGGGATGCTGGGCGTGCGCCGCCAGGCCTACAGCGCCCTCGGAGACCGCGTCAATGTTGCCAAGCGGCTGGAGGAGATCTGCCAGGCCGACAAGGTCTACATCGATGAGCCGACTTTTCGCGAGGTCGAGCCCTTCGTGACGGTCATGAAACTCAGAAATGTGGGATTCGGACGCAAGGCGGACCAGGACGCCATGGAACGCATCGCCGTGCTGGAAGAACAGTTGGCCCGCGAGGGCGAGAACGCCAATCTGCTTTTTGAAGTGGGCAAATTGAATTTTCAGCTTCACGACGCCAGTTCGGCCATTCTCTATTTTGAAAAAGCGCTGAAGCTGACGCCCGATTCCACAGAACTCAAAGTGGCCTATGCCGACGCCAACATGAAGAAAGATGAGTATGAGAAGATCCAGCTCAAGGGAAAACTGCGCCGCGTGACTGTCTACGAAGTGACAGGCCTCAAGGATCGCTGGAGCGATCCCGAGGTCATTCCCCCCCGGCTCTCAGAAAAGTATCTCCCCGTGTACGCGCAGATCGAAATCCCCGAGGAATTGGTCCTGGCTGTGGAGGCCCTGGATGGGTCCGTGGGCCATTCTCGTTGCGTGGCTTTGCTCTCTTATGCGATTGCCGACCACATGAATCTGAATGAGGAGTTGAAGAAGACCATTCTGCGGGCGGGCTATGCGCAGGACCTCGGCAAGGAAGCGGTCCCGCACCACATTCTGAATCGGGCCGCCAGTCTGAGCGAACAGGAAGTGGTCCTGTTGGAAAAATACGTCCAGGAAAGCGTGGCCACCTTGAAACGCCTCGGGTACGTTGACCCCCGACTGTTGGAGATCGTGCTGCACCACCACGAAATGTGGAATGGCCGCGGTTACCCTGCTAAACTCAAGGGGGAAGCGATTCCGGTCGGGGCGCGCATCACCGGTGTCGCCGAGGCTTACAGCGCCCTCACGGCTTGGCGCCCGTATCGGGATGCCTGGGACCAGCGAGTAGCCTTCAGCGAACTGCGCAAAGGTGCGGGGCAGGGTCGGCATGATTCGAGCGTGGTCGAAACCCTGATCAATATGTTTAAGTCGTATTCCTAAGTTCCTTTGCCGGAAACCGCTTCCGATTTCTTGTCATCTAAGAGTATTGAGGCCTTTGTTTCCCATCCCCTGGGCAAGGTGCGAAGGGTTCCTATCGTCCGGAGGATGAGAGCGTCATAGTTGGTGGGAGGGAGGACAGTATGCGCCGAGAATGGCGAGTTTTGTTGCGTGAGAATTTCCTGGGCTTGAGCTTGACCCTCATCGGGCTTCTTTGTCTTTCACTGGCAGGGATTCTTTACATGGGTCCCGGAAGATTCCCCGATTTTGCGCTCGCAGACGGGCAGGAGCTACGGGGCCCCGAGTTTGATGAGCTGGAAAAACAGAATCGGGCTTATGAGAAGATCGCGGAAACGGTAACCCCGGCGATCGTCAATATCCGCACGACACAGGTCATCAAAGTCCAGCAATCTCCATTCTTTATGGACCCCTTTTTCCGCCAGTTTTTTGGGGACATGTTTGGCCAGTCGGGAATCCCGCGGGAACAGCGCGAACACGCGCTGGGCAGCGGCGTCATCGTTTCGGCGGACGGATATATCGTGACGAACAATCACGTGATCTCCAAGGCGACGGAGATTGAGGTGATGCTGTCCGACAAGCGGACGTTCAAAGCCAAGCTGGTGGGTGCGGACCCGCGGTCGGACGTCGCAGTCATCAAAGTGGAAGGCAAAAACCTGCCTACCGTCCCCTGGGGAGATTCAAGCACTTTGAAGCCCGGCGCGATCGTGATGGCATTTGGGAACCCGTTTGGGCTGAGTTTCACCGTGACTCGGGGGAGCGTTAATGCCGTGGGCCGATCGGGGCTCGGGATCGAAGATTACGAGGATTTCATCCAGACCGATGCGGCGATCAACCCCGGCAACTCCGGCGGAGCGCTGGTGAACGTCCGTGGACAAGTAGTGGGCATCAACACCGCTATTCTGAGTCCCACCCAGGGGCCTGGCGGACAGGGCGGCTGGGCGGGTGTTGGATTCGCCATTCCCTCCAATGCGGCCCGCCACATCATGGAAAGCCTGATCAAGACAGGCAAAGTTCAGCGCGGATTTCTGGGAATCACTCCGGGCGACCTCAACCCCGCCTTGGCGAGGCAGTTCAAAGTTCCAGACATCGCTGGGGTCCTCGTCAATCAGGTTGAGCCCGGCAGCCCCGCTGACAAGGCAGGAGTGAAACAGGGTGACGTCCTCCGCACTCTCAATGGTCAAACCGTCGACGGCACCGCGCGCTTCCGGTCGCTCGTGGCCGGCATGAACCCGGGGTCGGAGATCACTCTCGGCATTTTGCGCGACGGGAAAGCTGAGACTATTAAGGTAACCCTCGGCGAGCAACCCGCGAGTATGGCGGGCCCAGGCGGAGGGGGCCGGCAGACTCCTTCCGAGGGGACGCTGCGCGGGATCGCGGTGCAAGACCTTACTCCTTCAATTCGCGAGCAACTGGGCCTGCACCCTAACGTGCACGGTGTCGTCATCAGCGACCTCGATCCCAATAGCCCGGCGGCGGCTGCTGGCTTGCAGCCTGGGGACGTGATTCAGAGCATCAACCGCGAGCCGGTCAGCTCGGTGGCGGATTTCAACCGCCTGGCGGGACAGGCCAGCGGAGAAGTTCTGCTCCGCGTCAATCGCCAGGGTAACTCGGCCTTCGTGGCTGTGTCCCCTGGGGAGGAATAGCCGGGTATTTGCCTAAGAGTTTGTTGAAAAACACTCGCTGGCTGTCATTCTAAGGAGAAGGAGGCGACGAAGAATCTCGCAAGTCATTGACAATG
>Ga0315281_10015521_pt1 | contig 10211 bp, 11 predicted proteins | sample YL17G07_0_MG_FD_204540 | JGI IMG/M metagenome (GOLD analysis project Ga0315281, IMG submission 204540) | Sediment microbial communities from Yellowstone Lake, YNP, Wyoming, USA - YL17G07_0 | ecosystem: Environmental > Aquatic > Freshwater > Lake > Sediment | place: USA: Wyoming | collected...
GGAAACTGTCTCAAAACGGTTTTTTTGTCATCCTGAACGAAGTGAAGGATCTAGAACTCCTTGATATGACTAGATTCTTCGCTTCGCTCAGAATGACATGGCCTCGTTATGCCAGGTTTTGAGACAGTTTCCATGTGTCCGCCCTGAATTCCGGGCGCACACGCGGGTGCGCCCCTACAGAACAGAGGCTTACCTTACTTCTATGAGCGCATCTTGGTATCATCCGAAAAGTTCGCAAGTAGGGTGCGCACCGCGCACCTCTGGATCGCGCCGAAGGCGGGCGAGGACGCCCGCCCTACGGAATTTTTCATGGTTCGTAGGGCCGCACCGTGCGGCGCCCTTCCGCAGGGGAACTTTTCAGACCAGGAGCTTGGGAACCAGGGTTCAGGCCCCTGCGACGATGAACCGGGCAGCGAGGTAGGGTAGGCGCCGCCCACCATATCAAACCGCAACGATTAACCAAGGCAGGGCCTGATAACCGATAACCGATAACTGATAACTGATAACTGATAACTGACGGCTGATAGCTGAAAGCTATCTTCAGCCTTCCGCCATGGTGAGGTGGTAGGCCAGGTTGTCCAGCTTGACGGTGAAGTCCACGTTCTCCACCGCCAGGCCTTCCGGCACCTGGAGTTGGATGGGGGCAAAATTGAGGAGGGCCTTGACGCCGGCGGCAATCAGGCGGTAGGCCGCCATTTGCGCCTTGCTGGCCGGCGTGGCGATGACGGCGATCTCCACGCCCTTTTCTTTGATGACCGCCTCCAGTTCGTCGATGTGGTGAATGATCTGGCCGCTGGGGAGGCGGCGTCCCACCTTGGCCGGGTCCACGTCGAAGACCGCCACGAACTCATAGCCCTGGCGGATAAAGTTTTGATGGGCCAGGAGGGCCGAGCCGAGATTGCCGATCCCCACCAGGGCCATCTTCCAGGTCTTGTTCAGGCCCAGGATGCGCTTGATCTCAAAGAGCAGTTCCTTGACGAAATAGCCCACGCCCCGGATGCCGAACTCGCCGAAATAAGCCAGATCCTTGCGGATCTGGGCCGGGTTGATGCCGCACTTCTGCGCCAGCTTGTCCGAAGCGATGATCTTCTGGCCTTCCTGGGCCAGGGTCTCGAGATAACGGGAATAGATGGACAAGCGCGTGATGGTGGCCGTCGGGATCTTGGAAAATTTCGTCGAAGAACGCATGGTTCAGCTACCCGTTCTTATGATTCGGAGTAAAAGTCAACCCGCCCCAGCCCCCCTAATGGGGAGAGGCAAGAGGCAGGAACTTCTCTAAGGCTCGTCACCGGCCGGGATAAGACTCCCGTTAATGCGAACTTTGTCAGTTTCCGGAACTTCTTAGTGTTCCAATGCTATCGGCTGTAAAGTCATGTGTATATTTGCACAAATACCGGCCTTTAAAGGGGGGGCAGCGCCCCCCCACGAAAAGGCCTGCAGTTAGATCTTGAAGCCCAAAGCCGCGGCGATGGGTTTCGCCATGGGGTAAGCGTAAAGGATAATCAAAGCCACGACCAGGGCATAAATACAAAGAGATTCGATCATGGCCAGACCGATAAGCATGGTCACGGTGATCTTACCGGAAGCCTCGGGGTTGCGGGCAATGCCTTCCACCGAGCTCTTCACGGCGAGGCCCTGGCCGATGCCGGTACCGAAAGCGGCGATGCCGATGCCGAAGCCGGCGGCGATCACGGCGTAGCTGAAAAAGCTGCCCAAACCGGCGGCGGCGCCACCGGCGGCCGGCTCAGCGGCCAGCGCCAGGGAGGCCCAAAGCAGGGATACCAGCAGGCCCAGTCCGAATACCAAAGATTTCCGCATTTCTACCAACCTCCTGAATTAGATATATATAGTGGCCTTCTTCCGAAGCTTAGTGAGCGTGCTCCATGGAACCGGCAAAGTACATCATGGACAGCAGGGTGAAGACAAAGGCCTGCACCACGCTGGTGAACACCGCCAGGAACATCATGGGCAGTGGCGCCAGGAATCTCCCGGCCAGGAATAACAGGATGGCCAGGACCAGGTCTTCCCCCATGATATTGCCGAAAAGACGCAAAGTCAGGGAGAGCACCCGGGCGAAATGGCCGATGATTTCAATGGGAAAGAACAGGGGGGCCAGGGCCGGGATCGGTCCCAGAAAGTGCTTGATGTATTTGACGCCGTGGTACTTGATGCCCAGGTAATGGGTAAAGACAAAGGTGCACAGGGCCAAGGACAGCGTGGTGTTGATGTTGGCCGTGGGTGACAGGAACCCGGGGATCAGGCCGATCAAGTTGCAAAACATGATGTACAGGAACAGGGTGCAGATGAAGGGAAAGAAGGCTCGGCCTTCTTCGCCGGTGACCTCCACCATGAATTCCTCGAGGCCGCCCACGATCATTTCAAACACATTCTGAGCCCCGGCGGGCACCAGGCTGATGCGCCGGCTGGCCATCACGCCGAAAACCACTAATAGCAGCATAACCGCCCAGGCATAGGTGACGTGCGGCGGGATATGGACTTTAAATAATCCCAGAATTACGTCGAGAAACAGGATCGGATGTTCCATGAGACGGATTGGCCTCCTTGTTCTTGTTCTTCAGCTTGATCACTTCCTGGATCGCGGCCAGGATCAGGGTCAGCACCACCGTGGATAGACCCACTACCAGTCCCAGGATATTGACCCAGCCCCGGGTGACCAGCAGATAAATGATGGCCAACAAGGCGAAAAAGCGCAGTATTTGCCGGGCGGCGAACCAGGCCCGGGCCCGACCTTGATAATCTTCGGCGTCTTTGCCGACCCGCTCCAGGGTGCCTTTTAGAGTATGGTGCAGCAGGTGGAAGTTGATCACCACCACCAGGCCGCCCATCAGCACTCCCAGGGCGAACTCGCCACCCTGCCACAGCCAGCCCGCCAGAACCAGCACCCCGAGCATCACCCAGTTGGCCACCTTCAGGTGGCGGGGTGACATTATGTCCATCGGCCCATCACAGCTTCATCCGCTTGCTCATGACATAGAGATTGCGGAAGCCGGCGATGATTCCCAGAATCAGGCCGATATAAAAGAAAATGTTGTTGTTAAAGACATTGGAGAGCCACCAGCCGATGAATCCCCCAATAAAAATGGCCAGGACCAGGGAAAAGCCGATGGCGCTGGCTCGATAGCCCCCCTGGAACAGCTCTTTCAAAAACTTCTTGGTATCTTCTCTCAACGGCGGCTTTCCTCGCCCCTTGGCGGGCGGGAGAAAATGATTCTTTTCACATGTGCCTAGCTATCATACCCCCGGAAGCAAGTCAATAATTTTTGCCAGGAGAAATCGGGAATTTTTTTCGGCTAAATTTTCTCAGGTTTTCCCTGAGAAAGCCTGACGCACGCTGGGGGATAAGCGCATTTTTACCATTGTTTCCGGGCTAAATTTGTGCTTTTTTTCTTAAGGCCCCGGCGCCGTCAATTCCCCTGATTTTTCCCTGGCAGCCGGCAGTTCAATGACAAAAACGGTGCCTTGCGGCCCGGTGCGTTCCACATAGATCCGGCCCAGGTGTTTCTGGATGATGCCGTAGCTGATGGACAGTCCCAAGCCGACCCCCTTTCCCACTTCCTTGGTGGTGAAAAAGGGGTCAAAAAGGCGGCTGAGATAATGTTCAGGGATGCCGGGGCCGCTGTCCTGAAAGCGGATGAGCACCTGCTCGGCCCCCTGGCCCTGGGCGGTGGTCACCACCAGTTCTCCTTCCCCTTTCATGGCTTCGCCGCAGTTCATCAAAAGGTTGATGAAAACCTGCTCCAGTTTGCTCCGGTCGCCCAGGACGGGGGGCAAATCGGGGTGAAAACTTTGCACCAGGCGAATGTTCTGAAAAAGCAGGTGATCCCCCACCAGGGAAAAGACCTCGCCCAGGAGGGCGTTGACATTCACCGGGATCATCTTGGAAGGCATGTGCCGGGAGAACTCCAGCAACCCCTGGACGATCTCTTTACAGCGGGTGGCCTCCCGGACGATCTTCTCCACCTGGCTGCGCTCCGGCCGGTCCGAAGCCAGGTCTTCCAGCAGCAGATAGCTGTAGACCAGGATGCCCCCCAGGGGATTGTTAATTTCATGGGCTACCCCAGCCGCTAATTGCCCCAGGGCGGCCAGCTTTTCCGTGCGGGCCAGTTGTTCTTCCAGGTGTTTTTTGAGAGTGATATCCCGGACATGCGTCTGAATGGCGGGCTGGCCCTCAAAGGAAGTGGGAAAGGAGACCACCTCCAGGTCGAATTTGGCCCCATCTTTTTTGACCCCCTTCATCTCAAAGATGCGGGGCCGGCTGGAGCCCCGGAGGATTTGGGACAACAGCCGAGAAGCCACCTGATGGTAAGGAGAATCGATGAATTGCAGGAGGTGGCGCCCCAACATCTCTTTGGGGGTCTGGTAACCGAACATCTCCAGGCAGGCCAGGTTCACGTAGAGGAGCTTCATGTCGCTGTGCAGCACGATGCCGTCCAGGGAAGTTTCCACCAGGCGCCGGAACTTCTCTTCGGAATCCGTGAGGTTGCGAGCCAACTGTTCCCTGTCGGTGACGTCCAGAATGGCCTGGACCGCCCCCTGGATGTGGCCGTCCTCATCGTAAATGGGGGAGACGGTATGGTAAAAATACCGCTCCCGGCCCCGGAAGTCCGGGAAATACTCATAGGCTTCGAAGGCCCCCGGCAGGTGGGGAGACCGCTTGAGGTGTTTGTCCCCGAAGAATTTTTCCAGGGCTTTGATGTTCTGTTCCACCACCAGGGAGGCCATGGAGGGCCGTTCCTGGGGATAAAAGGGCAGCCAGTAGCGGTACGTCCCCACCATTTCCTGGCGGGAATATCCCGTCAACTCTTCGCAGGCCCGGTTCCAGTAAATGATCCGGTGGCTGCGGTCAATGACGAAGGTGGGCACCGGCATGCCCTCCAGAATCCCTTCGGTGGTCTTTTTCTCCCGGAGGAGTTCCCATTCTCCCCGCTTGAGCTCGGTGATGTCCTTGACAATCCCTTCGTAACCGGCAATGCGCCCCCGGCGCCCCCGGCGCACGATGCCGGTCAGGAGCGCCGGCACGGTGCCGCCCCCCTGGGGCATCAAGGTCAGCTCCATGTCCCGCACGAAGCCGTCCACCTCGGCGCGCAGTTGAAAGCGCTCCCAATCCCGGGGGTCCTGAAAGAAATCCCGGATGTAAGGGGAGGCCAGGGCTTCGGATTTGGAGGTCAGCCCCAGGAGCTCCACCCCGGCCGGATTGATATCCAGGAGGCGCCCCTTGCGGTCCGTGACCAGGATCATGTCCTTGGAACCTTCAAAGACGCGGCGGTAACGCTGTTCCGAGTGCCTGAGCTCCTGATAGAGTCGGGCGTTTTCAATGGCCAGGCCGATCTGGTTGCCCAAGACCGCGTAGAAATATTGCCGGCCCTCGGGAAAGGGCTCGGCGCTCAAGGCCGCCAGGTTGAGGAAGCCGATGACCGTCTCCCGGTATTTCAGGGGGATGCTCACCACGGCCCGGAATTGGGTCTCCTGGCTGAGAAGCTCCGAAAAAGTGGAGGTGGCCAGACGGGGATCCCGGTGCACGTCTTTGATGAGCAAAGGAGAAGTGGCGGTCGACAGGTGGGGGCCCATGATGTTTTCCAGCAGCCCTCCGGAAATTTTCTTGAGATACTCCGTGGGAAACCCCCGGGAGGCGGCGTAGGTCAAACGCTGCCGGTCGGCTTCCCAAAGCAGCAGCATCCCGGCGTCGATCTCGAAAAATTCCAGGGCCGCCACCAGGACCTTGTTGATGACTTCCTGCAGGTCCAGGGTGTGGGCCGTCAGCGTGGCAATCTGGTTAAAGAGGCGCAGTTCCCGGCGATGCTCCTTTTCCCGCAGCTCTGCGTCGCTGGGAACCTGGGCCTGCTCCAGGGCTGCCTGGTCCGGCATGGCGTATCTCCGGTTGGTCGGTCTGGTGGGGGAGGGCCAGGGGCCTGAGGCCCCTGCCCTCCCCCACACCCCCACCCAACCCGCTGATGGGACGGTGAGGTCGGACCTTACCGTCCTTATGTTAACCTTCAATTTCATCATACCAAACAGAAACAAGGCTGACAAATCGAGGAAGGCAATAGAGGAGGCAGTTGCTCAAAGTTCCGTAGGGCGGGCGTCCTCGCCCGCCTCCGGCGCGATCCAGAGGTGCGCGGTGCGCACCCTACGTTCGAACTTTTCAGACCAGTCGTTCATGAGCCTGCGGCCCACCCGTAAATCATGAAAATGTAGCGCCGCCCGCCCTCGGCGGCGCAGGGACCGGACACCCGAGGGCGGGTGTCCCACATAATCTCAAAACATTTCAGAGCAGAGGCAAAGAAAATTATCTAAAAGTGTTCAGGGGTTGCGGGGGGTAGGGGCACGGCTTGCCGTGCCCTAGAAGCCATTTCAAAACCGCTTTTTTCTGTCACCCTGAGCGCCAGCGAAGGGTCCCCCTGTAGGGGCGGACCCATGTGTCCGCCCTGAATTCCGGGCGCACACGCGGGTGCGCCCCTACGGGGCAGAGGCTTACTTACCTTACTTCTATGAGCTGCATCTTGGTATTAGAGATAGTTTCCGCTTGATTTAGTGCCATATTATTTAAGAAGCGCTACACTAGATGCTTCGCTTTGCTCAGAATGACAATTTTGTAAGAACTGAGATTTTGAAATGGCTTCTAGAGGAGAAATGTGGAACAGCCGCCCTCGGCGGTAATTTCCCAGGCGAGGCCAAAGAGCAGGCGAGGACGCCTGCTCTACATCCCCGCCCTTCCCTCAAAAATCTTCAAATTGTGGCGCAAGCTGCGCCCATAGGTGCGAGGTGCGGCAGCGGACGGCGCTGACGATGGCCTGAAGCCCGCTCAGGGCCTGCTCCAGGTCGTCGTTGACCACCAGAAAGTCATACCAGGGCACTTCCTGGAATTCCGCCCGGCCCTCCTCCAGGCGGCGGGCCAGTTCCAGCGGCTCCAGGTCGCCCCGGCCCCGGAGGCGGCTCTCCAGGGCAGCCAGGCTGGGGGGCAGGATAAAAATCAGCACCGCCTCCGGAAAGGCGGCCTTGAGGGACCGGGCCCCCCGGGTTTCGATGTCGAAGACCAGGTCCAGATCCTGGGCCAGCGTCTGCTCCACCCACTCCCGGGAGGTGCCGTACCAGTAGCCGAACTGCTCCACCCATTCCACCAGGCCCCCTCGGTCTTTGAGGCGGTGAAATTCCGCCGGACTGACAAAGAAGTAGTCCCGGCCCGGTGTTTCCCCTGGCCGCGGCCGGCGGGTCGTGTAGGATACCGAAAATTTCAGCCTCGGGTCGGCGGCCAGCAGTTTCTTGAGGAGCGTGGTCTTGCCCGTCCCGGAGGGAGCGGTGACCACCAGGATGACGCCGGGCACTAGGCTTCCTTGTCGCCGGACTCAGCCCGGTTGTTGGGGCCGTGATTGCCGCTCAGGCGCAGAGAGAGAGTTTCCGCATGGACGGCCGAGAGGATGACGTGATTGCTGTCGGTGACGATAATGGAGCGGGTCTTGCGGCCGTGCGTGGCGTCGATGAGGCGCTGGGTGTTTCTGGCCTCCTCCCGCAACCGCTTGCTGGGAGCCGACCCCGGCATCACCACTGCCACCACCCGGGTGGCGATCACCGTGTTGCCGAACCCGATATTAACCAGCCGTCCTTCCATGATATCCCCCTTTGATTACTCAATATTCTGAACCTGTTCCCGCAGGCGCTCCAGGGCCCCTTTGCTGGTCAGCACCGCCTGGGAGATCAGCAGATCGCCGGCCTTGGCGCCGATGGTGTTGACCTCCCTGAGCATTTCCTGCAGCAAAAACTCGAGCTGTCGGCCCGAGGGCCCCTGGGCTTCCAGGTTCTGCTGAAACTGGGCGAGATGGCTCTCGAGCCGCGCCAGTTCCTCGGCCAGGTCCCGGCGTTCCGCCATCAGGGCCACTTCCTGGGCGATGCGGCTTTCGTCCAGGGTTCCCGGCTGCAGGAGTTCCGCCAGCCGGGCGGTTAACCTTTCCTGGTAGAGCTGGGGCAGCAAGGCGGCCTGGGCGGCGATGCGGCTACGCTCCTGGCGAAGCACCTCCAGGTGTCCGGCCATCTCGGCGGCCATGGCCTCGCCTTCGCTAAGGCGCATTTGCTCCAGGGCCTCCAGGGCCCCGCTGACGGCCCGGGAGACCAGGGCCCAGGTGTCTTCCATATCCAGGGTTTCCCGCTCCTTGGTGACGAAGGTCTCGGAAAAATGCAGGAAATGCTCCAATCTCAGCGGTTCCGGCAGCCCGCTGAAATCCAGCAGCTCCTGCAAAATCGACCGGGTCTCCGCCAGCAGGCCCGGATCCAGTTTCAAGATCACCATGGATTTGCCGGCCATGGTTTCCCAGGAAAGTTGCATTTCCACGCGGCCCCGGGTGATGCGGCTTTTGATGAGTTTGCGGAGGCGATCCTCCAGGGCCCAGAGATGCCGGGGGAGATTCAGGGAGAGCTCCAAAAACCGGTGGTTGAGGCTTTTGAGTTCCACCACCCATTTCAGGTCCGGCCCCTCGGCTTCTCCCCGGCCGTAGCCGGTCATGCTCTTGATCATCTCCCCCTCAGCGCCTGTAATTGCCAGAGATATTTTTGGCGCACCAGGGCCAGCAGGCCCGGCAGTTCACCCTGGGCATAATCCGGATAACTCCAGGGCAGGGCCTGAAAATCCCCCTGCCCGTATGTCAAGGTCAGGTCTCCATAGATGCCTTGATGCAGGTAAACGCGGTGGGTGTAATTCTTGCCGGTGGCCAGGATCAATTTTTCCCGGGCAACATACCCGGGGTCCAGGTTGACGAGCCGCCGGCCCCCCAGGGAAAAACGCTCCTCCAACCCGTTGGTAAAAACCTTCCAGGCGGCCAGACCCGCCGGGTCGGACAGGTGCAGAAAGGCCACCAGCCTCCGGGTGAGCTGTGGCCCCAGTTCCGGAGTGTAATAATCGGTGGCGGCAAACTGCCACCCAGGGCCCACCAGGTCAGGGGGGCCGAAGTAATGGGCCAGGGCCCGCACCACCGGGGCGCCGAGGTCCTCCCGGGCCAGCAGCAGGCTGACGACCGGCTTTACCGGCAGAGGCGGCCCTGGTTTGCTCATGTCCCCCTCGCGAGAACGCGTTTCATTCTATGGCAGGGGACGAGGGAACGCAATGGAAAAATCATGTGAAATTTAGGGCAATTGCCGGCCTGCCCGCGGTTAGAAACCCATACGTCAGGAAGTATCAATAGTGGGGTGTGCCCCTCCTGAATACCTGGATGCCAACGGGGTTGATAAAATCGCCGCCTGGGAGGATAATGATAACGCGGCTTTTCGCCGCAACCATAATTATCATCTTACGGTGGGCGGATGGCTTTGCAGGTTTGCGAAACTTTTTTGAGTATCCTGGGAGAGTCCAGCCTGGCCGGCCTCCCGGGGTTCTTCATTCGGCTGACGGGCTGCAACCTCCGCTGTCGCTATTGCGACACCACCTATGCCTATGCAGGGGGAGAAGAGCTCCCGGTGGCGGCGCTCCTTGAGTCCGCCCGGGCTTCCCAGGCCACAGTGGCCCTGGTGACCGGGGGTGAACCGCTGCTGCAAGCCGACACTTTGCCCCTGCTGGCCCGGCTCGCCGATGCGGGGCTGACCGTGTGCCTGGAGACCAACGGCTCCCTCCCCGTGGCCGGGGTGGACCCCCGGGTCCGCCTGATCCTGGATCTCAAGTGTCCGGGCAGCGGCATGGCTGAGCACAACCATTGGGAGAACCTCGAACTCCTGAAACCCCAGGATGAGGTAAAGTTTGTGATTTCTCACCAGGACGACTTCGCCTGGTCCCTGGCCGTCATCGAGCAACACCAGCTCCATCAGCGGGCCGGAGTGCTGATCTCCCCGGTCTTCGGGGAGGTTCCGGCCCAGGCGGCCGCGGCCTGGATCCTGGCCAGCCGCCTGCCCCTGCGGCTTAACCTGCAAATCCATAAATATATCTGGGGCCCGGAGGCCCGGGGCGTATGAAAAGAATAGACCAGATCATTGGGGGGGGGGGGGTGGGGGGGGGGGGGCCGGCCGCCATCGGCCTGGCCGTTCTCTTCTGCGTTCCAAGCCTAGGCTGTGGCCCGGCTGCCCTGGTGCTCCTGAGCGCGGCGGGCGGGGCGGCGGCGCTCAGCGGTGAGCCTCAGCGAATCTACAGTACCCAGGGTCAGGACTTCGACGAGCAGCGTATCGGCCTCATCCGCTCGGGTGTCCACACGCCGGACGACGTGGTCGGCCTCCTC
>Ga0315281_10015522_pt1 | contig 10211 bp, 5 predicted proteins | sample YL17G07_0_MG_FD_204540 | JGI IMG/M metagenome (GOLD analysis project Ga0315281, IMG submission 204540) | Sediment microbial communities from Yellowstone Lake, YNP, Wyoming, USA - YL17G07_0 | ecosystem: Environmental > Aquatic > Freshwater > Lake > Sediment | place: USA: Wyoming | collected...
AATTGTATTGATAATTGTTTATGACGTTTTTAAAGTTGGCAGTCTGTTCATATCTGGCTTCAATGAGTCGGCTCAGGTCATCATACTCATAGCTGACTGTTTTAGCTGTAAGGCCATTGTTCTGATCCGTCAGGGACATTAAATTCCCGAGCGCGTCATATTCATACCCATATTTTTGAAGTTTCACGGAGTTGTGTAACAGGCTTATTCGACCTGTGTTCCTATACATCTGATTTTCGTCATACATCATTGTGGTCACGACACCATTACCGAGCTCCATTTTCTGCAGCTGTCCAAGGGGCGTGTATTCGAAATTTTTTGCCATGACGCCTGAATTTACTTCCACCTTGTTCAGCTGATGCACACTGTCATACTGGTATTCTGCTATACTTGCGTCCGGATAGGTCAGTTTTACAACCCCGCCCATCAGGTCGTATTCGAATTTATTCGTGAATGTCTTATCCAGAATCGTTTTTTGGTCTTCCAGGGTTCTTCCCCACAGGTCGTAAGTTAAGTTATGTTCGTAATTATTTTTGGAAACCTGCACGAGTCTGCCGATGGCATAATTTCCCGTATCATAGCTGTAAGTTAATAGGTTATTTTCGTTGATCGGACGGTCCAATTCGTCATAGCTGAAAGCTACTATGATATTCATTGGGTCGGTCTGCCTGTTTAGGTTACCGTTCTCGTCATATTCATAGCTCCATCCTGAGTTGCTGTTCAGTTTGGATTGGAAAATCCGTTTTCCAAGTGAATTGTACTGAAATGATCTCGTGTTTGAGTCGTTGTCCGTAATTTTCATCAGCTGGCCTACAGGACTGTATTCGTAGTGGGTTTGATAAGTATCCACCCCATTGTGTTCATCGACCCTCACTAAGTTATTTCTGGCATCAAATGCATAGGTTTTTAGAATGCCATTTGCGTCCTTCGTCGTATTTCCCCATCCATTGTAATGATTCACCGTAATCCCCAGAGGATTTATTTTTGAAACCACGCGGTTCAAGGCATCATATTCGTATGATTCGCCGATTTTGTTTGAATCCACGTATTCAAAGCCCTTGCTGAAGCTGAAATAAGGCTGGATGGATTTCTCCAGATTTCCTCTTTTATCAAAGAGCGATGCTACAGTTATCCACTTTCCATCGTTCGATTCCTGCTTTTTTTCAATAGCCCTGTTTAGGGCGTCCAGATAGTTAACTGTTTCAATTGTGCGCCCGTCATCGTTGAAGTTTTTTTGTGATATGGAACGTGGTACAGATGTATCTGAGTACTCGATTGAGGTGATCTTACTCATTGAATTTGGGCTTTTCGGATTTGATTTCAGGATTTCGGTAGTGCGCCCAAGTCCGTCGTAGTGGTTTTCTGTGAGTAATCCGTTAGGATCCAATGACAATACGATATTCCCTGTTCCAATATCCTGTGCTGCCTGGTTTTCATGACCCTTTGCATTGGTGTTTTTTTGCTGATAAAGAAAATTCTCTTCGTTTTCTTTTTGGGTGCTGAAGTTTCGTGGATTGGTCTGTTTTGTAGGCAAACCATATTCATTGTATTCGTTTTCAGATCCCAGCCACGACGAGTTTGTGTCCAGCCAGACCTCATTTTTTGTGCTATTCCCTTTTATAACATCACCCAAGCTTAATCCGTCATAGTAGGTTCTGGAATCGTTTAGCAAATGGTTAAATTGGTCATAAGATTTATTTTCTACAGGCATACCTGTTAGATACTCGACCTCATTTCGGGTGTAAGTGATTATATTTTTCAGAGCGTCTGTGCCAATGTCTGAAAAATCTCCTTTATTTGAAGTTAACAATACTTCGCCGTAGTCCACCGTCTCAATAATATTGCCGTAGTCATCATATTTATACGTTTGGGCTGTCGATTTTTCCGTTCCGTCCGAAAGGGTACTAATGGTTTGTGACAGATAGGGGAAAAAGCGCCCTCCTGTCAGGTCTTTTTTATCCCATTGTCTTATTGCACTCTGAATCAGCTGATTGTTCTGGTCATAGATCTCCGTTCGATATATCTGCCCCCTTTTGCTGATATGATCTTGGTATTCACCATGCTCCGTATCCTGAACGCTGTACTCGCTTTGGTGGTAATAGTTTTTGGACTTATAGCCTATTCCATCCGTTTTTGTTACCACTCGAAATCCTGCATATTCTTTATCATAACTGTTTTCGAAGTAATAATGACCATCTTCGTAAAAATAGTCAGTCGCACTCTGATTTCCCATTCCATCATTTACAATCATCTTACTGACCGTATCCACTAAGAAAGGCAATTTCGGATTAGCCTGACTTCCGTTTGCTTTGTAATACTGAGCTGACGTTTTATATTCGATTTCAATTTCAGCTCCGGTACTCGTGATTACCTTTTTTAAAAAATAGGGCCGACTTCCTGTATTCAGATAAACGTGTTTGTTGATTTCGGTTTCACCTGTCTTGTCATTGAAAATGCGCTGACTTTGAATAATGTCTGCCAATTTATCTCCATTCAGGTCCATAATTCTCACACCATCGTCGTTGAAATAATTGGTGCCGAATGTTCCCAATGTTAGCGGAAATCGATTCTGATACACTTCTGCCCAGCCTAGGTTTCCTAAACCTTTGTTTAGATACAATTCGTTGGTGAAGCTGACGCCTCCATAGGTAATGGTTTTGCTTGAGCGGATTCTATCGATAAGCCCATCGCCGTTGGCATCAAATGACCTATCAGAAAGGGAATCCATCATGGTGAAGTAGCATTCCTTTTGGTTCGTAGTCCATCCGCCCTTGCCATCATTGATCCATTTCTCGGACCCATTGATTGCGTCAGCCAGACCATCGTAGTTACAGTCCTGAAGATAAAGCTGTCTCTGTCCTTGCGAGAACTGACCGTCGCCAATGATTATTTTAGGACTTTTCCATAAATCCGTTTTTTTGCATGAGTTGCCATTTTCATTCAGACAGGTCGAATAGTATAGTTCGCCAGATGTGCTCCTACTCTGAATCATATCCGGAAGACTGTCTCCATTCAGGTCAGCAATGGAGGCACCATTGTCAGGAGTTGTACTTGTGGCATGCCGCATACCGATTTCAATTGTATTCAAAAAGCTACCGAGTCCTGTAAGCTTGATTGTGCTGGTTACCTGGGTAAGTGCGCTGTTTATCTGAGATATGATGATGTCGACTTTACTATCCCCATTGAAATCGATTGGTTTTTCACCGATGTCCGGTAATTTTTGGGCGGCTATGTTTGTATAGAATTCGGGTTTTGCCTCAATCCACTGACCTGTTCCTATGTTTAGGACTCTTTTTGGGGTGTCGGAATTCAAGGGTTTGTATTCAAAATCCTCTAACCCATTGCCATCCATATCCCAATTGAATACGGTTGGCGGATTGCATGAGTCGTGGCAGTTTTCGAATATAAAATCCGGGAAAAACAGGTTTGTTTCTTGCCATTCCACCTTTGACTCTGAATATTCAAAGCGGGTCGGCGGCAACGAGGTTGGGTGTCCCTGCAGATCGAATCCGGTCTCCTTGATTTGGAAGATAGTTTGGCGTATCAGCGGATCAATTTCGGTGTACTCGATTTCATATTTTCTTCGTAGCTGGTCATTGGCGTAGGTTTCGATTCCATTCACTAAATAATATGAACCGATATAGAATCCAGCTTCATAGCCATAGTGGCCGTCCAATCGCTTCGTTCCCGTTTCATTGTTTGCGAAGGGCAGGAATTTTACTTTAAATGCCCCCTCTTCAGTTCCATGTCCTGTGTAGGTAATTTCCTTTAAATAAAGCTGATTTTCAGCTTTTAAATAATTGAAATGAATAAAATTATCGTTGGTATCCCTGATTTCTTCCAGTTTCCATTCGTAGATTTTATTCGAGTCCGCGGGGTCAAAGACTCTTGATGATTCCGATAATCCAAATGAATACCTTGTACCTGTTTTATCCGTTACTATCCAAGTGTTTTCAGGCGTAAACTCATATTTTGAAAATGTTGTCTCGAATTGTTGGCCATAGCGACCATGTTTTTCGTCGCTAAGTTCCACACTTCTTAGCTCACCCGATCCGTTTGGTAAGGTGGCACTGAAGTTATTTTCGTCATAGAGTTTTTCGACTCCTGTTTTATTGATTCGTTTTATTGAATAATTCGTTAAAGACCAGTGATAGCCGACATTATTTTCAAGGGATTCGTCCTGGCTGTTGTAGGTAATGTGAAGGTTCGGAGTCATTTCATTTCTTCCGGGCGGCACATGAATTGGATAATCATATATGGCGGCTCCAGTAAATTCTCCTACCGTCAACTGGTTTCCGACAAGCTTTTGCGTTGCCATAGGGTCGGCCTTAGCTGAATTATCCGGTGAATAGGTATCGTCTGCTTTAACTCCGAACAAGGGAGTCAAAATTAGAAGTGAGATGATTGCTATCTTGAGCAGTTTCTTCATACTGTGAGAATTAAGGATTAGATATTGGTAGCTCTTAAATGGGTTTTGTATGATGCTTAGTCTTCTTCATCTAAAATCCGACCGAGCGAACGAATCATTCGATTCATGATTTGATTTATGGTCAGCAGATTGAGGAGTACTACCTTTAGGAGTTTTTTGTCATTACGCATAAAACCACCAAATTATAAAATTATCGGGTGGGCAATGGGGTCCGCCTCGGCAAAGGCGGATAGGGAGCTGTGATGGTTTACGACTCTACACTATTAAATTTTAATTGTCAAGTGTACATTCTGAAGGAATTCTTAATGATTATTTGAGAGAGGATTGCTCCATCCATACATGACTCACCCCTAATCAATCCATCTTCAAAAAGCCCCCTCTCTGCCTTCTTTGCAAAGAGGGGGATGAGATGTATAGAGATGCCACGGTGTGAGGCAAGGCCTCTTAGAATTTTACCGGTATGGTAATGCTATCTTCTTTTTCAGGGAGTCCGGACGGATTGTCTTTATGGAGAATCAGGTTTCCGGTCGCAGTAGCAGGTTTATCAAAGGTCAGAGTTGTTTTGAAGGGTACAAACTCTTCCGTCATCCAATCGTCCTGCGCTGATGCGGTGTTATTGGCGATTTGCTGACCATTGGCATCTTGCAGCTCTACAGGAAAGCTTGCTTCAAAAAACCAATAGCCGCGGGCCTGGCCTGTTACTTCCAGTGGGCTGGTCACCATAGCTCCCGCTACGGGTGATGCAACGCTTATGAGCGGGTTTGTTGGTTCTTTGACTGTGGGTTCTTCTACCTTAGCAGCACACGCGGTAAGAAGAAGGACTGCCAGAACGATTGAAATATACTTGGTTTTTAACATGGTAAATAATTTCTAAGATTAATTTACCCTAGTATATCACTTTAATTTTTTAGCGCTGTATCAATTTTTGTTTGCAAAAAGCCCCCCAATTATTTATCAAGGGGCTTATTCATTTACCAATCCTTTTCTTCCGTCTCTTCGACTTCTTCCTGATCGCAAACGCATTCGCAGTATGGCTTTTGACACTCATCACATTCGGAACATCCGTCTCCACATGAACATTCATCATCCATGGTTATTTGAATTAAATTTAATCAGATTATTGTTCGTTTTTTTAAAAAAGGCAATAGTAAAAAACTTTACTTTTTTTACGGGCAATTCGATATTACTTTTTTGCCTTTTTTCTAATCATATCTTCCAGTTCTTTCACGTTAATATCTGCCCCTACCTCTGATCCGAAGAGGGATGACATCATGGATTTTCCAATCACATTCATCAGGAGGCCAAATAGAGCCAAACCGGCAAACATGGTAAATGCGGCCACCAATCGCCCCAATAGAGTGACTGGATACATGTCCCCATATCCCACTGTCGTAATTGTGACTACACACCACCACATGGCCTGAGGGATTGAGGTAAACTGTGTGCCTTCTACCATTCTTTCAGCGTAATACATCAGCGTGCTTGAGATTGTTATGACCGAAAACATAGCTATGAAGTAGATCTGCAAATCCATTTTTAGGGTGTCGAATTTGCTGGTAATCTTGCTTTTTTCATTGCCTTTTGTGACTTGTTTTGCGAGTTTCAGTAACCGGAGCATTCTCATCAATCGCAGGAACCTAAGAACTCGCAGCACTCGGAAGACCTTAATTGCCCGAAGATCGATGATGTTCAGATATGAAGGTGCAATGGCCAAAAAATCGATGGTGCCCCACGGCCCAAAAATATATTTGGTTTTGTCCTCCGCTACATAAATATTGGCTGCATACTCAATGGTAAAAATAATGACCACAACCATTTCTGATATTTCAAAAAACCTCTGATGTAATGAATAAAAATCTTCCATGGATTCCATAATGATGGATCCGATAGAGAAGAGGATAAGAACTACAATGATGTCGTTTATAATCCGATAGGCTTTTGACTCTTCATTTCCAAAAGCCTCTCGAATGCAATAATCGATTCGGGCCCACAAATAGGAGAATCCATGTGGTTGAAGTTTGCTTTGCATATTTTTTTATTATTTGTTGTATTATCGGATTTCTCCAATGTTATGGCAATAGCAAATTCCACACCAAATCAATATATCAGCGGCTGGAAACGCAGGCAAATAGCCGATTTAAAGGCATCAGACGGGCCAAAATTCATATTTACAAAAGCCCGCCAATCCTTTACTATGCTCAAGCTTTACGCGGAGTGGTAGCTCAGTTGGTTACCCGCCCGAACGTACCGTTCGGTACGGGCGGGGAGCGCTGCATTGTGACAGCAGCGTTAGCAAGTTTAGATTCAGCGAAAAGTATGCGGAGTGGTAGCTCAGTTGGTTAGAGCGCTGCCCTGTCACGGCAGAGGTCGCGGGTTCAAGTCCCGTCCATTCCGCCACACCATTTTCAATTCTGTTCGGTCCGCCATGTCGGAGGAGAATTTGGCGTGTTATTGTTTATTCTCCATGCTTTCCCTATAATTATCGGGCTTCCTAATATCATCTCTGGATTATGAATAAAGGCTACCCTACATTAACTCTCAAGCAAGGAAAGGATATAAGCATCAAATACCGCCACCCGTGGGTGTTTTCCGGTGCCTTTGAATCACGGCTTGATGGATTAAAAAACGGAGAACTCGTCCGGGTGGCAGACTTTGAGGGTAAGATTCTCGGCACGGGGACTTTTTCAAACAAATCGATGATTTCCGTTCGGGTTTTTGAATTTGGGGATGCCGTGATAGACCGCGCATGGCTTAAAGATAAAATTCAGCAGGCGATTGCCTACCGAAAATTGCTGGGATATGGCACTGAAACCACTGGCTATCGGCTTTGTTTTTCCGAAGCGGATGGCCTGCCCGGACTGATTGTGGACAAATACGATAATGTATTGGTTCTCCAGATTTCGACTCTCGGTATGGAAGAGCTGAAGCCTATGGTGGTCGATATACTCAAAAAATTGCTTTCACCTACGGCCATTGTTGAGCAAAGTGATTTGCCTGTACGAAGGGAAGAGGGATTGCCACAGAGTTCCGGAATCCTTTGGGGCAAGTTTACGGAGGCGGTTACGTTTCAGGAAAACGGGCATAAATTTTTTGCCGATCCAATCAATGGTCAGAAGACCGGATTTTTTCTGGATCAAAAGGATTTACGATCCGCCATAGAGCATTGGTCAAAGGGTAAAACGGTTTTAAATCTTTTTTCCTACACAGGGGCGGCCGCAATATATGCGCTTTCGGGTGGGGCAAAGTCGGTGAAAAATATTGATAGCTCCGAGTGGGCCCTGGAGGGCTGTGAAACAAATGCCAAGCTGAATAAGCTCAAGAAATCCTCCCTGAGTTCTGAAAAGGCGGATATTTTTGAATGGATATCCCGCCCGATTCATACGCCGGAATATGACATGGTTATTTTAGATCCTCCCGCCATAATTAAGGCACGTTCGGACATCGAAAATGGAAAGAAGGCTTATCACTTCCTTAACCGTGCGGCTATGAGGCTGGTTAAGGATGGCGGTATTTTTGTTACATCCAGCTGCTCACATCATCTTTCCACAGATGATTTCCGTTCTATGCTCCACCGTGCTGCGGTTCAGAACAACATGAGTTTACGGGTTATCGGTGAATATGGTCAAAGCGCTGACCATCCTGTGGCGCTAAATTTCCCCGAATCAAAATATCTGAAGAGCTTTTTGTGTTTTGTAGAGCGCACTAAATAGTTCGCAGTCGATTATTCTGATTCTGCCTCTTTTTTGTTTTTCAGAGCTGTCTGATTTTTCTGTCGGAGGACTTCTTCGGGATTGGTTGTAATAACCTTGTCTTCCGAGTAACTGGCAATAATCTGAATGGCCACGTGCTTTAGGCCGGCAAAGAATAGCCCTTGTCCCACCTGAGCGTTCAGCAGTAGATACCTTTCACCTTCGGTCAGATTGAATACCTGAGTCAATTCGTCCATTGAACTGGCGGACTGTTTTAGCAGTAATTGCATGGATGAGTTCGTGATGATGGGTTTTCCGTAATTTGATTTAACGAAATCGGCCACATCCTGAGTGATGGTCGTAATTCCAAGGTAATACTTACGAGCTCTTTTAACGAGTCCGTATAGGAATCTCGCACTATCTTCATATTGCATCATGGACCATGCCTCATCCACTACCAGAATTCGTTTCTTTAGTTCAGAACGCACTGTGTTCCATATATAGTTCAGAATGATGTACATTGCAATCGGTCGAAGAGAATCCTCCAGATCACGAATGCAAAACACCACCAGACCGGATTTCAAATTTACATTGGTTCGTTTGTTGAAGATTCCCGAAAAGGTTCCGACGGTGTATTTCTGGATTCTTTGAGCCAGATTATCAGCTCCCTTCATGTTGCTGAGGATTTCAGCAAGATCTTCCATGGTAGGCGGTTCCAGTTCCGCTGGGTTTGGCGTATCCATCGTAATGCCTTTCAGTGCATAGGTATCCAATAACGCTTTATCCATCAAGCCCTCTTCTTCGGGGCTCAGTTTGCCCAACATCAGATTCAGCAATCCGTGCAGAGTGATGATGTTGGATCGTAGTAAGTCTCCCGGAGATTCTTCGGATCCCTCAATGGGGGTTGGCAGATCAAAAGGATTGATGCGTTGGTCTGAATTCAGAGAAACCCGCAAATAGGTTCCATCTACGGTATTTGAAAGCGCCTCATACTCATTTTCGGGATCGATGATAATGACATCAGTTCCCATCATCATGGATCTTAGTACTTCCAATTTAACGGCGTAAGATTTACCGGCACCGGATTTGGCGAATACAACTGAATTCGCGTTTTCCAGATTGAAACGGTCGAAAATGATCAGACTGTCGTTGTGCCGATTGATGCCGTACAAAATTCCTTCGTTGGATGTCAGTTCGGATGAGCTGAATGGGAATGTTGTTGAAAGGGGATTGGTGTTCATGTTTCTCGCAATCTCCAGTTCATCCATGGCCAGAGGTAAGCAAGAATTGAAACCATGTTCCATCTGCAGATCAGCGCTCTTAGTTAAAACAAGCTTTCCGTTCAGCGCGGATTCCAGTTTAGTCTGAATCTTCTTTAGCTTTTCTTCGTCTTCAGCGTAAATCGTAAAATAGAGTCCGAATTCAAAGAATTTCTCTTCGCCTCTCTGTATATTTCTTCGTAGTTCTTCTGCATCCGCTAAGGCTGTTTCCAGAGCCGGATCACTTACCATGCCTTTTTCCTGTTCAATACGCATGCTGGATTGGATCTGAGCTACCTTATTTTTAAGAAATTTCATGATTCGCACGCTTGAAGAAGGATAGATGAACATGGAAATATCCATGCTTACATCGAAATTGATTACAGGGGATAGCCAGTTTACTTCGGTATAACGTGGATACGCATATACGAAGAAGCTCTTGGTATAGAGTCCGCTTATGCGCGCCTTATCAAACATGAATTCCAGGGATGACGGAGCTATCAGGTCTTTGATTGTGGCAAGTCCTTCACGGTATATCCTTTCGGCGTCTTTGATTTCCTGAGTGGTGGTCTTTTTTTCATCCGTTTCAGGATTCTGACCGCCGGCCATCGCTTTTTTGGCGGACTTAGAGGCAGGAACCGGAAACAGTGTGGCTCGCAGCTTTGAGAAAAAGCCCATCTTTTTTGACTCCTTTCGAGTTTTATCGTCAAAAATAACGGATTCTTTTGCTGAACCAGACGCTTTATTCACGGAGGTCTGCCCAGCCGGATTGACCGCTGTCGCATTTAGATTTATAAACGGCTTATTTGAGCCAAATTCGTTGTATGTTTCCTT
>Ga0315281_10015523_pt1 | contig 10211 bp, 15 predicted proteins | sample YL17G07_0_MG_FD_204540 | JGI IMG/M metagenome (GOLD analysis project Ga0315281, IMG submission 204540) | Sediment microbial communities from Yellowstone Lake, YNP, Wyoming, USA - YL17G07_0 | ecosystem: Environmental > Aquatic > Freshwater > Lake > Sediment | place: USA: Wyoming | collected...
GGTTTCGCTGAATGGATCTGAACGGGCGCTGCTTGCTGACAGCCTGGCGGCTTGTGACAGCGCTCTGTCATGGTCCCGAGATGGCTCAAAGATTCTTTTTGCCTCCGGGTGGCAGATCTACGTTATCAACTCTGACGGGACACAATTGAAAAGGCTCAGCAGCGATAGTTCGAAGGATGCGTTCGCGGTCTGGTCGCCCGAGGGTCTCAGGGTCGCGTATCAGTCAGAACAAGGCGGCAAGACAGAGATCTATGTGATGCTTCGCGATGGAATCGGGAAACAACGGTTAACGAACAGCGCACGTGGTGGCCGGATGCCCTCATGGTCACCCGATGGGGGACGGGGGAATTCACATCATCAATGTGGACGGTACCGGTGATCGCCAGTTGACGAGTTACGGTGACGATTTTAGGCCGCTCTGGTCTCCCACGGGGATGAAGATACTGTTCCGGTCGCACAGGGATGGAAACAACGAAGTGTACGTCATGAATTCTGATGGAAGCGGTCAGACCGACATTTCGAGGAATCTCGCAAATGATGATGATCAGGCATGGTCTCCCGACGGTGAGGAGATCGTCTTTGTGTCAGACAGGGATTCGGGCCTAGATGAGGAAGGGCATTTCGTTCCTCGTCGCGAGTTGTACACAGTAAACGTTGATGGCAGTCGCCTCACTCGCATAACGTATAACTCGTATGCATCTTCGCCGGCTTGGTGCCCAAACAGCGTATGGATTGTCTACGTGGATCAATCCCTGACAATCAATGGCACCTCATATGTCACTCTCATTCTGTCTGTCGGCAACAACAGAACGCCGATTGCTGGTGGCTTTTCGCCTATTTGGTCACCTGTTAAGGTCGAATGATGGCGTGCGAGTTGTGATGAAGTCTAACGCGTTAAACCTGCCCGCGTTTCGTGTGACAGTAAGGGCTGCGGCAGAAGGGGAACCGACCAGTGTAGTGAAACCCATTTACAAGAAGGTGCGGCGCGAGCAGACCGGTTGGTTTCTTATTCGCACGGTCGTACTATTGGCCCAATGCTCGCCCTCGCTCAGGCGAGGTTACTACCTCTTGTTGGTTATTGACAACTGTGACGTAGCATTATGCACGTTTGTCCATAGCAAGACTCTCTACGAGCGTCCTGAGTTGTCGGAAGCGACGTGCTGGTGAAATCATTCCATTGGGAGCTGAGAAAGTCTTATCTGCCCTCGCTGACTGGTGGTTCGAAATACCGCTTCGGTGCGTCCTAGAATGCTGACCGTTGCTAGGTCTATGATTGAGTCTGCTCAACAGCTTCTTGACATTTCAGGATGGTCAAGAAATGGCTGGACGCGGAGCACGCTGAGAGGGCGTTCCTGAGAGCAAGACTTTCCACGGTCGCCTCCTACGGAATAACTAATCAACATTCATTCATATTGAAGGAAGTGCGCGATGAGAAGAATAGCTCGTTATTTGTTCATGAGTGTCTTACTATTAGCACTCTTGTTTGGCTTGGCTCAGGCAGCATCGCAGCCTCTTATTGGGTACTGTGATGTCATGTGTTGCGCGTGCGAGGCGTGTATCCCGAGTATAACCCTCTGTTACTGTCCTGGCACACTGGAAGTGACTGACTGTTGGAGTTACTGCGCCTGGTACTGCGGAGACACGATTTGCCTTCACTGACTGGTGCTCGGACGTGGCGATGGAGGTGCTGTAGAATGCTGACCATTGTGAAGAGAGATGAGTCCGTTTGCCATTGACTTCTTGACGCTTGAGGATGACCAACGTCTAATTGGCAGAAGAAAGCGGAGAGGCCGCCCTTCGGAGAAGCGATTCTACGAGGTGGTTAAAGCCATCTGTACCATAACTGTCCAACACACTCAAATCCATTCATAAGGAGGTATGCCATGAAACGAGTAACTCGTTATCTATTCATGAGCGTCATACTATTGGCCCTGCTGTTCGGCCTGGCGCAGGCAACATCACAGCCTCTTATTGGGTACTGCGACATAATGTGCTGCTCAGGAACTAGCTGTTATCAGAGTAAGACTCTCTGTTACTGTCCGGGCACACTGGAAGTGACCGACTGTTGGAATTATTGCATCGGGTACTGTGAAGGCACGATTTGCCTTCACTGAGTAGTGGCTGAGAATAGCGATTGGAGGCCTTGCAGAATTGCAGCCATTGCGAAGTTGCAAGAGTCCGTCTAGTCAATAAGTCCTTGACGCTTCGAGGTGACCGTCATCTGTCGGGGAGGTGACGGTCACCTGTCGCTGACTTTCGCTCCAGAAAGGGGTATCTTAACCATCGAAGTGCACCCGCACTTGCCATCCAGGCTACCGTGAACTCCGATGAGCCGATTCTTCATGCTCCTTGCAGCGTGCATTCTTCTTCTCCTGTGCGGAAGCTGCGACACCTCATTTAGCCCGAGCGCCCCATTTCAACCGAGGATGGTGGTCTATTGCGTGCTTACCACGGACTGCGATACGCAGTACGTCAGGGTCTATTCCACCTACAATCCGCCAAACAACGACCCGACGAAGAACCCAGACGAAGTTTCGGTAAGGGATGCGCAGATCAACATTGTGGAAGAGGGAGGCACAACCTTCAGTTTCCAGCAGATGGCCATCCCGCGGCTTGACACGAGTCGCTACTTGAGCGGCATCGACGCCTACTATGCATATCCCTTCCGTCCCAAAAGAGGGAATACGTATACGCTCACTGTGTCGTCGGCCTCATTGGGGACTGTGACAGCGAAGACGACCGTGCCAGGCCGGGGGAGCGTGGAGCCGGTCAATTCCTTTGTTCTTTCGAATCCCCGCACGAGTTCGGTTGATTTTGGCCTCAGTGCGAGGCTCGCGCCTGAGGCGAAAGGTTTTCTGGGCCGAATTTGCGTTGACTATCTGTTCACGTTGGATGACAGAACCTACACGCCGAAAAGGTTTGAGATTCCGCTCGGACGCCAAGTGATCAGCTGTTTCTGGGGATTGTTCAAGGAAACCTATCCGCGTCCGACGCGAAAACACATCGCTCAGGAACAGGTTCCGTACAGTCGCATGGTTTATTTGAACAAGTTGAGCTACATCTACGATCGGGAAGGAGCTGGGATTCGATTTAAACACGCAGTGTTCTATATCATTCAGTTCGACGCACCACTGTGGAACTTTTATGGGCTGGCGAACGGATTTCAGGACAGATTCTCGGTGCGGACAGATGAACCCGACTACACGAATATCCCTAACGGCGCCGGAGTTTTTGGAAGCACCACCGTCGATTCGCTTGTCTGGCCGCTGCCCGAGATCATAGGGCATCTGGACCCTGGATGTTACTAGAGCGTATCTCAAAAATGGTGCTTGTACTTTGATTTAACGCTGTGTACTTTGACATCCATCCCGCAGGTCTGGCCATCTTCATCGCCATTCTCGCAATCGGGCTCCTCCTGAAGAAAGCCTTCTGCAGCTGGCTGTGTCCCATGGGGACATTGAGCGAATCGCTCTGGCGTTTCGGCAGGAGGTTGTTTGGCAAGAACCTTCGTGTGAACAGGTGGATCGACTACCCACTCCGTTCGATCAAATACCTCCTTCTCCTCTTCTTCGTCTATTCCGTCTGGCAGATGGACGCCGGGACGCTCAGGTATTTCATCTACAGCCCGTACAACAAAGTCGCTGTTATCAAGACGTACTTTTTCTTCGCTCACCTCACGTCGTTTGCGTTCTGCACCATCTTGATCCTCGTGGTGCTCTCCGTCGTGATTCAGAATTTCTGGTGCCGCTATCTATGTCCGTACGGCGCACTTCTGGGGATGCTCAGCTGGCTCAGTCCGTTGAAGATCACGCGACAGAAGTCGACGTGCATCGATTGCGAACTCTGCACCAAAGCTTGCCCGACCGCTTGCTTCTCCGGATCCCGGCCAGGCCGCCCGCGCGTCCGTCGCTCGGATTTTCCTGCTTCTTCTTGCTTTTCCCCTCGTTCTTCGCTAAGTTCACGTCACGTTTGTTCTTTCCGTCGCTGAACATCCACTCATCTGGTGCCATCACCAAGAAATAGTCTTGTGTCTTTGAGACCTCACCCTAGCCCTCTCCTAAGAGGAGAGGGGACAACGTCCCTTCCCTTCTGAGGGGAAGGTCAGGATGGGGTCTGCTTTCGTACATCGAACCGCTCAAGAAAACACCAGAAGACTTATTTGGCGCGGCACGAGCCAATCTGAAGTGACAGCGCGGATGTTCCCGCGACGAAATCCCGAACGCTTATGAACACTCAATCCGCCAAGCCGGCCTCAGTCCTGGTCATCGGTTGGTGCACCGTCATCGCGTCGGGGATCATGGTGGTCGTGAACGTCGTGAGCCTCCTGAGCTTCAGCGCCTATGACACGATCGGCCTCAACAGCCCCCTCCTGGCGCCGTACCTCTCGCAGGCGATGAAGAAGGTGATGGATCTGTACCGCTACAGCCGGATGTGGACCGTGTACGGGATCTTCTATTTCCTGTTCGTTCTGTTCGCCGGAATTCAGTTCTTGAGACTGCGCGCATGGGGGCGCACCGCGATGGAGGCGGCGTGCTGGATCGGCTTTCTCAATGCCGTGGTCGATACGCTCCTGAGCTACGTGATGTGGCATAGCATGCAGGAAACCCTGTCGGCAGTGCTGCGGGGTCTCGGGGGCGTACAGTACTCGTACCTCAATCCGATCGGGTTCTTCACGATCGTCGCCGGGTTCTTCCTCTGGGTCATCCCGTGCGGCCTGATGATCGTGTTCCTGAGAAGGCCGAAGATCCGGGAAGCCGTAAGCTTGCGATAGAATAGACTTCTTGACTGTGAGCGAACATGGGTGCTGCAAGACGAGCCAATGAGAGGGTTCTCTACCATCTGCGACGCCTGGGTGCCGATGTCTCGAAGCCTCGCGAGGTGGAGTTCTTCATCTACATCCCCACGGAGGAGGGGGCCTATCGGGTCGCAGCCGAGCTTCAGAAAGAGGGATATGATATGCAGGTCAGTCCGGGCGCGAGAGGAGAACAATGGCTCTGCTTCGCGACGAAGACGATCGTGCCCTCACTCGACGAGATGAACCGGATAGGCGAACATTTCACGAACCTGGCTGAGTCGTACGGCGGGAACTATGACGGCTGGGGGACGGGCATCGAAGGGGAAGGGGACGAAGGGGATCTGCCGGATGAGTCAGAGGATCCAGACGACCAAGCCACATGACGAAGAGGTTGAGATGAACTTCAGCCAAAGTGTATCTGCAATTGTTCTCACGCTCCTGCTGGCGGGCTGCTCGCGTGCGCCGGAGTACGACGTCGTCATACGCCGCGGCACAATCTACGACGGCAGCGGGAAGCCGCCCTATGTTGCTGACGTCGCCATCAAGGGTGACAGGATCGCCGCGGTGGGCAAATGGGAAAATGTCCGTGGAAAAACGGAGATCGACGCGTCAGGGCTTGCCGTCGCGCCCGGCTTCATCAACATGCTCAGCTGGGCCACCGAGTCGCTGATCGAGGATGGCCGGTCTGAGAGCGACATCCGGCAGGGAGTGACGCTGGAGGTGTCTGGCGAAGGGGAGTCGATGGGTCCGCTGAACGAGAAGATGAAGCAGGTGATGACCGATCAACAGGGAGATATCAAGTATAAGATAGAGTGGAGCACACTGAACGAGTATCTAAAGTACCTCGTAAAGCGGGGGATTTCGACGAACGTAGGCTCGTTCGTCGGAGCGGCAACCGTGCGCGAATACGTCCTCGGCTTCGCGGATCATGCGCCCAACGTGCAGGAGCTTGAGCAAATGCGCGGATTGGTGAGGCAGGCGATGGAGGAAGGCGCCTTCGGCGTCGGCTCGGCGCTCATCTATGCGCCCGGCTACTATGCGAAGACCGACGAGTTGATCGAGCTCTGCAAGGTTGCCGCCTCGTATGGCGGTATGTGTATCTCCCACATCCGAAATGAAGGGAATGGACTGTTGGCGGCGGTCGATGAGCTAATGAAGATCTCCCGTGAGGCCCACATTCCGGCCGAGATCTATCATCTCAAAGCGAGCGGCCGGTCCAACTGGGGGAAGATGGACGAGGTCATCAAGAGGGTGGAACAGGCTCGGAGCCAGGGCCTCAGGATTACAGCCGATATGTACAGCTACACGGCTGGAGCAACCGGTTTGGATGCTTCGATGCCGCCGTGGGTGCAGGAGGGTGGACTCAAGGAGTGGATCAAGCGATTGAAGGATCCGACGATTCGGAAACGGGTAGTGCGAGAGATGCGCACGCCGACGGACAAGTGGGAGAACCTCCTGCTTGCCGCGGATTCCCCGAAGAACGTTCTGCTCGTCGGTTTCAAGCAGGACAGCCTCAAGTACCTGACCGGCAAAACCCTCGCGGAGGTCGCTGCACTCCGACACAAATCGCCGGAGGAGACGGCGATGGATCTCGTGATCGATGATGACAGTCGGGTTGGGACCATCTACTTCTTAATGTCCGAGGAGAACCTCAAGAAGGAAATGGCGCTGCCGTGGGTTAGCTTCGGATCCGACGAGGCCTCCCTCGCGCCTGAAGGAGTTTTCCTCAAATCGAATCCGCATCCCCGGGCATACGGCAATGTTGCGCGCCTGCTCGGCAAGTACGTCCGGGACGAGAAGATCATCCCTCTGGAGGAGGCGATCCGCCGACTGACGACGCTGCCAGCCCAGAACTTGCACCTTCAGGAGCGCGGAGCCCTCATTCCGGGTTACTATGCGGACATCGTTGTGTTTGATCCGGCCAAGATCGCCGATCACGCCACCTACGAGAAGCCGCAGCAATACGCCACGGGTGTGGTTGACGTTTTCGTCAACGGGAAACAAGTCTTGAAGCATGGGGAACATACAGGAGCGAAGCCCGGAATGGTGGTCAGGGGGCCCGGATGGAAAAAGAAGTCGGAGTAGGGGATGGATCTCGGAACACTTGTCGTCATTTCGGTCCTTATCTTCATTGTTGCTGCCCTGTACTCTTCCGTCGGCCACGGTGGAGCCTCGGGGTACCTCGCGGTACTCTCCTTCTTCGCGGTGACGCCGGCCGCCATGTCGTCGACAGCGCTGGTGCTCAATGTTCTCGTTGCGGGGGTGGCAATGTTTTCGTACTACCGGGCCGGCCATCTCTCCTGGAAACTCTCGCTCCCCTTCATTGTCCTCTCAATACCGATGGCTTTCGTCGGCGGCCTGCTCCGTGTTTCTGATCGCACGTACTTCGTGATTCTCGCTGTCGTCCTCGTGATCGCCGCGTTCCGCCTCGCGATCAGCGTGAGCCGGGGAGATCCTGATGCTGCTCAGAGGAAAGTGAGCTGGCCGGTCTCGCTGCCAGTTGGAGCCGGCATCGGCCTCCTGTCCGGTGCTGTCGGAGTCGGGGGAGGAATTTTTCTCAGCCCCGTCATGCTCCTCATGCGATGGGCCGACGCGAAGAAAACCTCGGCGACCTCTGCCTTCTTTATCCTGGTCAATTCGCTGGCCGGTCTGGGCGGACGGGTCGCGAAGGGAGGCCTTGAGTTCGTCGATATGCTTCCGTTGATTCTGACGGCGTTCCTCGGCGGACTGGCCGGATCGCACTTTGGGGCAAACAAATTCTCCGGAATGCTGTTGCGGAGGCTTCTTGCTGTCGTCCTTGTCGTCGCATCGATCAAACTGGTTCTTGCCTCACTATGAACTGCTCTCAACCGCAGAATGAGGCAATGGCATAGTTCGCCTATCAATGGCTTAGGCTCAAGCCGCAATTCTTTGTCCCAAATCTCAAATCGACAACTCTTCCTGAAGAAGATTCTCCTCTGGTCCTAAAGGTCCTGCGATGAATGCTCAAGTTCGGTTGCTTGAAAGAAACGGCCCACTTCTGTTCCGTTATCTGCGATTCTGCGAGTCCCGTGGGGTCTCAGATTTGGAACGGATTCTTGGCCCACAAGGTTGATATTTATGAAGAATAGCCATAGCTTGAAACTGCACACACACATCGCGCACCCCGTACGCACGGCACTTAGCCCTCAGGACATGTTCATCAAATATGCATTTCTCGCAGATTCGGCATCCCTAGACGCGGCTGGGAAGCTAACTGCGATGGGTATTTTTGATACGATTTTCAGCCCGAAGTTCCCGGCTAGACATCGGGACATGACACTCGTTGCTTATTTGGAGGGCACCTTCTCTGAGAAGGGGGATCAGAAACTCTCGGTGGAATTACGCGACGACAAGGGAAACAAGCTCATTTCCTATGAGCAAACAATAGCTCTCAATCCGACGAATCTTCGGGCAGGAATTGTGTTGAAAATACAGGATTTTGTCTTCCAGAGCCCTGGGGAATATGAGTTTGTGATGTTTGTCAACGATCGTTTCCTGGGCCGTGTTACATTCAAGGTTCAGGAGGTTCATGTCCAAGAGGTTGGAGAGACATGAATGGCGCTGCTGCGCAGAAATTGTTGGAAAGGATGCGTAGCTCGCCATCTGGATGGGGACAAGCAGATTTCGAACGCTTGTTTAGCGGCTTCGGATTCAAGTGGAGGGAAGGAAAGAAACATAGAATTTATTTTCACCCAAAATTCTCAAACCTATGGATCTCCGTTCCCGGTCATGACTCATTGAGGAGCTGGGTAGGTCGTGAAGCGGTCAAGTTGATAGACGACCTAATGATTCTTTCAAATCCAAGTGAGGAGAGCAATGAATCGAGCAATCAGGGCACTTGAATTCTATAAGCGCTTGCCATATACACTACGCACAGAGCCTGTCCAGGAGCCTGATGGAAGCAGCTACTGGACGGCGGAGTATGTCGAACTTCGGGGCTGCAAGACGGATGGTACTACGGAGGCTGAAGCTGTTGCCAATGTCCAAGAATTGTTCGATGAGTACATTTTGGCACGACTCGAAAGCCAAACAGAAATCCCCGAGCCCGCGAAATTACCAGCGATCATTGAGGAACTCTGGATTGTTGTTCCAAAGAGGCGCGTTTCTGTCGAGGTTGTCTCTCCTGATGTCGGGGATACTGAACAAACAAAAGGAGAAACCATTCCCGCACTCGCATCCTCTAGCGCCTGACTACTCGTTGCACAGGATTCAGGGCCTCCGCGCATTTTGAGCCCGGCCGTGTCGTTTCGGTCGGGTTTCTTTTTCTGAAGCAAATCCATTCGCCGGATTGATTGAATGTTTACTTCATTCTCAAAAATGACTATATTTTTGACGCGATCTTCTTAGGATTTTGGTCGTTTGGAGGCGTGGGCATATGCACGAGAAGAGATACGAGGAACGGCTGGCGGAATTCGAGGCACCCGTTGCACGAGAAGAGCCACCGCCGCATGCAGACGGTGGTCGACCAGGTGTTTCCACAGGCCCTTGGCCTGTTCGAACCCCTTCAAGGTGAGGAACAGTTGGTCCGCAGCGGCGTCTTTCCAGGGAACCAGGTTCTCCGTACCGAGTGGTTGGAACAAGTCGTTCCGGTGCTGAACGGGGCGAGCTCCAGCCGCCCGTCAAGAAGGAGAAGGAGAGCTGGGGGGATCGCGTGTCGTCCGGAGGAAGGTGGGCGACGCGGCCAACAGGGTCAGGACCTCAGGCAGCTTGTGGACGATATGCAGATGGTTTGTAAGCTGGCACCCTCGGCGAAATGGTGAGCAAGGGAGGAACTTACCGTGACTACCGCCATCGTTGTTGCCGTCATCTTGGTGATATTCTTTTCAGGGATACGGATCATCAGGCCCACGCACCGCGCCCTGATCGAACGGCTGGGGAAATACCAACGCTTCGCTCAACCGGGATTCCAATGGATCATCCCGATCATCGACCGGCTTTACCAGATCGTCAATCTTGCTCGAACGACCTTGAGAAACATCATTGGAACGCTCACGCTCAAGTCCGCCAACAGCGAGAAGGGGAAGATCCTGGAGGCGGAAGGAGAAGCGGAAGCGATTCGACTGGTCAATGAAGCGGCGGAAAAGTATTTCGTGGGGAATGCACAGGTCTTAAGGAAGCTCGAGGCCATGAAAACAGCTATCATGCAGAGGCTGGCCTCGGCGGGGTTTTCGGAAGTGACGGTCGACGTTGATTTTTCAGGCCGCTGGTCGACAGACATGCTTGAGGAATCCGCCCGCGAGAAGCTTCGCTCGTTCGGCATTGCGCCGCCGGTGTAGATGAGCAAGAACGGACAGCCAGGAGCTGATCTCGCTCGTGCTTTGGCGGAGCCGGTTCAATGTCAGCATTGCGGCTCGATGGAGACCCGGCTCGAGCCTCTGCCGACAGATCTTTTACT
>Ga0315281_10015524_pt1 | contig 10210 bp, 8 predicted proteins | sample YL17G07_0_MG_FD_204540 | JGI IMG/M metagenome (GOLD analysis project Ga0315281, IMG submission 204540) | Sediment microbial communities from Yellowstone Lake, YNP, Wyoming, USA - YL17G07_0 | ecosystem: Environmental > Aquatic > Freshwater > Lake > Sediment | place: USA: Wyoming | collected...
CATGACGATGGCCACCAGCGCGCTGCGCGCGTGCATCAAGAACACCACGCACACCAGCGCCACGATGGCGCTTTCCTCGATCAGGGTGCGTTTCAGATTGTCGATGGCGCGATGGATCAGGTCCGACCGGTCGTACACCGCTTGCAGCGAAACTCCTTCGGGCAGGCCGGAGGAGATTTCCGCAATCTTGGCTTTCAGGTTGTGGATGACGTCGAGCGCGTTCTGGCCGTAGCGCGCCACGGCGATGCCCGCGACGACTTCGCCTTCGCCGTTCAGTTCGGTGAGGCCGCGGCGTTCCTCCGGCACCAGTTCGACCCGCGCGATGTCGCGGATCAGCACCGGCGTGCCCTTGTCCGCCTTCACCACCAGATTCTCGATGTCGGACACGCCGCGCAGATAGCCCCGGCCGCGCACCACGAATTCGGTCTCCGCCATTTCGATCACCCGGCCGCCCACGTCGCGATTGCTGGCGCGGATCACTTCCGCCAGCTTCATCAGCGATATGCCATAAGCCTGCAGCTTGCGCGGCTCCACCGTGACCTGATAGCTCTTGACGAAACCACCCACGCTCGCCACTTCGGCCACACCCTGAGCCTTGGTGAGCTGGTAGCGCACGAACCAGTCCTGGATGCTGCGCAGTTCCGCCAGCGAGCGGTTGGCCGCGAGCACCGCGTACTGGTACACCCAGCCCACGCCGGTGGCGTCCGGCCCGAGCGTCGGCGTGACGCCGCGCGGCATGCGTCCTGAAGCGAAATTGAGGTATTCCAGCACCCTGGTGCGCGCCCAATAGATGTCGGTGCCGTCCTCGAAAATCACATAGATGAAGGAGGCGCCGAACACCGACAGCCCGCGCACCACCTTGGATTTGGGCACGGCCAGCATCGCCGTGCTCAGGGGATAGGTGATCTGGTCTTCGACCACCTGCGGCGCCTGGCCCGGGTACTCGGTGTAGATGATTACCTGCACGTCCGACAAGTCCGGAATCGCATCCAGCGGCGTGCGCAGGACGGCATAGACGCCCGCGGCAACGACAAAGAACGTGGTCAGGAGCACGAGGAAGACATTACGCACCGACCATTCGATGATGCGTCCGAGCATGTCAGTGCGCCTTATGCGCGCCGGTGGCGGGCTTCAATTCGGTGGCGGGCTTCGATGGGGTGGACGGCTTGGGCGTAGCGCCCGGCTGCATCGTAAGCGGCTGAACACGAACGATCACATACTCCCCAGGCGCGCCGGCGATCGTCTCGAATTCTATTTTCCGACCCGGTTTCAGCGTGCGCAACAATGCCGCATCCCTGACCTTGAAATCCATGCTCATCGCCGGCCACTTCAGACTCGGGATCGGGCCGTGTGCGAGCGTTACGCTGGCGTGGGCCAGATCCACCGCCTCGACCGTGCCCTCGCCGCGGTGCGTCGCGGACGCGGCACCGGCGCCGGGCGCGGTACCGGCCGCGGATGCAGCGGGCTTGGTCTCTTCCTTCGCGCCAGAGTTTGCGCCCTCCATCCCCTGACCGAAGCCGCTGAACGCCGCTTTGAGATTGCTCTCGGCATCGATCAGAAAGTTCGCGCTGACCACCACGCTCTCGCCGGCTTTGACACCTTCCAGAACCTCGATATAGCCATCGCCGCGTGCGCCTAATTTGACCGGGCGTGGCTCGAATTTTCCCTCGCCGCGCTGCACCAGCACCAGTTGCCGCGTGCCGGTATCGAGCACCGCCGAATCGGACACGGTCAAGGCCTGTCCCTTGCCGCGCGAAGTCCCGAACTCCACGCGCGCATACATGGACGGCTTGAGCAGCGCCTGCGGATTGGCAAGTTCGATCCGCACCCTGGCTGTGCGGCTCTCGGGTGTGACGGTAGGATAAATGAACGTTACCTTGCCCGAGAATACCTTGTCCGGGTAGGCATCGACCTTGATGTTCGCCGGCTGCCCGATGCGCACCTGCCCGAGATCCTGTTCGAACACCTCCGCCAGCAGCCACACCTGCGACAGGTCGGCAACCTGGTACAGCACTTCCCCGGCCATGAAACGTTTGCCCTGGATCGCTGGTTTTTCCAATACCACCCCGCTCGCGGGCGAGCGCAGCGTCAGGTACTGGGTGGTTTTGCCATCCTGTGTCAAGCGCTGCAATTCGGTTTCCGAGATGTCCCAATTGCGCAAGCGCTGCAGAGCGCTGTCCACCAGGCGCTGCATGCTGGCCTGTACTTCGCCGCTGCCGCCCGCGAGCGTTTGCACGCCCCTGCGCGCAATCAGATATTCCTGCTGCGCGCTGATCAGGTCCGGGCTGTACACGTCCATCAGCGCCTCGCCCTTCCTCACCGCCTGGCCGGTGGTGTTGACATAGAGCCGCTGAATCCAGCCGTCGAATTTGGAGGTGACGGTGGCAAGCGAGCGCTCGTTCGCCTGTACCGTCGCCACCGCTCTGACGGTGCCGGCAAGATCGCGCAAGGCGACCGCTTCGGTTTTCACGCCGAGCTTTTGCACCTTGTCCAGGCTGAGCTTGACCAGCGGCGTGGCGGACACGGGCTCTTCATCCGCATACACGGCAATGTAGTCCATGCCCATCTGGTCTTTCTTGGGAACCGGCGAAGTGTCCGGCAGGCCCATCGGGTTGCGGTAATACAGGATTCTTGGTTTTCCGGCGGCGGCGGGAGCAGTCGCTGCTACGCCACCGGAAACGTCCGCGGCGGCGGCGGGAGCAGTCTTGCCCTCGGCCACCCGCGACGTGGACGATGCCGATTGATTAACGCCCCACCAGTAACCGGCAGCGAGCGACGTGACAATCAGGACCGCCGCAGGTACAAGCCAAGCCATGCGCTTCATTGCTATTCCTTTTTCGTTCTCTAGAACATCCGCTTGCCGGTCAAGAGATCGATCTCCGCCAGCGCTTTGTTGAAGTTGACCAGTTCCTTGGCGCGGCTGATTTCGTAGCCGAACAGGGTCATCTGGCTGTCGAGCAGCATCAGCAGATCGACGCGGCTCACCCTGTAGGCGGAGAGCGTCGCCTCGACCGCGAGTCGCGCCTGCGGCAGGATGCCGGTCTCGTACAGCCCCACCGATTTACGGCTCTGCTCGGCAATCGCCACCTGTTGCCGCAGCTTGGCCAGCACTTCGTTTTGCTGTGCCTGCTGCACTTCCAGCGTCTGTTCGCGCAGCGCCTGCGCCTCGGCGACGCGCGGCTCGATTTTGTCCTGGCGCCACACGGGCAGATTCATTGCCACCGTAAAACTCACCAAGTCGTCGCGCGGCAATCCCATTTGGCTTCGTTCCCTTTGGCCATAGGAAAAGCGCAGATCGAAATCCGGCTCGGTCTCCTTGCGTGCGAGCTCCAGTGTCTTGCCGCTGCGCTCGATTGCGCTTTGCAATCCGAGCAATTGCGGGCGCTCGCGCAGCGCCGTCGCTTGCAGCGCTTCGAGATTGAACGCGGCGTCGCGCAGACTTGGCAGTTCCACCGCAATGGGCGAGGCGCTTCCGCGCCGGCCGAGCAGCCGCAGCAGCTCGGCTTCCATCACCGGACGTTCGCGCTCCATCCGCAGCAATTCCTCGCCCATCCGTCCTAGCTGGGTCTGCGCTTTCAGCACCTCGGCCTGCGTTGCCTGGCCGACGGCATAGCGGCCTTCGGCGATACGCAGGAACTGCTCCAGGATCAGCCGATTGCCTTGCAGCAGCCGGACGGTTTCGTCGGTCAGGGCGAGGTCGAAGTAAGCCAGCTTCACATCGCGCGCCACGCGGTTGCCGGTTTCGCGCAGACCGTGCTTGAGCGTTTCCGCATCCTTTGCCGCCACCTGTTCGCGCAATGCGCGTTTGCCGGGAAAGGGCAGCTTCTGCGACAGCCCGAGCATTTTCATGGTCATGTCTTCGCGATTGAGGCGAAACGGCTGGATCGGGGCGTTGAGCAAGCCTGCCTCCAGCATCGGATCTTCCAGCGCTCCCGCCGGACGCACGCGCTCGCCCGCGGCCTCGGTTTCTTTCGCGGCCGCGCGCAGTTCCGGATTGTTCCGCAGTGCTTCGGCGACCAGCGAATCGAGGACGGGCGCCGCGGCGCGATCACCGGCCGGATCCACTCCGGCGGACATTTCGGTGGCGGGTTGTGCGGACAGGTTTTGCGCGCATGCCGGTGTCGCCGCAATCGCCGCTGCCACCACCACGGCAAACAGAAGGCCACCGCGGCGCATGCGCCTCAACGACCTGGTCGAACCCATATTCATCGCAATCTCCTTCCTGCCGCAATCCGCGGGTTCGGTCGAACGCACCGGCGGCGCGCCGCGTAAACCCACCAGCGTGTCGCCTATTTCATCTTCTCCAGGCGCAGGACTGTGAATTCGCCGCCGATCCCATCGGCATCGAATTTGATCTTGTCTCCTGGTTTCAACTGGTCGAGCATGGCTTTGTCTTTCACGCGGTACACCATGGTCATCGCCGGCATGTCGAACTTGGGCATAGGGCCATGTTTGATTGTAATCCTGCCTGCGTCCTTGTCGATCTTGCGCACTTCTCCCTCGGTCAATGGCGCGCTCGAAGCGACCGCGGGTTTGACCTCGTTTTTTGCAAGATGATTGTGACTGCTTTCCGCACTGGCTTGAAACGCGAGTCCCGCGCCAAGCATCGATACCGCGATCAAGATTGAATTGCGAGTCATGTTTCTTTCCTTCGGTGGTAAACCATCGGTTTTCGTACTTAACCATCGGCTTTCGTACTTCAGTATCTATTTGACCGACACCTTGCCCAACATGCCGGCCTCGAAATGTCCCGGCTGCAGGCAGGCGAAGTCGACCGTGCCCGCCTTGGTGAACTGCCATACCAGTTCTCCGGATTGGCCTGCATCGAGCGTCACCTGGTTCGGCTCACCGTGCTCCATCCCGGGCATTTTGCGCATCGCCTCGGCGTGCTTCTTCAGTTCCGCCATGGACCCGATGATCATCTCGTGTTTGGTCCGGCCGGCGTTCCTGACTACAAATCTGATGGTCTCGCCGCGCTTCACGGTGAGCTTCGCGGGTGTGAATTTCATATCGTCGTTCATAAGCACCTGGATCGTGCGCGAGACCTTGTCCGGATTCCCGGGCTCGCCCGCCCCCTGCGCGTGCCCGCCATCCGCCGAGTGTCCGCCCTCGGTCTTGCCATGCATCATTCCGGGCATCATTCCCTGATGCGCGTCATCGTGCGCGGGTACGGCAATCGGGGTCAATGCGAGCGCGGCAAACATAAGCATCCTGGCTTTCATGGGTCCGTATCCTCGGGTTGATGGCTCAAATGTCCGCCGCCAGCGGTACGTCTTGACGGCGGTCAGACTACAGTTCAGCGTGTCAGCATCATGCGGTGTAAGAGCCGACAGGAATCTGACGCCAACATTACATTCTTGTAATCTTTCAGACGCCAGAGCGTGAGTTGACCTGGGTCAACACTCTATCCGGTCGCCCGGCTATATTGGCCAGCGGACAAATCACGGGCGTAACGCGCTTCAACTGGCCGCTACCGGACCGAATACTGGCGACGATCAATCTGAACCAACTGCGAAGACCTCTTGCATGGGAGGGGAACCCCACCCATCGTCGAAACGCGGCAACCGAACCGAGCCTCGCTCGTCGCGTAACTAAAGTTACAGACGCCGCCGCGCACGCGGGCTAGCATTCCCCAGTCACCAGTCCCTTAACAACATCAAAGTGCATTTCATCAACTTTCTCGGGAGGCTAAAAATGAACAAGATTGCCCGAATCACTTTTGTATTAGCAACCGCTTCAGCCCTGGCTGGCTGTGGTGGATCTGGTGGAGGCGGTGACTCTCCTGTTGCGGCTTTGCCTCCTTCGACATCCGTTAGTGGCACGGCGGCCAAAGGAATCGTTAAGCAGGCAAAGGTTCTTGTTTGTCGAATCGCCAACGGCGTGCCCGAGCCCGATGCTGCATGCGCATCGGCCACCACAGGAAACGATGGTTCCTACCATGTCGCCCTCAGTGACGGCTTTACCGGGCCGGCGATGGTCAAGGTCATGGCGGGCACGGCAAGCACCATGATGGATGAAACAACGGGTGCCGACATTCCCTACAACATGACCATGCGGGCGGTCGTGCCGGCGATATCCAGGACCACGACTGTTCACGTAACTCCGTTCAGTGAAATGGCTGCCAGCGCGGCGAGTACTACTACCATGGATGCGACAAAAATCAGCCAGTCGATCGCCGCGGTCCAATCCCTCATGTCGATGCTTGGCGTCGACATGAGCGTAATGCCGGTGCTGGACATCAAGAACAACGGCTTGGATTTCACGATGTTGACCTTGCAAGCCAACATGGTCAAACAGCTGGCCAAAGTAGCAATGGCGGCTAAGAACTCATCTTTGCTCAAAGACGCCAACGGACTTTCCTGCAATACCACGGGGACCACGACTTCGCAGCAATTTGCGTGCGCGGTTACGGCAATGGCAGGCGTAATGAACAGTTATGTCACGGCCGACGCGACGAAGTCGGCAAACATGCTTGCCGCTTTGAACGCTCAGAACGTGACTGCTGTAAGAATGCCTATCCTCAAAGTGGATGGAACCATCGACCTGGAATTGACTGACATGACGTCTTCCGCGTCCATGCAATCCGCGATGCAAAACGCGGGGATGACGGCGCTTGACGCCGCGAATATGGTAAATGTGATGATGGGCGGAATGCGGTAAGTGCGATGGTCGGCTTATATTGCCGGGTTTTCCGCAATGTAATCCCCGCGTCATCTTCCTGTAGGGGATAGGCTACTAAGATGTAGGCATGGTTGGACGACGCAAACCGGACACCATGCCGAAACCATGACGGCGAACTTCATGGTCAATCCACTTGGGAGTGATGGTGATGTTCAAGAAGATTCTGGTAGCCGCTGCGATCGGCTTGTACGCCCTGACCGCGTTCGCGGGAAATGAATACCGGATGGAGAATTGCGTCGAACTCAAGGATGGTTCGAGGGTGCACCTATTCAAAGGCGGCAAGATGGGCATGGAAAGCCAGTTCGGTCGCGCCGTCTCCATGGAGCCGGGTCAGGTTATGGAGACCAAGGACGGCAAGATAATCGTTATGAACGGAAACGAGATCTCGCGCGTTGACGAATGGCTTATTGAGAATTACCTGACTCAGATTGATTGATGATATCGAGCCTCCCATCGACGCGTTACGTCGGTCGCCTGCGTAGTTCGCGCTGCTAGATTCCGCTGAATCGAGGCGGTCACCGCGTAGTCTTATCGGGCACCCGTAGAAGCCGCGGCGGCCGAGGGCGCCAGGCGCGGATCACACCAGGCCCGCCTTTCCCCTCAGGCCGAGTGTTGGCTCACCCGTGCAGCTTAGCGATCAGTTTTGATGAGTCAGATTGTTGTCCCGTATTCATAGTTTGACGCGGTTAAGCCGCAACGCGCTCGGCATCCGGGTCGCCGCCGGCGTCGTGCTCTGAATTTGTCCATGCCTGGCGTGGTTTGCGCCGCGCCAGATCGAGATCAAGTACGGGTTTTCAGTGAGCGTGGGCGATAGCACGTTCTATCCGTCGCGTGGGCCCTTCGGATCGTCGTAGTCCACGCGACACTGGCGCCATTCGCCACCTTTCAACTCACAGCAGTACGTGGCGAGCCATTACGCTGTTGTAATTTGCCTGTCATGCTTTTGTTGGGATCGCCCGCCTATAGTTCAATCACTACAGACGCAAACGTAGTCCGGACCGAGGTGCGTTAAGGCGTTCGGCCGACATTCAATATTACGTCTAAGGAATTTTTATCATGTCTATCACCACCCGAATCCGCCTCAACGCTTCCGGGACATATCGGCCGTGAGCTACTTTGAGTGGACTGACGGCATGGCGCTTGGGTACACCGAGATAGACGAGCAACACAAGCGATTGCTCCTGCTGGGAGCGGACCTGGTTGAACCGCTAATCAGTTCAGCCGCACCGAAACCCATTGCAACCCGGCTACATGCGCTGATAGCTTTCGCCCAAGGGCATTTCGCTTTCGAAGAAGGGTTGATGCGCGCGAATGCTTATCCGGGAGCGGATGAGCATGCGATCTTCCACACCTCGTTGCTGGCGGACCTTAGAAAGCATTGCTTCAGGTTGGAGCAGGGTCTTCCTGCCGACACCGTAGGGCTAATCAGCTTTCTCTGGCACTGGATCGTCCTGCATATAGTTTCAGAAGATCGCGTTCTTGTGAATTGGCTCAAATCTCATGACCCGGATGGCGGCAGACTAAGCATCGGTTGCTTAGGGCCCCACTACCGCGGGCTGGGTAGCAAATACGTCAGCGGCACCAGTGGCAATCTTGAGGCCCGCGTGCGGAGTCGATCAAAGGGAAGCGCGTTTTCTTCGCAACTGCCAACTGGCGCCCGCGATGACGGCCGTCATGGCCCAAAATCCTGGTGTCATGCTCAACCCGGTTATCAAGGCCCCGAATAATAGCGGTACGCCGACTTGGCTGAGATTCATCAGCGCCGCGCTCATGCCGACCACTTCGCCGCCGCGGCCGGGCGGCGCATGTTTGTACAGCAGCGACATGATCACAGGCTGCGCGCCGCCAAGCCCAATCCCAAGCATGAACGCGAAGAAAATCAATACCGCTGTCACGTGCACCAGCGGAAACGCAAAAAGAAATGTTCCTGTCGCGATCATCGCCATGGTCAGCATCCGCCATTCACTCAGGTGGCGCACGAATAAGGGCAGCAGCAGGCGGACAAAGAATATCCCCACCCCGAACGCGCCGAGGATCAGCCCAACAGCCGACGCCGACATTCCCATGCTCGTGCAATGAACCGGCACTATAAAGTTGAACACGTCCGAAGCCATCGACAGCGAGCCGCTGACGATGAATACACGGCGTATGGCATAGTTCCGCAATAGATCGGCGAGGCGACGCTTCTCTCCGTGTGATTCGACAGCCACGTATCGCGAGTCCCTTTTTTTGGTGACGAGCAGCACGATTATGGCAATCAGCACGCAGCCCGTAAGGAGCAGGAAAGTACGCCGATAACCGATCCAGTCGATTGCGAAACCAGTGAGCAGCGGTCCGAGGAAGCCCGCAATCGAATATGTGAGCGCGATCATGCTGAAGTCTCGCACACGCCCGTCGCGTTGCTCGTTCGTCCCCGTGGCGTGGTTGACCGCGATATGAAACAGCATGAATCCCGAGCCCACCAACGGGCTCACGATGAACAGGATCTCAAGCCGTGGCACGGCGAACGCGAGTCCGAGCCCGGCGATCATCGCGCTGGCAGCAAGCAGCATGGGCTTGCGCACGCCGATGCGATCGATGACGCGGCCCGCAGTCACGGCGAATATCATTGGCAGGACCGCAAGCAGCGACACGGCGACACCAACTGTAAACGGCGATGCGCCCAGGCTCAATGCGAATAGCGATAAGTTGACGCGAAATCCGGCGAACGCGAGGCTTAACAGAAAGGCGGGCAGTATGACGATGGGAAGGTTGAGTAAGCTTCTCATCGAATTTCCTCTTCCAAGACCACTCAAATGGGGTAGATCTTCGTATGGCTCGCGCAACAACGGCAACTTGCGGCACCGTTCTCCGTTACGCGGCTCAGGCAGGTGCGCGCAGGCGGCGTACGCATAGTCAACCGCGAGAATGGCCGTAGAGACTCAAACATTTTCATCGACCGTACGCCACCGCACCAAACGCTTCTATGACCTGTCGTTGCGCCCCGTTCACAGCTTGACGCGGTTAAGCCGCAACGCATTGGTGACCACCGAGACCGAACTCAACACCATGGCCGCGCCGGCGAACACCGGTGACAGCAGCAAGCCGAAAGCCGGGTAGAGCACGCCGGCGGCAACCGGGATGCCGAGCGCGTTGTAGCCGAACGCGAACGCGAGGTTCTGGCGGATGTTGCGCATGGTGGCGCGCGATAGCACGGCGGCGCGCGCGATGCCGCGCAGGTCGCCCTTGACCAGCGTCACGCCGGCGCTTTCCATCGCCACATCGGTGCCGGTGCCCATGGCGATGCCGACATCGGCGGCGGCGAGCGCCGGCGCATCGTTAATGCCGTCACCCGCCATCGCGACCTTGCGCCCTTCGGCCTGCAGGCGCTTCACGTGGCCGGCCTTGTCCTCGGGCAGCACTTCGGCGAGCGCCTCGTCGATGCCGAGTTTCCGCGCGACCGCTTCGGCCGTGCGCCTCGAATCGCCGGTCAGCATCACGATGCGCACCCCCGAGCGCTTGAGCGCCGCAATCGCGCCCTGTGTGCTTT
>Ga0315281_10015525_pt1 | contig 10210 bp, 10 predicted proteins | sample YL17G07_0_MG_FD_204540 | JGI IMG/M metagenome (GOLD analysis project Ga0315281, IMG submission 204540) | Sediment microbial communities from Yellowstone Lake, YNP, Wyoming, USA - YL17G07_0 | ecosystem: Environmental > Aquatic > Freshwater > Lake > Sediment | place: USA: Wyoming | collected...
AGTAAATATGTCTGTGCCATCTGTGTACAGCGAGAGCATCGGTCACCGCGTTGGCTTCAGTGGAAAAAACTCCCCTGTTGGGGAAAGCGCAAAGGTACTTCAGTTCATATGACTAACGCGTAGCTTGATCCTCATAGATCAAGCAGTTAGCAGAAGAAGGTATGGGGTGAGTGCGCGAACGATTTCAGAACTTTTCTGCTGGGTCAGCCAGAGTTCCCCTGCCTTGAATTGGTTTCTTGTTGAATCTGAGACATGCGGTTTAGGAAACCGTTTTCACAACCCTCCTCTAGCCTACTCAGGCTCACTGGACCCAACTAGAACCAATAGAACCAAGAGTTAGAAAGAAAGCGAGCTTTGGCTGGAGTAGGCCTGGGTGAGCTGGAATGAGTGAGTCTGAGTAGGCTAGAGCATTTTTGATTTACTAACCAGTCGCTAGTTTAGAGTACACATTCCTCAATGACTCTGCTATCATGGGCGCATGACGCTCGATGGGCGCACCCTCAGTCACGAGATGTCCGAAAAGATTCGTCGCATGGCGGTGCAGCGCGTCAGAGAAGGCGAACAGCCCAGCGTGGTGATCAAGAGTTTCGGGTTGAGTCGCACCTGCATCTATCCCTGGATTCGGGCGGCACGCAACAACGGGGTACACGCCTTGGCTGCGCGCATGCACCCTGGGAGAAGGCCCGCGCTCACCCCGCAGCACAAGGTGAGGGTTCGCCGGTGGATCTGCGGCAAGGACCCACGACAGTACGGATTCGATTTCGGACTCTGGACGCGAAAAATCGTGAGTGCGCTCATTCAAGAGAAACTGGGCGTGACATTAGGGCTCACCGCGATCGGACGACTCTTGCACGAGCTGGGGATCACACCGCAGAAACCGCTCCGTCGCGCCGACGAACGCGATCCGATTGCGATCAAGCACTGGACGCGCAACGAATACCCTCGCCTAAAAATCCGTGCCACACGACGGAACGCAGAAATCTTTTTCTTGGATGAGGCGGGCGTACGGTCAGATCACGTGCTGGGCCGGACCTGGGGAGCAAAAGGGAAGACACCGGAAGTGCCCACCAGCGGACAGCGGCCATCCATCAAGGCAATCTCCGCCGTCAATGCGCGTGGAGCCTTTTGGTATGAGGTGTATGCGGGACGGTTCAATGCGACAAGATTCAAGGAGGAATTCCTCACATCCTTCATGCGGGGACGAAGGCGCCCCGTGTTTCTGGTCGTGGACGGGCACCCGGCGCAGCGGGCGAAGATGATCGCGTCCTACGTGAAACAACTGAAGGGACGCCTGGAGTTGCATTTCTTACCGGGGTACGCGCCGGAACTCAACCCGGACGAATTCGTATGGCACGATGTGAAACGCGAAGGCACCAGCAAGAAGCCGTTGACACGCAACGAGTCGCTTCGGCAGAGGGTCGAAGGCGATCTCGCCAACATCAAGCGTCGCCCCGCGTTGGTACGTTCGTTCTTTCGAGCGCCCAAGTGTACTCTATACTAGGGACTGATTAGTAAGTATATACAATCTGTACGATCTTCTCCCTTGTCCTCTTGATGGAGGAGAAGGGATGGACGCCTATTCACAGGATTTACGGGACCGAGTATTGCGAGCGCTGGAGCGTGGGGATCGCCCGACGGCCATTGCGAACCGATTTGACGTCAGCCGAATTTGGGTCTATCAGGTGCGGAACCGTCTCAAGCAGACGGGCCAGCGTGCCAGTCTGCCAATTGGTGGCCATCGGCGGTCCCGGTTGGTCGGGATGGAGCCGACGCTTCGGGCCTGGCTGAAGGAAACAGGAGATCTGACGCTCGCGGAGATATGCGCACGATTGGCGGAACACGGCATTGCGATCAAAGTGCCCGCGTTGTGGCATCAACTCGACACATGGAAGCGCACGCTTAAAAAAAACCCTGCACGCCAGCGAGCACGCACGCGCCGACGTGCACGCCGCACGGCGTGAGTGGCCGGCCTCTCAACCGACGCTGGATATCATGACGCTGGTCTTTTTGGATGAAACCGGGGCGTCGACGAATAGGGCCAGACGCGACGGACGCGCGCCGCGTGGCGAACGAGGCCTCGCCGCCGTGCCTCACGGACATTGGCACACCACCACCGTCATCGCCGGGCTACGTCATGAGGACATCACCGCCCCCATGGTGGCGGACGGGGCTATGACTGGCGCCCTGTTCCTGACATATGTCCAGGAGTGCGTATGCCCGACGCGTCACCCCGGCGACATCGTCATCGCCGACACCTGACGCAGTCACAACGTGGCGGGGGTCACAGAGGCCGTTGAAGCGGTGGGGGCACATATCCGCGATCTCCCGCCGTATTCCCCCGATCTGAATCCCATTGAACAACTGTTGGCCACACTCAACGCGCTGCTCCGCAACGCTGCCCCACGTACCGTGGACGCGCGCTGGAAGGAAATCGGCACGCGGCTTGACCTCTTCACCTCCGACGAATGCACGCGCGACTTCGCATCCTCAGGCGATGTAAAGACATAAACTAAAAATGCTCTAGAAGAGGTGTTCAGCTGTGCTGACAAGGGTATGTGTGGAAGTACGCGAAAGGCTTAACCAAGGTCCACGGAATTGGGGGAAGGTCAATCTCACGCAATCCGAATCTTAGCGGAGCGTCTCGCAATACCGCTCGAACTGCTGGGCAAAGGCCAAGAATTGGTATCCCCCCTGCCGACGATATTCTTCATCCGGCACACCCTCCTGTCGTTCGTGCCTCAGCCGTTGACAGGCCTGCCGTTCTGCCCGCTGAATTTGTGATTGCACCCGACCCAGTTCTTCAAGAGAACGTCCTGCCAAGCTCTCTTGCATCCGGTTTAAGGAGAGATAGTGATCGTAGAGCTTCGGCTCCTCTGTCTTAGTAGGTGGTGGTGCGGTTTCCGCTGAGTACACGGCAAGAGGGAACATCAAGAGCACAAACAGGGCAAACTTTTTAATCGTGCACCTCATCATGTAAGTCGAATCCCTTGCTGAGCCGGAATCGTGTCGATCAACTCAAAGTTCGTCCGCACTGTCGCAATCGCTTCGCCACGCTGTTCGATCGATCCTTCGCCGATTGGTCCCAGCCAATTATCAGCCCGCTCCAGGTAAGACAATTTATAAGGGTCGATGCCCATGATCCGGCAACAGGTCGCATCGACCGCGGGAAGATTGCGGCCCATCACCAAGACACCAACGTGTTTCGGATCGCCCATGATCGGCCCATCGCCCTGCATCCCGACAATCCCATCGACAATGGCAAAGTGCGGTTTCAATGTCGCGTTGATGTCGAGAATTGAATTTTCGATTCCAGCATGGTGCAGCACGTTTTTCGGCCAGCCATAGTATATGCCTGGCATCACACCGAACAGGTTTTTCATCGAGAGCGTGGCCCCTGTCCAATGGTGGGTCTTCATCTTCGCAACCGACACGATCCAATCGACTTCCTTGAAGAGGGCAGGAAACGTAAGCGTCCGCATCGAAGATTGGCGACCGGCATTCGGCAACTCATACCCTGTAATGTAATTGAGGTCGTGAAACCGAATGCGATCTTCCGTCAGCACATCCGCCAAGCCGGACTCTTCATAGACCGCCAGCGTGTCACGCCGATGGCCTGGTCCCTCGGCAACCAGCACGGCAGAGGCCCCCAGCCGAAGAAACGCCTCGATCGATCCACGAAGGACCAGAGGATGCGTATTGATATGAGGCGCTCCTGAAGCGGTTTCAACCAGGTTCGGCTTCAGGAGGATGCGCTTGCCCTTCAATTCCTCTGGAGCAACACCCAACTCCCGCATTCCCCTCGTAATCGCATCAGCAATATCCAATTGGTAATGGGCGACTTTGGTCACGAACGATTGGGCCTGTTGCGGCATGCGAAAGTACCGCTTCGGGACCAGGAGCAACCCAGACGCAAGAAGAAGACCGCCCGCCCCTGCCAGGAGCAGATCGCGGCGTGTGATGCCTCCAGCCAATTTCGGATCTACGTGATCTGCCACGGCACTCCTTACTGAGCGGGGACAGCGGGTGCCTGAATGCGGCTCGAGTGTAAGAACAGAGTGTTTTTCGTCTCCGTCTCTCCTGCTAATGCGCCCAAGAAGAGAAGACAGAGCGCCGACGTATCATATTCGCCATAACGGACTTGATTCGCCAAACAGCGTTCGACCAAGGCCGCACCGTTCGACGGCCATAGATCCCACGCCGCGAGACCCAGCAAGCTCCACCCGAGCGAGATCGGCGTACGTAACCGATCGACCTCACCCTGAAGATAGTCGAGACTTCGAGCGACAGTTCCTGGCTCAACCTGACCGGCTAAGCCGACCAGGGCAGCGCCTGTGCTTTCCGGCATAGGGTGAAGCTCTCGCCCGAACACCAGCGTATTCCCATAATTCCATCCCCCATGGGGCAACTGACGGTCGAGCATCATTCGAATGGCTTCGCGGACACGATCATGCTGTCCGTGCCCCGTCGCCCGCAACGCAATCACAGCCACCGCTGTGGGCTCGGTCCACGAGTGCGTCCCAGCAATCCACGACCATCCCGGAATACTGGGATCATGCGTAGTGGGAGAATCCGCTTCCTTTTTAAACTGTGTTCCGGTCGTCTCCAAAAGGAATTGCACCCCTCGATGACGATGAGATTCATGTAGTGGTGAGCCGTTCCAAGCAAGCACGCTGAGCGCGGTGGGCCAATAGGCATCTGTATGGTCCATCGCGATACTCACAGATCCGTCGCTTCGTTGCGCCTTTGCTAAACGATCCCTGGCTGACCCAAGAAGGGAGTGATGAGGATCGAACACCAGGAGCGAGAGAATGCCCCATGCCGTAGCATCGCTACGAAACGGCTCGCCACTCCTGGCGGGAAATCCGCCTTCGGGCAACGCACGGGCTTCGAGGAGCCCCATCGCGCCGTCGAGTTGAGAGTGCTTCAGTGGCAAGGGTTTGATCTAATGACCTCCCAGCGTGGGCAACAGAGTCCTGGCAATCTTTATCGCCGCAGGTCCGATGACAACCACGAACAAACTTGGGAAGATGAAAAATACCAAAGGGAAAAGCATTTTCACCGGCAGTTTGGCCGCCAACTCCTCTGCCCGGAGCTGCCGGTTGACCCGCATCGCATCCGAATGGACGCGCAACGATTGTCCTACGCTTGTCCCGAATTTGTCCGTCTGGACCAACAAGGCGACGAGGCTGCCAACCTCTTCCAGGTCGATGCGCCGGCTCAAATTCTTGAGCGCCTCGGCGCGCGACAAGCCCGTGCGCAGTTCGAGGGACACCAGATTAAACTCTTCCGCCAATTCCCGATGGGCGAATCGGATTTCGGCGCTCACCCGGCTGATCGCCGCATCCAACCCCAACCCGGCCTCGACGCACACGACCATGAGGTCCAAGGCGTCGGGAAAGGCGTCCAGAAGTTTTTCTTTTCGCCGGGCGATCGCATGGCGAAGCCACACCATCGGGAAAAAATATCCCGCTGAGGCCGCGCCGACATAAATTGCTAACTGTGCAGTCATCGTGGGAAACCCCAGGAGCTTCGCCGGAAGAACTACCGCAAGCCCCAGCGCGAGGACACCGGAGAGGAGCTTGGCGCCCAGGAATAAGATCGGAGCTTGGGCATGCCGGTAGCCGGCCGTCACGAGCGCTTCCCGGATGGCCGAGACTTCCGATTCATCGGATGGCGTGTTTGCCTCTCCGAGACGCGTGAGCAACGAATGCAGTTTACCTTTGAGGCTCAGGCCAATGGATTCGCTTTCAGAGCCCCCAACGCCGATCTGACCGTCGGCACGGCGTTTGATGACGCTCATCGTTGCCCGAGATCCCATGGCAAGGTACAGGCCCGCACTGCAGAGCAGCACCATCGTGAAGATCAGCAGGCTGATAATCCAGGTGATATCCATGGCGAGTGTCCTCCGTTAAACCTTGATGGCGATCATCTTCTTCATCACGAGGGCGCCGAGAATCATCATCGTTGCTGCAGCACCGAGCATCATATGACCCATCGGGTCGGTGAAAAGCGGCGTCAAGTAGTCCGGATTGATGAAATAGAGCGCCAGCGCCATACCGAACGGCAGCGACATCAAGACAATGGCTGAAATGCGCCCCTCGGCAGATAAGGCGCGAATCTTCTTCTTCAACTCGAAACGTTTTCTGACCAACCGGCCCAGCGAATCAATGATCTCCGCCAAGTTGCCGCCCGTTTCACGTTGAACGTTGACGGAGGTGACGAAGAACTTCACATCCATTAATTCAACACGATTGGCCATATGGCTCAGGGATTCCGGCACGGAGACCCCCATGGAGATTTCGTCGAACCCTCGCTGGAACTCGCCCGCAATGGGATCCCGCATCTCGCCACCGACCATCTTCATACCGACGAAGAGGGCATGTCCGGCACGAAGGGCCCTTCCGATCAGCTCAAGGGCGTCAGGAAGTTGCCGATGAATCTCGCCAAGCCGATGCCATTTTCTATAATAGAGATGTCCCCAGGGCAAGAGTATTCCAGCTCCGGCGCAGCCCAGCGCAATAAACGGCTGCCCGAAGAGGACTCTGCTTCCCAACAATCCCCCGAGAACGGCCAGCAAAGCCGAACCCAGTACATAGACCGCAAGCGAATAGGGCGCCTTCGCCTGATCGTGCACCTTGGCAAGCCCGGCAACATAGTGCCGTTCCTTCAGCTTGGCCAGCAGCGAGTCGAACCACGGAATCTCGCTGTGCGTTTCCTTCAACACGAGGTGCGAGGCGGTATTCAGGTCCGGCCGTTCAGTCCAGCTTTGCACCCGCTCCTTCACGCGCTGCTCATCGCGGGCGCCACGCGACCGAGAGCCGACGAAATAGTAGACGCCCTCGAATAGGAGCACGACGGTGATAAAGAGGCCCAAGGCGATCAACGGGGTTAGCATTCGTACACCTTCGACGCATCGAATAATTCATGGGGGATTTGGATACCCATCGATTGAAACTTCTCGGCGAATTTCGGCCGAATGCCGGTCGCTCGAAATCGCCCTTTGACCTTCCCGTTCTGATCGATGCCGGTCTGCTCGAATGTAAAGATTTCCTGCATCGTCACCACATCGCCTTCCATGCCGTTCACTTCCTGCACGCTCACCACTTTTCGTGAGCCATCGGACAGGCGCGACAGTTGCACAATCACGTCCAGCGCGGACGAGATGTAGTACCGAAGCGCTTTGCTCGGCAAATCGAAACCCGCCATGGCCACCATCGTCTCGATCCTGGTCAAGGCATCGCGGGCGGAGTTGGCGTGAACGGTTGTGAGCGACCCATCATGGCCTGTATTCATCGCCTGCAGCATGTCCAGCGTTTCCGCGCCTCGCACCTCGCCCACGACAATGCGATCGGGCCTCATGCGAAGCGCGTTCTTTACGAGGTCTCGCTGGCCGACTTCTCCCTTCCCTTCGATATTGGCCGGCCTGGTCTCTAACCGCACCACATGATCCTGCCGCAACTGAAGCTCCGCGGCATCCTCGATCGTCACGATGCGCTCCGTCGCCGGGATAAACCCGGACAGGATGTTCAGAATCGTGGTTTTCCCGCATCCGGTTCCTCCGGAGATCAGCACATTGAGCCGGGCCCGGACGATTCCCCGCAACAGTTCGGCAATTTCAGGAGTGAGGGTGTGCTTCTCGATTAAGTCGGAGACTTGCAGCGGATCCTTGCTGAACTTCCTGATCGACATGCAGGCGCCATCGAGGGCCAGCGGAGGAATAATGGCATTCACGCGCGATCCATCCGCCAATCGGGCATCCACCATGGGAGACGATTCATCGACCCGGCGGCCCATCCGCGCCACAATGCGCTCGATGATTCTCCGAAGATGCGCCTCGTCCCGGAACCGGACAGCCGTTCGTTCCAGCTTCCCGTATCGCTCGACATAGACTTGCTTATGTGTATTCACCAAGATGTCATTGATCGTAGGATCTTTCAGCAATGGCTCCAAGGGGCCCAGTCCGCTGACTTCGTGCAGAATATCCTGCACCATTTGCCCGCGCTCCCGTTGATTGAGGGCGACTTTGCCCTCCTGCAGGATTTGCTCGACCAAGTGACCGAGTTCCTGCCCTAACTGCGCTTCCGACATCGAACTGGCCACCGTCAAGTCGAGTAATTCGATCACGCGTTGATGCACCTTCGCCTTGAGGTCTTCGTAATAGGCTTGCTGTACGGACTGACCGTCCGGTGTGGCGCTTAGCACATTCGACCTCCCTTCGCAGTTTGTCCAATCGTCTCGATGAAGACTACCCTCTGGCCTTCGGCGAGAAGGTCAGCCCTCCCCAATAACGCGAGAAGAGGGAGCTCTTCTGCTCGGAAACGAGTTCGGCTCCGACAGCGTTCACCGGCTTTTCTCCCGCCAATATGGCCGCGTGCGTGATATACCACTGCGTGAGAGCGGCGCGAGGCGCATGCACCGTTAATGGCACGCCTTTGTTCAACGAACTGCTGGCCATCGGATAATCGTTCGGCACCAGCCACCCCACTTTTTGTCCGAATAAACCCTCGGCATGTTGAAGCAGTTCAGCATCCGAGGACTGGTACCGGTTCACCACGATCGTCACTTTCTCGCGGTCGAATCCAGCCTCCCTCATCGCCTGGAGAAACTGTTGTGCTCGGCGGATCGAGGGAAGGCTAAGGGTGGTGATCAAGACTACCATCGAGGCGAAATCTAGCGCCTCGCGGGTTTCCGGATTGAGGGTGTGTCCGCAATCGACGAACACATGGTCGTACATCGACCGCATGACATCCAAGGTGTGTAACGAAGCCCCTCCAGGAATCGGCTCGCCCGCTGCCCCCTCTGTTCCCGTTAACCCGGACTGGAGGACATGAAGATCCGACTCGTGCTTGCTCATGAGGCTCTGCACAAAGGTCGCATCCATTCTCGAAAGGTCGCGGGCAAGGTCCCGGAAGCCCTTACCGGGCTGAAGGTCGAGGAACAGAGGCAGATCGCTGTCATCGAGATTCAGGTCGACCAGCGCCACCTGTTTCTCTTTATGAAGATGCCGCAGACTCATGGCCAAGTTCACGGCCAATGTACTGGTTCCGATGCCTCCCTTGGCGCCCAGGAACGCCACAATCTTCCCGCCCTTGACACTTCTGCGCCCCTCTTTCGACTTGAGACGTTCTTTCAACCGGTTCACCGCCGCGTCGAACTCTTTCCGGTTGATCGGCTGAGGAAGGAACTCTTTAATCCCGATACGAAAGGCTTCCAACATCACCTGGGACCCCGTCCCGCCTGCGGTCAGGAAGATTTCGACTTCGGGATTCTTTTCCAACAATCCCTTCATCGAGGCGAGGGTCCGCTCCGGATTGATCTCGTCCAACTCTACACAGACCACGTCGACGGTCGCGGGACCGCCTGTTTGCTTGATGAGAAATGCGCGGTGAGAAGCCAGCATTTCCTCGAACATCCTGCGAACTGAATCACTTCGACATTCGAGCCATACTGTGACAAATCCCGACATGCGATCAGATCCTCCTCTTACAAATTTACTCGACGAGCCCAGGAATACTGCCCAAGGTACCGAAGTTCCCTCCACCACCTTGTCCATTCGTGACCTCGCCACAGGTGACGCGGGCATCAATCTGCTGAGTAGGGACACCCTGCACATTCCACACACAGGCCGACGCGAAACCAATGACCATCATGTTCGTATTGGGGTTGGCGCAATTGTTGTTCGGATACACAGGAATCGTCACATTCCAACAATATCCACTTGGGCTTGAAGCATCCGGCACCCGTTTGGCGGTATAGAGATTGATCAAGCTTGGGAATACAGAGGCCACGTTTCCCCCGATGTACTCCATGCTCGTTTGCCCCGCAGTGATTTGGGGCGTGATATAGGTCGGTGGATTAGGGGTCAGCCCCTGGACAATCTGTTTTTCCGTATTGGCGTTTGGCGGACTTTCCTCGAACGTCTGCCACCCGGCACAGCCTTGCGGGGGGTTGTTGGTCGGATAGAATTGAATCGGCGTACCGCAATAAGCCGGATTAGTAAAGATCAGCTGGTCAAGCCCAAAGGGAGCATTCGCGGCTCCCGGCGCGAGAACGCCGCTGCCGGTCAGAGCGGCCGTCGCCGTCGCAGTGACATTCATGTTGTTGATGCCCATGATGCCGGCCAGCCATGTTGTGACCGGCCCGTTGGCTCCCCCGTCTCTTCTCGCCGTGACCCGCACCCCCGTCGCGCCGACGTTTCCTGGAGTCAAGG
>Ga0315281_10015527_pt1 | contig 10210 bp, 9 predicted proteins | sample YL17G07_0_MG_FD_204540 | JGI IMG/M metagenome (GOLD analysis project Ga0315281, IMG submission 204540) | Sediment microbial communities from Yellowstone Lake, YNP, Wyoming, USA - YL17G07_0 | ecosystem: Environmental > Aquatic > Freshwater > Lake > Sediment | place: USA: Wyoming | collected...
AGCGAGGGCCTGACATTTATCTCCATGGAATTCGTCCCGGGCCAAAGCCTGGGACAGCTCATTCGGGCTTCGGGGATGCTGACCGAGGAGACCGTCGTGTCGATTGCGCGCCAAATCGTCTTCGCTCTGACGGCAGCCCACGGTCACGGGATCATCCACCGCGACCTCAAACCCCAGAACATCCTGGTGGACGCCGAGGGACAGGTCCACGTGGCCGATTTTGGGCTGGCCAAATCGCTTGAAGCCGCGGATATCGAACAGACGGGAGCCATCGTCGGCACGCCCCCCTACCTGTCTCCGGAGCAGGCCCGCGGCGAAAAGGCAGACGCCCGATCCGACCTCTACGCTTTGGGCGTGATCATGTACGAAATGCTCACTGGCCGGAGGCCTTTTCAATCCGACACCGCGGCCGGCTATATCGATAAGCACCTCCGGGAAATGCCCAAGCCTCCTTCGGCCTGGAACCCGAAGCTTTCGCCAAGCCTCGAGAAAATCGTCCTGCGCTGTCTGGAAAAGGACTCGGCCAAACGCTTTCAAAGCGCCGCTGATGTCCTGAAGGCTCTGTCCTCGGTCGGGGCCTCTGCCCCGAGACAGGTCGGCCCGCGAAGGAAATTGGTCCTGGCCGCAGGCTCAACCCTGGCCCTCATCGGTCTGGCTATCATGGCTATACTCCGTTTTGGCCCCGGGCGGACCTTGGGCCCCGCCGCCGGGCTGGGTGGGCGCCTCTCGGTGGCCGTCATGTATTTTGAAAACCAGACAGGCGACCAGAACCTGGGATATTTGGGGAAGAACCTGACTTTGCAGATTATCCAGGCCCTGCTTCAATCCCGTTATATCAGGGTGATCACCAATGATAGGCTGCTCGACATCCTCAAAGGGGAAAAACTGCTCGACCGCGCGAGCTATTCCACCGAAGACCTCAGGCGCGTGGCGGCCAAGGCCCAGGTGAAGCATATCCTCCACGGACACTTGTCAAAAATCGGGAACGAGTTCTCTATCAACTCGATCCTCCACGACACCAGCACCTGGGAGCTGGTGGCCAATGAGCAGGAAAAGGGAACGGGCCAGGAAAGTCTGAGCGGCATGGTGGACCGGATCGCCCGCCAGGTTAAGGCCGACCTCAACCTGTCCCTGGAACAGATCGACACAGACATCGCCGCGCCCGTCAGGAAAATCACGACCGATTCCCAGCAGGCTCTTCGAGAATACGTTACAGGTAAGATGCTTTACTATGAGGGAAAAATCGAAGAGAGCAGCCAAGCGTTCCAAAAGGCCCTGGACTTGGACCCGGAATTCGCCATGGCGTCCTGGGGCTTGGGCCTCGCGGACTTCGAGCTGGGGCAGTGGGCCCGGGGCAAGGCCCATCTGAAAAAAGCCCTGGAGGCCGCCGACGCCGGACGTGTGTCTCTGCGCGAGCATTATCTCATCCAGGGCTTTTACGCGGCGCTCTCCAGCCCCTCGGTCCAGGACGCTCTCGACCTCTATCAAAAGCTTCTGGCCCTCTATCCGGACGACGTAGAGGGCAACGTTTTCCTCGGCTCACTCTACCGGAACATCGAAGAATGGGATTTGGCCGAAGAGCGGTTTGAAACAGCCCGAAGGATTGACACCTACAACGAATCCGTTTACGTCAACCTGATTGACATTCATATGGCCAAGGGCCTTTACGAGAGGGCCCGGGACATGATCCAGGCCAACATGAAGTATATGGCCAAGGCCTATGCCCATTATTATTTCAGCGAGGTATTCCTCGGACAGGGGCGCCTGGACCAGGCTGTGGTGGAGATCAAAAAAGCCCTGGACGAGGAGCCGCTGGAACCGCGTTTCCTGATCTTCGAGAGCGTATGCCGTCAGCTCCAGGGCGACACAGCCGAAGCCCGCCGAGTTTTTGAGGCACTTCTTCAGAGACCCGATATCGCCTGTCAACTGCCCGCCATTTTGTATCTGTCCCATCTCGCCCTGCAGGAGGGGCGCTGGGCCGCCGGCGGCGATCTCCTCTCCAAAGGAATCCTCAAATCCCGGGCCGCCGGCTTTAAAAGCTACGAGGCGATGTTCTTATATTATGGGGCCTGGTTCGAACTCCAGAAAAACAACCCGGCCGGAGCCCTACAAAATGCCAGGAGTATCCTGGCCTTAGCCGAGGAGATGTCGGACGTCGAACTGCGGGCTCAAGCCCTCCGCATTCAGGGCTTGGCCTTGATCGAGAACGCACAAGGGGACGAAGCGCTCAGGGTCGCTCGGAACTTGCAGCAGTTGGCCGAGCGAAGCGGAAACCGCAGGCTCGGCGGTTATTATCACGACCTGATGGGGAGGTACTACCTGGAGAACCACAACATCGGCCTGGCGGAGGATTTCTGCAGTATGTCCGTCGCCTTCCTGCCCTCGCAGCATTCCGACTTGGATGAGCACGCGGTCCGCTACGAGGCCTTGGCCGAGGCCTACGAGGCGAACGGGGATTGGACTCGGGCCCAGAAGGCTTATGAAAGCATCACCCGCCTGACCTACGGCCGAATCCAATGGGGGGCTGTTTACTCCCGGAGTTTCTACCGTTTGGGAAAAATCTACAGCCGGAGAAGTCTCAACGACAAGGCGAAGAAAGCCTATGCCGAATTCCTCGACTTGTGGAGGGAGGCCGACGCAGGCCGTCCTGAAGTCGAGGATGCCAGGCGCGAGCTCAAAAGGCTCGGTGAGCCGCCGCTCCGTTCCACGCCCTCCCAGAACAAGTCCCGCTGACGCATGATCAATCGGCTTATCCGACAGGTGGAAGCGGAGACCCGGCCGATACACGGGCTGGAGAAGGCCGCCGAAACGGGACAGATGCAGCATTGATCCAGAAACCGGCAAAGTAGGCATAATGTCTTGGGAGTTCGGCAGTATTCCATGTGTAGAAGATCATAGTTTTTAAGGATTTTTTTGTATCGCCGTTCCGGGCTTCGGATGAAAACCTCCAGCGGGCCGAAACTGTAGGGCTGTTGTTCCTGGGCGTCCGGATGGGCTCTGAAATAATCGATAAAAAAATGACAGCCCCAGAGCGTGCCGTCCGCCGCTACGCACATTCTGTCCCGGCCCGCAGTGCAGATAAAGGTCCCTTCGACACTCCCTTTCCGGAAATCCACGAAAGGAACTGTCTCCGTTTTCTCATAAAACCGAAACAGCCAGCGCCGCAAGCGGACGAGCTCATCCTCCAACCGTGAGAGCGAAGGGGCGTCCCAAACGGCATTGTTGGCCGGGGAGAGATAAATCTCGGGGACACCCCTCTCGGCCAAAAATCGGGCGGAAGCAGAAAAATGCCTTACCGTCCGCGGCGTAAAAACATTGTTCGTTACGGTTCGGATACGGGAAGAATCCAGGAGCGTCTCGAGAACCGCCAGAGTCTGGAGTCGATGGCCTGGAGACCGACGATCCGCAGCCGGCACGTCAAAACTCAACAGAATTTCAAATCCCAGCTCGTTCAAGAAATGACGCGCCTCCCGGGTCAGAAGGCTGCCGTTGGTCGTGAGGGAAAATCGGACGTTCCGGAGTGAGCCCCCCCTCTGTTTCTTAAGGCATTCAACCGCCAAGCGGATCGAGTCCAAAGCCAGGAGCGGCTCGCCGCCCCAGAAACAGATCGTTCCGTCCTCAATGAGGAAAGGAAAGAAAAATTCGCAGGCATCCTTCAGAACGCGGCGGTCCATGGGCCGTCGGCCTTTCTTTTGGTAACAAAAGGCGCAATCCCAGTTGCAGTCCTCTGTGACCTGAAAAGTCAGATAGCTGAACTTCACCCCAGGCCCTGAGCGGCAAGGCTCCTCATAAAAAAACGCCGCGATGGGATGAACGGATACTATTTCCGCCGGGAACGGGCGAGCGGTTCAGAAAAAACCGGCCTCCCGCCCATCCAGGGCGTCTTGCAGTGCCAGAGGAAATTCGCGCCATACCAGGGCGTCTTGCAGCCTGGTTTTGGCGGGAACGGCGCCATAAATGTTTCCTTTAAAAGAGTGGCGCACAGTTTGGCGATCTCGAGCTTCTGCTTCTCGATCTTCGTTGCGTCTTTCGGAAGCTTGAGCTCATGGAGATAGCCCTCGAGGTAAAAGACAAGACGATTGACCTTGATAACTGCGGGTTTGGCCATATTCCCCTCCTTGTCCGTCCTAATGATATACCGATTACAAAGGGAAAAACAAGAAATAAAAGTGTTTTTCAGCCTTTCATGACGCCCATGGGCACGAGCCTGGCCACCAGCCGTCCAAGGCCGACCTCGTCCGAGACCCGGACGACTTCCTCCACGTCTTTATAGGCGGCCGAGGCTTCCTCGGCGACGCCCCTCCAGTTTGTGGACTTGAGCTCGATCCCCCGATGGATGAGTTCGTCGCGGATCTCCTCTCCCCGGAAGCGCCGCAGGGCCTCGTTGCGCGACATGAGGCGGCCCGCGCCATGGGCCGTGGAGCCGAAGCTCAGCTCCTCGGCTTCGGCCGTGCCGACCAGAACGTAGGACGACGTGCCCATGCTGCCCGGGATGAGAACCGGCTGGCCGAAGGAGCGGTAGGCGGCGGGGATCTCGGGCCGGCCCGGGCCGAAACTGCGCGTGGCGCCTTTGCGGTGGACACACAGCCTTCTCGACACTCCCCCGATCCTGTGCTCCTCCACCTTGGCCACGTTGTGACAGACATCATAGACCAGCCGCATGCCGGCGGATGAGCCCAGCACTCTCTTAAAGACATCGCGGACCCAGTGGGAGATCATCTGCCGGTTGGCAAAAGCGTAGTTCACCGCCGCACACATGGACTGGTAATACTGCTGACCGAGAGCCGAGCGCAGAGGGGCGTTGATCAGCTCGCGGTCCGGGAGCCCGGCCACGCCGAACGTGTCCTCCATGAGCTCGATGTAATCCGAGGCCACCTGGTGACCCAGGCCGCGGCTGCCGCAGTGGATCATGACCGTGACCTGGCCTATCCGGTCCAGGCCGAAGGCCCGGGCCACGTCCTGGTTAAAGATCTTGTCCACCCGCTGGATCTCCAGGAAATGGTTGCCCGCGCCGAGGGTCCCGAGCTGGGGGATGCCCCGCTCCAGGGCCCGCGCCGAGAGGTGGGCCGATTCGGCCTCCTTCATCCGGCCGTTCTCCTCGGTCATGAGCAGGTCGTCCCGGGTCCCGTAGCCGTTCTCCACCGCCCATTCCGCGCCCTTGACCAGAATGTCCTTCAGGACCCGGACGCTGAGCTTGGTCACGCCGCCTTTGCCCACGCCGGCCGGCACTTCCTTGAAGACCTCGGCCAGCAGTTCGCGGCGCCTGTCGAGCACGTCCTTGGCCTGGTAGTCGGTCCGCAGCAGCCGCACGCCGCAGTTGATGTCGTAGCCCACGCCGCCCGGGGAGATGATGCCCGTCTCGGCGTCGAAGGCCGCGACCCCGCCGATGGGAAAGCCGTAGCCCTGGTGGGCATCGGGCATGACATAGGCCATGCGCTGGATCCCGGCCAGGCAGGCCACGTTGCGGGCCTGTTCCAGGGACTTGTCCTTGCGGGCGATCTCCAACAGATGCGCGGAGGCGTAGAACCGGGCCGGGACCTTCATCTCGCCCTGGCGAGGGATCTCCCAGATGTTATCGGAGATTTTTTCGAGCTCCATGACGCCCTTCAAACGTCCACCACGACCTGGACCATCGCTCGGTCGCCTTCCTCGATCTTCATATCGTTGTAGGTGACGGCCTTGACGGCGCCGTGCAGCGGATAACGGGCGGAAAGCTTGTCGCCCCAGAACACGGCCTGAAGGCGATAGGCGTGGTCTTCCTTGATGACATGAAGGCCGTCCACGCCGGCCAGCAGGAAGCCCTCGGACTCGAACAGGAACACGACCTCCTCGAGATAGCGCGACACGAGCTGGGGCAGGTCGCGGCCCCGCACGTCGACCGCCCTGGAGACGTTGCGCATGACCTTGTCCCAGTCCCACATGAGCGAGGCCACGGCCAGGGCGGCGTTGGCCAGCGCTTCCGCAAGGTCGGCCCCGAAAGCGCGGAATTCGGCGTCGGCGGTGTGGTCCAGGAAGGTGTAGCGCAGAGTGCTCCTCCTGTCAGAATTATATACCAAGACGGTTCCTCGACGCTGACCGGGAGGTCGCCGGGACGAGACCGCAGCTCAGAAGACGCCGGCGATCGGGGTCCGGCAGAATGGACAGCGCGACGAAGCGACCTTGTTCGAGGTCACGGAAAATCCGCTCCGCTTGATCAGCGTCTGTCCGCACTTAGGGCAGAGCGTATCCTCGGATTCGCCGGTTATGTTGCCGATGTAAATGTAGCGGAGCCCGGCTTCCTTCCCCAGGTCGTAGGCGCGCCTCAGCGTCTTGGCCGGCGTCGCGGGCGCCTCGGTATACCGGTAATCCGGGTGAAAACGGCTGATGTGCCAGGGCAGGTCCACGTCCACCCCGGCCAGGAACCGGGCGATCTCGGCGAGCTCCTCGTCGCCGTCGTTCGTCCCGGGCACCACGAGCGTCGTCACCTCGACCCAGACGCCGAGCTTCTTCATGAGGGCGATCGAATCGAGCACGGGCTGGAGATGACCGCCGCAGACGCGGTGGTAGGTCTCCTCGCGGAATGATTTGAGGTCCACGTTGGCCGCATCGAGCCACCCGCGCGCCGCCTCGAGCGCCTCGGCCGTCATGTAGCCGTTGGTCACGAAGACATTGGCCAGACCCTGGGCCTTGGCCAGGCGCGACGTGTCATGAGCGTACTCAAAAAAGATCGTCGGCTCGGTATAGGTGTAGGAGATGCTTCGGCAGCCCCGGGTCTTGGCCATATCGACCGCTTCTTCCGGAGAGAGCGCTTCCCCTCCGAACGAGGCCTTCTTCTTGCCGGCCTGGGAGATCTGCCAGTTCTGGCAGAACCCGCACCGGAAATTGCAGCCGACCGTGGCCATGGAGAACGAGGTCGTCCCCGGCAAAAAATGGAAGAGGGGCTTCTTCTCGATGGGGTCGATGTGGGCGGCGATCACTTCGCCATAGACCAGGGTCATGAGCTTTCCGCCCTGGTTCTGGCGGACCGAGCAAAGGCCGAACTTGGAATCGGCGATGAGACAGCGGTGGGCGCACAGGCGGCACAGGACCTTGCCCCCGGCCGCGGGCTCGTAGAGCATCGCCTCTTTGATCATGGCTCAGCCCCGGGCGCGCTTCCGCTTGAGCGCCGGATGATAGAGACCGGCCGAGGGGCAAAGCCCGGCCAGGACGCACTCCGGGCAGAGGGGCTTGCGGGCCTGACAGACCCGGCGGCCGTGGTTGACCAGAAGAGAATTGAAGTCGAGCCAGTCCTTCCTGGGGACGGCGGCCATCAGGTCCCGCTCGATCTTGACCGGGTCGACTTCCCTGCTCAGGCCGAGCCTCCCGGACAGCCGCTTGACGTGGGTGTCAACGGCGATGCCCTCGGCCCTGCCGAAACCCGAGGACAGGACGATGTTGGCCGTCTTGCGGGCGACCCCGGGCAGGGTGATAAGCTCCTCCATGGTGGACGGGACCTCGCCCTGGAAATCCCGGACGATCGTCTTGGCCGCGCCGATGATGTTCTTGGTCTTGTTCCGGAAGAACCCCGTGGAACGGACCTCGGCCTGCAGGGCCTTGGGGTCGGCCGCGGCAAAGGCCTCGGCCGTGGGATACTTCCGGAACAGGGCGGGCGTGATCTTGTTCACCCGCTCGTCCGTGCACTGCGCGGAGAGGATGGTGGCCACCAGGATCTGAAGCGGGGTCTCGTAATATAGCGCGGTCCGGCTCCGGGGATAGGCCTTCCTCAAGAGCTTGATGATCTCCGGCAGCCTTGAACGCACGTTTGCCGGCGCTTTCCCTTTCAGTATCTTCCTTCTCCTCGCGGTCCTAAAGGGGCTTAGATATCATCGTCGTGCGCCTAGCCGCCCAGTTCGGTCTTGAGCTGGAGCGTGCGCAGCAGGTCCGTGCGGCAGATGACACCCTCCACCTTGCCGTTCTCCATCACCGGCAATTGATTGACGTTCCTGACGGTCAGCCGGGTCAAGACCTGGTTGCCGTCGTCCTCGGGCGAGACGGCCTCGAGCTTATCCCGGGGAGTCATGATGTCCTGGACCAGGGTCGAGGGCCAGTCCCCGCGCGGGGCGGATTTGACGTCCTCCAGGCAGACGATGCCCTGGAGGTCGTGCCCGTCCATGACCAGGAACACTCGTTCCTTCTTTTTCAGGATGTGACCATCGACCAGGTCCTGAACGGCCAGGCTGGGCGGCACGGTGGCGTAATCGGTCGTCATCAGGTCCCGCGCCTTGAACCCCTGGAGCATCTCCTTGAGCACGACCTGGTCGTAGCCCCGCACGGCCGCGCTGTGCAGGAACCAGCCGATGAAGATGAACCACAGCCCGGAGAAGATGCCGCGCAGGATCTGGAGCACGCCCAGAAGCATGAGCAGGAAGGCGAACCCCTGCCCCGAGAGCGAGGCGATGCGCGTGGCCTTCTTCAGATTACCCGTGGCTTTCCAGAGGATGGAGCGCAGGACCCGGCCGCCGTCCATCGGGAAGCCGGGCAGAAGGTTGAAAATGCCCAGTCCCGCGTTGAGGACCGCCAGGTAGGAGGCCGAGGCGGCCAGCAGTTTGCTCGAGGATTGCAGGGCCAGGGCCGCGAAAAAGAACACCCCGGCCAGAATGAAACTCCCCAGGGGGCCGGCCCCGGCCATGGTGAATTCCTGCCAGGGTTTTTTGGGTTCGTCGGCGATCTGGGATACGCCGCCCAGGATGAAGAGGGTGATGCTGTCCACGCGTTCGCCCTGGCTGAGGGCCACCACCGAGTGCATGAGTTCATGGGCCAGGACCGAGGCGAAGAGCAAGATACTGGTCAGGGCGCCGATGCCCCACATCAGGGCCCGCGACCCTTCGGGGAACAGCTTGGGGAAATACTGCCCGGCCAGGACCCAGGTGAACAGGATGAAGATGACCAGCCAACTGGAATCGATCTTGATGTCGATCCCTAAGATCTTGCCGATACGCCAGGCTGACTTCACGGCACACCTCCTCGCACGGCAGGGTTGGGCCGGCGAACCCCCCGCCGGCCGCCGAGCCCCGGCTCAGCTCGAACGCCCGGACTCCCGTCAGGGCCCGACGTGGATCATGTCCTGGGCGATATGAAAATCCTCGACCTTGTAATAGTCGGGGAACTTGTCCAGAAGGTCGATCTCGGACTTGATCATGAAGTAATGGCTGCGCTCCACGCGGCTGAGGTAGGTCAGCATCCTCCGGCTCGCCTCCTCGCCGGCGGAGGCCGCGGCGTTCTTGTAGAAATCCTCGGACACTTTCTCCGCCTTCAGGGCCGCGTCGAACAGCTCTTTGACCGTCGGGGTATCGGCCTGCGGCAAGACGCTCTTGGACAGGAACGATTCCGAAGGCAGGCTGGGCGTCCGGTCGCCGAACCGATCTTTGAACAGCCGCTCCAGGATCTTGCGGTGCTGCTTCTCCTCGACCACGAGGAAATCCAGCTTCTGCTGGAGGAGGATGTTTTTGACCCGGCTCCGGAGGGTCGCGTACAGGTCCGCGGCGTCGATTTCGGATTTGATGCCCAGGGCCAGGACCTCGTCGGGTTTTAATTTGGAGTTAAGTTTCATGGCGACCTCTTTTTTGGGCGGGTTCGATTTCACGCCTCAGAATGTGACGAACCTCGCCTTGGGCACCCCGCAGACCGGGCATTTGTCCGGAGCGTCACCCTCGACGGTGAAACCGCAATTGCCGCAGACATGGATGGGCTTTGCCTCCAGGTCCTTGCCGGCGGCGGAGATGGCCGCGGCCTTCTTGTAGAGTTCGTAGTGGACTTTCTCCGCGGCCAAGGCCCAGGTCGTCGTGGTCACGGCCGATTTTTCTGCGTCGTCCTCGGCGGCCTTGATGTACTCGGGGTACATCGTTGTCGCCTCGAAGGCTTCGCCGCTCATGGCCGCGGCCAGGTTCTCCCCGGTCTTGCCGATCCCGCTCAAGGCCCGCAGATGGTTGACGGCGTGGATCTGTTCGGCAAAAGAATTGGCGCGAAACATCCGGGCCACGTTGGGCAGTTTGTCCTGGTCGGCCTGGGCGGCGAAGGCCAGGTATTTCAGGTGGGCCTGGCTTTCTCCGGCGAAAGCGTTCTTCAGGTTGTCTTCGGTCCGTTTTTTCATGGGGCGCCTCCTAGAGCGCGATCATTATTTCGATGGCTCCCCGGGCGCGTTGGGCGATGTCCGGGGCGACGGTGATGCGATGCTGGTTGTTCTCCAGGGCCA
>Ga0315281_10015528_pt1 | contig 10210 bp, 12 predicted proteins | sample YL17G07_0_MG_FD_204540 | JGI IMG/M metagenome (GOLD analysis project Ga0315281, IMG submission 204540) | Sediment microbial communities from Yellowstone Lake, YNP, Wyoming, USA - YL17G07_0 | ecosystem: Environmental > Aquatic > Freshwater > Lake > Sediment | place: USA: Wyoming | collected...
ACGGCCGCGCACAGCGCCCCGTCGGCCTCGGCCGGCGCTTTGCACGACAGGGGCTCGTAGGAGGGGCTTCCTGGCTCCAAGCGCAGCCATACCACGAGCCGTGGTCGCAAGTGAGGTGCGGACGGGCTGATCCATGCGCGGCGAACGAGAACTCGCGGCGAGCAACCGTCATGCGAGTCGAACCTGGCGGTGTGCGCCGGCCTCAGCCGGCGGCGGCGGCCTCGGCGATGACGGCGAGCAGGTCGTCGTCGCTCGGCTCCGTGAGGACGCGGGCGGGCGCGCCCGGGTCGCCGATCAGGATCGTCGGGGTCCTGCGCTCGCCTCCGTGGAACGAGCGGATCCAGATGTCGGCCTCGGGATCCAGCTCCACGTTGCGGTAGATGTGCGGGATGCCGCGCGCCCGGAGGAGGCCGAGCGACCGGACCGAATCTGCGCAGGTGTCGCGGCCGAGGACGACGATCGACGGCGTCATGGGCGGGGTCGAGTGCCGCGTCGCGTCAGGCATGTACCGCCGTGGCGTCAGGCATGTGCCGCGTGGCGTCAGGCATGTACCGCGTGGCGTCAGGCATGGCGCGACGTGCGCCTCAGGCGTCGAAACGCGGGGCGGCGCCCCGCGAGGCCGCGGTGGCCGCGGTGAGGATCGAGTCCCGGAGGGCGACGTCCTCCGCCGGCGCGCTGCACGCCCCGCAGGCGATGACGGGCCGATCCACCGGCTCGAGGCCTTCGGCAGGTGCATGGAGGCCGAGCAACCGGATGCCGGCCGGATCCACCATCACGCGGTCGTGGGCCCGGACCGGGCTGTCGATCTGCCAGGCCGCGGCGGGACTGGCGCAGGACGGGCAAAGCGGAACAGCGGTGGCGCTCATCGGAAGCCGCCGCGGGGTGCCGACGGGCGACCGTTGCCGCCGGGGCGCCGCTCGCCGCCCGCGTGACCCCCGGCGTGGCCGCTACCTGAATGACCGGACGCCGAATGACCCGATCCCGAATGACGGGCGAGGCGCTCGCCGGGCAGGGCCGTGAAGTTGCCGATGGACGGCCTTGGCTGGCCGATGCCGGGCCGCGCCGGGTTCGAGACGGGGCGTGGCTGGCCGTAACCTGGGCGGGACGGTCCGCCCGCTGGGCGTGCGGGAGCACCACCCGGGCGCGCCTGGTGCGCAGAACGATGCGGCTGTGGCGAGCGGGCGCCGGGAGACGCCGGCCTCGGGGCATGGCCGCCGAACGACGGGCGTCGGGCACCGAACCCGCCGCGCATCGGATCGGGCTCGCCGATGGAGCGGAGCCGGATCGGCTCTGCCCGGATGGCCCGGTCCGGCTCGTAGCCGGCGATCGTCTCGACTTCGATCCGGCTGCCGAGCAGCATCTCGATGTCGCGCAGGAGCTTGCTCTCGTCCACGCAGACGAGCGAGATCGCATCGCCCGTGGAACCGGCCCGGCCCGTTCGGCCGATCCGGTGGAGGTAGTCCTCGGGGACCATGGGGAGCTCGTAGTTGACGACGTGCGGGAGCTCCTCGATATCGATGCCGCGGGCCGCGACCTCGGTGGCGACGAGGATCGCGACCTTGCCGGCCTTGAAGTCGGCCAGGGCGCGGACCCGCTGGTTCTGGCTGCGGTTGCCGTGGATTGCGGCGGCCGAGATGCCGTCCTTCACGAGTTGCTCGGCAAGGCGGTTCGCGCCGTGCTTCGTGCGCGTGAAGACGAGGGCCTGGTCGATCCGCCCGGAGGCGACGAGCTCGCGCAGGAGGTCGCGCTTGCGCTCGCGATCGACCTTGATGACGACCTGGCGAACCAGCTCGGTGGCGGTATTGCGCGGCGTGGCCTGGACGGTCGCCGGATCGTGCATGAAGGCCGAGGCGAGCTTCCGGATCTCGTCCGAGAAGGTCGCCGAGAACAGCAGGTTCTGGCGGGCCGTCGGGAGGATGGCAAGGATCTTGCGGATATCCCGGATGAAGCCCATGTCGAGCATCCGGTCCGCCTCGTCGAGGACGAGGACCTCGACCGCCGTCAGGTCCACGGTCCCCTGGCCGATGTGATCGAGCAGGCGCCCCGGTGTCGCGACCACGATCTCGGCACCGTTCTTGAGGGCGCGGAACTGGGAGTCGTAGCCGACACCGCCGTAAATCGGGACGGAGCGGACGGGGCGGTGCGCGCCGTAGACGCGGACGCTCTCCTCCACTTGGAGGGCAAGCTCGCGGGTGGGAACGAGGACGAGGACGCGGGCCGAGCGCCGCGGGGCGCGGCGACCTGCGATGGTCGATCCGGTGGGCGTCGGCCGGTCGCCGAGGGTGTCGTAGCCGCCGGCGGGCGCGGCCACGCCGAACGTGGAACCGGCGATGCGCGGCGGCTCCGTGGTGTGGAGGCGCTGGAGGATCGGCAACACGAACGCGGCGGTCTTGCCGGTGCCCGTCTGCGCGCCGCCGAGGACGTCGCGGCCCTCCAGGATGAGCGGGATGGCGCCGGCCTGGACGGGGGTGGGCTCTGTGTAGCCCTGGTCCGCGACAGCGCGGAGGAGCTCGGGCGACAGCCCGAGTTGATCAAAGGACACGGTGGTGATGCTCCATGACGGGGCCCTCCCGCTCTCTGGCGGGGCCCGGTCAGGGCAGGGAAGTGGATCGAAATCAGCGGTACAGACCGGGGCGCTGACCGGAGCGCCCATCGAACTCGAAGGCCCACAGCATAGCGGCGATCGTGCGACGGTGCTCGGGGAGCGCCGGCGTCGCGTCGCGATCGCTGTGCCCGGTCCCCGCCCGGCCCCCCACGCCCGCCGAATCTCTCAAATTCCCACCCTGTGACGGTTAGCAAGGGATTTGGGCCTGGCTGGACCTTGCAGGGCCCTCCCCACACACGAACTGGATCAGAAGGTCGGTCGCGGGGCCCGGATTCGCGCTCCAACTTTCACCGGATGTCGATCTGAGAAATCGGCGGGACCGCGGCAGCACGAGTGGCGACGCCAGCACGAGTGGCGACGCCAGCACGAGTGGCGACGCCAGCACGAGTGGCGACGCCAGCACGAGTGGCGACGCCAGCACGAGTGGCGACGGCGGGCGGAGCGCGGCGCGCGGCCTGCGCAGGCGCACGGGGCCGGGTCAGTTCGGGCGGCCGCCCCCGCCCATCTCGCTGCCGCGGTCGCGGAGGAATCGCTCGATGTCGGCGATGAGGTCGCCGCCCGCGGGCTGGCGCGATTCGTCGACCATGCCCTCGAGCCGCTCGACGTAGGTGCGGGTCTTCTCGTCGAGCGCGGCGGCGGTATCGAGGCGCTTCCGGAGGAGTTGCCCCTCTTCGACCAGGGCGCCGAACGGCGGCTCGACATCCAGGTGTCGGCCCACCGCCCGGAGCAGCTCTGCGGCAGCGCCCGGGTACTCCCCGGAGATGTAGTGCGGGATCTGGGCGAAGTAGCCGACCGCCGGGACCCCGCTCCGCGAGATCGCGATATCCACGACCGAGATGCAGGCCGCGGGGACGCGGAGGAGGCCCTCGGGTCCGGCCTGGACCTCGCCGCGGAGGAGGCCCGGACGGGACTCGGTACCGAGGATCGGCACGGACCGCGTGTGCGGCACGGCTGCCGGGATCGCCCCGAGACTGATCCACTGCGTCACGCCCAGTTTCCTGGCGATCTCGACGAGATCGGCCGCGAAACGACGCCACTTGAAGTCCGGCTCGGCGCCGGCGAGGACCAGGATGTCCCGTTCGTCGATCCGGCTGCGTCGAAGTTGGAGCGTCGGCCAGGTCAGGCGTTCGGGCCGGCCGTCCTGGATCTCGAGGGTCGGCCGGCGGGACCGATAGTCGAAGAGCTGATCCCCGTCGAACTCGACGACGACGTGGCTGCCGACCGCGAGCTGGGTCGTGGCGAGGGTCGCGGCGCTGCCGGCGTCCACCCAGCCGTCGAATGCGACCACGACGACAGGCTCGATGAGACCTTCGGGCTCGGTCAGGCGGTAGAGAGCCATGGCGTCGCTACGCGCCCGCCGCCGCGGCGCGATCGGGGGTCGGGGAGTGCCGCGCCCGGCCCTCGATCAGCGGCCAGCGGGGTGCCCGGCCCTCGATGACGGGCCGATCGCCCCAGTCGTCGCGCGCCGGCCCGAAGATGTCGAGCACCTCGGCGCCGTCCGGCCCGGTCACCACGCTGTGCGGCCGGTTGGACAGGATGCGCCAGGTGCCGCCCGGCCCGAGGGTCCGGGTCTCGCCGTCAATCGTGAACGTCACCTGCCCGCGAATGACCATCCCGAGCTGTTCCTGCTCGTGGCGATGTTCCGGCACCGCGGCGTTCGGGTCCAGCTCGATCAGTGCGAAGCTGATCCGCTCGCCGGCGAGCTGGCGGGCGCTCACCTCCTCGCCCCAGATCGCGAGGAGCGGAGCATCGGTGATGTCGACGAGGTTGCTCACCCCGGGAGCATAGCGCGAGGCGCCATGCTCCCCGTTTGACGAGGCGTCGCGGGTGCCCCGGCGAGGCTCGCCCTCGGGCACACGACGTACTATGTGATCCTGATATCATGACTGGCTATGAGAGTTATCACGCCACTCGACCTGCGGCGATCGCTCGGCCGGATCCTCGACGAAGCCTCCGCCGGCGAGCGATTCGTCATCGAACGCGACCACCGGCCGATGGCCGTCCTGCTCCCGGTGGAAGATGGCCATCGCCTCGACGACGACGCAGAGGCGCGTCGCGCTCGGACGCACGCAGCACTTGATCGGCTCATGGCCATCGGCCGGGAAATCGCGGAGCGCAACCCGAACGCACCCGATGCGGTGACGGCGATCCGCCTCGAACGCGACCGAGACGAGCCTGGCGCCGCCAACGATGCGTGACACGATCCCCGGGTTGCTCGTCGTGGACGCGTCGGCAGCAATCGCGATCATCCGGGAGGAAGTTCCCGGGTTGGCGGCCGCCGGTCTGATCTCCAGGCACCGTCTCTCCGGCGGGCAGTTGTTAGTCCCGGATCACTTCTGGCTGGAGGTCGCCAACGTCCTGCTGCGTCGGTACGCGGCCCGCCCGGAGCAGGTGGTCAACGCGTTCCTGTCGATGGACGAGCTCGAGGTGGAATCCGTCCGCCTCGACCGTCCGCATCTCCTCCTGGTGCTCGACTTCCAGGCGCGGTTCGCGCTCTCGTCGTACGACGCGGCCTACCTGGCCCTCGCCGAATCTACCGACGCCCGACTGCTGACGTTGGATCGCCGGCTCGCCGACGCTGCCGGCCGCCGCGCGGTTCCGCTGCCCGACTTCAATGAACGCGGCACGGCGGAGGTTGCCGCCCCATACGGTGCGGAGCCGCTCGACTGGGCCCGGTTCGGCCCGTACCTCGCTCGGCTGCGCGCCGAGGCCAGCGACCTGATTGGCCTATCGGCGGAAGGGCGCCTCGCAGCCCGGCGATGGCTGTCGCGCTGAGTCGGGCGGTGCGCTGACCCAACCCGTGATCTAACCTCACGCCAAATGGCCGCCTCGCGCCGCGCCTTCGTCCTGCGCCACACGCGGCTTCGATCTGTCCCTGGTCTCGAGGAGATCCGCCTCCACCTCGCCGATGAGGTGCTGCCCCTGTGGCACGCCGTCCAGGTCGAGACGGGTGACGCCGATGCCGCCATGCCGTACTGGGCTTTCGCGTGGGCGGGCGGGCTCGCGATCGGGCGCTACCTGCGCGAGCATCCCGAGGTCGTGGCTGGTCGGCGGGTCTTTGATCTCGGGGCCGGCTCCGGGCTCGTCGCGATCGCTGGGATGCACGCGGGTGCGTCGGTGGCCACGGCCTGCGACATCGACCCATTGGCCGCCGCAGCGATCGAGGTCAACGCGAGGGCCAATGGCCGCCGGGTCGCAGTGGTTCGTCGTGACGTGCTCGACGACGAGCCGCCCGATGTCGACGTCATCCTGGCCGGTGACTGCTGGTACGAGGCCCGGCTCGCCGGGCGCGTCCAGCCGTGGCTGCGTCGGGCGCGCGCCCGAGGGATCAACGGACTGATCGGCGACCCAGGTCGCCGATATCTGCCCGCCGGCGAGCTCGCCGAACTCGCCGCCTACGAGGTTCGCACCACCACCGAGCTCGAGGACCTGGAGTTCAAGCAGGGCCGGGTGTACGCGCTGCGACCGGACAGGTGGCCGTAGCCGGGTCAGGCTCGCTGCGCCGCCGCCGCCTGGCTCGGTGATCATCTCGGTTTCGACGGCTCCACCGTCGCCTCCCGCCAGTCGAACTGAGCAAGAGGTCCGCGGTCACTCCACGCCGTCGTGGTCGGGTTCAAGACCGTGGCCGCATTGGCCATGCAACCGCCGAGATGGTACGGTTTGGTCATGGGTAAGTCAAGTATTGCTAAACAATTACAGGCGAGCGCAGGTTCCTCGGCCGCACGGGAGCTCGGGCGGAGGGTGCGCGAGAAGCGCCTGGCCATGGGGATGACGCAGTCGGAGTTGGCGGCCCCGCTGTCGAGGGCATTCGTGTCGGCCGTTGAGAAGGGGCGCTCGCTTCCATCGCTCGGCGCCTTGTGGCTGTTCGCGGCGCGGCTCGGGACCGGCGTCGGCGACTTGGTCGATGGGGTCAACGGTGTTGGAACTTCGGAGTACACTGTGTTCCATGACCACAGGACGTCCGACGCGAGAGACGGCAGCGGGCACCGCTCCGCGACGCCATCGCGTCGTCGTTGACGACAGCCAGCTCGCCCGCCGCATCGGGGGGCGTCTGCGCCAGGCGCGGCTTGCCGCGTCGCTCACGCAGCAGCAACTTGCGGCGGGGCGGTATACCAAGGCCTACGTCAGCGCCCTCGAGACCGGTCACAGCAAGCCATCCATGGCCGCCCTGAGCTTCTTCGCTGACCGGCTCGGCCTCGCGGCCAGCCGCTTCCTTGACGACGAACCGGCGGTCTGGCATCGGCTGGAGGTCGATCTCGCGCTGGCGTCCGGTCGCTGGCAGCTCGCTGCGGACGGCTACCGCGAGCTCCTGGAGCACGAACCCACGCGGGAGGCCCGAGCCGAGCTGTTGCGCGGGCTTGCCGAGGCTCTCGCCGGTCTGGATCGTGGGGCCGAGGCAGCGGCCGCCGGATCGGAAGCCGCCCAGATATTCGCCTCCCTGGGGCGCGAGGCCGACGCCGCCATCGCGAGTTACTGGCTGGCCGCCGGAGAGTACGCGCAGGGGAACACCGTCGAGGCCGAGTCGATCTTCCGGGAGATCCTGGCGCGAGTACGTGGAGGCCTGCGTGTTGAACCGGACTTCGAGCTCCGGTTGATCATGGCGCTCTCGAGCACGGCGTCACGAGATGGTCGCCACGGCATTGCCCTGGCCTACCTCGAGGAAGTCCGCGGTCTCGCGGACACCCTCGATGACCACCGGCGCGGGACGTTCCTGTTCGACCTGGCCTACAGCTACCGCGAGACGGGCGACTACGAAGCCGCAATCAGGGCGGGGATCTCGAGCCTCGCGCTCTTTCGCGCAACGGCCTTCGAGCTCGGCAGCGCAGCCCTCGAGAACGACCTCGCCCTTTCGTTCCTGGCCCTCGGCAACCTCGCCAGGGCCGAGGAGTTCGCGTCGAGCTCGCAGGGGCGATTCGAGAAGTTCAGCGATCGACGATCGCTCGCGCACGTGCTCGAGACACGGGCAACAATCGCGCTTGCCGAAGGTAACCTGCCCGGTTCCCGGGAGCTGGCATCGTCGGCGCTGGGCCTGGCCGAGGAGACGCACAACGACAAGGCGGCGGTCAGCGCGCTCCTGGCCCTTGCTCGCGCTGATCGAGCACTCGGGGACCCGAGCGCCGCAGCGGGCCTCTATGAGCGCGCGGTCGAACTTGCGCGCGCCTCGTCGCGGCCGGGTCTGATCCGGGAGGCAATCGGCGAGTGGGCCGACGTGCTGACGGAATCCGGGCAGCACGAGCGGGCAGCAGCGCTCCTCAGAGAGGCCTTACGAGTCGTCTGACGTCCTCAGCCTCGGCAAGCCTGCGACGATGCCGGCCGCGTCCAATTGGTCCTTCCCACGTGAGAATTGGCGGGGTATAGTCATGCCGGACCAGCCGGGGCAGGTGAGTCTGAGGGGGCTTACGATTACTGTCCCATCGCGCGCGCCCCGGGCTGCGCGGGGGCTCCTCAGGGGGCATGTCGCCGAGCTGCTGGAGTCACCGCACCTCTTGCGTCCGGTCTTCCAGCCGATCCTTTCGCTCGCCACGGGGACCGTCGTCGGCTACGAAGGGCTCAGTCGTTTCGAGATGAAGCCGCGCCGGCCGCCGGAGGCCTGGTTCGCAGAGGCGTCCAGCATTGGCCTCGGGGCCGAGCTCCAAGCCCTGGCGCTGCGGCGAATCCTCGGCTTCGCAGCGCGGGCGGGCCTGCCGGACGACACATTCCTTTCGCTGAACGTCAGCCCCGGATATCTGTCTGATCCGGCAGTTGCCGCCGCCATTGCGACCGCCGATCCCTCGCGCCTCGTCGTGGAGTTCACCGAGGAGGAGGCGGTTCACGACTACCAGGAGCTGCGGCGGCTCATGGTCCCGTATCTTCGGCACGGCGTGCGCTTTGCCGTGGATGATGCCGGGGCCGGCTTTGCCTCGATGCGCCATGTGACCGAGCTGCAGCCTGCGTTCGTGAAACTCGATGCCTACCTGATCAGGGGGATGCGCAGTCGCCAGACACTTCGAGCGTTCCTGCGGGCGATCAACGGATTCACCACGGAGATCGGGGCCACGCTCGTCGCCGAGGGCGTCGATGCGGCGAGCGACCTCGCCGTTCTGACCGAGACGGGCTTCCCGCTCCTCGCCCAGGGTTTCGGGATCGCCCGGCCATGGGCCCCGTGGCCCGATGTGAATCTGGCAGCCACGCGGGCCTGGAGCGACGCGCGTCAGAACCGTCCGACACCATCGTCTCGAGGGCAAGGGCGCAGTCGTGACGCGGCTCAATCCCGACCGATCCCGATCGAGGACGGAGTGAACATCGGTTCAGTCCTCGGGCCCGGTCTTCGTCGTGCCGGCATCGAGAGCATCGAGGCCCTGCGGACCGTAGGAGCCGTGGCCGCCTGGCAGAGACTTCATGCAATCGAGCCCGATTTGGCCACCGAACAGACACTGGTGGCCCTGGAAGGTGCCATCCGCGGCGTTCGATGGGCCTCGGTTCCGCGCACCGAACGTCGCAGGCTGATCACGGCGGTCGCCGCCGAGTAAGGTCAGGCCGCCTCGCTCATGCAGCGCAGCGCGGCGCAACCGAAGGGCGTCGGCCGTCCCCACGCGGAGAGGAACCGCCGGATCGCCTCGTAGCCGTCGATCGGGAGGCCGAAGTAATGGCTGCACGTGGGCACGCCGATCCGCTCCTCGCAGTGCTCGTGCACGACGACCCCGAATTCGCGGGCGAAGTAGTCCGGATCGTGCCGATGGAATGCGCGTCGCCGCCCGAGCGGGTGTTCGATGAACTCGTACGCGTACTCGATCCGGCGGTACTGCCCGCGACCCTCGGGCGACCAGACCTCGGTGAGCTCCAGGACCGCCGCCCTCGGGACTGCAGCGCCCGGCAACTCCGCCGAGATGGAGAAGCCCAGGTCGCCCTCGGGGTACGCATCAAGCGTCGGCACCGGGAACGACGCTCCGTAGTTCCAGAGGATGGAGGCAAGCGTGCCGACGTATCGGCGCAGCTCGGTCTTCGTCGCCATCAGCGGGCGCGGGCAAGCGGGCGTCGAGGGGCGGCCGGAAGGGCCTCATCGCGCCCGAGCCGAGGACGCGGCTTGACGCCGCCCAGCGGTGCAATCTCGGGCTGCCGGACGCCGCCGGCCTTGAAGAGGTCGAAGCTCGCGGCCGGGACCCGGTAGATCCGCGCCGAGATCGCTATCGCCGGCAGGTCGCCCGCATGGATCAGGCGGAGGACGGTACTCGCGCTGATCCCCAGCTCGCGGGCAACCTCGGCCGGGGAGAGGAATGGCTTACCTTGCATCTCATGCGCTCCGTGCGGTATCTGGAACGATACGGCATGGGCGTCAGGTGTCAATCCCAGGCGACACTGGCCGTCTTCGGCGCGGCGATCGAGGGAAGGAGATCGCCTCCGCCTCGATGACGGCCCGGACGGCGGCGGTCGGATCCGTGTTCGGGAATGGATGGATCGCGACCCGCGCCCCTTGTGCTCCTGGGCGCCGACGATCTCCCCGTCGAGAAGGACGCCTAGTAGCCGAACTCCCAATCGCCGACCCAGGGAGCTGTCTCGGCGACCTGAATGGCGTCGTTCGCAGTGTCTCGGTCGCACTCGACCAACACCCCCTCACGAAGAGTCGTG
>Ga0315281_10015530_pt1 | contig 10209 bp, 11 predicted proteins | sample YL17G07_0_MG_FD_204540 | JGI IMG/M metagenome (GOLD analysis project Ga0315281, IMG submission 204540) | Sediment microbial communities from Yellowstone Lake, YNP, Wyoming, USA - YL17G07_0 | ecosystem: Environmental > Aquatic > Freshwater > Lake > Sediment | place: USA: Wyoming | collected...
CTCCTATTACGGTCCCATTCCATGGATCGCCGGTCCCTTGTTCCCTTCTCCCTGGCTCTCCTCATCCCAACAACCTCTTGCCCAGATACTCCCCCTCCTACCACCCCCTGATTCTTCATTGCTGTGATGAATGCATTTATCTTGACATATTGAAGATTTTGTGATCTCCTCCTCAAAGACTGATCCTAAACCGTGGTTGAAAGGAGGATGTTATGAGGGCGAAGAAGATATTGACGGTAGTGCTTTCCTTACTCTTCTTATTCTTAGCGTCGTCTCTCTATGCTCAACCCAAGGTGATCAAAATTGGGGCCATCTATCCCTTGACGGGGAATCTTGCCACAACGGGCCTGGACTGCAAACGGGGCGTTGAGATGGCAGTCGAAATCATCAACGGCAAATATGATCTCAGTCTCCCCCTGGCTAAAAGTGAAGGCCTGCCAAATTTAGGCGGAGCCAAGATTGAAGTGATCTTTGCTGATAGCAAAGGGGATCCCAAAAACGGCATGGCTGAGGCGGAGAGGCTCGTCACCCAGGAAAAGGTGGTCGCGGTGATTGGCGCCTATCAAAGTGCGGTGACTAAAACGGCGAGCCAGGCAACGGAGAGGTTGAAGATCCCTTATGTCTGCTCTGACTCGACTTCTCCCACTCTAACGGAAAGAGGATTTAAATATTTCTTCAGGGCTGAATGTACGGATACGATCTTTGCGAAGAATCAGTTTGAATTCTTGGAGGACATAAAGAAAAAGACAAAGAGTAAGATTGAGAGCGTTGCCCTCCTTTACGAAAACACCGAATGGGGGGCCAATGTGGGGAAAGAAGAGCAAAAATATGTAAAGGAGTTTAAATACAAAGTTGCTGCAGATATTCCCTATTCTCAAAATGCCACGGATGTATCCAGTGAAGCAGGGGTGTTGATCAAAAACAAACCGGATGTGCTGCTGCACGCCTCCTACATCACGGATGCGATCCTTTACACGAAGACCTTCAAGGAGCTGGGATTCTCTCCAAAAGGGTTTATCACGATGGCCGGATATCTGGAGCCGGGTTATCTCTCCACGGTGAAGGCCGATGGCAATTACATGGTCGTGCGCTCGACGTTCGCTTTAGATCTCGCCAAAAGGAAACCCCTCGTGGCCCAGGTCAATGACCTTTACAAAAAGAAATATGGGATGGATATGAGCGGCAACGCGGCCCGGAGTTTTACGGCTCCCTTTGTCGTGGCGGAAGCGATCAATCGGGCTAAATCCACGGAAGCGGAAGCGGTGACGAAGGCCCTGACCCAGACGAACATCCCTGGCGCCCAGATCATCAACCCCTGGAAAGGGATTAAATTCGATCCCACGACTCATCAAAACATCTACGCCACGGGGATCCTTGTGCAAATCCAGGATGAACAGTATCACACCATATGGCCCTTTGATATGGCTTCGAAAGACGTCATCTGGCCTTTCCCTGGGTGGAAAAAATAGGTTGAGCGAGAAAGGGGAGGAGGGAAGAAATGTCTTTAACTCGTCCCCTTTTCCTTTGACATAGGGAAGAGATCATGACGGATCAACTTGTCCAGCAGGTTGTGAATGGGTTATTGATCGGGTTCATCTATTCCCTCATTGCTATTGGTCTGACCCTCATCTGGGGGGTCATGAATATTGTCAATTTCGCCCACGGCGATTTTTTGATGCTCGGCATGTTCACCTCCTTCTGGCTCTACACCCTCTATGGTTTGGATCCTCTTTTCTCCATTCCGATCTGCACGGCTCTCCTCTTTATTCTGGGCCTCTTGATCTACCGCTTCATCGTCAGCAAGGTGATGAAGGGGCCGATGCTGGCCCAGCTGGTCGTCACCTTCGGGGTGAGCATCTTCCTCGCCAACCTGGCCGTTTTTTTGTGGACCCCTGATTTCCGTCTTATCGACAAGCCACTGCTTCATGGCACCTGGGATATCGGGAGTATTAAGCTGAGCGTTCCAAAATTTGTCGCCACCATCGGGAGCTTTATCATCTCCCTCTTTGTCTTCCTCTTTCTGAAAAAAACCAAGACTGGGAAGGCAATTCTTGCAACGGAGATGGACCGGGAAGCCGCGTTGCTGATGGGGATCAACACGGAATGGATCAACTCTCTTTCCTTTGCAATCGGATCCGCTCTGGTGGGCATCGCTGGAGCATTCCTGTCAACTTATTATTACATCCACCCCCAGGTTGGAGGGACTTTCGGACTGATCGCCTTTTGCGTTGTGGCCCTGGGAGGGTTTGGCAGCATCGAGGGAGCTTTTATCGCCGGCATCATCGTCGGTCTGGCGCAAACGCTGGGAGGCTTCTTCATCGACCCTGCGTACAAGTTCGCCATCGTCTTCCTCATCTATCTCATCACCGTCTGGATAAGACCTCAAGGTCTTCTGGGGTGGTAGGAGATGCGAAATTTGACCCTGAAGCAGATCTTCACTGGCATCATTGTCCTAATCCTTGTCATCCTATTCCCTCTGGTCTTCTCAAAGCCTTTTCCCCAGCATGTGATGATCCTGATTTTTATGTTCGGGATGATGGGCGTGGCATGGAATATTATGGGAGGGTATGCGGGGATGTTTTCCTTCGGCCAGGTCGCTTTCTTCGGGATCGGGGCCTATACGTCGTCTTTTCTTCTGATCACTTATCATGTCAACCCCTGGTTGGGGCTGATCGCCGGTGGAGTGATCGCTGCTCTGGTGGGGGCGGCCATCGGATACCCGTGCTCGAATCTAAGAGGCCACTACTTTGCGATTGCCAGCATTGCCTTTGCCGAGATCGTTCGAACCCATTTTAATAACTGGAAGCTCATCGGCGCTGCAGAAGGGATGACGCTCCCGATGCTGGAGGAATCGTTTGAAAACTTCATGTTTCATTCTTCAAAGCTGCCTTATTACTACATCATTTTGGCGTTTCTCATCATCGCTCTGATCGTTTGTCGCTTTGTGGCGACCTCTAAGATGGGCTACTATTTCCGTGCCATCAAAGAAAGCCACGATGTGGCAAAGGTCTTGGGAATTCATGTCGTCTGGTACCGTCTGATTGCCATCATGATCAGTGCATTCCTAACCGCCATGACAGGAACCTTCTATGCTCAATATGTCCTCTACCTGGATCCGGAAAGCGTCATGATCCTACCTATATCGGTACAGATTGTTCTGATCTCGATGCTCGGTGGAGCAGGTTCGGTCATGGGGCCTGTCATCGGTGCTGCCATTTTAATTCCTGTTTCTGAAATCACCCGGGTGATGTTGGGCCATAAAGGAACGGGTATCGACATGATCATCTACGGGGCTCTCATCACCTTGATCTCCGTCTATCAACCCAAGGGGGTGTGGGGTTTGTTTTTGCAAATAGGAAAGAGGATGAAATGAAGAAAGTCCCTTGCCTGGAAGTCAATGGAGTGACCAAACGCTTTGGAGGACTTCTTGCGAATGACAATATCAACTTCACGGTTGAAGAAGGAGAGATTGTGAGTATTATTGGGCCAAACGGCGCCGGGAAGTCCACGCTCTTTAACTGCGTCACGGGTTTCTATCACCCCAACAGCGGAAAGATCTCTTTTATGGGCGAGGAGATCACGGTTTATCGGGCGGATAAGATATGCAAGATGGGCGTGGCGAGGACGTTTCAGATCGTTCAGGTCATTAGCGATATGACGGTTCTCGAAAACGTGATGACGGGTGCATTGCTGCGCTTCAGTAAAATCCGACCCAGCCTTGAAAAAGCGGAAGAGGTTTTGGCCTTCACAGGTCTCAAAGAGAAGAAGGAACTCTCGGTGACAGAACTGACCATTGCCGACAAAAAAAGGCTTGAGGTCTCCATGGCTCTGGCGACCCAACCCAGGCTACTGATGCTCGATGAGGCGATGGCAGGTTTGACGAGGGTTGAGTTGCGAGAGATGATGGATTTAATAAGAAAGATCAGGGAGAAGGGAATAACATTGGTCGTGGTCGAGCACGTCATGGAGGCGGTCATGGAAATATCGGACAGGGTGATCGTGCTCAATTCGGGGAGAAAGATCATGGAAGGGTCGCCCCAGGAGGTCGTCGTCAACAAAGAAGTCATCCAGGCCTATTTAGGGGAAAAATATAATGTTGTCAGTCCGTGAGATCTCGGTCGGGTATAAAGAGCTTCTGGCTGTTCAGGAAGTTTCCTTTGAGGTCAAGGAAGGGGAGGTGGTCAGCCTCATTGGCTCAAACGGAGTTGGAAAATCGACCATCATCAAAACGATCGCAGGCCTTCTTCATCCTAAAACGGGTGAAATCTATTTTAATCAGGAGCCCATTCACACCACTCCCCCTTATGAGATCGTAAGAAAAAGGATTTCGATGATCCCTGAAGGAAGGAGGCTTTTCGGCCGGCTCTCGACTCTGGACAATCTGCTGCTCGGCTCCTACGCCCTTGACTCAAAAATGGAGGTCGAAAAAACCCTTGAAAACGTGTTTGAACTCTTCCCCATATTAAGGGAGAGAAGAAACCAGCGGGCAGATACGTTAAGCGGTGGAGAACAGCAGCAACTCGCGATCGCCCGGGGGTTGATGTCGCGACCCTCTCTTTTGATGCTCGATGAGCCCTCTCTGGGGTTGATGCCTAAGCTCGTCTCGGATATCTTTAAGATTATTCACGAGATCAGTCAGCATGGGGTGACGGTACTGCTCGTTGAGCAGAATGTTTTCGAAGCCCTCCAGATCTCCCACAGAGCCTATGTCCTTCAGACAGGTCGGATCGTTTTAGAAGGCAGGGGGGAGGACCTTTTAAAATCCGATTTGGTTCGAAAAGCCTATCTCGGGATGTAACCCCATATTCCTTCTTCAATTCTTGCTCATTACTCTTAACCGCTCGATCCTTTCAACAAAAGACCTCGTTCCTCGTTTTAAAACTTGACAAAGGGAGGCGTCCTCTTCATCCCCACCCTCGCATTTTTGCCCCAGTATGAAGATGACGCCCCTTATTCTCAACATTAGAAAATAGTATTTGGACGTATTACCTTATTCTCATTTTCCCTTGACGGGAGAGACTTGGGGTGAGGGAGGATTCAACAATAAATGGGATGTGTCCCTATTTTTATGGGATGTGTCCCTATTTTTCAGAGTCTCCGACAAAGTAAAATTTCCTATCGGATACAGCCTCCATTAGCTACCACACAATGGCAGCTTGAAGCTTACTGCTGTATTTTAAAAGTATGACAAAGAAAAAGTCATCTTCATACTGAGATTGGAATAATAGGTAAAAGGCGAGTGGCAAGAGGCGAAAGACGACAGACTACAAACAACTCGCGAAAAGGCTTTAGCCTATTAAGGGTTGGTTTTGGGGGAGGGGGTGGAATTTAAGTTCACCCATTGGATAGTGCTTTGTGTTGTAGGTGACGAGGATCAGGTCGTTTACTATACAGGTACTGGCGATGATGGCATCCGGCAAGTCTATGGTTACCCCTTTGGTCCTGTATTCCCGAATCAGTCTGGCTGCACGGTTCGCTATTTCCATATTGACATCAAAAATTCTCAAAGATTTTAAAAAACGATCCGTTTTCTCCTCCTCTCCTTTTTTCACTCCCAACTGAACTTCGAGAACAGAGAGGGCCGAGCAGGCCGGCAATCCGAACCTCTGTAAATCTCTTAACATCTCGGTGACTTCCTTTCGACCTCTTAGGTGCCAAATGATCACATCAGAATCTAAAAGGAACCTACTCATTGATGATCCCCTTCAGCCTTTTCCGATAGGACTGCCTCTTCTCTTTCACATATTGCTCCACATCCTTCCCGGTTTTTAACTCGGGATGGCTCTTGTCACTCCATGCCCCCTTTGTTTCTTCCAAGATTTTCAAAAAACGTTCCTTGTCCAGCTTTTCTCTGGTTGCTTCAGCAATAAAGAGGCTCCTTCTTCTTTTCCCAGCAATCTGATCGACCTCTTCAAGAATCTCACGAGGGAGCACAAGATGAGCTTTCATTTTCATAAAAATACCTTTCCTATGGACCAAATTAGTTACATATAAAGTATACAAACTTGTGGTATTTTGTCAAGCGCATAAATTTCAGGCTACTCTTTTAAAACTTGACAAGCAGAGGGCTCATCTTCATACTGGGGTTGAAAAGAAGAACGATGGACGATGGACACAAAATAGAAGGCAATAGGCAGAAAGCAGAAGACAACGAACAGCAGGCGAGGGGCAAGAGGCAAAAGACAAAAGGCAAAAGAGAATAGGCAAAAAACAACAAACAACGGACAACGGACGATTGACTAAGGACACAGAAAGGAGTCGAACATGAATGTATTATGGATTGTCAATACGAATACGTTTTTGTTAATCCTTCTGATTATAATGGTTTCCTACCTCACCACACAGGTGACTGCATTGATTCGTTGGCTCAAGAGGGAATAAATTAGCTGATAGCAGATGGCAGAATACAGAAGTCAGAAATAAAAATTCTGAATTCTGAATTCCTAACAGGTGGATTCAAAATGGAGGTTATTTTAATTTCCAGTTTGGTCCGGAAGGGGTATCCTCTAAAACGATTCCTTTTGAAAGAAGATCGTTTCGGATCTCGTCTGCTCTCTTATAGTTCTTTTCCTTCCTGGCCAGATTCCTCTCCTCAATGGATCGAAGGATTTCTTCCTCTGTAAAGTTCAGTTTTTTCAATCCTTCTTTTCTCTGTCGGGCAATATAATCTCCCGGATCCTCTCGGAAGAGTCCAAATACCCATCCAATTTTGGAGAAGTGGTCAAGACCCTGCTTCAGTAGAGAGGTGATTTCTTCAGTTGGATTGCCTTTCGAAAGGCTTAGAAGGCTATTCAAATGTGTTTGGAGTTCATAGAAATATCCTAAAGCTTGCGCAGTATTGAAATCATCATCCATGGCTTCTTTAAACCGGGTCTGGAAGGATTCGATGGCTTGATGGCAGTTCTCGATGGCAGAAGAATCCGTCTTCCTTTGGGGGGGAGAGATAGGTTTCGCCAGCTCTTCCTGAATTGCATTTAACGTAATATAAAACCGGTCCAATCCTGATTTGGCTTCATTAAAGCTATCCTCTGAATAATCCACTGGGCTACGGTAATGGTGGGAAAGGAAGAAGAGCCGGAGAACTTCTGGATGCCAATCCTTGAGGATTTCTTTGATGGTTAAGATGTTTCCGAGGGATTTGGACATCTTTTCTTTATTGATGTTGACAAAACCATTATGGATCCAATACCGAGCAAAAGTTTTTCTGGTGGCAGCTTCTGATTGAGCAATTTCATTTTCATGGTGAGGGAAGATGAGGTCCCTTCCACCGCCATGGATATCAAAGGTCTCCCCCAAATATTTCTGACTCATCACAGAACATTCGATATGCCACCCTGGTCTTCCTTTTCCCCAGGGGCTTTCCCAAGAGGGTTCTCCGGGTTTGCTTCCCTTCCAGAGTGCGAAGTCAAGGGGGTTTTCTTTGTTTTCGTCAATCTCAACCCGGGCGCCTGCCTGCATTTCTTCTAAGTCCCTCTTTGAGAGTTTTCCATAATTCTTAAATTTTCCCACAGAGAAAAAGACATCCCCGCCGCCTGGATAGGCGAGTCCTTTTTGCATGAGGGCTGAGATCAACTGTATCATTTCCGGGATATGCTCTGTAGCCCTGGGTTCAACTGAAGGTTTTTCGAGGCCGAGTCTTCCCATGTCGATGTTAAATTCACCAATGTATTTCTCAGCTATGGTTTTGCAGTCCACTCCCTCCTCATTGGCCCGCCTGATGATCTTGTCATCAATATCAGTGAAGTTACGAACGAAGGTCACCTCATATCCACGATATCGAAAATAGCGATAGATGGTATCGAAGACGATCGCAGATCGGGCGTGGCCAATATGGCAGAGGTCATAGACCGTCACCCCACAGACATACATCCCCACCTTTTTCTCTTGGAGAGGAATGAAATCTTCTTTTTTGCCGCTTAACGTATTATGGATGCGGATTGCCATAAATTCGTCCTAAATGTCAAATTTCAAAATCCAAATGTCAAATGAATGACAAATGCCTAAATGTTAGATGGTTCAAAATTTGAACTTTGGAATTTGAACTTCATTTGAACTTTGCCTGCCTACCGCAGGCAGGAGCTTTGACATTTGAAATTTAAGTTATTTCCAACGCCATTTTTAAGCGACGTATCATCCTTTCCTTTCCAAGGAGAGGAAGCGTTTTGACCAACTCAGGTCCCCTTGTTTTTCCAGTGACTGCTGCCCTAAGGGGAGCATAGAGGTCTTTCCCCTTCCTTCCTGTCTTTTTTGCCAATTGAGAGAGCAGGGAGGTCTGTTCATCCGTCATGATTTCTGATGAGTCCTCCAATAGGTTGAGGACTGAATGAAGGGTCTTCCGGTTTCCGGGATCTTGCAGTATGGTTTTGGCTCCATCCTCAAAGAAGAATTTTTCATCGAAGAAAATTCCCAGATATTCTTCAACCTGTGAAAGGACAATTAAATTTTCTTTTAAAACCCCTAAAATTTGATTAAGCCATTGATGGTCGAATTGATCGACCTGTATGCCAGACTTTTGGAGGTAAGGAATCAAGATTTCGGAAAGTTGGGCTTCTTCTTTCTCTCGGATGTAATAACTGTTCAGCCACTCCAATTTTTTACGATTATAAATGGGAGCACTTCTTGAAATGTCTTGGATTGAAAATTCCTCTACCATCCTTTCTAATGGAAGGGTTTCTTTTCCGGAAGGAGGCGTCCAGCCCAGAAGAACGAGATAATTCTGGAGGGCCTCGGGTAAAAAGCCTTCCTCTCGATATTGAGAGACGGCCGTCGCGCCGTGGCGCTTGCTCAACGGAGACCGGTCCGGTCCAAGGATCAGTGGGTGGTGAGCAAAGGTAGGAGGTTGCCAGGATAGGGCCTGATAGAGAAGAATCTGTCGGGGCGTATTGGAGAGATGGTCTTCTCCTCGGATGACATGAGTGATATGCATCAAATGGTCATCAATGACGCAGGCAAAATTATAAGCAGCCATCCCACCTGAGCGGACGATGATAAAATCGCCAATTCCAGCAGAATCGAAATTCATTTTTTCATGGATAAGATCTTCAAAGAGGATCGGTCCTGTCCCTACACGAAATCGGAGAACGGGCTGAAGGCCGGACGATTCCATTTTGGCAATTTCTTCTGCAGAGAGGGAACGGCATCGCCCGTCATACCGGGGCATCCTTCCTTTGGAGAGTTGTTCTTTTCTAAGCTTTTCGAGTCTTTCTTCGGAGCAAAAGCACTTATAACCCTTTCCTTCTTGAAATAGCCGATCGGCATATTCACGATAGATGGATAAACGTTGAGTTTGACGATAAGGACCATCTGGCTTATCCCGGTCGGGACCTTCATCCCAGAAAATCCCCAGCCATTTGAGATCTTCCATGATCCGATCAATGGAAGTATCGGTCGATCTCTCTAAATCCGTATCTTCAATGCGGAGAACAAAAGTTCCTTGATGGCGTTTGGCAAAAAGAAAATTAAAAAGAGCAGTCCGGGCATTTCCGATATGGAGAAGCCCGGTGGGGGCAGGGGCAAAGCGAACCCGAACATTTGAAATCATTTGAGACCTTCAGATGAATCGCATGGCGCATAGCGTAAAGCGCATAGCGTATGACATGAAGATTTTGACGCTATCCTCTAAGCGCTCTGCTCTATGGTATCAGTTCTCTTCTACGAGGACCACGGCATAGGCAGCGATTCCCTCTTCCCTGCCGGTAAATCCCAATCCCTCTGTCGTGGTGGCTTTTACATTCACCCTCTCCATCTCGATCTCCAGTACATCCGCAATCTCTTTCACCATTCTGGGGATGATATCAGAGAGTTTTGGTTTCTGGGCCACAATCGTGGCATCAATATTGATTGGATGAAATCCTTTCTCCCTTACCTTGGTCAATACTTTCTTTAAAAGAATCGTACTCTTGATATCTCTGTATTGGGGATCGGTGTCCGGGAAATGTCTTCCGATATCTCCCTCTGCAATAGCACCCAGCAAGGCATCGCAGATAGCATGGATGAGGGCATCTGCATCTGAATGCCCTTTAAGCCCAAAGAGATAAGGGATTTTTATCCCTCCCAAGATCAATGGTCGGCCGGAGACGAATGGATGGACATCATATCCAGAACCTACTCTCATCTGTTTTTTGTCCCTCCGGCTGAATTTTCCTTGGTAAGGATATTCATTTTGACAAATAGATTGGCCAACAACAGGTCTTCTGGGGTGGTTATTTT
>Ga0315281_10015534_pt1 | contig 10207 bp, 10 predicted proteins | sample YL17G07_0_MG_FD_204540 | JGI IMG/M metagenome (GOLD analysis project Ga0315281, IMG submission 204540) | Sediment microbial communities from Yellowstone Lake, YNP, Wyoming, USA - YL17G07_0 | ecosystem: Environmental > Aquatic > Freshwater > Lake > Sediment | place: USA: Wyoming | collected...
TATGACGCCTGCGTAATGAAGCTGACCCAGAGCGATAGCGGCCGTGTCAGCGGCGTCGTGGTGCGCGGACCTGACGGCATCAAGACGCTGACCGCAAAATCGGTGGTTCTCGCTTGCGGCGGTTTCGAGACCAATCCGGAGTGGCGCCTGCGCTATCTCGGCGCGCCATGGGACCACGCCAAAGTGCGTGGCTCCAACTTCAACTATGGCGACGGCCTGAAAATGGCGCTCGACATCGGCGCGATGCCATGGGGGCACTGGAGCGGCTGCCACGCAACGCCGATCAACGCCGAGGCGCCGGATTACGGCAAGCGCGAACTCACCGACAAGACTAACCGCCTCTCGTACCCCTATGGCGTGATGCTAAATGTGGAAGGCAAGCGCTGGATCAACGAGGGGCTGGATTTCAATTCCTACACCTACGCCAAGTACGGCGGCCTGATACTCAAGCAGCCGAAGAGCCTTGTCTACCAGATTTTCGACAGCAAGGTGCTTGATATGCTCGAGCCGCGTTACTCAAGCAGCGAGCCGTTCAGGTCCGACACGCTGGAGGGCCTCATCAAACAACTTAAGGTCGATCACAAGCAGGCACTGCAGACGGTCAACGAATACAACGCGGCAGCGGGACGCGGCGGCCCGTTCAACCCGGCGGTGCTCGATGGACTGCACACCGATGGCATCGACCCGCCGAAGACCAACTGGGCGCAGAAGCTCGACACCCCGCCCTACGTCTCCTGGCCGGTGACGGGCGGCATCACGTTCACCTTTGGCGGCATCAAGGTCACGAGGGACGCGCAGGTGGTGGCCAGCGACTGGAAACCGATGCCGGGGTTATATGCGTGCGGCGAAATGGTGGGTGGATTGTTCCACTACAACTATCCGCTCGGCACGGGACTTATGTCGGGACTGGTATTCGGCCGCATCGCCGGCAGATGTGCGGCGCAGGCGAGTGGTGATTAGAGGACGTTTTTTGTCGGGTTCACGTTGATTTTGCAGGGGAAAAGTCCTCTGACGCCAGGATTGGTATATCATAAGGGTCGTCGGTAAGACTGTCTGCGCCAAGGCGCGCCAGTCCCGGCTGATGTACGGCAATCTCAACGATGACAGCCCAAAACAGCAATCTGACCATACTGTTCGTTGACGTCAGCGACAGCACCCGCCTTTACGAGTCAATTGGTGATGCCGCGGCATTCCGCGAAGTGCGCGAATGCCTGAAGTTATTCGAGGAGGTTGCCGCTAGCTACCAGGGCCGTGTCGTCAAAACCATCGGTGACGGGTCGATGTGCGCTTTTCCCAGCGCCGACACGGCATTGCTCGCTGCGTGTGAAATGCAGGCGCGGGTGCAGCAACGGAAGGCGTTGCAAGATCACAAGATTTCGATTCGTGTCGGACTGCATCACGGTCCGGTGCTGGTCGACGGCAACGACGTTTACGGCGACACGGTCAACACCGCTTCGCGCATGGCGCAGTTCGCCGCCAGCGGGCAGATCATTACCTCAGGCGAAACCGTTGATATGCTGTCGTCGGCGCATCGCAGCTCGACGCGCCGGCTCGATGCGTTGCCGGTCAAGGGCAAGCACGAGGCAGTTACCGTTCACTCGGTGATGTGGCAGGCCGGTTCCGATCATACCCAGATGCCGGGGCGCGTCGAAACTATCGCGCCCCAGGCGAAAGTGGCCCAGCTCCGGCTGACACACGCTGGCCGCGAAATCACCGTTACCACCTCGATCAGCATGGGGCGCAACGCTACTAACGCGATCGCGCTCAAGGATACGATGGCCTCGCGCGATCATGCCCGCATCGAGCGCCGCAAGGACAAGTTTGTGTTGATCGATCAGAGCTCGAACGGCACTTTTGTCAATATGAAAAGCGGGGAAGAATACAAGTTGCTGCGCGAAGAAATGTTCCTGCATGGCAGCGGCGCGATTTCGTTCGGTCACAGCTCGCGCGACAAAAATGCCGAGATCGTCGGCTTCTGGGTCGAATCGACGAAAGCCGCGGGTAAAGCACCGCCGGCCAAGCCCAAGTAAACCCGCTGGCGTTTTGGGCGTGAATCAGAAATGCGGCGGCGGTTCGTTGCTGCGCTTGACCGTTGCCCCGAGATAGCCACTGACCGCAAGTATTCCCGCGATCAGCATGAATACCGGCGCGATGCCGAATGTGGAACCCAGCGCGCCGGCCATCACCGGAACCGCGGAATGCGCGAAGTGATTGAGTGCCATGCGCACGCCCGTTGCTTCGCCCGTGCGCCCGGCAGGCGACCGGTTATAGCTCATCAATAAAGTTACCGGCTGGCCGCAACCCAAAGCCAGCCCGATTACGAACGATAACGCGCCTAACAGCAGGGCGGTCTTGACGAAAGGAAACAGTACGAACGTGATGGCCCCGCAGAACATGGACACCGCGAGCACGTGCCGCGCTGCGTAGCGCCGGGTAAGATACGGCAGGCTGAAGCGCACGATGAACGTTGCGGCCGCATAAATTCCGAGCACTATGCCGATCATAGACGCCGACAGACCGATGGAATGCGCGTATATCGGCAGGTAGAACATGTACAAATCCCAGCCGGTCACTATCATTGCGCTCATGATCAGTACTTTGCGCAGCTCGGGCAGGCGCAGCAGATCGAAGGCGCTGCGCTTGCGATCGGCGGCCTGGGGTTTTTCGATCAACTTCATTTTGCGGTAAAAAGCCAGCACTGCCACCGGAATCAGGGTGCTCAAACTGAAAAACAGGTAGGCCGCTGCATGCCCCTGATAATCGATCATAAATCCCGCCGCAAGCGGGCCGAGCAGGCCTGAAATCGAATAACCCAGGCTCAGGGTGCTGAAGTTCTTCGCGCGCCCTTCGCGCGGTCCCCAGGCGCCGGCGAGGTTTTGCACGGAGACGTTGAAGAAAACGAAAGCGGCGCCGATGACTGCTGCGGAAACATAAAGTGCGGCAATGTGTTGCCATAGATAGGGCAGCAACAGGCCGCAGCCGCACAGCGAGGCGCCGAGCAGCATGGGCGGACGAACGCCATAGCGGTCCACTACGCGTCCTGAAAAGATACCCAGAAACAACGGCGGCACCGAGTAGAGCGCGACCATGAAGCCGATCTCGAGCGCGTTCGCGCCAAGCTCGATTGCGAGCAATGCCAGCGTCACCCGGCTGCCGGAAAAACTGCCGTGGATGATGATATTGAGAAAAACGATGAGGTACATATGAAGGGCCGTGCCGTCACAATTTTAGTCGGCTTTGGTCCCCGATGTCTTAAAGCATCGTTTGCTATACTCGCGTCATACCCGCGCCGCGACGACCATGAGCTACAAGAACGCTTACAACATCGAAGATCTGCATCGTATAGCCAGGCGCCGCCTGCCGCGCATTGCGTACGATTACCTTGAAGGCGGCGCTGAAGACGACGTAACGATGAAACACAACCGCGCGGTGTTCGAGCGCATTCGCTTGCGGCCGCGCACGCTGGTTGATGTTTCGCACCGTTCGCAGCAGGTCAGCGTATTCGGCAAAAGTTTCGCGTCGCCGTTTGGCCTCGCGCCGACCGGCGCAGCGGGGCTTTACGGATTTGCCGCCGACATCGCGCTCGCGCGCGCAGCGCGCGACGCCGGCATCCCGTTCGTGCTTTCGACGGCGTCGTTTGAACCGCTGGAAAAAGTGGCGCGCGAAGCGACCGGGGGCACGTTGTGGTTCCAGCTTTACATGTCGAAGGACCGCGAGGCCGCGAAAACCCTGGTTTTGCGCGCGCTCAAAGCAGGCTATGAAGCGCTGATCGTGACCACCGACGTGCCGTTGATGGGCAATCGGGAATTCAACCGTCGTAACGGTTTTACCATCCCGTTCAAGCTCAACGGGCGTAGCCTGATCGACGGCGCGTTGCATCCGCGCTGGCTCATCGGCGTTTTCCTGCGCACATTGCTTGATTCCGGCGTGCCGCGATTTCAGAATACAGACATCAACGTCGGCGGCAGGATAGTCGCCAAGCCACTGGAGGAATTTCGCGCGCGGCGCGACGCGCTTGATTGGGGCGATTTTCGCTGGCTGCGTGAGTTATGGCCGCATAAACTGTTCGTCAAAGGCATACTGCGCGTGGATGATGCGTTGCTTGCCGCCCAGAATGGCGCCGATGGCGTGTTTATATCAAACCACGGCGGGCGCCAGCTTGACGGCGCGATTTCGCCGATTGATGTGCTGCCGGCAATACGCGCGGCGGTCGGCAGCCGCCTTGCGCTCATGGTCGACGGTGGCATCCGGCGCGGCTCCGATGTGATCAAAACACTGGCGCTCGGTGCCGACATGGCATTTGTCGGGCGCGCGCCGCTATACGGCATTGCGGCGGGCGGCGAGCAGGGCGCGCTGCACGCGATCAAGCTCCTCAGTTCGGAGATCGACCGCGTAATGGCGTTGCTGGGATGTCTGTCGATAGCCGGGCTCAACGGGGATTACCTGTGGCAGCCGGATATCGAGCCGGCGCCAGCGGTGGCGAGCAAGGGCGCGGATGCGCCAAAGATTCGTGCTGTCTGATGTGCAATCGAATGTAACGATTGTTCTTAAACAACGGCGATTAAACGCAAAGACGCAAAGACGCAAAGTTCGCAAAGAAAGTCAGATATTTAACTCAAATTTGAAAATACACCAATCTGGTGAGCATTTTTTTATTTTCCTTTGCGTTCCTCTGCGGACTTTGCGTCTTTGCGTTGATATAGCATTTTCAAGGTTAATTGGAGGTTGAAATGAAACAGCTCAAAATTCCGGCGGTGTTCATGCGGGGCGGCACCAGCAATGCAATCGTACTGCATGAGCGCGACCTGCCGCGCGACCGCGCATTGTGGGATGAGATTTTTCTCGCCGCAATCGGCAGCCCCGACCCTTATGGCCGCCAGCTCGACGGCATGGGTGGAGGCATCTCGTCCTTGTCCAAGGTATGCGTGGTCGGCCCGCCGACGCGCGCCGATGCCGATATCGACTACACGTTCGCGCAGGTGCAGGTCAAGGAGGCGAAAGTCGACTACAGCGGCAACTGCGGCAACATGTCCTCGGCGATGGGGCCGTTCGCGGTCGACGAGGGCCTGCTCAAGGTCGCAGGCAAAGACGCGCTGGTGCGCGTTCACAATACGAATACCAAAAAGATCATCCATGCCCGTTTCACGCTCGACGAGGGCCAGTCAGCGGTCGATGGCGATCTCGCGATCCCGGGCGTTGCCGGCACCGGGTCGCCGGTGCGGCTGGAATTTCGCGAGCCCGGAGGCGCGACCACCGGCAAGCTGCTGCCGACCGGCAACGTGGTCGATACGCTCGATGTGCCCGGCGTCGGCAAAATCCGGGTGTCGCTGGTCGACGCGGCAAACGCGTGCTGCTTTATCAATGCCGCCGACCTCGGGTTGACCGGCAGCGAAATGCCCGAAGCGCTTGATCAGTCGGCGGCGCTGCTCGAGAAACTCGGGAAAATCCGGATTGCCGCGTCGATTGCGATGGGCATAGGCAAAGACGCGGAGGACGCGGCCAAAAAGAGAACCGTGCCGTTTATCGGTTTCGTGACGGGTCCGCTGGATGCGCAGTCGCTGTCGGGAGCCGCGATTAAAGGCGACAGCGTCGATCTGACCGGCCGCATGCTCTCGAACGGCCAGCCGCACCGAGCGCTGCCGCTTACTGCATCGCTGTGCATGGCGGTCGCGGCGCGCCTCGAGGGCAGCATCGTCAATCAGGTCGCGCGCCTGAATCCGGACCCCGAAGCAGAGATCAGAATCGCGATGCCGTCAGGTGTGCTGGTGGTCGCGGCAACGGTCAGGAAAGTCAACGGGGCATGGTACGCCGAGCAAGGCGCTTTTTTCCGCACGCAGCGCCGCCTGTTCGATGGCTACGTCTACATGCGTGCATCGCGCGTGCCCGGCCTGGTCGCGCAAACGCGCTCGCGCGCAAAAGTTGCAGCGTAGCGGCGGCCGGCGCCGGTATCACGCCGCAGTTTTTTTGGAGCCTGCGTTTTTCTTCGCCCAGTAATCAGGCGCAGACTTGGATTGGGCCAGGGCCTGTGCCGTTTCGAAGCCCGGCGCCATCGATGCCACTGTTCCGGCCATAACCTGGTGGTGCTCGATATTGAGCATGCGCAGCCAGCTTTGCTGACCCAGGGTGAGTCCGGTTGCGCAGCCGAGTTCGACCAGTTCCGGCTCGCTGAAATGCCGGTACATCCGTTCCCAGAACGCATCGTTGGTATCGAGCCGCCACGTGATCGCTTCGGCGTAAGCAAGGGCGGCTTTCTGGCGGTCGTTGTATTTGACCGATTTCTCGAAATTGATCAGATCGTCGTAATGCGCTTCCTGCAGCCCTTGATTCGCGCCCTTGACCGAGCGCTGGTTGCCGCAGTATTCGCACTTGACCGTGCGCGAGACGTAGACCCGGCACAATTCCTTGAGCGCGTGATCGAGGACACCGTTGCGGAATATGGCGTCCCATGAATTGGCGAAAAACCAGAAACACGCCTTTACATGGGCGCGCACCGCGGTGCTTTCGGGACGGGGGGTGCCTTCACGCGCGCAGCGCTCCATCTCGCCGCGCATAGCGTCGTCCATTTTTTCCAGCGGTACGTAACTGATGCGTTGTTTGGCCATGACTTGTCTCCGGCAGATCGGGGAACGAGCACTATATCAGAGATGTTCTAGGCATTAGCGGTGCGCAGCGCGGGCCGCAGCATCAGGCACAGTGGCAGCGTCAGGAATACAAGCAGGCCGGCCAGCGCTATCGAATATTGGACGCCCAGGGCGTCACCGATCACGCCGAATGCAATGGGCGCGACCAGGCCGCATAGGGAGCCCACCGTGTAGAACAATCCGAACGCGCGCGACAGCCGGTCTTTCTCGACGAGTTCTCCTATCGTCGCGTAGAGCACCGACGAGGTGCCATTCACGGCGACGCCGACCAGAGGCAGCACCAGATACGCCGCAATGTCGGGCAGCACCAGCATCGAAAGGATGCCGACGCCGGTCGCGATTTCAGTGACCGCCACGGTGCGGATGATACCGAAGCGCTCGGCAAGGAAACCGCATGCGAGCTTGCCCGCCATGCCGCCGATCAGGATAAGCGGCACGGACAAGGCGGCCCAGCCCGCGGGCAGATTCTTGGCGATCATCAGGAACGCGATAAAAGTCAGAAAACCGTTGCGGGTGGTGCTGTCGATGATTTCTATCAGACACAGCGCCATGAAACCCTGTTTGTTGCGTATGCCCCATCCCTTGACGTGTGGTTCGATGCTCGTCGCTGAGGCTGTGGAATGGGCGCGGCCGGCAGTTTCGTGCATGACGAGCAGTATTACCAATGCGCACGCCAGCGCGAGGCTGCCAAAGGCTGTGACCGGCACCTGCCACGGCACGCCGGCGACGAACAGCAGGCTTATCACGCCGCCGAACGCGAACTTGCCGACGTCGCCGAAAAAGTTGTAGGTGCCGAGCGCAGCGCGCCGGCCGTCGCCCGGATAAGCGTGCGAGATCAGGGTCGAGCACAGCGGGTGCTGAAATGCGGAGCCAAACCCTGCGCAAAACAGCGCGAGCAGAATAGCCGCGAAACCCACTGACTGGCCAAGCGCGATGAACGCGAGCCCGGCGCACGCGGTACCGAAGGCCAGCAGGTTGCGCGCGCCGAGCCGTTCCGCCATCAGCCCGGCCGGGGTCTGGAACAGCGCCGTCGCGGCCCGCCACGCCGAGCGTATCAGGCCAGCCTGGGCGAGCGAAAGATTGAAAGTCTGTGCCAGTATAGGCAGCAGCACATAGCTGCAGTCGGACAGGCCGTCATGCAACGTATGTGCCGTGCAGCAGGTGGCGAGCGTGCGTTTCGCTGAGTTGCGTGGCACTGATACTCCGGAGGCCTGTTGTCGTTATCTGGCTATCATAGCAGGGCGCATCGGCGGTCTTCGGATGTCGATGTCCGGGTCGGTGTAAAATTCGACTATTGAAGATTAAATAAGCGCCTGACACATGTTCCCAGGCTACGTCATTCCCGCGAAGGCGGGAATCCAGAGCAGAATCCTGGGTCCCCGCCTGCGCGGGGACGACGAATTTTTGTCTCCGGGCTATGTCAGGCTCAATGATACGGAGCTTCCTACATGCAGATCGTCATCTATTTCTTCGCCGCGTCGTTTGCATTCCTGGCTGTGGCGCTGGTTTTCACCTATCAACGCACCCGCCATTACGGCGTGATCGTGCTTGCAGTTGTCTACGGCGCGTCAGCCGTGCTGGCGGTGGCGCTCACGCATTGGTGGCCGCTGGTCGCGGGGTTTGTGCTGGTCTGGGTGCTGCGCTTGCTCGGGCTCGATCCGGACGTGCGCAGGGAGCCGGCGCGCGACGAGAACGTGCAGCAATAGTCATCTTTCGCCCGCAAAGCCAGTATCCATGCGGCTTTGCGGGGAGCGGGCGAGCGATTACTGGGTATTTCATATTTCATGACAACGATCTCAGCAGCTATCGTCGTCCCGGCGAAAGCCGGGAACCAGCGCGTCCTGGATTCCGGCCTGCGCCGGAATGACGAGCGTTTTGTCGTGAATTCGGGAAATCTCAATAGGTGCCGGAACTGGCCTTGATGATTTCGGCTCGTAATTCGGCGTAGCTGGTCGTCACCGGAAACTGTGGAAACTCGGCGATGACCTTCGCAGGCGGCCGGAACAGGATGCCGGCGTGCGCTTCGGCGAGCATGGCGGTGTCGTTGTAGGAATCACCCGCTGCGATGGTGTGAAAGTTCAGCGCTTTGAAGGCCTTCACCGATTCGCGCTTTTGTTCGGGCAGCCGCAACTTGTAGTCGCGCACGCGCCCCGCGTCGTCCACCACCAGCTCGTGGCAGAACAGTGTCGGATAACCCAGCTGGCGCATCAGCGGCGCCGCAAACTGGTAGTAAGTGTCCGACAGGATCACCACTTGGCAATAACCGCGCAGCCAATCGAGAAATTCGCGCGCGCCGTCGAGCGGCCGGATCGTGTCGATCGCCTTCTGGATGTCGGGCAGCCCCAGCCCTTTGCGGTTGAGTATCTCGATGCGCCCGCGCATCAGCTTGTCGTAGTCCGGCTCGTCGCGGGTGGTCAGCGCGAGCTCCGGTATGCCGGTGCGCTTGGAAAACTCGATCCAGATTTCGGGAATCAGCACGCCTTCAAGGTCAAGACAAACTATCTGCAACCGAGCCTCCAGTCGGGTTTGGGACGAATGAATCGCGGTGCCGGGAGCCGTCAGGGCCAGCGTAACTTTTACGCGACCGGAGCGCTCCATGACAACAGCAGACTGCCCACGGTTTATATCTGAAAATTGTTCTGAAAGCCAATCCGCATACGGCTTTCTGGTCACTGTTGTCCAAATGGGGTCCGTGAGGTTGTTCTTGCTACGCATGGTTGACGGGTTTCCTGCGGGTGAGGTACTATGATGACCAGAATTCTGGTCGTTTATTATTGAGAGGTTCCGGATGGCAAAAACGTTGTCCTTGTCTGAGGTGAAGACGCGGTTGCCGGAGCTGATCGCCGGTGTCCAGGATCGCGAGGAGGAAGTCGTGGTCACCAAAAATGGCCGCCCTGCCGCGGTTCTGATCAATGTGCAGGAGTATGCGCGGCTGAAAGAGACCCTGGACGTCCTCAGCGATCCCGCGCTGATGAAACAGATATCCCAAAGCCGCGCGTTCTACCGGTCCGGCGGGAAAGGGCTCGCCTTCGAGGACGTGTTCGGTGAGCCGGTCACCCCTGCCAAGAAACGGCGCAGTGCGTGAATCCGTTCCGTCCGGACATCCCTCCGCATGTGGCTGAGGTGATCCGGTCTTTGCATCCTGACCTGAAACGATCAATCAAAGCCGCCGTTCGTGCCATTGCCGCCGACCCCGGGTGTGGGGTGCCGCTACTGCGCGAACTCGACGGGTTGTGGAAATACCGTGTCCGCCGCTTTCGGATCGTCTACGCCATCGACCGCAAGGCGCGCGTCATCCGCGTCATAGCCGTTGGCCATCGCCGGCATGTGTACGAGGAGCTGTCCGGCCGGCTGCGGAGAACGACGTAATTGCGTGAACATAATAAATAGGGTCACTTTTCCTCAGGCAGAAAACCCGGAGAGCCGCATAGCTGTTGGCTTACAGGGCGCTTTGCAGTGTAAACCTCGAATCCGGACATCCGGGACCAGAGGAAGGTGAGATGCGCAGCGGGTGTACCTTTCTTGTTTGCGAAGACGAGAGAGGAGACACACGATGGCTACGCACC
>Ga0315281_10015535_pt1 | contig 10206 bp, 13 predicted proteins | sample YL17G07_0_MG_FD_204540 | JGI IMG/M metagenome (GOLD analysis project Ga0315281, IMG submission 204540) | Sediment microbial communities from Yellowstone Lake, YNP, Wyoming, USA - YL17G07_0 | ecosystem: Environmental > Aquatic > Freshwater > Lake > Sediment | place: USA: Wyoming | collected...
ATGTCCCTTATTTTCTCCTGGGCAGTAGGTTTGAATGAAAATACAAATCAGGGGTCAAATGATTTCAGGACTTGCAACAAGAAAAATTCTCTGGTGGCTGGAGAGGGGGGCTGCTAATAATATAGTTCATAGATTGGCTTCCTCCTTCTTCTTGTAAAAATTTTTCAGGGTATCAACCCCTGTCATAATTTGTTTTTCTCCATTCTTTGACTTCAAGACAACCATGCTATTCACGATTTTTGTTATTGTATAATCTTCACCATCCAAAACGTTTGTCACCTTGTCTCCTTCTTTTGTATTCATGGGGGTTCTCCTGCCCCCCTCTCGCCAGGACACAATTTACCACAAGACACCTTTTTGATAAAGGTGTTTCTTTTCACAATAAGGTTATTTCAAGAAGTCCTTATCTATCCGCAGTTTGCATGAAAAAGGGAACAAATTTGTAATCTGCGGGTTGGCGGTTCAAATCCATCCGTGGGCTCCGAAATTATTTCAAGCAGTTATGTATCATCAATACCCTTTATCAAGCATTAAATTGTGCAGTTCATGCCTACCAGACCCCTCATGCTTGTCTATCCAGATATGAATGTTTATATTTTAATTAGAAAAATAATGTCACCCGAGGGAGGTGGATGAAATGGTAAAAGATCTTATTTGCGGTATGGAAATGGATGAGAAGAAAGCAGAGGCGAGTTATGGCTACCAGGGATATACCTATTATTTCTGTTCGTCGGTATGCAGAGATAAATTTGCCGAAGCCACATTAGCAGGGATAAATCCCTAAGTAGTTCATGTAGATTTATAAAAGGAGGTTACAATATGAAAAAGGGGGTCCAAAATAATTTATATGTAAGAGTGCCTAAGGAAATAGCTAAAAGGCTTGAGGTTCTTTCAGCCAAAACCAAAACACCCAAAGAGTTCTTAGTCAAAGAGATAATTGAGGAGCATCTTGCCGAGTATGAGCATAAGTACCTTGCTTTTGAAAGACTCAATGATACAGAAGAAGCAAAGAGAATCCTTGAGCTTTATAGTGAAGTGCCCTTGTACAGCCAAAATTTATAATTAATAGATGGGGTCAGGGCTAAGCATTGGATACTCATTGATTTTTGAAGGTTTTCTAATTTATGTCCACCAGCTCCTTCATTCCTTATATTTTAACCTTGAATTCTCAAGCTTAGTTATTAAATTTAAATAAGATAGGAGGTGTTAATAATGAAAAAGAATGATAAAAAAACCAAAACGAAAAAAACAAAAAATACCACTCCTGCTTTGTATGATTGTTGTTGGTATGAACCTTCTTGCTATAATCTTTGCTGTGGCGGTGTTTGCAGTTGCTGAAAGGCAGTGAAAATAGATCTAATAAAAAGAGGGAGAGCAGAATTTGTGTCCTTCTTAAACAGAAAGGAGAAAAAAGATGAAAAAAATGGAAGCAAAAAGCCTGAATACACCAGAAGAGGTGCGGACATTTGATAAAGGAAAATTGGAACTTGTAAAAATTGGAGGAGCAATCGTTGGACGGGCAACCTTCCAACCTGGATGGAGGTGGTCTGAATCTGTCAAACCTTTGGTAAAGACCAAAAGCTGCGAAGCTCCCCATTTCCAGTATCATGTGTCTGGGACTCTAAAAATTAAGATGGATGATGGCACGGAAGTAGACTGCAAGGCAGGGGATGTGTCATTGCTGCCAACAGGACATGACGCCTGGGTTGTTGGAAATGAACCTGTGGTGGTCGTTGATTTTCAAGGGATGGTTGATTACGCAAAAAAATTAGCAAAAAAATAATAGAAATGACATCGTACCATCCTAAATAATCACGATCTGAACATCTTGATATTTTTGAAATACCAAGATTAAAGATATGATTTTTTATCTTGTCGGAGGATCCACCCTATTGGGCCTGTTCCTATTACAATTTTTCCATTTCAAAACTATATTGAAATGGATACTCCAGAACCCAGACAAAAGGCACGATTAGGAAAATTCCTCCTGTTAGAGCAGGAACCGATAACTTTTCCCGTTTTAATGTAGCCATTAAAGTCCTTGTAACCCTCCTTTTTTAAAGTGACTGCTTTTGTCGTTCCAGCCACTGCTTTATCCGTATAGAAATGAGGTGTTTCTCCCAGCGATCGTCCGTCTACTTGTAACTTAGCCCCCGGTGGATTGGATTTTATTAAGGTGGTGCTTGCACATCCAAGAAGGAAAAATAAAACCATAGATAATGCAATGAGTATTTTCATAGTAAACCTCCTTAAATATTATCTATTCCCATCCCTTTCCCGGGGCTAAAGTAATTTTCCTCCCGGATAGCCTAAAAGAGGACTTCCTTTTTTACCAAAAGATAACTTGATTTGAATGGGTGGGTCAATATGAATTTGAAGCGTGTCGTATTGTTTCATCTATTTTACCGTGAGGTTTTGGACGGCAATCCTGCAAGCCTTTTTCACCCCTTCTGCTCCCATATAATTTATTTCTACTAATGAACGCCCCATGACTTCACCCGTTTCAACATCAATAATTTGAACTTGCAACAGCCAGCGGAGGATACTTGGATAATAGACATTCCCTATGATGAGGGCTTGGACACCGAAGACTTCGCCAATCTTTCTTCTGGTTGATTCGCTAAGCTGGTCAGGATATAAGTCATGCTCTTCGAAGGTTCCCGAAAGCTGTTTTCGCTCAACCAGCGCTATCTGTTGAAATTTTTCATTGAAGCTCTGGGTAAAAGCATCAGAGGCTTCACCTTTTGTATCATCCTTGAAGGGCAGGACGGCAACCTTTTTATATTCTAAGAATTCTTTTCTGATAAAACCGCCTCCACTCCATTGGGGCACCCCTCCAGTTAAAGAACAACCCGTGGCAATGATTGAAGAACAAAACAATCCAAGGAAAACAAAACGGGAAAACCGCAATTTTTTCATGTTCATCGCTCACCTCTAAAGAAAATTTAATCTTTTTGTGTAAATATCAGAGAGGACAAAAAAGGCCTCATTTCCTGCAAGGGAAACGAGGCCTCTCATCGTTCTCTCTATCCTGCTCCAATCTAATTTATTTTAGCTTGATAGAGTTACTTTCCTTTCAATTTTGTAATCGTTTTAGCTAAGGCCTCGCCATTTCTTTCCATGGCGTAATCCACTGTATCCTGAGAACCTGTAGAGGAAGTCCTCAGATCGGTTTCATAAATAACCTTACCGCTTTCCTTGTCGATGAACTTGTAGTGGGCAGCGAAGGTCCCCGAACCGACATGACCCCCTACCCCCGGAATAAAGGAACGACCTATCTGTCTTCCCACCGTTGGTACAGTGTACTCTTTGACCTCTCCCTTTATGATGAGCACTTTTTTCCCGGAAGGGACCTCTTTACTCCCCTTTCCCCCTTCTTTAACGATTGTATCAAAGAGGCTATATTTTTCATTATACCTCTTGATCTGGTAAACCGCTTTTTCAGCCATTTGTAAACCTGCTGATTCAGGAGCTGGAGAACCAGAGGGAACCTCAAGATCCTGAACGATCACTGCATTATAATCTTTGAGGTTGACCTCTGCCGCCATCAATAGGCTATTGGTTCCTAAAGCCAAACCTAACACCAAAAAGATCGCAAAGAAACTCTTCATCTTCATAAATCTTCCTCCTTTGAATGAATTATTTCTTATTCTAATCCTTCTTTTTTAGCTCCGTCAATAGAATTATTAATTCTAATTTATAATATTTCGTTGATTGATTTTCAACCCACTCACTGTTCTTTAAGAAAATTTTGAATAGAAACCTTCTTGTTTTTTTCTAAGAGATAGCGTAATTTGAGTTAAGAGTTAAGAATTGAAAAGTCGGAGGTTCATTGGATGGAGAAAGGCCTTGTAGCGGTAATAGGGGGAGGGAATGGTGGTCATGCTGTGGCAGCGAATCTCTCCCTTGCCGGATTTAAAGTCAACTTCTTCGAACTCCCCCAGTTTGCCGACTCTCTTGAAAAAGTCTTAAGGACAAAAGAGATTCAGATCCAGGGGATATCGATCGATGGAATGGCCAAATTGAACCTTGCCACGACTGATATTCAACAGGCCATTAAAGATGCCGAGGTCATCTTTGTGATCACCCCTGCATTCGGGCATAAAGCCATGGCTGAAATCTCTGCCCCTTTTGTTCAGGACGGACAAATCATTGTACTCATGCCTGGTTCAGGAGGAAGCCTTGAATTTATAAACACCTTCAAGCAGAAAAAAGTGAAGAGAGAAATTACTTTTGCTGAAAGTTGCACCCTTCCCTACGGTGCCCGACTCAAAGGCCCTGGCCATGTCTCAGTACTCATCAATGCTGTCATTCTCCCCACAGGGATCTTCCCATCGAAAAAGACAGCAGACGTGATTTCAAAACTAAAGCAATTTTATCCAATGATTATTCCTGCCAAGGATGTTTTGGAAGCAGCCATCAACAATCCGAACCCCATTGTCCATCCGGTGGCTACCTTGCTCAGTGCCACAAGAATTGAACATTCAAAAGGTGAATTCTACCTCTATGCCGAGGGAATGACCCCCGCTGTGGCGAGAGCCTATGAATCTCTCAATCAGGAAAGGCTCTCTATTTGCAAAACCCTGGGTTGCAAACTTTACCATTGGGACAATCTGGAATTTAAAGATTACAATTTAGGCGAGACCGAAGAGGAATGCCGTTATCGGATTCTCAACACCAGCATGGATGCTGCCTTTGGAAAAGATGGGATTTATGCAGGGATCAAGATGAAAGGTCCCGAGCATTTAAAAGACCGCTATGTGACCGAAGATGTCCCTTACGGAATGGTCCTCCTCTCCACATTGGGAGACCTCCTTGGAGTCCCCACCCCTACTCACGACGCCGTCATCCAACTGGCCTCTGTCATCAACCGGACCGATTACTGGAAAACCGGCAGGGGGATGAAACAATTAGGCCTTTCCACATTGGACAAAAAAGGGTTGAAAAAATTTCTTCTTGAGGGTAAATGAAGACGTCCTCTTTGAACTCTCCCTCACCTCATCCCTCTCCCTCTTGGGGAGAGGGGAAGTCGCCGACGCACCATAGCCGCTCTGGCGACGGCGCGGGTGAGAGGTTTTCTTTGAGCCTTCTTTTTAAAAGGTTTCTCAAGCTGGGAGCCACTGCTTATGGCGGTCCTGCCATGAGCGGGCAAATCAAACAAGTGGTGGTAGGAGATTACGGCTGGATAAAGGAACAAGAGTTTTTGCATGGAATAGCTCTCTGTCAACTGATTCCAGGTGCCACCAATGTCCAGCTGGTGACTTACATCGGATATCGGCTAAGAGGAATTTGGGGAGCCCTTTTTTCTGCCGTGGCCTTTACCCTTCCTGCATTTATCGTCATTGTTATCCTTTCGACCATCTATTTTAAAATGCAAGCCCTCTGGTTTATCGAAGCCCTTTTTAAAGGATTGGGGGCAATTGTGGTAGCGATTGTACTCAATGCCTGCATTACCCTTGGTCGATCCATCCTCAGAGATTGGAAAGTGGCGCTGATCTCATTTCTATCATTCTTTGCCTTTTTCTTTCGTTGGAACGTCATCTTAATCTTTATTCTGGCTGCCGGGGCTGCTCTACTCCTTCATCCAAAAGGGAACAAACTCAAACCCCCTTCCCATGAAGAGTTAAATTCAACAACGAAAAAGGGGAAAGACTATCTCATTCTCGGACCGTTGATCATTTTGGTTTACCTTGGACTTGTTCTTTGTTATGTGATCAATCCCCAACTTACTTATCTTTCTCTCACTCTATCCAAGATTGGAGCGCTTGCCTTCGGAGGTGGATTCACGATGATCCCTCTGATTCAGTATGAGGTGGTGGATCATTTTCATTGGCTCACCACAAAAGAATTTTTAGATGGCATTGCCCTGGGCCAGACCACCCCCGGTCCCATTATGATCACAGCCACTTTTATTGGATACAAACTCTCTGGATTTTTTGGCGCATTGATCGCAACGATTGGGATCTTCTCTTCCTCCTTCTTCATTCTCGTCCTTCTCATTCCTCATTACGATCGCCTGAGGCGAATGGAAATCGTAAAGACCATGGAACAAGGAATTCTCGGATCATTTATTGGAATGCTTGGTCTGGTACTCTACAATTTTGGAAGAGCAGCCTTTGTGGATATTCCGAGTATCATTTTCGCAGGAGCGGCTTTCATTGCCCTCCTTAAAAAGATTAATCTTCCTTATGTTCTTCTCTCTGGCGCAATACTTTCCATCCTCGTCTTTGGGCTTCTTAATTAGTCTCTTTCTGATCCGCTTCCATCTTCATCAATTCCTTTAGGAATGTGTCGGTGTACTTTCCTCTCTATTTCACAACCATGACGGTGCACGGAACCAGTCGGGCAATATTCTGGGAGGTGCTTCCCCAGACCCGATCGTAGATTTTGGAGTGGCCCATGAAACCAATCACCACCAGATCGAAATGGTGATCCTTGGCATAATCCACGATCGTCTGGACTTCGTGGCCTGCGATTATGCAAGCATGGAGAGAAACTCCTTCTCTGCTTGCCATCTGCTGAGCTTCCTCATTTATCCTCTTGAAGTAGTTGTTTTTCTCTGCCTTGGCTTCCAGAACCTCACCTACGGTCGCGGCATAGTGTGGAAGATCCTCTTCTACAGAGATGGAATGAAGCTCTGCTCCATAATGATTGGCTATATCAATGCCTGCTTTTAGAGCCTTTTTTGCTCCTTCTGACCCATCATTTCCAACCAAAATCTTCTTAAACATCTTCTCCTCCTATCTTTTGATCCTCCGTTGAACTCCCGTTTCCATCCATGACATGAGATGGATAGAACCATTTCTGGGCAATGAATGTTGGTAGAATAGCGCTTATCACTACTGCTGCCACCAGGACGGAGAATTGCCCCTGATCGATGATTCCCGAAGACAGACCAAACATTGAGGAAATCGTCCCCATGGTGAGCCCCGTACTCATAAGCAAAGTGGTAAACATCGCTTCTTTTGGAACATATCGCTTGGCAAAAGGGTATATCCCTGCGATTTTAGTCACTTGTTTTACACCAAAAAGAACTAAAAATAAACCGAGATGATGATAGAGCAATGGTAGAGAGATATTCATGCCTCCATTAATAAAGAAGAAAGGTGTGATCATGGCGAAGGCAATGATCCTTAACTTTCTCTGGAGCAATCGATTCTCGCTGAAATTCTTGGAAAGCACAAGGCCGGTCACAAAGGCAGGCAGAATGGCATGGCTTGATCCCAATTTGGCCACATAGATAAAAAGAAAGAGGATGAAAAAAAGAAATTTGATCTCCGGTTCGATGACCCGTTCTCCATATCGTTTGAAAATGGATGGGGAGATCTTTGGCATGATAAAGATAACACCGATCGAAACCCCGGCGAAGACGATGGTAAAGGCGTTAAATTCTGCAAAGATGAGACTTAAGGCCAGAGCCGTCCCCAGATCGGTGATAAAACAGGAAGCCATGATAATCTTTCCGATCTCGTAATTTGTCAGCCCAGTCTCGACCAGAACGGCATAGACCACGGCCAGTGAGGTTGTGGAGAGGGCAATGCCAGCAATTAAGGACGCATTCAAGCTCCAGTGAGCAATCCAATAGCAGTAAACTATAGTACCCAAAAAAGGTGCAAAAAATGAGAATCCTCCAATCAAAAGACTTTCTTTTGCCTTCTCCCTGAGGATAACCAGGTCCACCTCGGCACCCGCAAGAAAGGTGAGAAGGATTCCTCCGAAACCCGAAAGGAAGGTGAGCCAGGGGGTAGGAGAGAGGGTTAGAAAGTTTCCACCAATCACCCCCAAAGTAATTTCAATCAGAGCGACTGAGATGCCCGTCTCAACAGAGATGAGGCTTCCCAAAAACACTAACAACCCAATAATCAAGGCGATGTAATGATCAGGCATAAAAAACTCCTCCAGTTATTTCCTGGTAGGAGTTTTTCAGGACATTCACTAATTAATAACTCCCACCAAGACTTGTAAGCTTTGGTAGGAGTCATCAGCCAAGAAGGCGGTTCTAGCGGACTCCATCGCCGTACTAATCTATTCTATTATTTCATCGAAAGAGTGGCAAAGTTTTCACCTCATCCTATCTTGGTACTCTGTTGACGGAGTTGCAGAGCCGGTTTTAAATGGCCACCCGTCCAAACTGTTCCTTCAACTCCTCTATCATTCGCCGAATCTCTTCCGTTTGGCCCTGAGCCCTGGATAGCAGGGCTTCGATCGTGGCCAGTTCATCCTGGACATACTTTAGTGCCTGTTTCTTCATCCCATCAATGGCTTTGTTGATCCGATCCTCCCATTGGGCGGCCAGACGGGAGAGGTTTACAAACACTTCGTTAGGGACCTCGTTTAAATAATGCCTCTCAAAGAGAGGGCGGAAAATAAACATGGGAATTAAAAACCAGATCAGACTAAAATGGAAGTCAAAGGTCCGACCTATCTTTATATCCGGCTGATGGGGTTCGGCCACCTCGATCTTCCAGTTGGCTTCGGCAAGCCTCAGCCCGAGTACTCTTTCGATGTTCTGGTTTAATAGGCTCCGGAAGGCCTCCAGGGAGCGAGAGAGGCTGGCGTGGGCCTTCTTGAGCGTACCCAAAAAATGCTTATATTCTGTCTTAGAAATATGATCGAGTTCTTCGGCCAGAGTTTCCTGGAGCCAATCTTCATATCTTCGCGTGAGTTTCCCGATATTCCCTTCCCAGGATGGCATTTCTTTTCGCAGTATTTCCAGAAGCCCTTTTTTGAGTTGAGGCTCATGAAATTTTTCCAGGTAATTCTTGATGAGCTCCCGGGTTTGTTGGGCATTTTCCCGCGCAATCAGAGAAATTTCCTCACGGATCAGTTCGTAATTTACCTTTTCATCCAGAATCTGCTTCCTCAGTTGCTCGCGGTCAAGATCCGCCTGAAGGGATGTCTTTAAGGCAATCTCCAAGTAGCTCAGGCAGCCCTTTCCAAGGGACTGGACCTTGTGCTGAAGAATCTTCTTAAATTCGTCCTTCCGGTTTATAGAGAGGGGTCGAAAGACTTCGTTTTCCAGCCTTTGCTTTAATAGTTCGGTCTCTTGACGAGTAGAGTAAAGAAAAATGGGGAATTCCTCGTGAAGCTCCTGTCGGAGTGCGGTCTGGAAAAATTGGACGACTTCTTTTTGCTGCTCAGGGGAGAGAAGGTCGGCCTTAGTCAGAAGAAGAACAATCTTGGGGGTATGCTTCCGTAAATCCCGAATGAGCTGCAGGTCATTCTCCGCCAGAGGGCGATCCGAACTGATAGCCAGTAAAGCGGTTCCCACTTCCGGGAGCCAGTTTTCCGAGGTCTCAATGTGGTATTTAAAAATACTCCCCAGGCCTGGGGTGTCCACCAGCCGCAGCCCGGCGTACTTTTCCAAGGAAGGGAGTTCTACATCGACCACTTCTACATTTTTCTGATTGGCAGGGTTTTGGGCCTCCGAGGTAAATTCTCCGATGGCGGCGATATCCGCTTCGATCTCTCGCCCGTCAAAATGCCGGATGATGGCCCTTTCCCTTTTTCCATATTTCAGACGGGTAATCGTGGTTGTAACAGGGGTGACCCCCACCGGAAGAATGGGTTTTCCTATCAAGCTGTTTAAGAAAGAACTTTTACCGGACTTAAATTGTCCCAGGATGGCTACATATATCAGTTGATTTTGTTGAAGAAGATTTTCGCAGGCTTCAATCTGGCGGTTTAGGGAGACGATATGAAACTGATCGCAGATCCCCTGAATACGGTGCAGTAAAGCTTGATAGGTATGCGGGAAAGAATCAAGGCGACCATCTTTTATTACTAAGCCCATAAAAAAACTCCTTCAGGTTCTCCCTGCAGGAGTTATCAGCCTCAACGGCGGTTATTGGGTGAACTCCATCACCTCTGCTAAACATATTAGGGCAGAAATCTAAAAAAGTCAAACTTTCATTTAATATTTATTTCATTCTTCTCCGTCCGTGGTAAAGGCATTGTTTTGACGGGAAAACTTATGTATCATAGAAATAAGTATTTTTTCTCTATTTATAAGGAACTTGAAAAAAAGAAGACCGGCGTCGAGGACTGGGAGGACTGGAAATCAGCGGTAAAGATTATTGAGGAATCGCAGGAAAGATACAGGAAACAAAGAAGGTAACATCTTGGGCAATGCTAGCGGAGGGAAGAATGATTACAACAATTAAATCTGTCCATGCACGAGAAATCCTGGACTCGCGGGGAAACCCC
>Ga0315281_10015536_pt1 | contig 10206 bp, 11 predicted proteins | sample YL17G07_0_MG_FD_204540 | JGI IMG/M metagenome (GOLD analysis project Ga0315281, IMG submission 204540) | Sediment microbial communities from Yellowstone Lake, YNP, Wyoming, USA - YL17G07_0 | ecosystem: Environmental > Aquatic > Freshwater > Lake > Sediment | place: USA: Wyoming | collected...
GCCATCCGCGTCGCCGCCGATCAGCACGTGGACATCAACATCGACTTCAACACCTGCGCCTCGCTCGTGCTCCAAGGGAATGGCCAGTTCCGCCTGCGGCCGACGCTGACCGCAGGCCAGGTGAGTGCGACCAACACTGGCCTCAGCGGGCAGGTGGTGGATAGCGTGACGCTGCTGCCCATCGCGGGCGGGCAGGTGCTCGTCGCCATCGAACAGGCAGACAGCGCCGGTGTAGACCGCATCATCATGCAGACCGCGGCCGACGCCAACGGCAACTTCAACTTCTGCCCGCTGCCGACTGGCATGTTCGACGTGGTGGCTGTTGCCACCAGCGGCGCGGGCGTGGCTTACAACGCGACGATTGCGTTGAACGTGCCCGCGGGCACAGCGATGGGAAAGATTCCTCTGATCGCCGAGACTGGCGTGGCGACAGGTCCCGGCACCATGCAAGGCATTGTGACCTCGGCCAACGCCGGCGCCGGCGCCAGCATTGACGCTGCCATGAGCGCGCTCCAAACTATCGCGCTTTCCGGTGGCGGCACGCGGGACGTCAGCATCCCCCTGCAGGGCGCTTCTACGGTCAACGTCGCCACGGTGGCCACGCCGGCGATTGCGGTCTGCCCGGTCAATACTTTCTGCGAGCAGTACGCACTCATCGTGCCGGCCAGCAATCCCAGCTTCGGCACGTTTGCCGCAGCGGGCACCACCTTCTCCGTGCCCGCTGCCGGCGATGTGCTGTTCAAAGTCGAAGCCCGCGCCTTTCAACCCTTGGGCGGCGGCACGCCCACCTGCTCGCCTTCGAGCGTGATCGTCAATCAGGACTCCGCCAGTCTGCCGTTAAAGGTCACCGCCGGTGCCACCGTCACCGCCAAGCAAATCGACTTCACCGGCTGTAGTTAAAGCGCGAAAGCGAAAACCGGGCTGAGCGAATCACTGCCTATGTCCCTTGCGCCAAACAGGGGCCGATTCCTCCGGCTTTCCCTTTTCTATTTTCTCTTTTCGATTTTCGGATCTTAGGTTCTGATTCGCTCTTCCGGCACTTCCACTTCGTCAATCCCTTTGAACGAGAACATCAGCTTGACCAGATACTTCGAGGGTTTCGCCGATGTTTGCCGGAGGATGGTGCCGAGTGCGTCCGTCACTGCGGCGTGGAAGAGCACCGGCCCGACCTGCATCCCCGCCAGGTTCACCCGCACGCGCTGCCCAGGCTGAAGCATGCGTTGATTCTGCGCCCGCCGCCCATGGGAGACAAGAGGGCCTGTGCTATCATCGCGGTTCGCTGGTGCATGAACCTTTTTCTGCAGGAAGCGCCCGAACTGAAGGAGAAATCCGATGTCCTCATCTCGCAAAAATAAATCATCTGTAGCCGCGGTGCTAGCAGTGGTGTGCCTGCTCGCCGTCGGACTAGCAGCGCAGACTGCGCCGAGCGCGCCCGAAGCCGCGCTCAAGGCCATTTCCCCGGAAAACATTTTGAACCACATCAAGAAACTTGCGTCCGACGAATTCGAAGGCCGCGCGCCCGGCTCCAAGGGCGAAGAGCTGACGGTGAAGTATTTGACCGAGCAATTCAAAAGCATGGGCCTTGCCCCCGGCAATCCCGATGGCAGCTACATTCAGAAAGTGCCGCTGGTGGAAATCACCGCCGACCCCAAGATGAAACTGGAGTTTTCGGGTGCGGCCGCGCCGATCGCGCCGAAGTATCAGGACGACTACGTGGCGTGGACCAAGCGCGTCACCGCAAGCGCGGCGATGGACGCGGAGATGATTTTCGTGGGCTACGGCGTGCAAGCGCCGGAATTCCAATGGGACGACTTCAAGGGCGTGGACGTGAAGGGCAAAGTCATTGTGGTGCTGGTCAACGATCCGCCGCTGCCAGACGAAAAAGTTTTCGGCGGCAAGGCCATGACCTATTACGGCCGCTGGACGTACAAGTTCGAAAAGGCCGCGGAAAAAGGCGCTGCGGGCTGCCTGATTATTCACGAGACCGGTCCGGCGGGCTATCCGTGGCAAGTGGTGCGCAACAGTTGGGGCCGCGGGCAGTTCGACCTGGTCACGCCGGATAAGAACATGGGCCGCACGGCCGTGGAAGGGTGGGTCACCTGGGATCTCGCGCAAAAACTCTTTAAAGCCGCCGGCGAAGACCTGGCCGTGCTGAAACAAGCGGCGGTGAGCCGCAACTTCAAGCCGGTGCCGCTGGGGCTGCGTGCAAAGCTAGCTTTTAAGAACACGCTGCGCACAGTGGATTCGAAGAATGTCGTCGCGAAACTCCCGGGCAGCGACGCCAAGCTCAAGAACGAGTACGTGATCTATTGCGCGCACTGGGATCACTTCGGCATCGGACCGGAGGTGAAGGGCGACAAAATCTACAACGGCGCGGTGGACAACGCCTCCGGTACGGCGGCGCTGCTGGAAATGGCGCGTGCCTACAAACTGCTCGCGGTGCCTCCGCGGCGCTCGGTCCTCTTTCTCGCGGTGACCGGCGAGGAGCAGGGCCTGCTCGGCTCAACGTACTATGCCAAGCGGCCGCTCTATCCGCTGGCACGGACCGCGGCGGTGGTCAACATGGACCCCATGAACGTGCTGGGCAAGACGAGTGACATCATCAGCGTTGGCCTGGGCAGCTCGACACTGGATGAAGTCGTCGTGGCCGAGGCCAAGGCGCAGGACCGCATCGTGAAGCCCGATGCCGAGCCGGAAAAGGGTTTCTTCTATCGCAGCGACCATTTCCCTTTCGCCAAGGAAGGCGTGCCCGCGTTCGATCCGGGCGCTGGCACCGAGTTCATCGGCAAGCCCGCCGGCTGGGGCATGAAGATGCGCGAGAAGTACACGCAGGAGGACTATCACAAACCCTCCGACGACGTGAAAGCCGACTGGGACCTGAGCGGGCTGGTGCAGGATTCGCAGCTCTGCTTTATGGTCGGCTACCGCGTGGCGAACAATGCAACCATGCCGGAATGGAAACCGGGCACGGAGTTCAAAGCCAAGCGCGAGGCGTCGTTGAAAGCGGCCGCGCCGGCAATGCCCGCCACGAAGAAATGAGCACGGGCGGATGAACCTTTCCGACGAATACACATTCCAACGCAATTTCAAGCGGCGGTATCCCGTCGCCGTGCGCGGCGAAGGCGTCTATCTCTACGACGAGAACGGAAAGGGTTACCTCGACGCGTGCGGCGGCGCCGCGGTGGTCTCCGTCGGTCACGGCGTGCCGGAGATTATTGACGCCATCACGCAGCAGGCGCGGCAGCTTTCTTACGTGCATTCATCGCAGTTTGCCTCGCCGGTGGGTGCGGAGCTGGCAGCGGTGCTGGCCGCAAAGTTTCCCGGCGCGAAACAGCACGCGCGTGTGCATTACACCTCGGGCGGCTCGGAGGCGGCGGAAACAGCCATCAAAATCTCCCGCGCATACTGGCTGGCGCGCGGCGAGACGCAGCGTTACAAAATCATCTCGCGCTGGGGTTCCTACCACGGCACCACCCTCGGCGCGCTTTCCGCCTCCGGCAACAAAGTGCGGCGGCAGGCGTTTGCACCGCTGCTTTCCGCGGCGATGGAGCACATCTCTGCGTGCTTCTGCTACCGCTGCCCGCTGGGCCTGGAGTTTCCCGCCTGCGCGCTGGCCTGCGCGGACGAGCTCGAGCAGGCCATTCTGAAAACAGGCAAGGAAACAGTGGCCGCGTTCATTTGCGAGCCGGTGGTGGGCGCATCTTCCGGCGCGGTGCCGCCCGATGGCTACCTCCGCCGCATCCGCGAAATCTGCAACGCGCACGGCATCCTGCTGATCGCCGACGAAGTAATGTCCGGCGCGGGGCGCACTGGAAAATATTTCGCCGTGGAACACTGGGATGTCGTGCCGGACATGATTCTGCTGGCCAAGGGGCTAGCCAGCGGTTACGCGCCGCTGGGCGCCGTGTTGGCGGGCGAAAAAATCTGGCGCGCCATCGAAGCGGGCCCGGGCTCGCTCGACCACGGCTTTACTTATCAGGCGCACCCGCCGTCGCTGGCCGCGGGGCTCGCCGTGCAGCGCTATCTCGAAAAGCACAATCTGGTGGAGCGTTCGCGCCAGCGCGGGGAATATCTGGCGAAAAAGCTTGCGGGGCTGCGCGCGCTGCCGTGCGTGGGCGACGTCCGCGGCAAAGGCATGCTGCAGACGGTGGAGTTCGTCGCGGACCAGGCCACCAAACGTCCGTTCACGAAAGAGTTCAATTTCAATTTCCACTTATTCGAGAACTTGCAGGCGCGCGGCGTGATGGTCTATCCCATGCGCGGCACCGTGGAGGGCGGCGGCGACCACGTGCTGATCGCGCCACCGTTCGTGATCGAAGAAGCGCAGATTGATTTTCTCGCCGAGCAAATGGCGCAGGCGATTGAGGAAGTCCAGCGCGCGGCGGTGGCGGCAGGGGCCGGCGGGAACTAATCGCCTTTCAGATAGGCCTGGCGGCCTTCCTTCCAATCACTGCGCATCGGGGCGAAGAAGTCCAGCAACACGCACGCTTCGAGGAACCAGACTTCGTGCTCGATCCAAGTGGGGATCACCAACACTTCGCCGGCGTGCAGTTCGAATTCGCGGCCGGCGGCGCTGATGCGCATGGCCCCTTCCAGCACGTAGGTCTGCTGCTCGGATTCGTGCTTGTGCGGGGGAATGTGCACGCCCTTCGCGAATTGGAAACGCGCCAGCGTGCACTGGTCGCCCCAGATGACCTGGCGCTCCACGCCTTCGCCGATTTTCTCAATGGGGATTTCCTTCCAGCGGATGGGACCCATGCATTCACCTCGATCAGGGCTGGCCGGCCGATTTCAGCCGGTTCGGCAAGACGAGACAGTATACTCGCGCCGCAGTTGGCTGTGGAGGGCAAGAGTAGCTAACCTGTGCACCTTGCTGCTGGCGTTTTCAGGTAGGACACACCTCCATGCTTGGCTATAGACACTCTTGCAAGCGTGGCTATACAATCTGCGCGAGCTTGAGGATTTCTGCGGAGACGTACGTGTCCGTTCAGAGACGCCAGTTTGTCGCTTTCCTTCTCGCCGCCCTTCTGGTGGCCCCGCCGGGGCTCGGCTCCCAGGCAAAGCCTCTGGGCGTGGTGTTGGAAACGCGCAATGCTTTGCTGCGCGCTACCGATGGCCTCCCCGGAACCACGGTGTTTGCCGGAGACACGGTTTCCACCGACCACGGCGGACGCATGCGCGTGCGCATGGGCGAAGCCCAAATTGAGGTCATGCCGGAAAGCGTTGTGGTTTTTGAGGAGCTGGATTCCGTGGCCGGCGCGACCGTCGTGCATGGCACGGTGAGTTTCTCTGCTCCGGAAACCGGCACAGTAGCCGTGCGCGCGACGGGCATTGTGATTCGCCCGCAGCCAAAGCGTTTCACGCACGGACAGGTGACGGTTGTGGGTCCCAGCGAATTGCTGGTCACCAGCTTCCGCGGGCCGTTGGAGTTGACGCTGGAAAATGAATCGCTCGTAGTGCCGGAGGGCACCACCTACCGTGTGGTGCAAGGCGACTCGAGGGGACCGGGGCCAGTGGGCGCAGGCGCGGAAGCCGCGCGACACGCGCCGTTCAAGGCCATCCTGGTGGCCTTCGTCGCCGTGGGTGTGCCCTTGGCGACACTTCTTATCTACCAATCGCTGGCCAGCCCGTCTTCGCTTTTCTGATTGTAGAATTCCAAAAAAGCAAAAGGCCCTGTCCGCGGAAGCGGGCAGGGCCTTCTGGTTTCAAACGCGTCAAACCGCGGTGACGTTTTCGGCCTGGTATCCTTTGGGGCCTTGCTTGACCTCAAATTCCACCGCCTGCCCTTCGTTGAGGGTCTTGTACCCCTCCATCTGAATCGCGGAGAAGTGCACGAAGACGTCCTCGCCCGACTGGCGCTGGATGAAGCCATAGCCCTTGGAAGAGTTAAACCACTTCACAACCCCTTGTTCTCTGCTCAACTTCTCAACTCCTCTTTCCGTCAGGATGTTGCACTGTGGTGCTTGTAACGCCAGCCGGTCGCACAGCGAGTTCGCCCGAGCGAATCCCGTACCACCGCGGAATTGTCAAGAACTCCAGCGCGGGGCGTATTCTTGCAAAAATCAAAATGCACGTCCAGAGATTCGCGCAGAAAGGACGCCGGTGCCTGGCCGGCTATACATGTGCGCAGCAACGGGCGCAGCAGCCCGGCGGTGGCGGCGCTAGCTGCGGAAACTGCCCAGCGCGGAGCTTTCGTCGCTGTGCACATCGAAGACGGTGTACAGCTTGGTGATCTGGAGCAGGTCGTGCACCTTCTTGGTCAGGTTGAGCAGCTTGAGCTCGCCGCCGTGGTTTTTCACGGTGGTGAAGCCGCTCACCAGCTCGCCGATGCCCGAGCTGTCGATGTACGTGACGTCGCCCAGGTTCAGGACAATTTTCACCTGGCCCTTGCCCGTCATGTCCTTCACCATCTCGCGCAGCATGGCGCTGCCTTCGCCCAGCGTGATGCGCCCGCTGACGTCCACCACGGTGATGCCCCGGATATCGCGCGCTGTCGCCTTGAAGCTCACGGTAGTTCTCCTTTTTTCCCGACGCCCGGGCTAACTCGCCGCGGGCAACTTCTTTACCAGAGTCACTTCGGCCCCGCCGGTGCGGCCACGGACCACATCGAATTCGTCCATGAACGCCTTCATCAGGAGTATGCCGCGCCCGGAACTCTTTAGCAAATTTTCCTCGGCCAGCGGATCGGGAACGTCCGCCAGCACGTAGCCATCGCCCTGATCGAGAATGCGGATCACCAGTCGCCCGTTGTCCAGCTCGATGGTCAGGAAAACTTTTTTCTCGCGGTTCTGATGGTTGCCGTAGGTGACCGCGTTGATCACGCCCTCGCGCACCGCCATGCCGATGCGATGGCGCTCCTCGTCGTCGAAGCCGGAGGCCTCCGCGATGCGCAAGATGATGTCTTCGGCCAGGTCCACGCTGTCCATCATCGATTCCAGCGTGACGTCCATCCGCTTGGTCTGAGAGGTCATCCGGTTCCGGCAACCGTCCGCCAAAAAAACGCCCGTTATGGGTAACACGACGGCCGCGCGGAAGTCAACGCAAAGAGAGGGTACAGGTGGCCCCTCGGCTTCGCTCGGGACAAGCAGGAAGCAGGTAGCAGGATGAATGGCATTATTGTTTTCGATCATGCGGATTTTTTCGCCGATGGTTTGGCGGCAACCTCGGGCTTCGCGGGAAGATCGGGCAGCACGGCGAGCGCGGGGACAGGGGCGCGCGCGTCGCCGGAGATTTCCTCTTCGTCCACGAGGTCGGGATTCATCTGGCGGTAAAGGCCAGCCTCGCGGCTGTGGAACGTGGTCAAATTGTAAAAACGATGCCAGAGTTGGGCCATGTAGCCGACGGCATAGACCTGGCTAGGCCGGATGCGTCCGAGACGCGCGGCATTGAGGGTTTCACGGACCACGTCGAAGAGGTCGCCAGGAGTGGCGAGGCGCAGGAGGGGATGAAGGTCCTCGCCCTGGCTGGGATCAGTGGCCTCCCAGCGAGAAGTGTGGTGATAACAGTAATTGCTGTCTTCCTGGGGGAAGCGACGGCAGCGCTTACCGTTGGGATGGACATAAGAGCAACGCTTGGACATGGGGGACCCCCCTTTTTGGGAGATGATGTGTAAAGGGTTGAAAAAGAAGGGAGTTGCAGGTTTGATACAAAACGAAACACAGGTAAACGCAGTGAATTCAAGCGGTTATGCGGGAGATGATGAGAGGAGATCCCGCGGCGGATGGGATTGCAGCCGGGCATAGCGGGCGGAGCATAGCATCTAGTTGATATGTCTGTCAAGATAAAATTTACTATAAGCTATAAGTTGCGACGAGCGAAGGAGATGGCGAGACGGGGGGGGACGGCCGCTGGCGAGACGGGGGGACAGGGATTGCGCACTAGGGCTAGTAGGCCGGCGGCACGGAGGAAAATTTGAAATTGGAGATTTGAGATTTGAAAAAGAGGCGCGACTTCCGTTAAGGCATTCTACCGCAATTGGGGCTCTTGAGCACGCATATAATAAATTCTTTATACTCGACCGGTTTTGTGTTAGTCTTCCCGAGTGAACCAACAGGAACTCCCCAAACTTGCGGAGATCCACTGGGAAGGCGATTCACGTGAAGTCCTGGCGAGCTTTCCAGAAGAGATGCGAGGCAGCCTTGGCTTCGCCTTGTACGAGTTGCAACTGGGGCGAACTCCCTCGGCGCCGTCACGGCGGATGGGATCAATTGGCGCGGGCGTGTACGAATTGAAAGAAGGCGACGCGAGAACCTGGTACAGGTTGATCTATCTTTCAAGAATTGACGACGTCATCTACGTTTTGCATTGCTTCGAGAAGCAGAGCAGAAAAACAGACCGGCGGGATTTGCATATCGCCCGGGCGCGAATGTCCCGCGTCCGGCAGCGAATACAGGAGCAAAAGAAACATGAAAAGCGCGGCGGAAAATAAGCCCACTCACGTGACCAGAGGGAATGTTTTTTTGGATTTGGGATTCTCGCCGGAGAAGGCGCTGGCGTTGAAATTCAAGGCGCGGATTCTCATCGCAATCCTGGATGAAGTGAAGCGGAGGAACTACCGCCAGGCGCAACTGGTGAAGGTCCTCGATGAGCATCAGCCGGTGATCAGCAATCTCCTCCGGGGCAAGATTGCGCAGATGAGCATTGAGAAGCTACTGATTTACGCAAATCGCCTGGGATTGTCCCTGGAAGTTCAACAACCGCACCATGTGGCGCGCCGTCGCCGGGCGGCGTGATCAGGATTGTCACTGGTTCCCAAGGAGTGCGAATCTTCTCCAACTCAAAGTACGCTCACCCTTTGTCCGGCGAAGCGGACAAAAAATAGGGCACCCTCAAAACCGGCCAGAGCAGCGTCGGGGCGGGTCACCTGTTCAATTAAGTAAGGAATTGTGAATCCCCGGACAAGCGGGATACTATTCCTCAAGAATGAAATCATCGCGAGGGAGTTGCCTTTTGCCTCAGGACCTCAAATATCCGCTCATCGAGTGTGTTGCACTGCTTCTGTTAGCTGGCGCGCCATTATTCGGAAACAGCATGGAAAGAATCATTCAGAATCCGCCTGCAAAACCCAGTCCTGCCAAACCGCAAAGCCGCCCAACCCAGCACCAAACAATAACTGTGACCGCGGACCTCACTCCTGCAGAAATCGAGGAAGGAAAGCTGAACGATCTTTACCAGGATATTTACAAGTGGGAACGACACGGTAACTGCGAAGCCATGATTGAGAAATATAAGACCGTCATAATCCCGAAAGCCGAACAAGCAGAATTTGAAGTTCCGAAGAATAAGTTTCTCTTTCTGTCATACCGGGGAATGGCATCTTGCAAACTCTCTCAGGGCCATTTTGCGGAAGCGGAAGCGCTATTTCAGAAGGCACTGCAGTTTGCAACTGTATGGCCGACCTTCAGTGACTCGGGTTACCCCATCATTTTGAGCTCGATCGGTGCTGCCCAGATGCGCCAGGACAAATGGAACGAATCGGAGGAGACGCTGCGCAAAGCGGTGGCGGTTTTCGACGAGCAGATCGAGCTTTGGAGTAAGTCTGATTCGGAATTTATGCGGACCGGGCATTCAGCCAATTTACGGAGGTCTCAAGCTCAAGCTCTGAATCTTCTGGCGGTTGCCTGTTATCGCCAGCAGAAAAGCAAGGAGGCTCTCCCTTTGCTCGAAAGGGCCTTCCAGCAAGCTATCCAGTTTCATGCTCCTTCGACACTTGTGAAAACAATTGTAGAAAACGGTGTGATCATTGCGGATGCCTCAGGCGAGAGCGCCAAAAGCACAGCCTGGGCCCAACGCGCGAGAACTCTGCAACGGACTCCCTAAAGACTGCCGCTACATGATTAGGAGTCCCCGCAGCGAAAAGCGGGTAGGCAGGAATGCCTGCCCCATAGCGCAATCCACTGGCGGCGCAAAGGCAATGCGGCGCCGAGCCGCGGCACTCCATGCGAGATGCCGCGCTGAAGCGCGGCACTACATAAGCAGGAGCCGGCAAGATGCCGGCGCTACGGGGGCGGACACGTAGGTCCGCCCCTACGATAAGAACCGGTCCTTCGCTTCGCTCTGGACAAGCTGGAAGCCGGCGCTATCCCGCGTAAGCGGGACCAGCAAAAGGCGCTGGCGTCACGCCCAGTAGGAGCGGTCGAGGGAGCGGTACTGCACGGCTTCGGAGAGGTGCTTGGTTTCGATGTTGGGCGCAGCGTCGAGGTCGGC
>Ga0315281_10015537_pt1 | contig 10205 bp, 9 predicted proteins | sample YL17G07_0_MG_FD_204540 | JGI IMG/M metagenome (GOLD analysis project Ga0315281, IMG submission 204540) | Sediment microbial communities from Yellowstone Lake, YNP, Wyoming, USA - YL17G07_0 | ecosystem: Environmental > Aquatic > Freshwater > Lake > Sediment | place: USA: Wyoming | collected...
GGAGACGAGTGTTGACGTCGTCGAGCTCGGCCTGCTGGTCCTGGGACAGGGCCTTGGTCGGGAAAAGGTAGAGGGCCCGCGTCGAGGGATCCTTGAGGATGGCGTCGAGGACCGGCAGGTTGTAGCAGAGCGTCTTGCCCGAGGCCGTCGGCGTGACGACGACGACGTTCTTGCCCTCGCGGAGCGCTTCCCAGCTCGAGCACTGATGGGAATAAAGCGACGTGAATCCCTTGGCCACGAGGGCCTCGCGGAGGGCCGGGTGGACGTCGTCCGGGTAGTCCCGGTAGATGCCCTCCTGGGCCGGAAGGTGCTTGATGGCCCGGATGGAGTCGCTCTTGTAGCCGATGTCCTTGAGGAGCTCGAGCGACCGGAGGATCTTCTCTTCGTTGGACATGACCGTCTCCCATCCTAGCCAAATCGGGAACGGCGGTCAATCAGAACGAAGCCTTGACCTTACCCTCGGCGTATTGATGGAGGATCGAGCCGATGAGCGTCTGATACGGCAGGCCCAGCTCGAGGGCCTTGGCCCGGAGCCGCATCAGGTCCTTCTCCGATAGCCTGATGCTGATGTGCCGGTTTTTCGCGATCGTCGCGTGAGCCGCACGGACGAGCATCTCTTCCGATTCATCCTCATTAGGGACCGGCGCCAGTTCATCCTTTTCTAAGGCGTCACGGATATCCCGTTCTTGTTCATCAAGCGGCTCGAAAAATTGCTTACTGCGGGCTTTGATCATCGTTCTTCCCTCTCGATCTCCTGTGCGCCTTGGTCGCGCGGCGGCTTGGGTAGATCGTCCTAAAGGTGACTTTGTCATCTGTTTCCTCGTATAGGACGATGAAGACATAGCCCGCGATCGCGACCGCGAACAGCTTCTGTCCCGGATACTTCTCGGGCCTTGGATGTTCTTTGATCCATAACGGGCCTCCCTTGGCGAGGGCTTCGACGATCTCTTCGAAAGAAATCCCGCGCATGCGCTTCAGAAGCGTGTTCTTAGCCTCGTCCCATACAACCGGCTTCGATAAAAGAATATCACGTAGTATATACAATGTCAACCATCCCGGAAGCGCTATCGCCCGGACCAAGGATGCCGGTCATAGCATATGGACGCTCTCGGAGTCGCCCCCTTCTCATTGGCAGGGGGTCGCCCCTGAAGAGCCGGATACTGCTGATCATTGCAGGTTGGCGGGGAGCTTTTCCGTCATCTTGTGATAAAATAGATCGGTTATGCTCACCGAAATACGCATCAAGAGGGCGGCCCAGCACAATCTCAAGCACATCGACGTGTCGCTGCCCCGGAATAAGCTGATCGTCGTCACCGGCCCGTCCGGCTCGGGCAAGTCCTCGCTCGCCTTCGACACCATCTTCGCCGAGGGGCAACGCCGTTACATCGAGTGCCTCTCGGCCTACGCCCGGCAGTTCATCGACCAGATGGAAAAACCCGACGTCGAGTCCGTCGAGGGCATCTCGCCGGCCATCTCGATCGACCAGAAGACGATCTCGACCAACCCGCGCTCGACCGTGGGCACCATCACCGAGGTCTACGACCTCTTCCGTCTCCTCTTCGCCCGCGTCGGGACGCCCCACTGCCCGAGCTGCGGCCGGGTCGTCAGCTCCCAAACCCCCGAGGAGATCCTGAAGAGGATCGCCGAGAGCGCCTCCGGCGAGAAGGTCCGCATCCTGGCCCCCGTGGTCAAGGGGCGCAAGGGCGAATACCAGCGCCTCTTCGAGCGCCTCCGGAAAAAGGGCTTCCTCAGGGCCCGCGTCAACGGCACTCTCCGCGACCTCGAGGACGACATCCCGCTCGAGAAGAACCGCAAGCACACGATCGAGGTCCTCGTCGATACGATCAAGGTCGGCCCCGACGCCGAGCGGCGCCTCCGCGCCGCCGTCGCCAAGGCCCTCGAAGTCTCCGACGGCGAAGTCCTCGTCGTCGGCGACGCCGGCCGGGAGCGCTTCTTTTCGCTCACCCTCCTCTGCCCCTGCTGCGAGGTCAGCCTGGCCGAGCTCGAACCCCGCAACTTCTCCTTCAACAGCCCGTACGGCGCCTGCCCGAAATGCCACGGGCTCGGCCACGAGACGACGCGCAACGAATGGGGAGAGGTCGAGCTGACCGACGCCGTTTGCCCCGATTGCGGCGGCGCCCGCCTCAAAAAGGAGAGCCTGTCGGTCCGGGTCGGCGGCCGGAATATCCACGAGATCGGGGAGCTCTCGATCCGCGACCTCCTCGCCGCGTGCGCCAAGCTCGAGTTCCCCGCCGCGGAAACCCTCATCGCCGGGAAGATCCTCAAGGAGATCTCCTCCCGCCTGGCCATCATCGAGGAGCTGGGGATGTCCTACCTCCAGCTCAACCGGACGACGGCCTCCCTTTCCGGCGGGGAGGCCCAGCGTGTCCGCCTCGCGGCCCAGGTCGGCTCCCGCCTCCGCGGCGTCCTCTACGTCCTCGACGAGCCGACGATCGGGCTCCACCAGAGAGACAACGGCCGCCTCATCAGCCTCCTCCGCACCCTCCGCGACGAGGGCAACTCGATCATCGTCGTCGAGCACGACGAGCAGACCATCCGGGCTGCCGACTTCATCCTCGACCTGGGGCCCGGGGCCGGCGAGGCCGGCGGTTTCAAGGTCGCCGAAGGCCCTCTCGCCGCCATCCTCGACTCCCCCGATTCGCTGACGGCCCAGTATCTCCGCGGCGAGAAGACCGTGCCCGTCCCGGCCGCCCGGCGGAAGCCCGCCGGCTGGCTCGTCGTCCACAAGGCCCGCGAGCACAACCTCAAGGCGATCGACGCGCGCATCCCCCTCGGGGTGATGACGGCCGTGACCGGCGTTTCCGGCTCCGGCAAGAGCACCCTCGTTTACGACATCCTCTACAAGGCGCTCGAAAACCGGCTCTACAAGGCCCGCCAGCGGGTCGGCGCCCACGAGAAGATGGAAGGCATCGACGGTATCGACAAGGTCGTCGCCGTGAACCAGAAGCCGATCGGGCGCACCCCCCGCTCGAACCCGGCGACCTACACGGGGCTCTTCACCGCCCTCCGCGACCTCCTGGCCAGGACCCCGGAGGCCCGCGCGCGCGGCTATTCGTCCGGCCGGTTCAGCTTCAACGTCGCCGGCGGACGGTGCGAGGACTGCGAGGGCGCCGGCGTCAAGAAGATCGAGATGCACTTCCTCCCCGACGTCTTCGTCACCTGCGACCGCTGCGGCGGAAAGCGCTACAACAAGGAGACCCTGGCCGTCACCTACAAGGGCAGGACGATCGCCGACTACCTGGCCATGACGGTCGACGACGCCTACGAGCTTCTCAAGGCCTACCCCCAGCTCAAGCGGAAGCTGGCCACCCTGAAAAGGGTCGGCCTGGGCTATATCCGTCTGGGCCAGCCCGCGCCCACCCTTTCGGGCGGCGAAGCCCAGCGCATCAAGCTGACGAAGGAGCTCGGGCGGCGGGCGACCGGCCGGACCCTCTATCTCCTCGACGAGCCCACGACCGGCCTCCACTTCGACGACGTCCGCAAGCTCCTCGAGGTCCTCTCCGAGCTCGCGTCGCTCGGCAACACGGTCATCATCATCGAGCACAACCTTGAAGTCATAAAATATTGCGACTATATTATGGACCTGGGCCCGGAAGGGGGAGAAGATGGAGGCCGGATCGTGGCCCAGGGAACGCCGGAAGAAGTCGCCGCGGCGGCCGGCTCCTACACGGGACGGTACCTCGAAAAAGTCCTGGACGGCCGCCGGCCGGGGCGAAAGGACGGTTGAGGCATGGCCTTCAAGGACGTCGCTGGCAACGTGAGGATCAAGAAGATCCTCAAGCTGGCCCTCGAGCGCACGCGCGTCCCGAACTCGCTCCTTTTCTGCGGCCCCGAAGGCGCCGGCAAGAAGGCCATGGCCCTGACCCTGGCCAAGACGCTCAACTGCCTGAACCTGACCACCGATTCCTGCGATGCGTGCCCTTCCTGCAAGGCCATCGACGAGGGGCGCCATCCCGACGTCATGCTGATCGAGGTAAAGGACGAAAAAAAAGCCGTCGCCATCGACCAGATCCGGCTTCTGAGGCAGATGGCCTACCTCAGGCCCATGACGGGGAAAAAAAGAGTTTTCATCGTCGTTGACGCCGCCGAAATGAGCGACCCCGCCGCTAACTCCCTGCTCAAGGTCCTCGAAGAGCCGCCCCTCCATTCGCACATCGTCCTGGTGACGGTGAGGCCCTTCCTTCTCTTCCCGACCATCCTCTCCCGCTGCCAGACGCTGGCTTTTTCGGCGATCGGCCGCGAGGAGATCGAGAAGATCCTCCTCGAGCGGGATTTCGGCACGGAGCAGGCCCGGATCCTCTCCCTCCTCGTCGACGGGAACCTCGAGCGGGCCCTGGACATCGAATGGGAGGAAGTCCAGAGCCTCAAGGAGGAGTCCTGGGCCCTCTTCGAGGCCCTCGCTTCGACGGACCGCTCGGCCCTGTTCCTGGAGAGGTTCGGGGCCCTCGCCAAGGCCGTCCAGGAGGAGTTCGGCCGGACGCTCGAGGTCTTCTCGTCTTTCGTGAGAGACATCCTGCTCCTCAGGCTCGGCGGCGACCCGCAGTTCCTGCTCAACCCGGATTTCGAACCGAGGCTCCGCGAGGCCTCGGCGGCCTGGACCGTCCGCCGCGTCCTCGGCGGCCTCGAAGAGCTCGATTTCGTGCTGGCCGAGCTCCCGAAAAACCTGAACAAGAGCCTTCTGGCGACGACCTTCTTTTCCAATTTCGGAGAACTGAGACATGTCTGACATCATCTGCGTTCAATCGGAAACATCGGGCCGGCTCGTCCGCGTCCGCGTCGGGGAGCTGGCCCTCCACATGGGGGACCGCTGCATCATCGAATCCGAGCTCGGCGGGGACCTGGCCGTCGTCGTCGACGAGACGAGCACGCGCTGTCACAACCCCAAGGCGGCCAAGATGGCCGTTTCGGTCATCTGCAAGGCCACCCCGGACGATATCCGCAAGTTCGAGTGGCTGAGGGAGAAGGAGGCCGGGGCCTACGACCTCTGCCTCCAGCGGATCGCCGCCCACAACCTGCCCATGAAGCTCGTCGCGGTGCGCTATTTCTTCAACGAGAAAAAGGGGATCTTCTACTATACCGCCGACGGCCGGATCGATTTCCGCCAGCTGGTCAAGGAGCTGGCCAAGGAGCTCCGGATGCGGATCGAGATGCGCCAGGTCGGCGTCCGGGACGAGGCCAAGATGATCGGGGGGCTCGGCGTCTGCGGCCGCTGTCTTTGCTGTTCGAGCTTCATGACGACCTTCGAGCCGGTGACCATCCAGAAGGCCCGCAAACAGCAGATCGTCATCAACCCGGCCAAGATTTCGGGGCAATGCGGCCGGCTGATGTGCTGTCTGGGGTTCGAAGAGCAGACAGAAGGGCGGATGTATTCCCAGTCCGACGATCGCCCGATCGAAGACTAGCGGCGCCGCCTCAGCCGGGCCAGGGGCCCGCGCCACCAGGGCGCGGGCCGGTGGTGGTGGTGTTCACCGCCCTCTTTGGGCGTCGCGAGGACCCCCTCCTTCTTGAGGATCTGGACGATCTCGCTCTTCTGGTCGAGCTGCGCGAAGCAGTGCGGGCAGATGAAGTAGTGCTCCTCGAACTCGGTCTGGTCCTCGGGCCGGAGCTTATCGAGGAGGTATTCGTCGATATAATGCTCGTACTTGCACTTCTTCATGGCCGCAGCGTTCGGGGGCTTCATGTTATTAGTCGTTTGACGCCGCGATAAACGGACATCCCTATTTCCTGACGGCCCTCTGGATGAGCTTGAGGGCGTAGTTGACCCGTTCGCTGACCCGGCGCGGCGAGATGTCCAGGGCCCGGGCCACCTCGTCCCGTGACAGCTCGCGGTAATAATAGAGGTAGAGGACGTCCCGGAACTTGGGCTTGAGGCCGGCTACGACCTGCTCGACCTGCTTCGCCCTCTCCCGGTGTTCCATCTCGTCGTGGGGGTCGGGGAAGGGGGGGGGCTCGGGAGCGTGCTTGAGGACGCGCGTCTTCTGGCGGATGTAGTCGATGATGCGCCGGCTGGTGATGACGTAGAGGAAGGTCCCGATCGAGGAATCTCCCCGGAACTCCCCGCTCTTGATCTTGGCCACCGCCTGGATCAAGATCTCGTTGACCACGTCCTCCCAGTCGGGGTTGGAGCTGCCGAGCGCTTTCTTGACCCGGAAGGAGATGACCGCCCGATATTGGAGGACGGAATCCTCGGGCGGCGCTTCCCTATCTTGCGGAGCCATCCTGGCCATTATAACGGGCGGCGCCGGGATTCCGCAAGTCGCCGGGCTCAGCCATCCTCGCCCCGGCCCGGCCCCCGCGTTTTTTCGCGCGCCCGCTCTTTGAAAAACTCCTTACAGTCGACGAGGATTTCCCGGGGCTTGCTTCCCTCCGAGGGGCCGATGAGGCCCTCGCTCTCCATCTGGTCGATGATCCGGGCCGCCCGGGCATAGCCGAGCTTCAGCCGCCGCTGGAGGTAGGAGGATGAGGCCTGGCCGCTGTTGAGGATGGTCTCGACGGCTTTCTGATAGAGCTCGTCCTTCTCGCCCCCGTCCTCGAGCAGATGGTCGGCGTCGCCGCGCACGACGTGGAGGATGCGCGTGTCGTAGGTCGGCGTGCCCTGGCTCTTGACGTGCTTGACCAGGCGCCGCACCTCCGGGATGGAGATGAAGGCGCAGTGGAGGCGGACGAGGCGCGGGAAGTTGGGCGGCAGGAAGAGCATGTCGCCCATGCCCAGGAGCTTGTCGGCGCCCATGGTGTCGATGATGATGCGCGAGTCGACCTTGGATGGGACGCGGAAGGCGATGCGGCAGGAGAAGTTGTTCTTGATCGTCCCGGTGATGACGTCGATCGACGGCCGCTGGGTAGCCATGACTAAGTGGATGCCGACGGCCCGGGCGAGCTGGGCGATCCGGCCGATGAAGAACTCGACTTCCTGGGCCCCGACCATCATCAGCTCGGCCAGCTCGTCGATGATGATGACGATGTAGGGGAGGGGCTGGAGCGTCTCCTTCTCCTCGTCCGTGAGCTGGCCCTTGCGCTCGGCGATGAGCTGTTTCATCTGCGTGTTGTACTGGTCGATGTTGCGGACCTTGATGCTCTGCAGCTTCTTGTAGCGCTCCTCCATCTTGCGGACGATGTCCATGAGGACGACGTGGGCCTTCTTCGGGTCGTTGATGACCGGGCAGAGGAGGTGCGGGATGTCCTCGTAGAGGGAGAACTCGAGCCGCTTGGGGTCGATGAGGACGAGCTTGACCTCTTCCGGCGTGGCCTTGTACATCAGGCTGGCGATGAGGGCGTTGAGGGCGACGCTTTTCCCCGTCCCCGTCGACCCGGCGATGAGGAGGTGGGGCATGACGGCCAGGTCGGTGATGGTCACGCCGCCGGTGACGTCCTTGCCCATGGCGAAGGTCAGCTTGGACGGCGCGCTCTGGAACTTCTCCGATTCGATGATGTCCCGGAGCTTGATGATCTCGCGCTTGTAGTTCGGGATCTCGATGCCGAGGGAGGACTTGCCCGGGATGCGCTGGATGCGGACGGACTCGGCCTCCAGGGCGAGCGACAGGTCCTCGGTCAGGTTGGCGACCTGGGCGACCTTGATCCCCGGGGCGGGGAAATATTCGAAGGTCGTGATGACCGGGCCCGGATGGTATTCGCGGACCTCGCCCTCGATGCCGAATTCCCGGAGTTTCTCCTCGATCCGCCGCTTCTTGTCGAAGAGCTCGTTCTTGTCGATCTTCTCGGCGGGTTTGCCGGGTTCGAGAAGGGTGAACGGCGGATAGTGGTATTCGCCCTTCTTGCCGAGGTCGGGGAAGAGGAGCGGTTCCGGCGCCGGCGGCGCGGGCTTGGGCGGGGGCGGCGGGACCTTGAACGGCCGGCGGGCCGCTTCCCGCTCGAGCCGGCGCTGCTCGCGCTCTCTCTCCCGCTCGGCCTCCTTCTCCGCCTTGCGGGCCGCCTTTTCGGTCTTTGGATCAACGACGCCGGCGGCCGGCGTCTCGTACTTCTCGCGGACCCGATCGCGCATCTTCTCCTTTTCCTTGGCCTTCTGGCGATCCGTGACCTTGATGCGGACCTCGGAGGCCGTGGACTCGAAGGCCCCCTTGGCGAAGCGGAGGGTCTTGGCCAGGGACCAGCGGGTGGAGAAGAGGAGGAACATGGCCACAGCGGCGAGGAGGAAGACGAACGAGCCGAGGGTGCTCAGATAGCGGACGAGGAAATTGAGCAGGAGCTTACCGACGATGCCGCCGGCCGGCACGGTGCTGCCGCGGTAGGGGCAGGACTCGAAGACGAGGGCCAGGAGCGGGCAGGCGATGAGAAGGCCGACCGTGATCGTGCCCAGGCGCTTCAGCAGGTGGGCGGAGGTGCCGCGCAGGACGGCCCGCAGGGCGGCGTAGCCGAGAACGAACGGCAGGAAGAACGAGGTCAGCCCGAGGAGATCGAGGATGGCCTGGGAGAAGTAGGCCCCGACACTGCCGGCGAAATTGCGGACGTTGTGGCCGGCGGTCGGGAGCGTGGCGAAGGAGGGGTCCTTGGAATCGTAGCTGATTACGCTGATCAGCGCGAAGATGGCGAGGAAGACGAGAAGGACGCCGGTGATCTCGACGGCCAAGGCGCGATTCTTGGGCGTGGTCTTGCCGTTCCGGCCGTTCTTGCCGTTCGCGCCCTTCGATTTCCGCTTTTTCACGGCCGGATTATAGCACAGAAGGCGGGGACATGTACTGGAGGCGCGCTCCCTGCCGTACCTCCAGTACGTGTCCCCGTTCTTCCAGAACGCGGGTAGTGCTAGAGGAAGGGCCTGAGGCTGATGGGAGATCAGCGATGAATCGTGGTGTAGAGGGCGAAGAGGGTGTCGGCTGATAGCTCTTCGGCGCGGACATTGCGGGCGATGCCGAGCGCATCGCAGGCCGCGGTGAGGGCGGCCGGCGTCGAACCGCGGGCTAGATTATTCCAGAGCATTTTGCGCCGTTCGGCGAAGGCGATCCTGAGAAATGCGCGAAAAGGCTCTTCGGCCGCGCCGGGGTGGAGCGGGACGGGCCTGCGCCGGAGCGTCAGCAGGGCGGACTGGACCTTGGGGGGAGGGGAGAACGATCCCGGCGCCACTCTAAACGCGACCCGGGCTTCGAACTCGTTTTGGAGAAGGATACCGAGGGGCGCGTAGCTCTTCGATCCGGGCCCGGCCGTGATCCGTTCGGCCACCTCTTTTTGGAGAAGGAAGATGCAGTCGGAGAAGAGTTCTCGGTCGTCGAGGACGCGGAACAGGAGTGGCGAGGAGATCGAATAGGGGATGTTGCCCACGACCCGTAGAGCGGGGACGCTGGCCCGGCGGCGGAGCTCGCGGAAATCCACGGTCAGGATGTCGGCGTGGACGACCTCGACATTGACCGGCATCGCTTCCCTAAGCATGGGAATGAGCCTTTCGTCCTTCTCGACGGCGATGACCCGGCCGGCGGTCTCGGCCAGCGCGGCCGTCAGGACGCCGCGCCCCGCGCCGATCTCGACGAGGACGTCTTCAGGCTTAGGGTCGATGACGCCGACGATCTTGCGCAGAACGGCCGGGCTGGCCAGGAAGTGCTGCCCGAGGGCATGGCGACGCGATTTTTTCATGGGCATGCAGTTCATCATAGCGTTTTTCGGCCTGGCGATAAAGCGGAGCGGGGACAGATGAAGAAGAGGGACAGGCCCCAATGGGGGCTGTCCCCTCCGCATGTTGACGCGCTTCCGGCCGAAAAGCTATAATCTCTTCCGGATTTATACAGTGGCGGCCTTCCTAGCCTTGAATAAGCGGCATAAATAGACCTTTTCAGCCCGGCATCACGCCCCGGACAAAAGACGGGGACACGTACCTGAGGTACATGTCCCCCCTGGGAGGCCCCCTCGGGCTGGGCGGTTTGACAAGGGAGGGGTATTCTCGTACAATTTCGGGGCATTCAAGCCATCGCGGCCGGGGACAACCCTCCCCGCGCAGGGAGGAAAAATCGGCGCACAAAGGAAAACGCCCATGACTAACCTCTGGACCCGTTGTAACAGCTGCCAGCGGATCCTATACAAGCAGGACATCCTGGACAACCTCTCCGTCTGTCCCGCCTGCGCCTTCCACTTCCGGCTCTCGGCCGAGGAACGTCTGAGGATGCTGTTCGACGACGGTGTCTACGAGGTCCTCGACGACAACCTCCACGCCGTCGACGCCCTGCACTTCGTCGACACGAAGC
>Ga0315281_10015538_pt1 | contig 10204 bp, 7 predicted proteins | sample YL17G07_0_MG_FD_204540 | JGI IMG/M metagenome (GOLD analysis project Ga0315281, IMG submission 204540) | Sediment microbial communities from Yellowstone Lake, YNP, Wyoming, USA - YL17G07_0 | ecosystem: Environmental > Aquatic > Freshwater > Lake > Sediment | place: USA: Wyoming | collected...
AGAGTTCGGTCGAGTTCGTAGTGCCGAGCTTGCTGAACGAGCCCGCGGCGAGCACACCGCTCTTGGCCGAGGTGAGGGAGAAGCTCGATCGGGCGAACATCATGTTCGACAGGTCGCTCCAGGAGGATGTCGACGGATTGAAGATCTCGGCAGAGGCGATCGGGTTCGCGTTGACGAGTCCTCCTGCCACCAATATCCTGCCGTCATCAAGCGTCACCGAGGCGGAGTTGTACCTGATGGATCTCATCTGCGCGAGTCCAGTCCAGGTGTTCGAGAAAGGGATGTACTTCTCGCTCGTACCGTTCCTGTCGCCACCTATCGCAATCGCGCTCCCGTCCGCCAACATTCTCAGAGTGAGGGTCATCCTGGGGAGTGCCATGTTCCCCGCTGGCAGCCACTTGTGCCCGCTCGGGTCGTATATCTCGGCCTGCTTCCAAGTATGGCCGACGGAATCGGCTCCTCCTGTCACGAGCACCTTTCCGTTTCCGAGCAGGACTGCAGCATGGCCCGACCTCGCGAAGTTCATGCCCATCAGGGAGTACGAGGCAATTCCCGTTGTGTTCAGCAGCTCCGCGCTTGCGGTGACACCCGCTCCCGTCTCCCCTCCAGTGACCAAGACCGTGCCGTCCTTGAGGAGGGTTGCCGTGTGTCCTACCCTCTTCGAGGCCATAGTTGGCCCGGGCTTCCAGGCGCCTGCCTTCTGGTCGAAGATCTCAGTCGTCGCAGTCGGAGTGTTTCCTAAAGTGATACCTCCGATGACGAGGACATTCCCATTTCCGAGGACGACGACCGCCGGGTATGCACGTGGGATAGTCACCGATGGGGCTTCGTGCCACGTGAACCTGGTCTCATCGTTCGTGTTAGTCCCCACATCGTCCAAGTGGGTGCCCTCATCGTCCAGGTGGGTCGAGGATTGAATGTGCGTCAGGGGATTTGCAGCGACGATGCCGACCGCCGAGATGATCATGATGAGGGCTGACGCAAGCGCCTTCCCTCCCCTCCTCCAGCTGTTCAGATGGCTCTCCCCCGAGAGAACTCGAACGAGGCGCTCCCGCGGATCAAAGCACTGTCAGTTCATCTCAGTGTAACGAGTCTTGGCATCCCAAGGGCAAGAAACGCGCCCAGCCGACCTTCCGCCGGCGGTTCCCTCATCGTCCGGTATCCGATGTCCGCATATATGTTTATCCGCTCATCCGGAGGGGAGTCAGTGGTCAGGCGAAGGCCTCGTCCGATGGGGTCTCCCTTGCCTCGACCTTCTCCGTCATTGGCTCCACAATCCTCGCGGACCTTTCCAGCAATGCGAGTTCTCGGGTGCTTAGGACCCTTGGGTCGATTATGACAATTACAGCGCAGTCGTGCGCTAAGACGAAATCGTGCAGATGGTTCACGAACCTCAGGACCGTCTCGAAATCGTTCTGAGTGATGATATACTCGAGCCCTTCGAGGAGGACAACGGACTTGGCCATCCCCTGAACGAACTTCGTGATCTCGAGGCTCAGAAGGCTGAGCTCCGTTGGGTCTATGTGGTCGACGCCTACTCTGCGGGTGAGCCACAAGATCTTTGCTGCCTCGAACTCGTGCATCTGCTTCAGTCTATTGGGATGCTCCCTCACCACGAGCATCCCCTTGGCCCCGTGGTCCGTCGCTTCCTTGAACATCGCGAAACTGATGTTCGGCCGCTTCTCCTTCACGAGATAGATGAACCCCTTCTCGACCGGGAACCCGTCCCCAGGGGCAGCGCGGATGACCGGGTAGGTGGCGATCCCAGCCTGCTGTGCGGACATCTCCGAGGCCGATAGGATCGGACCCGTGGGACCCGGGACCCCGGATTGAGCCCCCTTCCCCCGTCTCCAGTAAATCGTCACGCCGATCGACGCTGCGGCGAGGACTAGAGCAATGATTGCGATGTACGGAAGATAGTCCACCCCATTGGCTTTCGTCACGGCGAAATCACGATATGAGTGGTCTGCTCCCCAGATGTAGGTTCGATTACCCGCAGCGGTGTGGGACATGTACTCGATCCTGAAGAAGTAGCTGTAGGTCTGCAAGGTCACATTCGCCGGCACGGAGATGTGTAGCGCATAGATCCCCGTCCCCCTCCCATCAGGTGCGAGCCAAGAAGATGTCCTCGAGACGTTGTTCCAGGCGAATTCATTCGGAGCCATCCAGCCGAAGTGAGCGGATACATTCATTATCTTCTCCATGAAGGCGAGGTTGTCGTAGGCATAGTCCCCCGCGGGCATTGTGTTGACCGCGGTGAAGTTGATTGTCAGTTTCTCCCCCGGTTCGTACGAAGTCTTGGCCGGCGAAAACTCGAAGGTGACGTAAGGAAGATAATTCACCGTTCCTGGATAGTTCGTCACGATAAAGTCGTGGTATGTGAGGTCCGTCCCCCAGATGTAGGTGATGTTTCCCCAGGGGGTGTTGGACATGTACTCGATCCTGAAGAAGTAGCTATAGGTCTGTAGCGCCGCATTAGCCGGAACTGTGATGTGGAGTGGGTATACCCCGGTACCCTTTCCTTCAGGGGCGAGCCAAGATGACGTGCCAGAGACATTGTTCCAGGCAAACGCATTCGGAGCCATCCAGCCGAAGTGGGCGGAGATGTTCGTTATCTTCTCCGTATAGGAGAGGTCGCCGTAGTTGTAGTCCCCCTTGGGCATAGTGTTTACAGCCGTGAAGTTGATCGTCAGGCTCTCGCCTGGCTCGTATGAAGCCTTGGCCGGCGAGAACTCGAAAGTGAGGCTGATGGAAGCTCCGTCCGCGCGCACGTTCCGCTGGGCCGTGCTTAACACTGGAGATGACAGGAGTAGAGCGCACGCGCACACGAGCACTAGTTTGCGGATGACTGACATCGCTGAATCCCTCGCACTGACTGGGTGCGTCGAGTTCTGTAATCGGAGGACCGATACATATACTAGACTGCGAAAGTGACGCACTGACCTCAGACAAGAACTCGCTTCTCGTCCTTCGTCACGTTCAAGACGACTTGAGTGTAGGTCCTGTCGACGTTCTCGTGGTCGAGTACCTTCTTGACGAACAGGTTCAGGTCGCCTCGGGTCTTGAACCTCGCCATGACGATCGCGTCCCAGTCCCCGGTCGAATCGAAGACCGCGAACACCGCAGGGTCCTTCGACAGGTCCCGCTCGGTCTCGATTATTCTTCCGTGGATGACCTTGATCCCGATCACGACCATTAGGTCGTAGCCGAGCTTCTCAGGATCGACGATCGGCATGTAGCCCTGGATCACGCTGTTCCTCTCCATTGCTTTGACCCTGTTGGAGACTGTCGTAAGCGAGATGTGCAGCTCCTTCGCGATGTCCCTGAAGCTCTTGCGCGCGTTCTCGTTGAGGCTTCTCAGGATGTCAATGTCCAAGTCGTCCAACTTGGGCTTGCCAGCATCTTCCGGGCGGGGCGTCATCGGTCGTTGGAAACCACTTCTATTTATAAATACTTTGCACGATAGGCCGATATATGTGGTCATTCAGTTGGATTATTCGTACATTGATGGTCAAATGCCCAAGACTTTCTGAAGAATCTTGATATATGGTCACGACACTATACCTGTCGAAAGGGGGCCTGACGAGCAATGACACCCGGAGAATCCATGACATATGATGCTAGGATCCGTTACTGGGAAGAGGAATGGCTTTCTCAATTGCTCGAGGAGGCCCTGAGGTTGAAGAAGGACGCCGGTCACCTCGATAAAGAGAGCGCGGCCTCCTGTTGAGACTCCTTTTCTACCCTTGGTCTATGGCCTCGAAATGGCTTTCGCGCACGTTTCTGAAGTACACGTAGAAGACGACCGAGGCGGCGACATACAGTACGGACGCTACGTAGAACGGGATCGCCTTCGAGTAGTGGTTCGCCCAGAGATACCCGGCGGCCACCAGCGAAATGGAGTACGGAACTTGCCAGGCGATCTGACCCAGTGCGAGGAACGACGCCCTGATCTCCTCCGAAACGATGTTCATGGTGTATGCGTTCAGCACGGGCGAGGGGACTAGCATCAAGAACGACCTTGCCGTGTAAAGCATCGCGACCACGATTAGCAGCGCGGACGAGTAGGGTATGATGAGCAGCGGCACAACGGATGCGATCTGACACACGGTTATGAGGGTCACGCTCCCCCTCAGGTCCGCGAACTTTGGGACGATGAACCAACCGGCCGCTATCACGGCGTTCGAGAGGGTTATGATTAGGGCGATCTGCTCTCCGGTAGCGCCCATGCCATTCTCGAAGATCAGAGGGAACCAGGGGATCACGAACGCCGCGCCCATGCCTATCATCCCGTTCTGGAGGCAGTACATCAAGAGTATGCGAATCATCTTGCTGTCGTAGTGTGCGAGCAGGGGTCCGCTCCTCCCCCCTTTCTCAGAGACCTTCAGGACGTAGACTATCGGAGGGATTGCGCAGAGGGCCGTGATCAAGAATACAAGAGTATAACCGCCCGAGAGGTTGATGTCGAAGTTCCCGTTGAGGAAACTCGGCCCGAAGATGCCGAAGAACGTTGCGATCGTGAGGCCAAGCTGATTGTAGAATCCCTGGACGCCGTAGAAGTATTTCATGTTGGCCGGACTCGCCTTCTCGGCCATGAGTGCCATGAGGGACGGCCACGCGAACGACCCTCCCATGGAGGTGAGCGAATAGGCGATGGTGAACACGTAGACGTTCCTCTCGGTCAGGAACATGATGAGTCCGGCCGCCGTGAAGAGAAGGCCCACAAGGAAGAGGTTCCGTCTGCCGAGGCGGTCTGCCAGATACCCCCCGATCAGATACGCGATTACTCCCACTAAAGAGCCAATCCCACCCATTAGACCGATCTGCACCGAGGTGAAGCTCAGCGATCCCCAGTATAACCACAGGACATACCACAGGACTCCTCCCGTGATCCCGGTGAAAAAGGACGCCCACACGAGCCTCCTCTCGTCAGCTCCGGCAGAAGCGTAATAACCCCTGGTCGCACGCGCCCCGTCCTGGCCTGCTCGGGCGAGGCCGGTGATCCTGTCCCATGGCCTCTCGGTCAAGAGTGGTCCTCGGCCCCCGATGCACTTTATCCTATTAATCTCGTGTTGGACCGACACGTTCGTTTAGGGCTAGATTTATCCAGTAGGAGTATCTATGCGAGAGCCGATGAAGTTCAACTGGGAGGCGGTCGAAGCCAAGTGCATCCGGTTCGCGCCAGACGGCTCGACCCGAAGGAAGTTGCTCCAGATCCTCTCAATCCTGTTGCTCTTCGAAGGCATCTCAGTCCTGATTCTACACTCCTATGACACTGCGGTCGTCGGCGTCTTTTCACTCGCTGTGGGCATGCTCATCCTGATCTTGTTCTATCCAACGAGAAAGCCCACAAAGACGCGGCTCGAGACAGCGGTGTCCAAGGAACCTCCCCCCGGGATCAAGTTGCTTGGCCGGATCATGGATTGGATAGTTGAACCCCGCATTCTGGTGGTTTTCGGAGCGACCCTTATCGCGGGGGTTATCGTGTACAACTACCGGTTCTCGTCCGATCCCAGTTTCGGTGATTTGGACACGCTCTCGTTTCTCTTCGGCGGGATGTTGATGGTCTATCCGTTTGCCAGGAAGAAGTACAACATCGAGGCGAGCTTCTGCCTCTTCTTCCTTGGACTCGTGGTGCTCATCCTTGTCGTCCCTCAGACCCTTACCGCGATATCCTCGCGCGCTGGGAATTCGGCCGGTGGGTTCTACGTCCATTACATGTTGGCGGAACCTTTCACGAGGATACTGAACCTGCTCGGCATAACCGCAAGTTCCGTGGGGAGCGATGTAACCCTCGTCTTCAAAGACGGGTCGGTAAATAACCTCACGATATCGGCTTATTGCGCTGGCCTCTATTCATTCTCAATATTCGTCTCGGCCTTCATCTCGTTCGTGCTCGTCTTCGAACGCCTGCCAACGAAGACCACGGCCATCGTCCTGGTGAGCGGGCTCGTTGCCGCGTATGCGGGAAACGTATTCCGAATGGTTATCATCGGAGTTGTAGGCTACTACAAGGGAATGCCTGCGCTCCTATGGACCCACGCGAATGTCGGATGGGTGATATTCCTGGGATGGTCAAGTGTGTTCTGGTACTTGGTGATGAGGTTTGCCAGCAGGTCTCAGAGCAATGTCCAGGCCGATGCACATTAATACGGAATTGGCGGTCTAGTATCCTAAGAGGTAGAGTCCGCGATGTTCCCTCGGAAGACAGTGTTGCTTCTGCTCCTCGCAATCATCCTGATGTCGCTGGTCGTCAGGTATCCTCTCGTGGAGCATGAGAGATCCGCCTCCGATTCCTATTTCATCCACGCTTTGTCCAATAGCATCGCGCGCGAAGGTCGGGCCGCGTGGACGTTCAACCCCCTTTCCTATGTTGGGTACTTCCCGTTTTCATATCCCTCAGGCGTCCCGTTCGTGCTTGCGGAGATGTCGATTCTTACCGGGTTGGACACGGATGTCTGCATATTATTGGCAGACGCCATGATTGCGACCCTTTTCTGTCTTGCCGTCTTCTGCCTATCCCGAGAATTCATTCACAGGGTGGAGTTCGTATTGCTTGCATCTCTCCTCGCAGCATTGGCCCCCAGGTTCGTGGACACCACATACTGGAACGGGAGTGCGAGGGGCATGGAAGTCGTTCTGATCACTTTGCTGGTGTTCGCCGCATTCCGGGCGGGCTTCTCTCAGAGCAAGCGACTTCTCGTGGTGTCGGGTTTGATCGGCTTCGGATGCTTCGCAGTGCACCATATGGCTGTACTGATCATCTTGTACGGGATCGGTTTCGTCCTCGCAGACCTGACCGTCCACTATCTCCCAAGAGCCTTCAGGAGCAGAGGGAAGCGCTTGACGATAACCACCGTAACATCGCTCGGAGTGATCGCGACTATTGTGGTGCTGAACTACTTTGAGATTCTCGGGAATTCATTTGGGGCGATCGGGGAGGCGGGGTTCTTTGAATTCAAGGTTCCTGTGGCCAATCTTCTAGGAAACCTGATTGTGAGCTACGTTCACCAGATAGGTTTGGTACTGGTCGTGGCGGCATTGGGAGTTGTCGCTTTCCTTAGAGCCCCTCGGTTCTTTGTCAGGGGTATTTTTCCGTTCGCCGTCTTGCTCGTGTTCGTGCCGGTTCTTGGCAGCTCCCTTTACGTATCAATGTTACTTTCCCCCTTCGTCGCCATAGTGGGTGTTTTGTGGTTCCAAGGCGTGCAGGGTCAGAAGAAGACACGGATCGGGACGTCCACGACAATGATTGCGATTCTCATTGTGTTTTCGCTGACGTTCACCGTATGGTCAGTCGATAGATGGAATCAGTCTGAGCAACCATCGGGGGACACCGTTCAAGTGGGCAACGAGGTTTTCAACGATGCGGCTTATCTAAGGTGGAATGGGGACAGACTATACACCATTACCAACGCTGCGCCGCTCGGAGCACAATTAAGCGCATACAGCGATGTCAGTTTTCTCGGATCGGGCATTCAGGCCACAATCAACAGGGACGTGACTAAGGAGGAGATCGAGAACAACCTTTCCTCTTCGACAACTCCGTTTCCAGGCAACCTCTATACTTGGCTTGTCTACAAGGACGATTTGTTTATCGGCACATACGTTTTCGCACTGATGGTCAATGGAGTTAGTGTCATTCATGGAACCGACGAGGCCAACAAGTTCCACGCCTATGCAATTTCGCACTCCAACGTGCTCGTAGTTGTCGACAACAACTGGCCTTCTGAATACGCTTCCCCGTACGGCATTGAGAAGGCGTGGTTCCTCAGCGAAATCAGGAATTGCCAAACGTATGGGTCCCAGCACGAGGATATAGAGAGCTACTGCTCATATGAAAGCCAAAGGGTCACAATCTACATGGTTCAACTGCCTTTGATGTAGCTCGGTGCGTTTCCGGATGCGGGTCACCAGCATGACCAACGAGAGGGTGCTTGCTGTCTCACAGCCCTCGGAATGAAGTCGCAACTGAACGGCAAATGACCTGGTAAAGAGGGTCAGAATCATGCGGAATAGCTGACCAAGTGTCCCGGACTGCCCGGGACAAGCTCTCGAAATAGATCACCATCATCACTGCATTAGTTCCAGTGCCGATTCGACCAGCGCTCGATGGGTCGACTCGTTCGAGAACCGCAGAGAACTCATCAATGCACCCTCCGAAAGCCTCTCTCGAAGCTTGGGATCCTCAATGATGGTTCTCATTGCATTCGCGAATGAATCCGCGTCATATGGAACCAAGAGCGCGTTCATTCCATCTTCCAAGTACAGAGAGTGAGTAGGCAACTTATTCGCGATTACAGGAAGGCCCGCTGCCAGGAATTCCAGCACCTTCATGGGAGGAGAGGCGGCGAAGTAGACGTTTGGCTCTAACAGGGAGATGCCGAAATCAGCCGACCAAAGAATTGCAGGAATGTCGGCGTGGGGCACAGGTGGGAGTATCTTGAACAGATCCTCGACACCTGCGTCCTTTGCGAGTTTCCGGACAATCTTCTCCTCATCAGGGGTGCATCCGACGAGCTTGATCTTGAAATCGCGTCTCTGTGCGGCGAGTATCTTCGCTCCTTCGACCACGACTTCCAGTCCCCGCTCCTTCGATATCGTCCCTGGATATACCCCTTCCAAGACTCTTCTGCCTAAGGCCGGTGTCCTCTTCCCTTCTGGTTTGAACATGTCCAATTGCACCCCTAGAGTAACCTCTCGAATCTTGGAGGACGGGATGCCAAGGGATTTGTAAACCTCTGCCAGCTGGGGCGAAGTTGCAAGTACCAGGTCGCATCTTCGGAGCCCAGTCGACATCCCGAGGCTGTTGATCCGGGACAGCAGTCGAGAAAGCCGACCGCGCTTGCTTCTCGTGTAGAGGACAAACTGTATCGGGTGGCAGTTCCCATAGCAGAGAACGGGTTTGCCAATGCTCATCGCAACGGATGGAACGTGCTCAACCCCTGCTACATAAACGAGGTCCGCCCTGAGAAAAGGAAGCATGAACCAGCACTGGATGTAGAACGCGAACGAGGCCCCTCTTATGGGCACGCTCAGCAGCGGTATGAGCTTTGCTCGAGGGAAGATCCTGCTGCATTGGACGGGGTCGCGGGTTATGATCGTGACGGAGAACAATGAGGTTAGAGTCCTGATGGCATCGGCAACGTTGGTGGTCGACATCTCAGTGGGGAGTATGTCATCCAGGATCACAATCACTCTTTTGGGGTTCTTTCCATCAGCCCGAGACTTCATTCAGTCGTCAAATCCTCCGCCGCGTATTTCACCTTTGTGGGCCTGGCGACAATGCCAGGAACCTGCGTAGGGTGACTATCCTCTGCCGCGGACAGACCGATATGCCTGCTCGTAGGAATAGGTGATCTCTTCCGAGTCAAAGAGTCCCTTTGCTCGATCGGCGAATCCGCGCTCCGTGTCCTCGATTTGCCATGGGTTGTCAAGAAGGTGCTGCAGTTTCTCTGTTAGATTGTTCGGGTTCCTCGTCTCGAAGCAAACAGCGGCGTCGCCGCCGACATTCTGTTTCTCCTTCAGGTCGCTGGATATGATCGGCCTTCCTGCCCCCGGGCTCCTCCCGAGTGAGGTCCAGGTCCAACGAGAACCGACCGATGGACGCGCAAGAGCTCGGCGTTCCGGATAGTCGCGAAGCTTGGGAGGACGCCATGAACGAAGTGGGAACCCGGACAGATTTTGCGAGACGGGGCCTCCCACCCAATTCGTCAGGGAGGGGTGAATCCGTCTACCTTGTGTGCAGTCCCTTTGGACAACGGTTATCTACAATGTCCCGTATCGGGAAGTGCGCATGAACGAACCGGATGAAGGGCCATCGTCCTCGAGCCCGCGGCAGCGATGGGAGCTAGTCGCCTTCTCTGTCATTGTGTTTGCTGGATTCATGACGCGGCTGTGGCCGCTAGCCTTCAGCAGCTATCCCTTTAACAATGATGGACTCACTGGATCTGCTCTCGCTGCGCAGATCATCGCGGCGGGGCATCTGAACATTCTTCCCAATGGTCCCCTCGGCACCACGCACAGCACGGCTATCCCGGCGATGAACATAGTGATCGCATACGCGTCGAGCGCACTCGGCGTCGACCCTTACAGATTCAGCCAGATCCTCGTTGCGGTGGTTTCGCTCTTGACCATTGCAGGCATCTATGTCCTGGGACGGAGATTTTCGGGGGACATTAGAGGGGGAATCGCGTCGGCCCTCATG
>Ga0315281_10015539_pt1 | contig 10203 bp, 11 predicted proteins | sample YL17G07_0_MG_FD_204540 | JGI IMG/M metagenome (GOLD analysis project Ga0315281, IMG submission 204540) | Sediment microbial communities from Yellowstone Lake, YNP, Wyoming, USA - YL17G07_0 | ecosystem: Environmental > Aquatic > Freshwater > Lake > Sediment | place: USA: Wyoming | collected...
ACTTTCTAAGTTGGGTGCGCCCTCCGCAACGCTACTGGGACAAAAAATCTTGCCGTCGAAATTCACAGAACCTAACGGCGCGCAGTATAGAATGAGGGGATTTTTGGGTAAAAAGAGGGAGATGAGATCCAAAGGCTTTGACTGCCAGTATTGAAATCTCTCTTCATGAGCAGATAAACTCAGGCAGAGGAGAAAGAGCAGAGAGCGGAGCAGGGTCATTTTTTCACTGGAACCAGGGATTTCATAAGGGCTTCCCTATCTATGACTGCGATCCATAATTCGCAATCGTCCTTTCCATAGGCAAGGTAGATATGTGGTCCTGATAGGGTAAAGCCTCCCGGGAAAATGATTCTTTTGTATAAGCCTGAAGAGACATAAAACTCCTTGTCCACGATGGGATAAGGTGATACGCAGGTGATTTCAAAAGGAGGTTCGGCAGAAAAGGTGTAGGCGCCACAAAAATAATGCCAATACGGCTCTTCCGGCGGTGTTACTTGTGAGGTCACCTGAATTCCAGAGTGGAAAAAGGCCAAATATTGTCCATCAATTGGGAGGGCGGCTCCACTTCCCCTCAGTTCTCCAAATTCCCACTCAATAGGCGTCTTCGTTTCATAGCATGAATAACAAGAACCGTCATGGAGGTTAGGGTAGAGGATTTCATGAGGGTTTATCGTATACCTAAAGAGGAGACAGTCTTTCCAGATGAAGGCTCCCCAATTTTTTTGCCAATGTTGGGTAAAATACTTTTGTTCATAGATCAATTTTGTGGCAGGTTTGAGTTTGAATTCCCCATTCTCAAAGGTGAGCTCTACAATGAACATGTCTCGGCGATCTCCCCACCAGAGGCGATTGACTTCGACATTGTCGTTATAGAGAAGATAGATCCGATTTTGCCAAGTAAAGATGGTCGCATCTTCAGAATGGGATTCGATGTCTCGATTCTCTAAACGGGTGTCGAGAAGCTGGGGTTCAGAGATGGGATCGAACGATTCATCGAGGAGGACAGCTCCTATATGATTTACAAAGGGATAGTCCAAAACTCTAAAGGTATAAATGTAACCTTGGTCGACTTTTAAGATGGAAGGATTTTGCGCAGCTGGAAATTGAGGCAATATGATCCTCTTCGTCGATAGGACAATATTCTGCTGCGCCAACGCTTCAAGATCTAAAAACCTCCTCTGATAGGGCTTGGGAACAATCTCTACCTCGGAAAAAAATCCCCGCTGCTCAGAGGCACATAAAGTAATGAAACTAATGATAGAAAAAATCCACTTCATAAGAGCCAGTTGCAAAACCCCAATTTCGGCCCAAATCCGCCCTTTTGCCGCCACTCCCGGTCCCGGCGCAAATTGCCTATGCCCAGTCGGATATGCCAATTTGCGCCGAGCGCAGGCTGGCGCCAAAATCATCGGATTTGTGCAAGAAAGCGGGTTTTGTAACTGGCTCATAATTGTTTTAATGCTTGAATGAGGGGTTGATATTCTGGTGTTTTGGAAATCCAAACGGTTGTCCCACTCTTTGTAGGAATATAGATCTCTTCATACTCGTCTCGAGCGACTAAACGGCTGTAGCCCCATGTGTCGGCTTTTCCCGTTTGTCCAAACTTGCGACTGTTTGTCGCATGGGCCACAATGACAGGCACTTTGTCAAAGAGTATCTCAACTAAATCTCCGCGCAAAAACAAGGCTGGATTTATAAAAACGACGTCTACTTTATTATATCTAGTCAAGTTAGAGATAAATTCATTGAGTTCTTTTTTATAAAAGTTATCGATAGTCGAATAATGGGGAACCCCTACAGAACATTGATGAGAGCAGGCTTTATAGACGTTGTCTGAGGCCAAATATTTATAGGGAGCCCAATTGACATCGCCCTGATATCCACTAAAGTACGCGATGGGAATCCAGTTTGAATAATCTCGATAAAGTTGGATGAACTTTTTCATGAAGTCAGGACCATATCCATGTGTAATGACCTCAATGGAGATGACTTTTTTGCATGAATCGAGAAAATACTTCGTTGAGTACCCTAGTCCGAATTCTAGCAAGGTTTTCACCTTCAGCACTTTAAAAATCTCATTGAAGCAGGGAACATAACTGGCGTCGCCTATTTCTTCATCGCTTTGCAGGAGTCTTTCATAGGTAATTTCATTCGCCTGATTGATTTGTCCTGCATGAACAACAGCAACAAAACAAATGGCAAGAATCATATATTTTTTCATGGGCTTTCCTCATTCATATAATTGGGGCCTCCGTTATCAGAGGGGGCTTTGGGTAGATTTGAAACAATGTCTTGTGAGACTGTATAGAGATTCATTCCTCTGGGAAGAATGTATTCCATATCGTAGGGGAAGAAAATTTGATGCGCTTGGAAAAAGCGGAGGAGCTTTTGAATCCCGCTTTTTCTGAGGATCATAGAATGAGCGCCAGATCTCGCCCCTATCTTGATAAAATCTGATTGAAGGGGGATCTTAGCTGCATAATTATTTTCTTTGGTAAAAGTTAAGTAGTCTGGTCTTCTGCCTGCCCAATAGGTTGTAGCATAGTGGCCATTAGCATCTTTGATATCTCTGTCCGTAAATAATACATCCCAATTCCCATGGCCTACAGTAGCATCTAATTTGTCGATGATTCCTGAGAGGAGCCGCGGATCAGAAAGGACCTGTATGTCATCTTCCATAACCCAAATGGTTTCATAACCCGCATCAAAGGCGTCTTGAAGAATAGAAATGTGGCTCAGCGCAATGCCAATAGTCCCGCGGGCCATGCAATGGCAGAAATAAGTTTGACCATGTCTCGAAATGATTTCGTGTTTCGGCTCAAAATTCCCCTCCAAGGGGTAATAGGTACCCATGATGCCATGGTCCATTTCGGGAGAAAATTTTAAACCTACATCATCGATGGCTTCTAAACTTAATTCCCATCCATTGACTGCAGAAAAGCGGTAGGGATAGATCCCATAAGGCCTTAATTGATCTAAACTTGTTTGTAGTTTTTTGGGCCTCTGATCTAAGTTGATCAAATAGATAAAATTGATGTTTCTCATCGAATGGCCAGTAGATTTGTCTTGGATTTTTTTTAAATGATCCAACACATCGCAGGCCAGGTGACTAGTAATCAATAGAAGAAAAATCAGGGTTTTCATCGTTTTTTAAATAAAATGCAGTTTCCGTTATCTATGACTTTAATCGTATCACAAGCTTCTAAAAGAAGTTCAATGGCTTGCTGTCTCTCTTCCCATAAAGAATCATTGAACCAGATGTATCCACCAGAGCGCACTTTAGGCAGATAAAGCAATACATCTAAAGTTGAGACGATCTCAGTGTGATTGCCATCCAAATGCAATACATCAATCTCATCGATTTGCGAAGCAGCTCTCTCAGATGTATTTTTAATAGTTATGCAACAATCTCCTAGTTTGTACTTTTTTAACATGTTTAAATAAGAATTGTAAATAAATGTAATATTTAAACCGCCCCACCATTTTAAATGCGCAGCGTCTTTCATCGGGTCCAAATGTTTTAGACATTCGAGTTTATCCCATGCATCGATCGCAAAGACGGTTCCTTCTCCCAAGAATTTAAATGTAGAAGCAACTGGAAATAGGGAAGATCCGCCAAATACTCCGATTTCAACCCACGTTTTCGGTCGTTCCGTTAAAATCAAATCGATGAAATTAAGAGCCTTTTCTTTAGAGCACCACCCTTCTATTGTGGGCAGGTGGCTAAAGATGTGTTGCTTGAGAGCTGTAACGTCGCCGTTTGCCCATAAAAATTGAAATAGCGAGATCCAAATTAAAATAACTCTTTTCATTTTTTCACCCAAATTCCCCAGTCACAATCTTCATGAATTTCCGCCATCTTGAGACAGTGATTATTTAACCATTCAATGGAGCGAGCCTGTGTATAGGCGCCATTTTCATACCATGTAATATCGTCGAGAATGATCCACCCACCTCGATTCACGAGGGGACCCCATTTAGTTATGTCTTGATAGGAGGTCTCATCAGAATGGTTGCCATCGATGTGCAAAAGATCTATCTCTGAAATAGATGGAGCATGGGCCGAGGTATCTCGGATCAATTCGACCTGATCTTGCAGCTCAAAGCGGTCTATGAAATGGACGAGTCCTTTATAAGTTGCTTCATGATCGACAGAGCTCCAAAAGGCCTGATTGGCTTCATTCTGCACGCCTTGGACAGAGGCTAGAGAATCCCAAGGGTCGATCCCATAGATTTTACCATGACCTAACCCTTTTAGGGTGTAGGCCATAGGAATGAGAGATCGGCCCCCCCATACGCCAATTTCAACAATTTTTGCAGGCTTGATTTTATGGATGATGTCGATGAGTATGGAGGCCTTCGAATGAGAACACCATCCATAGATCTGATCCATTAAGTAATAGGCCTGATTCTTCGTTTGCAGAGTGGATTCACGATGGTCTATGAGATATTGCAAATAACTTCTAGGAGGTGTGTCAGCGGCGTCCATGTTCTCTCAAAAATAGGTCCGATGTTAGATAGGAGCGGTTCTTTAGATCGGGAGGTCGGGGAGGGCTCAGATGGGCCATGCGATCATAGAGTTTAGCTACATCATTGGTCTCTTTAAAAGAGAGGTCTTGTTCTTTTAGGAGAGGAGCATAGACGAAAATCAGGTTGTTCGCAGTCGCGTGAACCAAAGAATAGCCTTTAGATTGCCCGAGTTTGAACAGAGCCAAAATACTAGCTCCATAATAATTGGTCCCGTCCCCACAGAAAAAGGGGTGATATTCTACCACTTTATCTTCATTGGGTGGCAAAGAGGAATTATAATCGATGATCACGACGGCTGGCTTATAATGTTCACTCAGAGCATTCCAGATGTGAAAGCTATTTGTTTCGACATCGATAGATAACAGGTCAAATTCCGCTGGAATAGAATACTGCTCTAAGAGCTGGTTGATATTCCACTTGGTTAGAAACTGCTTATAAAGCTTGTAGTTTGGAATTTCAAAAGATCTATCTAATAAAAGGCCATCCCATCCCTGCAGCCTCAGTAAATAGGTATTGCTGTCTGTGATCCCATCCGATGCGCCTAGATCTACGCAAAAATGGGAGGTCGGCTTAATGACTTGGAACATCTTAGCAATGACGCCATCTTCCCCATTTTGGCTATACAAAGAGGCTTCATGGAAGCTCAGATCGATCGGCTCGCTAGAGTAGATCATTGCAATAAAACTGATGAAAAGAAATACGGTTTTTTTCATTTTTTAATCCAAATTCCCCAAAGGCAAATATCAAAAACTTCTGCAATCTTAATACAGTGACTGTCTAGCCACGCAACCGCTCGGGAGGTGGTCAGCTTGCCATTTTCATGCCACGTCATGTCATCAAAGATAATCCATCCTCCTGGCCTGACCAGCGGGACCCATTTTGTTACATCCAGATAAGAGGTCACATCAGAGTGGTTGCCATCAACATGCAAAATATCGATTGGTTGGATGAGGGGAGCTTCCTCGGAGGTTTTTTCGATCAATTCGATGTGATCGCCCAGTGCAAACTGATCGATCTTTTGTCTTAAGCCTCTCAGGATGGCTTGGTGATCTGCAGTGCCCCAAAATTGGCGATTCGATGCGTCCATCACCCATTGTACAGAGGCTGCATTGTCCCAAGGATCGATCCCATAGATCTTTCCCAAGCCATTTGCTTTAAGAGCTGCTGCCATGGGAATGAGAGATTTCCCTCCCCAAACGCCGATTTCGACAATGATCTGAGGCCTTGCGCGGAGGATGATATCAATCAGGACAGAGGCTTTTTGTTGGGTACACCAGCCTTCCATTTGATCCATGCACCAAAACGCCTGGTTTTTGACCCAGGCGGTGGCGTCTCGCCGATCGATCACCTGTTCAAAATGGGAAATAGGGGGTTGCGCATCCATTTATTGCTTCTTCTCATCTTTCTTATAGTTTGGAGCACCGTTGTCAGAGGGGGCCCCGGGAGTTGTCGAGACGATATCGAACAAAACGGTGAAGAGGCGAATATCTTCAGGGTAGGGGAACTCTATATCGTAAGGGAGAAAAATATGATAGGTCTTTAGAAAATCGAGGATCTTTTTCATGCCCGATCTCTGGAGAATCATGGAGTAAGCTCCAAATCGGGCGCCTACTTGTCTGAACTCAGAACTTATGTCCTGCCGCGCTGCGAATCGATTGGGGTTGGACACCTGGAAATTAGGTCTCCAGGCAAAGCCTGTGCAAGGGACATATTGGCCAAAGCCGTTCTTGGTATCGGGGTCTGTAAAAAGAATATCCCAGCCGTCGCGGCCTACTAATTGATTCAGTTTATCGATCATGTCAGAGAGGAGATGGGGATTGCGCATGATATCGATATCGTCTTCCATGACCCAAATGGTTTCATAGCCTGAATCATAAGCATCTTGAAGGATGGATAAGTGGCTCAAGTTAATCCCAATGGCCCCGAGAGACATGCAATGACTGAAATAGGTTCTCCCTATTTCTTGAACAGGCTCATGCTGCGGCTCTCGATTCCCTCCAGGAACGTAATAAGTTCCCCACTGGGTTCGGGTCATCGAGGGGTCTAACTTGATACCGACGTCATTTACGACTTCTAAGGAGAGTTCCCAGCCATTGACGGCAGAGAATCGATAGGGATTGATCCCCCAAAGAGCAAGCTGTTTCGCGCACCTGGCAAACTTCTCGGGTCTTTGATCTAGGTTGATCACATAGATGAAGTCTATATTTCGCATGCTGTGAAAATCAGTTTTCCCCAGCGCTTTCTTAAAGTGATCTTCCACTTTGGCTTGAAGACCGAAACTCAAAAGGCTCAAAAGCAACACTCTAAAAATCATATACCGCGCGCGGTTAATTTTTACGATTTTCCATCAACATCTTTTGCCTCTCAACGCGTTGTTCGATCTCGTTAACACTGTATAGGTTGGACTCGATCTCCACAACGCATTGGGAGCCAAAATCTAGTTGCCGAAAACCATCAAACCTAACCGCGCGCGGTATACCATCCCCAAAGAGAGTCCACAGATCTTATTTTATAAAAGGCAAAAAGGAAATAAAAATCTCATTCTCCCTTTTTCGCTTGCAATTTTTCTAAGGGAAATTTGCGATTGATCACAGTTTGAGCTCGCCAACCTTCTGGTAAATCTTCGACTTTCAGCAACCGATCGCAAGTAGCTAAAGACTCTTCATAATTGCCGGCATAGTGGGAGCAGATGGAAAGCTGAAAGAGGATACCGTAGTCTTCAATCCAATCCATGTTGAAAAGTCCATCTTTCTCTGCGGGTTTGGCGATGAAATCGATGGATTTCAGATACTCGTAAGCTTTGCTAAATTCATTCAGATTGTTGTAAAGCTCCGCGAGATAGTAGAGGGGCTCTAAACGGTGGGGGCGAAAATGGTGCGCATCCAAATAGGCTTCAGCCACAATTTTGGAGGGGAGGCCAATGTAGCTTAAGAGAAGAGCGATCTGCAACTTGGACCAAAAGATCTCCTCGTCCCATCCTCCCATTTTAATCCGCCTTTGATACCACTCGAGGGCTTTTCCTTTTTCCCCTGCATCGCGGTAGCTTTCAGCTAAGTAAAAGGCGTATCGGGCATTATCTGGTTCTTTCTTCAATCCCTCTTCTAATAGATGGACATTTTTCCAGAATTTCTGCGGGTCGTAACTACAAGCTCCCCCATCTAAGGTCACATATTTAACACCATGGAGTAGATCTGAAGAAAAAGTCGTATCGCATCCCAAATATTCATGGGTTACCCCCACCCATTTCCAGGGCAAGTGCAATTTGGCTAACTGAGGTTTTAAATAGGTAAAGTCTTTGGATCCACGCCATAAATTGTAAAGATCGGCTTTCAGAAGGGGGAATTCGATTTTATCATCAAACTGCAAGATGTCATCGGCATCCATAAAAAGGATATAATCGCATTCCTTCCCATCTTTTTGTGCTAATTTCAATGCCTCTGTACGAGTTTCTCCCCAATTTTTCCAGGGGCGCTCATAGAGCTTTCCAGGAATCCCTTTCATAAACTTTTTGATGATTTTTTGAGTGCCATCTTTGGACCCTGTATCGACAATGACCCAATAATCAATCACAGGTTTGACAGATTCTAAGCATCTCGTGATCACCCGACTTTCGTTTTTTACAATCATGTTTAAACAAATCGTGGGCCGTTTCTCCTCTTTTGCATAGGAGCCAGTTGCGAAACTCGCTTTCTTGCACAAATTCGATGATTTTGGCACCAACTCGCGCTCGGTGCAAATTGACATATCTGACGAGGAATAGGCAATTTGTGCCGGGACCGGGCTTGGTGGCAAAAGCGCGGATTTGGGCTGAAATTGGAGTTTCGCAACTGGCTCATAGGAAAGGAGCGGAAGGAACAGGGCAAGAATCAAAGAAAACATGCGCATCGTATCAACACCTGACTATTCTACCAGATCTTTGGAATGGCTTCAAGATTTGAACGGATCTCAAACAGAAATTCTTAAGGCAATTAGAATGGCTGCAAAATCAGAGGGAACATGCGTCCTATCTATCTTGAACTCTACAATCCCCTCCATGGAGGGCCAAACTTCTTCCTCAGAATTCAGGATGACTAGAGTGAAATCTAGAGCAGGAAAATAGCGATCGAGCGCCTCTTTTAACTTGCGCGCCTCTAATGCTGTGATTCCGACCATCTCATTTTGCCACCAGGTTCCTCCGTCTTTGTAATCGTGAGCCATCCGAATGAAAAAAACCTTGCCGGGGAAATCTCGAATTTGCCGAAATCGGTTGATCCTTCTCTCGTACTTTGCATAGACCGATTGCCAACTCGCCTCACTTTCCAAAATCACTCCATCATGTCTGAATTCGAGCTGATAATAAGAATTCACCGTAAAACTGTGTTTATAGGGTGAGAGTTGAAACAAGAATCTCCTGTCCAAAAAATATTGAAAGTCATCATCGAGCAAAGCGACCATTCCATCGGTATCGATAGTCACTATCCAATCAAAAGGAAATGAGGAATTTCTCAAGTCATTGGCTCTTAACAGCTGAGCGGGTTCGCAATTGGTTCCCAAGCCCACAAAAAGAGGAGGATCACTAAATAGATTGAAACATAAGAAAAGGGCAACTAAGATCTGTGTAAAAATATTATCTTCCCCGGAGACAAAAAATGTATCACAGCTGGATCTGCCTTGCAATTCTATTCTGTTGCATGGGCCGTTCTTATGGCCACATTGAGGATCATTACAGAATTTTAGAAAGCAAAGTGGGAAGCCTTTCTCCTAAAAACATCGATGAGGTCTATGTCATTAATTTGGATCAGAGACCTGAAAGGTGGGAAAATTGCATGAAGCAATTGAATGCGTATGGCATTTTCCCTTGCCGTTTTCCGGGGATTTATGGCTGGACTTTGACTCCTGCTGTGCTCGATGAGGTGGGATTGAGATTTCAGCCCGGAATGTGGGTGGGCCGTGAATGCATCATGCATTTTCCCGCAGAGAAGAAAGGGGACCCTGAGTTTCTATTTTTATCTCAAGGATTTGTGGGAAAAACCTGTTTTTCTGGTTGGACCGTGAAGGGAACCATAGGGTGTAGTTTGAGCCATTTTTCAGTTCTGAAAAATGCCTATGATTCTGGATACAATACGGTTTGGGTGATGGAGGATGATATCTCTGTCTTGGAAAATCCCCATCTTCTCTCTGACTTAATCGATGAGTTGGATACGCTGGTGGGCCCTGATGGATGGGATGTTCTCTATACAGATCCCGACTTTCTAGTCATTGACAAGGCTAAGGAAGTTGCTTTGCAGGTGCCCTATATGTGGCGGCCCGATATGCCCGATCGCGACGTCCGGTTTCTCGCAGAACATGAGGAGGTGGGGGAGCATTTTATGAAAATTGGAAGCCGCATGCGAGCTCACTCGATGATTTATCGCCGTTGTGGGCTTGAAAAGATATTGGACTTTTACAGAAAGAACAATAATTTTTTGCCCTATGATCAGGAAATTGCACTTATTCCCGGGATTAGACTCTACGTCACAAAGAAGTCGATTGTTACGGCCAAAGAGGTCAATTCGGATACTAGGTACCGCTTTTTCAGTAATTAATAATCTCTTATCGGGCGCATTCCCATTTTCTGGGTAGAAAAAAAATTCACCACAGAGACACGGAGAACAAAGAGATAGCACAGAGATAGATTTCTTTTTTTTGCGAGGG
>Ga0315281_10015540_pt1 | contig 10203 bp, 6 predicted proteins | sample YL17G07_0_MG_FD_204540 | JGI IMG/M metagenome (GOLD analysis project Ga0315281, IMG submission 204540) | Sediment microbial communities from Yellowstone Lake, YNP, Wyoming, USA - YL17G07_0 | ecosystem: Environmental > Aquatic > Freshwater > Lake > Sediment | place: USA: Wyoming | collected...
GCCATCGCCGACGGGGCGCGACGCGCAGGCGCAGACGTGACCGAACTCCCCCTGGCCGACGGCGGCCGCGGAACCACCGCCTGCATCGTCCGAGCACTCGGCGGTCGCACCGTGTCGGTTCCCGTGACCGGCCCGCTGGGCGAGAGCGTTGCGGCCGCGCTCGGCCTCCTGCCCGGAGGCGAGACGGCGGTCTTCGAGATGGCCTCGGCGAGCGGCCTCGCCCTCGTCCCGCCCGACCGCCGCAGCGCCATGCTCGCCACGACCCGCGGCACGGGTGAACTCCTGCGTGCCGCGCTCGACGCCGGAGTCGTCCGCATCTTCATGGGCATCGGCGACTCGGCCACCTCCGACGGCGGGTGCGGCGCGGCCCAGGCGCTCGGCTTCCGCCTCCTCGACGCGCCCGGGAGCCAGATCGGGCCCGGGGCGGAGGCGCTCGCGGCCCTCGCCCGCATCGATCCGGCGGCGCGGCACCCGCGCCTCGGGCAAACGGAGATCCGTGTCGCGTGCGACGTCGATAACCCCCTGCTCGGCCCCCGCGGCGCCGCCCGCATCTTCTCGCCGCAGAAGGGCGCCACGCCCGCCCAGATCGAGGAGATCGAGAAGGCCCTCGCGCACCTGGCCGACGTCGTCGAGCGCGACCTCGGCATCAACGTCCGCACGATAAGCGGCGGCGGCGCGGCCGGCGGACTCGGTGCGGGGGCGGTCGCGTTTCTCGGGGCGCGCCTGATGTCCGGCGCCGAGTGGATCCTCGGGGCGGTCGAGATCGAGAAGCATCTCGCCCGGGCCGACCTGGTCCTGACGGCCGAGGGCCGCTTCGACGCCCAGAGCCTCGGCGGCAAGGCGCCGATGGCCCTGGCCCGCCGCGCGGCCGCCGCCGGCGTGCCGTGCGCGGTCATCCCCGGGAGCACCGGGCCCGGCCACGAGCCGGCGCTTGAGCAAGGCGTAAGCGCGATATTTCCTCTGGTGCGCGAAAATGTTACACTCTCCGTCGCGTTGGCGAGGCCGCGAGAGCTTCTGGCCGAGCGCGCCGCGGAAGCCGTCCGCCGCTTCGCGCGCCGGTGAGCCGAGCGTTTGGCCGCGGCCGGCGCGGCGGCGAAGTGTATTTCGCCCCCGGTGAATCACCGGGGGCTAAGTAACGTGCCGGCGACGGCTAAACGAGGGCGACGGCTTGCCGCGCCAATCAGCACCGGAGCGATGATATCGACATGAAACTGGCCTTCAGCACGAACGCGTTCAAGCAGGTCAGCCTCGAGGAAAGTCTCCACCAGATCGCGGCGTGCGGCTACGGCGGCGTCGAGATCATGGCCGACGTCCCGCACGCGTACCCGCCGCACATGGACGCCCGCCGCCGCAAAAACGTCGTCGACCTCCTGAAAGAGCTTCGCCTGGGCCTGACGAACCTGAACGCCTTCACGCTCTTCGCCCAGGGCGACACGTGGCACCCCTCCTGGATCGAGCCGGACCCGGAGGCCCGCGCGCGGCGCTACGAGCACACGCTCAACTCCATCCGGCTGGCCCGCGACCTCGGGGCGCCCGGCATCAGCCTGGAGCCGGGCGGTCCCCTGCCGGCGGGCATGAGCCGCCGGGCCGCGATGGACCTCTACCGCGAGGGCCTGCGGCGGGTCCTTCCGACGGCCGAGGAGTGCGGCGTAGACCTGCTCGTCGAGCCGGAGCCGCACCTCTTGATCGAGCGGCCGGAGGAATTTGAGGAACTGCTCGACGGCCTGGCGCACCCGCGGCTGGCCCTGAACTTCGACATCGGGCACCTCTTCTGCGTGGGCGTGGACCCGGCGGCGGCGGCGCGGCGCCTGGCGCCCCACATCCGGCACGTGCACCTGGAGGACATCGCGCCGTCGCGCGAGCACCGGCACCTGGTGCCGGGGCGCGGGGCGATCGATTTTGCCGCGGTGCTGGGGGCCCTGCGGGATGCCGGGTACAACGGCTGGGTCACCGTGGAGCTCTATCCGTACGAGGCCCAGGCCCGCGAGGTCGCCAGCGAAGCATGGCAATATCTTACTAAGCATTTCTAGGCATGGGGCCGCCGCGGCGCGGCGGGCGAGGGTGCGCGAGCTATGAACGGAACGAAGGGCGAATGGCAGCTCATTGAGTGGATCCGCAGCCGCACGCGGCTCGACCCGGCGGCGGTGCCCATCGGCCCCGGCGACGACATGGCCCTCGTGGGCCTCGGCGGCGAAAGCCAGTGCCTCGTCACCATCGACGCCCTGCTCGAGGGCACGCACTTCAACTTCGACCAGGCCACCCCGCGCCAGGTCGGCTACAAGGCCATGGCGGTGAGCCTCTCGGACGTGGCGGCCATGGCGGCCAAGCCCGTCTGCGCCCTGGCCTGGGTGGGCCTGCCCGAGGACCGCGACATGAAGTTCGCCGAGGCGCTGAGCCTGGGCATGGCCGACGCCGCCGGCAAGTACGCCTGCCCGGTTGTCGGCGGCGACATCACCAGCTGGAAGCAGCCGCTGACGATCGGCACGGCCATCGTCGCGCGGCCGGCCGGCATCATCCCGGTGCGCCGCAGCGGCGCGAAGCCCGGCGACCTCCTGTTCGTCACCGGCGAACTGGGCGGCTCGCTTCTGGGGCGGCACCTGACGTTCCTGCCGCGCGTGGCCGAGGCCCGCCAGCTCGCCGCGCTGGTCACGCTCCACGCTATGATCGACCTTTCGGACGGCCTGTCGACCGACCTGACGCACCTGTCACGCGAGAGCAGCGTGGCCGCCGAGGTCAACGCCGACGCCATCCCGATCTCGGCCGACGCCGTGAAGCTCGCCCAGTCCGACGGCCGCCCGCCCCTGGAGCACGCCCTGAACGACGGCGAGGACTTCGAGCTCCTGATGGCCGTCGAGCCGGTCGACGCCCAGGACCTCCTGAAACAGAACCCGCTGAAGGACGTGCGCCTCACGTGCATCGGCCGCATCACGGAAGGCAGCGGCCTGACGCTCATCGAGCCGAGCGGCGAGCGGCGCCCGCTTGCGCCCGGCGGCTACGAGCACTTCAAGAAACCCAGGACCGCGAAGTGATGGCCGACGCCTGGACCGTGGAATCGCACTCGCCCGAAGAGACGCTGGCGATCGGCCGGCGGATCGGCCGCGCCGCCCGCCCCGGAGACGTCGTGGCCCTGGCGGGCGACCTGGGGAGCGGCAAGACGGTCCTCGCGAAGGGGATGGCCGAGGGCCTGGGGGCGGCGTCGGCCCGCGAGGTCTGCAGCCCCACGTTCGTCCTCTGCCGCGAGTACCTGCGCGGCCGCATCCCATTTTATCATCTTGATGCGTATCGCCTGCGCGGCGCCGCCGACCTCGAGGCGATCGGCTCGGCCGAGATCTTCACGCAGGGCGGCCTCGCGGCGGTCGAGTGGGCCGACCGCGCCCCCGAGGCGATGCCGGAGGATCATCTGCTGATCCGCTTCGAGATGACCGGCCCGCAGTCCCGCCGCCTGACCTTCACGCCGCGCGGCCCGCGGTCGCGCGAACTGCTGGCGGCGCTGGCCCTTGGATAGTGTCCGGCGTCGCCCAACACGCGCGGCATCGGCCTACTGCCTCTGCCGCCGCCGGCGGAGGTGGTCGAGGTCGAACCGGGCGATGGCAATCTTGATATCCTCGGCGGTCTTCCGGGCCCGGATCTCCACCTGGCGGCCCTTCTTCTGGGCCCACTCGCGGGTCACCTCCACGTAGTCGGCCAGGCGCCGGCGGCTCTCGCGAGCGCTGTGGCGGCCCCACAGCTTGATGGCCAGCGAGAACCAGTCGAGCCGCGCCAGCCGCCGCAGGGCGGCCCGGAGCGAGTAGAACGCGCCGAACGCCCGCAGCGTCTCCACCTGGAGCTCGAAGGTGGTCATCTTCCGCGGCCGGAACACCACGCGGTGCGCGTCGTAAAGGCTCCAGTCGCGCGTCAGCAGGCGGCCCTCGCGGTCCATCTCGTCGAAGACCACCGTGCCGGGCAGCGGCGTCAGGATCATGAACTGGGCGCTCACGATCGGGTGGCGGCGGGCGAACCGCACGGTCTCGCGCACCGTCTCCACGGTGTCCTCGTCGGCGCCGAAGATGAACATGCCGTGGATGCGGATGCCGCGCCGGTCGAACTCGTGGATCGCCCGCTCGATCTCCTCGACCGACTGGCGCTTGTCGTAGCACTTGAGGGTGGCCGGGCTGACCGACTCCATGCCGATATAGACATAGTAGCATCCAGCCTCGGCCATGAGGTCCAGGAGCTCCTGGTCGGCGGCCGCGTCGCAGCGCACCTGGGCGCTCCACTTCAGGCGCAGCTTCTCGCGGATCATGGCGCGGCACAATTCCTTGGCCCGCGCCCGGTTGGCCGTGAAGTTGTCGTCGTAGATGAAGACGTAGCGGCCGCGCATCGTCCGCAGCTGCGACATCACCTTCTCGGTGCTCTGGAACCGGTAGGCCCGGCCGAACATCTTCGTGACCGAGCAGAACTTGCAGTCGAACGGGCAGCCGCGCGACGTCTGGATCGGCAGAACGTTGTTCGCGCGGGCGCTGGTGTCGTAGCCCTGGACGAGCGCCAGGTCGGGCTGCGGCAGCGCCTCGACGTCGACGCACCCGGTGGCCGCGGGGTTGTGCACCGTGCGGCCGCCCGCGTGCCACGAGAGCGAGGGCATCGTCTCCAGGCCGGCGCCTTCGCCCAGGCGCCGCACGAACTCGACGATGAGGTCGTCGGCCTCGCCGCGCAAGACATAGTCGCAATTCTGGAGCGCCTCGTCCGTCAGAAACGTGACGTGCGGGCCGCCCATGACCACGGGGATGCCCGCCCGCCGCGCCGCCCGGGCAAACTCATAGGCCCGCGGGGACGTGGAGGTGATCGTCGAGACGCCCACCAGGTCGGCCGAGAAAAACGCGTCGAAATCGACCGGCGCCACGTCCTCGACAAACACCTTGACGTCGTAGCCGGCCTCCTCGAGGCGCGTTCCCAGCAGCGCCAGGCCCAGCCGGGGCAACTTCCACCGGCTGAAAACGTGCCGGTCGGGGGCCTTCGGTTCCACCAGAACGATGCGCTTGATCACAAAGTTCCTCCATCCCCCATGAGGTCAGCCGGGGCGCACGGCCCCCGCCGCGCCGACGCCTACGCCAAAGCAGAAACTGAGACGAGGGGACCCGAAGAAGCATCCTCTCTCCCGGGCCGCATCCCTCTCCGGGACACCCAGGGAAAGGCAGCCTGCGGCGCCGCCGCTATTATAGACGGTAGCAGTTACTTCTCGATAGTCAAAACTTGGGCCGCGTGGGCCACGTTCTGTTCGTCGTCGGCCACGCGGATCGCCAGGCGGTGCGGGCCCGGCGCAAGCTTCCGGACCGTGAAGCGAAACTCTTTCTGCTTCGAGTCGAACACGCCGTCGGTCGGCGCCAGGACGCTCCAATCGGTCGAGGAATCGACGGACCACGCGGCCTCCGTCAGGCGGCTCATGGCGTCGCGGGCGGTGAAGCGGACCTCGGCCTCGCCGCCGGCGCGCCCCTGGACCTCCAGCTTCTCGATGATCGGCGCGGTGTTGTCGACGAGGATCGGGTCGCTCGTCTTCGAGGCCTCGCGGGCGACCTCGGTCGGGTTGTCGAGCCGGTCGCTCGCCACCACCTTGAGTTCGTACCAGCCGTCGGCCACGGTGCTCGTGTCCCAGGCGTACTCGGGCCGCGCGAGGTCCTTCTCCAGGAGGATCCAGTTGGGCTCGCCCTGGCCGCGGAAGTAGAGGTCGAAGCGGAGGGCGTCGCCGTTGGGGTCCTGGGCCTGCCATTGAATTATGTGGACGGGTTGTGGGCCCTCGGCCGGCGGGGGCGGCGGGGGCGATCCCTGCGGCGGGCCGCCGCCCTTCGCGCGGAGCTTCATGTCCTGGCGGAACCGGTCGGCCGCCTGGGCCCGCTGCTGCTGGGCCGGCGACGGCGCCTCGCCGATCGCCAGGATTTTCGGCGGCTCGTTCGTCCGCACGTACGGCGCCTCGAACTGCTCGAAGACCGGCGTGGCCGCCTCGCCGCGCGACCGCATCGTCAGGCGGAACTGGACGTACCGGGCCGACGGCACGCCGAACTTGCCCGGCGGCTTTGACGCCGGCTTCGACCAGTCGGACCACGTCCCCTTGTCGGGATCGCGCGTGTTGCCGCTGCGGGCCGCCATCTGGACCTCGGCGCCGTCGGGCGTCCGGCCGCGCCACTCCACCGCGCCCCACCGGGCCGAGCCGGCCGCGTCGTACACCTGCGTCGTGAAGGTCCCTTCCTTCGCGAACCCCTTGGAGAGCCCATACACGCGGCCGGGGCCGGCCGCGCCGGCCAGGACCCGCCCGTCGCGCGCCACGAGCAGCGACATCACCTGTTTCGGGTCGACCGTGGCGACGCAGGCTTCCTCCTCGCTCGGCTGGAGGGCGACCTCGTAGACGCGGCCGTTCTTGCCGGTACCGACGAGCAGCTTGCCGTCGGCGACGGCCAGCGCGAGGACCATGGCGTCGCGCGGCTCGAAGAGGCGGTTGACGAGGCCCTCGGGGGTGATGCGGTAGACGGCCGCCCCGCCCTTGCCCGGAGTGCGGGCGGGCGAGGAGCCGCCGCCGCGCATGGAGTCGGCGAACTTCTGGACCATTGTCATCGCGGGGCTGGCGGCGGGCGTCTCCGCCGGCTTCGGGGTCTCGCCCGCCTTGGCCGGCTCCGGCCCGGCGGCGGGCTTGTCCTTCTCACCCTCCTTCGGAGCATCGGCGGGCGCGTCCTTCGGCTTCTCTTTCGGCGCGTCCTTCGTCTCCAACGACGGGCCGCCGCTCGGGGGCATCGGGGCGGGCGTCACCGGCCGGGGCGCCTCGGAGGGCGTCGGGAAGCCGCCGGTGCGCGCCTCGCCGCCGCTGGAGGCCCCGACGTACAGGTTGCCGGCGGCATCGAGCGCAAGGGCCGTGATCTCCGATTCGTCGGCATCGTAAAGGATGAACGGCTTCTTGTCGGCCCAGCGGTACACGAAGGCGTCGCGGTCGGTGCCGGCGTAGACGGCGCCGTCGGGGGCGGCCAGCACGCACAGGAAATGGTCGGCCTCGGCCTTGAGGAGCACCTCGGCCTTCTTGTCGCGCGTGATCCGCAGGAGCTTGCCCTTGTCGCCGGTGGCGGCCGCCAGGGCGCCGTCCTTCATCCACGCGAGGTCCCAGAAGTACTTGACGTCTTCGCCCTCGAAGAAGACTTCGGCCTTGGGGTCGCCCTTGGCCTGGGGCACGACGTGCCAGAGGCGGCCCTTCGTGCCGCCCGACCCGACGTAGAGGTCGCCGTTCTTATCGACGGCGATGGAAAAGAGGAACTTGTCGGCGAGCGTGGCGAAGACGGCCGCCTTGCCGTCCTTGAGGCGGTAGATGCGGCCGGCGCCGCCCGTGACGGCGTAGACCGAGCCGTCGGGCGCCTCGGCCAGCCGGGCGACGTAGTCCACGCCCTCGGTCTGCGCCAGGACGCTGTCCATCGCGCGGCCGAGCCGAAGCGTGCCGAGGCTGCTCCAGACGATCCCCTCGGCGTGGCCCTGGCCGAACTGCTCCTCGGTGGTGCCCAGGAAGACCTGGGTCTTGGCCGAGGCGAGGGGGGCCAGCAGGGCCAGCATTACGACACATGCAAGTATACGCTTCGCCATGTCTTACCTCAATTTATGAAATCGACACTGGGTCCCGTTCGCGCGCTCGCCTGCGGCTCGCGGCTAAACGGTGTCATTTCTCGGGCGCTTTTCGATTCACCGCAATCTCGACCGTGCGGCTGCCCGAGAGGATGTACGGCGACGCCTGCTTCGTCACGAGCGAGCCGGTGACGCCGGTGACCTGGCGCCGGGCGGAATCGGCCAGGACGGCCCGCATCGTCGGGGGCAGGTTCGGCAGTTCCTGCTGCCCGATCGCCAGGCCCGCGCCGGGCGCCTCGATGCGGATGAAGAGCTGGTCTCGCCGCTCGCCGCGCTGCATCGCCGCCAGCAGGCTGTCGACGTCGTCGGGCCGGAACCGGACGGGAACTTCGCGCTGCTCCTGGCGCAGGGCCTCGTCGGCCCCGCAGAGGTACACGCGGCACGCGCCCTCCGGGAAATCGGCGGGCACCTTCACCTCGACGGTCGTCCACGTCGGCTCGGCGCGCCACGGCCGGATTTTGAGCTCGATCGGCACGGTGTCGCCCGGCCGGACGGCGTTGCGCAAGGGGCGGGCCTCCTCGATCTCGGCCAGGCGCGAGCCGACCTCCACCGCGGCCTGGACCTCGACCGACTCGACCTTCATGTTGTTGAACGGGTTCTCCATCAGCAGGCCCACGACGGCGCGGACCTGGCCCTCGAGGTACGTGTCGCCGTTGGGCGAGACCGCCACGTTGTCGCGCACCACCGGATCGCGCCCGACCGGCTTGACGGTGACGCGGTACGTAATCGTGTGGTCGAGCGGCAGCTCGGCCTCGGCGGTCAGGGCGTTGCCGGTGATCGACGCCACGAGGCGCGGCGAGAGGATCCGATGATGGACCATCTCGCATTTATAGATACGCTCGCGGCCCTTGCCGGGCCCGGTTTGCCTGATGGTGACGGGCACCATGGCGGCGTGGACGCTGCCGACGGCGCCGAGGACGCCGGTCTCCTCGTCCCACGTCAGGCGGCCGACCTCGCGGGCCGCGGCGCCCAGGCGGAACGAGTTCATCAGCGACGGGACCACCACGTGGGCCACGCCCGTCATCATCGGCAGGTCAATCTCGCCCGCGCCGAGCATTGCGTGGCCGAACGCGTAGAGCCGGTCGCCGGCGATCTCGGTGATCGTCCCCATGGTGGTCATCTGGATGTCGCCGCGCACCAGGGTGATCGCCAGCGGGGCGCCGGGTTCGAGCCGGGCCTCGGCCGCCGTTTTCGCATCGGCCGCGCCCCCCTGCATCGGCATCATGCCGAACGGGGCCAGGCTCTCGCGCAGCCGCTCCATCGCGCGGCCCGAGAAGCCGCTGACCATCACGGGCGTGCGGATCGGCTGCATGTCGCAGGACTCGCGGCCGGCGAGGGCGGCGGGAACGTCGGGCAGGCCGAGGGCCGCCACCGGCACGGAGAATAGGTCCTGGCGCGGCGACTCCGGCGCGCCGGCCAGCGGGCCGGAAATCTCGACCGGCCGGCCGCGGACCCACGGAGGCCGGTCCGTCAGGCGGAGCATCTGCTCGATCGGCTGGATGCCCGCCAGCGGCACCTTGCACCACGGGAACGCGTACGCCACGGCGCCGATGAGGCGGCCGTCGATGTAGACGGGGCTGCCGCTCATGCCGGCAACCGTGCCGCTCTGCTCCAGCCCCGCCCCGCTCAGGCGGACGATGATGAGGTTGCGCTTGGGACCGTAATTCTTCACGCACGCCATGACCTTGATCTGAAACTCGACGATCGCGTTGCCCTCGAGCGTGGTCTTGCCGATGCCGGTCATCCCCGGTTGGACTTCCGAGAAGGGCATGTAGCGTTTCAGGTCCAGCGCCTCGGCGCGGGCTCCGGCGGCGATCACGAACACCGCGGCCAGGGCCAGGGAAACAGTACGGATACGCATGACCGAAATTCCTAAATGGTTCCGGAGGCAGGACAACTGAAGAACTCTATCCGCTAGAACCGCGGCGGGCAAGGGCAAAAAACGCGACCCTGGCGCTGTCGTGCCGGCACCGGGGGCTGCCACCGGCCTGAACCTTGTTCAGCCGCGGCCGGTACGGCGACAATCTTTGTTTAGCCGCGGCCGCATACGGCCGCGATGATTGACCGTCGCCGTATGCGGCGACGGCTAAACGAGGGCGACGGCTAAACGAGGGCGACGGCTAAACGAGGGCGACGGCTAAACGAGGGCGACGGCTAAACGAGGGCGACGGCCAAACGAGGGCGACGGCTAAACGATCGCCCCTTCGAGCTTCAGCAGGCGCCGCTTGAGGTCGAGACCGCCGCCGTAGCCCCCCAGGCCGCCGCCGGTGGCCACCACGCGGTGGCACGGAACCACCAGGGCGAGCGGATTGCGGGCCATGGCCTGGCCCACGGCCCTGGCGGCACGAGGGTTCCCCGCCCGCGCGGCCAACTCCGCGTAAGTCAGCGTCTTGCCGTAGGGGATCCGCCGGCAGGCCCGCAGCGCTTTCCCGTGGAACTGGGGGAGGTTCTCCATGTCCAGCCGCACGGTGAACTCGCGCCGCCGGCCGGCCAGGTACTCGAGGATTTCTCGCTCGGCCCGCGCGGCGTGGGCCTCGGCCTGTCGCTGGTCCGCATGCCCACGCAAAGGCGGCG
>Ga0315281_10015541_pt1 | contig 10202 bp, 1 predicted proteins | sample YL17G07_0_MG_FD_204540 | JGI IMG/M metagenome (GOLD analysis project Ga0315281, IMG submission 204540) | Sediment microbial communities from Yellowstone Lake, YNP, Wyoming, USA - YL17G07_0 | ecosystem: Environmental > Aquatic > Freshwater > Lake > Sediment | place: USA: Wyoming | collected...
AGTGGTCGAATCAACTGCATATGTCGTATTTTTTTGTGTTATTATTCAATTTGTTGTTAGCGAAACACCAATATGCACATCATTTTCGATTCCCGCTCCACCAACAATAACCATAGAACCTGTTGTAATATCGGTTGAATTTTGACTTGCGCTGATGGTGAGAATATTTCCAACCTGTAATGATTTCGCAATACTAACACCTCCTGTAGTAATCAATGCACCCGTCGAAAGTGATGTTGTATCCGTCGAATTATTGATATTAATTGTTCCACCCACATTCAGCGATTTCAAAATTCCCACGCCACCTAAGGAAATTAATGATCCGGTTATATTGTCTGTTGAATCAACTGTATTTTGTAAATTAATCTGTCCTTGGATAATTTCGTCATCATTTAAGTATAGCGTTCGATTGACACTTAATCCTCCTGTTATTTGGACGGCGCCCGTACTAATGGAACTTGTATCTGTCGCATCCAAAATCAATAATTTCCCTCCAACCACCACAGATCTCTGAATTCCCATTCCACCATTCAGAACTATAGCACCAGTCGTCGTTGAACTGGCATCCGTCGAATTATTTACTGCTAAAATTCCAGAAATAGTTTCATTGCCAATTACTTTCATATTCTTCCCGATATAAGCACCTCCGACCACCGTTAATGCACCAGAGGTTATTGTAACGGCTTCGATTGTACTGAGAATATTTATAGAACCAATAATATATTCATCGCCACCGATGACTAAATTCTGCCCTATACCCGCACCACCTGTGACTTGGAATGCACCCGCATTGGTGATAACGGTTCCGGTATTATTATTGATCTTCATTGTTCCATACATCGTTTCATTGCCATTTAAATAAATATCTTTAACAAAACTGGCTCCACCGGTCACCAATAATGAACCAGTGGCTGTCGATACGGCATTAACAGAACTTAAAATCGAAAGTGTCCCAGAAATTATTTCATTTCCGCCAATGTTAATATTAGATGCGACTCCCAGACCACCAAAAGTCACGATTGAACCTGTGGTGACTGAAGTCGAATTAATAGTTGATGTAATAATTAAATTATTAATCGAAGCATTATTGGTGTAGACATCACTCGTATAAATATCGCCACCAACATACAAATTACCTCCAAGACTGCCACCACCTAGAACTTGCAATGAACCAGTATTTGTATCTGTCGCATCAACAGAACTGATAATTGATACTTCAGAAGAAATAATAGAATGACTGGTCAAATTTTCACCAACAACAATATTATTCCCAACAATTAAATCATCACCGATCGATGTACCACCGACAACTTGCAAGGCTCCGGTTGTCGTGGATGTCGCATTTTCGGAACTTGTGACGGTAACTTGCATACTGGAAAAATGTTGGGTATTTAAATTATATGTATTCACAGATCCACCAACACAAATATCTTCATTCACGCTCAATCCGCCTTGAATGACGCACGATCCAGTCATTAAATCTGTGGCATTATTGGTATCTGTTATTAATATGGTATTCACACTTATTTCATTTACCGTGATTTTATTTTGCACATTTAAATTATTTCCAATATTTGCACTGTCTGCAATTCCGATTCCTCCATCGATCACTATCGCACCGGTCGTAACGTCACTAGATTGAATCGTGCTTTTTATTTTCACTATCCCATTTATAGTTTCATCCGCGCGTACAATTAAATCTCTTGCTACATAGACTCCACCGCGAACAATCAATGAACCTGTCGATGATGACGTCGCATTGTTGGATGATTTGATCGTTAAATTATTCAATGTGGCTGTATTCCCATTCAAATTTCCACTCACATTTAAATCACTCCCAACATTCGCATTTCCTCGGATGCCAACTCCTCCCGCCACGACTATGTCGCCGGTTGTCGCATCCGTCGATTGTATTTCCGCGACCAATGTCAGACAATCACCAATAAATAAGCAATCTGTAAAACTGGCTCCACCATTAATGTGCAATGCTCCTGTATATAAATCTGTGGCATCATTGGTATTGTTTAAAATTAAATTTTCAGACGTAATCGTGTCGAACACATTAAGATTATCACCCACGAATACATTCTTTTCCACGCTCATACCACCCATAACTTGCACAGATCCTGATGTAATACTATTCGCATCACCAGTCGAAATAACTTTCAATATACCTTTAATTAGCGAATCACTTGCCGTTGAATTTCCACCGACATAAATATCTTTTTCAATACTGACACCTCCCGAAACTTGTAGAGCTCCAGCGTGCAAAGCACTGGCATTGATGGTGGAATGTATCATTTCGGTCGAAGTTTCGATGTTGTTTAAGACAATTACATCATTTCCAACTTGAATATCTTCTTGCACACTGATTCCACCCGCTGTTTTAATTGAACCTGTCTGTGTATCGGTCGCATTTTCGACGGAATTAATTTGTAACGTATTGGAAACTACTTTCCCTCCCACATAAATATCTTTACTGACAGAACTACCTCCATAAACTTGGAAAGCCCCACTATTGACTGAAATTGCATTTATGGTCGAATTAATTATTTCTGTATTGGTCTTTAATAATCCACTCACATTGACATCTTTCACGACACTCATTCCGCCAATAATACGCACGGCTCCTGTGGATGAACTTGTTGCATTATCGGATGATGTCACAGTTATTTTATTGGAAGATAACGTATTATTGATAGTAGTATTATTGCCAATAAATACATCATTTACGACACTCATTCCACCGTTAACATAAATCGCACCCGTTAATGTATCTGTCGCATTGATGGTCGATGCAATAATTTGTTGATAACTAATGAGATTATCTGTCAAATAAGTCGCACCACCAACATACAAATCTTGTTCAACACTCACGCCGCCAATGACATGCAAGGCTCCCGTTGAATTATCCGTGGCATTTTCCGTTGCGACGATCAATATAGTATTTGCCGTTAAATTATTACTCACGAGAACATTATTTCCAACCACTAAATCTTCGACAATACTGGCTCCCCCGGATACATGTAGTGAACCTGTATCGGCATCGGTTGCATTTTGCGTGGAGGTTACTTCCAGTGTATCCGTCGTAATTTTGTCATTGACCGTCAAATTCTCACCCATAAATACATTCTTCTGAGTTGCCATACCACCTTCGATAATTAAAGAACCCGAAAATATATCGGTGGCATCCGTTGTATTGGTTGCGATTAATAAACCGCCAACACGAACACTTTTCATGACACTTAAACCACCTTTAATATGTAAGGCACCAGTCGTTAAATCCGTCGCTTCATCGGTCGATGTACATGTCAGTCCGACAACAGATAAATTTCCACTTGCATCTCGAAGTGCTAATGTATTGACGGTTGAATTGGCGGTGGCATTATCTAATTTAGTTTTATCGGTGGATGTCATGAAACCATTTGCCAATTGTGTGACCGCATCGTGTAAAGTTCCGCCCAATAAATTGCCATGTGCGTGAATGTGATCAGAACGAGAGAATGAATTAGCGGATCCGGATGCATTGCTAACGCCAATCGTGACTGGGGTGCCGACCGGTAATGGATCCAGACCGTTCGGTAAATGTCTCGCTTCGTGTGCAAAAACATTTATGGTATCTGGTGTTTCGGTATTGCTTGAAATACTATTTAAATGAGTAATGTCATACCCACCCAAATTTAAATCTCCCGTCAAGGTTCTTGTTCCATCAGTTCTTAAATATTGGGTATGAACATCCCCGGTCGCGAGGTTTGATAAACTATTGTGATCCGATAAGACTGTTGATACATTCGTTTTCGGTTTTAATGTTGGTCTGATGTCGATAATGGATGCGATCGATAAACTTCCGATGGCATCCGATGCTAAAACTATGCCCGCGATTGGTATGACAGATTCGACAAATATAGTTGGTGCGATGGGATTACTTCCTGTAATTGCTCCTGATAATGAATTAAATACTTGTTGTCCATAGACAAATAAGAATGTAATATTTCCTGATAAATCAGTATTGGCATATAAAGTGTGCTTGATAAAACTACTATTAGGAATGATCTTTAATGTTCCTGAATTATCATCATAATATCCCGGTACTTGGCTCGTGATATTAATTAAATAGCCTGATGGGATATCCCTGTAAAATGCATTCAATAATAGATTTGTTTGACCAGAACTAGCATATAAGTTATTGCCAAAATAATATGAACCTTCAGATATATCTAAATGTAATAACGTTTCATTTTCTGTGACAGTTAACCCAGTATTAATAATCGTTCCAATGGATTCTTGCATAGTGTTTGTCGTTTTGGTGGCAATATAGGCAGCACTCTGTTTAATGTCTTGATAATATAAAACACCACTACTATTTGTATAGGCGCTACATATAATTATATTGTTGTAAATATTTGGTTTGGTTGTCGCATCATTTAAGACACCAGTATTATCAATGAAAATATAACTGAGTGTATTTGGTGGTAGAGAAACCATTTGGGTTGTCCAAGAAAGATAAATAATTGTATCATTTGGATAGGTATTTTGTGTTAGATATCCGGTTCCACTTGTAACCGTTATATCTAAGTGATCGGCAGAATATGTTCCTCCCGTTAAGACGCCCATGTTTGTACTCGTTTTGATGGATTTCGTCATGTTCGTCACATGTGAAATATTCTCGCCAAACAGTACTTCTCCGGTAATAATTAATTTACCAGGCTGAGATATTTGAAAAGATATATTATTCGATACACACACTGTTTTATCATTGTCTATTGTTCCTGTGATAAATCCAGTCACATCCGGATGTAAAATATTAATGTCATATGTTCCGGTATTTGTCGCATTTAATTGACACTGAACGATGGGTGGATCGCCACTATTCGCTATATAGAGTCCAACATCAAACCCAATTAATGCCGTGTTCGAAATTTGTAATGTAGATCCATCACTCGCATGTATATAATATCCGACTTGCGCGTTATTCGTTGATGTTGTATTTGATAAAATAAGTGTCGCACCACTTCCTTTAATTTCTCGCAATGCAATGAGACTTGTCGCCGTAAATATACCAGAACATGAATCCATATTACAAACAGCAGTTTGTGGTAGGGTGGCTGAAACACGAATACTATATTTCGGAGTCGATGTGGGCATGATCGAAATATTTTTAATTGTTAAAATTGAATTACCACCAAATGTATTCTGAATAATATTTGTTCCTCCTTGTGTATTGAATATACATGAAACAATTGTTGGTGTACCAGATGAACAATAAATTAGCGCATTGTCGACAGATCCCAAATCATCTGAATTCGTCGAAAGTGTTAAATTCGCTATGGTGCTCGTCGACGCATGTGTGATAAAACTAGTATCCGTCATGTTTGGAATGACGGTTGTACCATTCGGAGTACTGATTCCATAGATATTCACATAATCTTTGGTACTAAATGGTGGCTCATAATAAGTTCCTGGATTCACTTGGACAATATATTGTTTTTCGATGCTCGCGTTTGTAATGGAATTAACTGCAACCGCAATTGACGAATAATCTCCTCCCTTATTCGCGACGTTTATTAAAGTGGGCACTTTATTATAGACATAGAAGGATGATTCTTCTGGTATGATATCCACTGTCCTGTCGGTAATCCCAAAAAAGTATCCTGTCGTATTTACATTCAAAATATTAATGTCAACCGAATTATTGTAAAAATTCCCTGATGAAATTTGTATGTTGGCGATTGATGTATCTTCTGGGGCATAGATCGCATTCACATATCCATAGATTGTCACTCCGCCTAATATACATGTCGTGTTACCTTCGATATTAAAACCATTTGGTACAGCAGTCGTTTCATCACCAAATAAAACAATGTTATTCGCAATCAAATATGCTCCTGATTTCAAGACAAAACTTGATGGAGCATAACCAAATTCCATTGATGATGTAAAATTAAATATTTGCATAAAATTATTATGATCTGGTGAAGAATCCATTAAAATTTCCGCGGTGGTTGAAAATTGTGTATCAACATTTTCCATGTACACATTATTATCATATAAATCTGCTTTAGTATATATAGCAACACCACTGTTGTATATAATCACTTTGGATATTTCTACGTAGGTTCCATTTGTTCCACCACTACCCGTATCAACGCAAGAAATGGCTTTCTGTGGGACATCTACAATCGTCATCTGATACAAAGATGTTGCAGTATTTAAGTGAAATAAATCATGATCACCATTGGCTGTGACGACAACTGATTCTTCTAAAATACCCGTAATATAAATATATGATGGAACTTCCAGTAAATTCTCCGAATATTTTCCCGCTTCCACAATAATTCTATATCGATTTGTATCGGATGGTTCTAGACATGAATCAATGGCGGCTTCAATCGTCGCATATTGTCCTTCTGTTGGAGATTTTGTAACAGTTCTAACATTCGCTGGAGAAAAGATTTGACTGTTCCAACTTAGATTACCCAATGCATCTGAAACTATGACTGCGGGAGAAATTGGTAAACCTTCTGGAACGGTTAGTGTTACATTAGTTGTCGCATTTGTGTTCGGCATAAATATTAATTTTTTATTGGTTGGGTTCAATAATGATAATTGACGTGTAGTTAAATCATTGTAATTTACGGTGCCACTAAACTTTTGACTTGGTCCGTCACCAAATTTTTGATTTGTTTCATTAAATTCATTTATTTTATAAAGTTTATCCATGACTGGGTTGTATGATAATTTAAGCATACATTATATATTTTCCGGCATAATTCACATGTAGTTTAAAAATTACATGTAAATATTTAGTTAAAAGTTATTAAACAACAATTTTTGTTCCTGTTAGTAAAACATTATATTCGCCGTCTAGCGAAACTTTAATATTTACGGTACGATCGACAATAATACCATATCCCATACCAAATGAAGATATTGGGTTGACAAATATTTGCAATGTATCAGTAGAATTGTCCAAGTAATCTGGAATATTGACAATGGCTTCACCGCTCGTTGTCGTTACTTTGCATGCGTATATATTATTTTCATTATTTTGATTCTCCAACTCAGCCACACGGGATTTTAAGGCAGAATTTTCATCTTCCAATGTTTTAATTTTCGCAGCCATGTAATTTATGGCTCCATTGTGCAATGCGATAATTTGATTACTGTCAATCACCCGGAAATCTTTAATATCACCACGTTCTATTTGTGAAACACAATTGGGAAGTACTTCTTCGACCTCTTGCGCAATAAAACCAATCTTAGGGACAGGATCATCATTACGTAGATAGTGTTTGGTGACTAATCGCATTGTCAAATTATAACATAGTTGGGGCGCGAAATCGACAATGTTAGATTTAATCCGTCTGTCCGAGGAAATATTAATTTCTGAGCACGCGAGACGTGCAGCGCAAATAAGACTGTAATTGTTCGTGCCACCAGATGAACCCGATCCTCCAACACTATTAATCCACCAATATGTTGCGACAGTGAATAATATAGAACCGGGTAGATATAACGCGGTTGGAATTGTGACATGATCCTGATAAATTGACATTCCCTCGGTAAATACACCGTTATTACTAATATCAATCCTGAATTGTGTCGCGCTATTGAGATCACCGCTCGTGCTACCTAATCCGAATCTGACGAAGGATGCATTTTTATTGCCTGCTGTTCCATTACGTCCCATCGATAATAAAAATTTTATCGCAGTATTTGTCTGGGACAGATTTGAAGGATGTATGAGTGTTATCTGTCCCAGTGTAGATTGTGGGTAGTCAGAACCAGGATTGCCAATGTACATAAATGGATTGTCTTGTAGCGCAATGTTATCACTACCACCAAAATTCGCAGTATGCTGAACGGTGTTATAAATTATCAGTTCACGCATTCCAAAATTAGATGTATCAGTTGTTGGGGCGTAAACATATGATCCAATCTGTATGACGGATACAGTATTGGTTCGCGTACCTGTTCCCGTAAAAGTCGAATTCAGTTGCGCTCCGCCAATGAATAACCGTGTCGCGCCTGCGGTAAAATCCATGTCTAATTCAAAAGTATATTCCCGACCTGCTACTGGACTCCAAACACCAAACGAAGCCGTACCAATTCTAACATTGGATGAATTAAATACATCCAGATACATAAATCCAGTCGTCTGACCGTGGAATAATTGGATATAATTGGTGGTATTACCCGTCGCACCGAGTCCAATAAAATCTGCGTTGGTGGCTGGTGTTCCAGAGTAATTGGGAGTGAGTTTAAAACTAATTGTACCAGTCTGCGTGAAATTCGCATTGCCGGTAGCAGAATAACGAATATAATTTCCAGCCCCAACTCCCAAAACTAATTTTCCATTTGACACAGACCATGTTCCATTAGTCGCTATAATAGTCGATGTACCACCACAATATTCTGATGTTGTATTCGTATTATATGTTGCGATGAAAGTCACGGCACTATTACCATTACCATAATTAACCGCATTCTGTGTTACAGTCGGACCATTCAATGATAAATTCTGTCCGATGCCAGCACCTCCTGTCACGATCAATGAACCGGAGACCGAATTAGATGAACTAATTGTCCCACCCACATATAAATTGTTTTTAATTCCGACTCCTCCGGATACTAAAAGTGCACCAGTGGACGTTGATGTCGATGCGGTTGTTGCTACTACTTGCACCTGATCTGTCACGTCGAATTTACATATATTCCCACTGGTATTGATTGTTAAATATCCATCAGTATCCACGGTTAAATCGCATGATTTCGTCTTATCGGTTCCATTATGAATTGTTATGACATCTCCGGTATGTAATTTACTGCCAATGCCAACACCACCAGATACAATAAGCGAACCGGTGGATGTTGAACTAGTTCCTGTCGTGTTAATTACATTCATGATGCCAGGAATTAATTCTCTCGAATATTGGTCATACACTTGTAATGAGGTCATGATGCACACTGAAGAATTGGTACTCACGGCACAAAATATGCCTAATTCTGGAGACCAACAAACATTATACCAAGCATGGTCGTCAATGCTTGTTCTGGAAGTCCAAGTAATCCCATCCGGAGATGTCATCACTTGATTTCCCGCACCAGTAGATCCGGCCACAGCACAAAAAAGTCCTAATTCGGCTGACCAACACACGCTATTCCATTTACTACTGTTTGGACCTGTTCTTAATGTCCAATCAATTCCATTTGGAGACATCATAATATTGTTAATACCTCCTATTGATGCCCTCGCTACAGCACAGAATAATCTTAATTCAGGACTCCAACATACTCCCTCCCATAAATAACCAACTATATTTGGTACTGTTGCCCAAGTTATTCCATTGGGTGATGTCATGACACGATTAGTGCCTGAATTAGCCACCGCACAAAATAGTCCTAATTCAGGAGACCAACAGATCGCCCGCCAAACGTTATCTTCCGGACTTGTTCTCGTTGTCCAAACAATCCCATCGGGAGATGTCATCACGTTATTACCTGTTCCACCAGAACTAACCGCACAAAAGAGTCTCAATTCAGGTGACCAACATACAGATCCCCAAGAGTTATCAACAGCACTCGCTCTACTTGTCCACGCAATTCCATCAGGAGACGTCATGACATTATTACCAGTTCCAAGAGAACCAACTGCACAGAAGAGTCCCAATTCGGGAGACCAACAGACATCACTCCAAAAATTATCCACGGCACTTGCTCTACTTGTCCAATTAATTCCATCCGGAGATGTCATGACATTATCACCTGTTCCACGCTGACCGACAACACAAAAAATGCCTAATTCGGAAGACCAACAACCCGTGTTCCACTGGGTACTAGCAGTATCATTTGCTCTACTCGTCCAAGTCGAGACGGCTGTCTCTCCCAATGTTTTATTCGCAAATGATTTTCTGATTACAACATTATCAAAATCATAGATAGCACCACCCACGTGCAAATTATTGCCAATTCCGGCTCCTCCGATGACTTGTAATGCTCCTGTCGTCGTACTTGTCGCAATCGTCGTTCCAGTAATCGACAATGTAGTCATTAATGCGGAATTGAGTGTGCCACTAATCGTTCCGCCCACATTTAGATTTTCTCCAATTCCGACTCCACCAGAGACGATCAGTGCACCCGTGGATGTTGAACTTGATCCTATTGTATTGATCACGTTTACGATGCCTGGAATTAATTCTCTT
>Ga0315281_10015542_pt1 | contig 10201 bp, 6 predicted proteins | sample YL17G07_0_MG_FD_204540 | JGI IMG/M metagenome (GOLD analysis project Ga0315281, IMG submission 204540) | Sediment microbial communities from Yellowstone Lake, YNP, Wyoming, USA - YL17G07_0 | ecosystem: Environmental > Aquatic > Freshwater > Lake > Sediment | place: USA: Wyoming | collected...
AACATACGATTCGAGCATCGCGGCACGGCTCGGGAGATTGAGATTCGTGTAACAGCCGCCGCAGTAGTCGGCCATGGTCCCGATGGGATCGTCTGCATCGTGACGGAATCCGAAGTCGTAGGTTCCGCCGACCTTCGAGTAGGTCGAGGCAACCGCGACGGCCCCCTCATCGGAGAACATCTGCCAGAAATCGCGAAAGTGGGTCCAGTTCGGCGGCCCCTCGACGACCAGACGGTATTTCTGTTCGGTCAGCGTTCCCGACGGAGTGATCGGCCCCTCCTTGCGGGCAATCCGCTCCTCGACTTCCTGCCGGAGCGAGCGATAGTACTCCACACCTTCCGCCGTCCCGCGAAAGGCGCTGAAAATCGGCCCCACGTAATAGACCGCGCCGAAGTAAGCGTCGATCGGGCTCGGACGCCTCTTCGCCGACTCGAGCACTGCAACCAGATCGTCCTCCGATTGCCGGCTCCGTCGCAGATTCTCGCGGAGCTTTTCCTCGTCGTATCGACGGCCGGTGATCTTCTCGAGGGCGGGGATCAAAACCTCGGAAACCTGCCTCTCGACGTACGCCCGATGCTCCGGCTCGAGCCGCCCGTCCCCCTGATAGGGAATGTGGAGGAACACCGTCGGACACTGATACTCCTCGCGCAGGATTTCGAACCACTTCATGAAGGTGTAACAGCCGGTGTAGGACAACAACAGAAGATCCGGTTTGGGAAGCCGGGTTCCGGTCGGTCCGATGTTGCCGGTTCTCGCCATGCCGAGGTCGCATTTCACGTAAGTGCAGACATCTTCCGAATGCCCGCCTTTTTCGGCTTCGGCGATGTAGGCGGCGCTTTTCCCGCGCATCGCGGATTGAAGGGCGTTGATTTCGGGAAGAAGCGGAATCGCCCCGAAACTACGAATCAACTCGGTGAGATTTCCGGGCACGAAGGTATAGACGACCTTCTCCCCGGTCTCCGGAGCGGCCTCGAGCCGCTCGTAGTGCGCCGCGATCATCTCCTTCTGGAGAATCATCGAGCGGTCTTTGCCTTCGTCGGCTTTCATTCAATCCTCGATTGGAAGCGTTGATCTCCGCGATCCATGTTTTCCACCCCTCCAGCTTCGTCAGCCGCCCGCCATCGCGTCTCCGCCCCAGAGCTTGATCGAATCGGCAAACGTTCCTGCCTGCTCCCGGTATTGCTGGAACTGTCCGGTGTTCTCGGCGAATTGAAACGCGATCGACGGTATGCCGTCCTCGTCAGAGCCTTTTCGCAGCATCGGACGATCGAGAAGGGCGGGGTCACAGAAGCTGGCCGCCGCGTAAACGATTCCGTCGGCCTTCGCAGCCAGAACCCGCTCCTTCATCAATCTCCGCTTGCCGTCCGGATCGCCTTCGTAAAGAACCGGCGACTTGACCGCGTCGGCGACCAGAGCACGAGCCAGCGCCCCGGCCAGGTCTCCCTCCGTCGGAACATCGCGCCCGAGCAGCCGGTTGCCGAGCAGCAGATCGTCATCGACAATGGCGCAGCCGGCCCGCTCGATCGTCTTGATGAGGCCCAGGGGAGGCGCTTCACAGAACGCGCCCACGAGAATCACACGGCATTGATCGCGCATCCGCGCCGGCTCGCTCTCCACGGCGGCGAGATAGAGGCGCACTTTCTCGATGAACTGCTCCACCGGCACCACCTCACCGGCCCTCATCAGCTTGTACAGCTCTTCGGTCGGAATTCGCCAGGGCGTTTCGCGCCTCACGCGGTAAAGCTCGCGAATCCAGTGGCGAGCCTCGTTGTAGCGTTCGATCGATCTTCGCAACTGATTGTCATCGGCAGGCCGCCCCGACAGCGCGCCCAGATCCCGAAGAAGAGTCTTGATCTCCCCTTCCCAGAAACGAATACCGATGTTTTCGCCGCCCACTTGAGGAAGATCGAGATAGCGAACGTAAACTTCGGGATGAAGCATCTGCCAGATGCCGGACAGATTCCGGATGACGTCACACGTCGAAGGAAAGAGCATCGCCGACAGCATCTTCAGCCGCCCGGACTGTGACAGCTCGATCACCGAACGGGGCAGATGACAAATGTACGACTGATAAAACGCGTCCCCGCGGATGATTTCGAGTCGATCGCCGCCGCCATGAACCCCGACCGGAAGCATTCCGGACGCGTGAATCACCTCCCGGGGGACGTACACGGGCAGATAGCCGCCCGCCTTTCGCGACGGATTGGCCGCCAGCCATTCGTGGACGGTCCGGAAATCGATATCCTCGAAAATCTCCGTCGCCCAATCGACGATCTCGACTCGATTCATTTGTTCTTCCAGACCGGGGCGCGTTTCTCGACGAAAGCGCGAATTCCTTCGACCGGATCGTGGTTTCGCATCAGATCGTCGAGATAGAGGCGTTCGAGCTCCGGCAGCTCGGTGCCAAGCGAGCTCGTCAGCGGCAGGCGCGCAGCGCGCCAGGCGTAACGCAGGGACAGTGCCGATTTCCCTTCGAGGTTCGCGGTGAACCAGGACGCGAGCGCCTTCTCGGGGTCGTCCGAGCAGTCATCGGCCAGCCCGATCGCCGCGGCGCGTTCGCCGTCGAGAATCTCCCCCGTCACGATCATTCGCACCGCACGCGCCCCGCCAATCCTCCAGCGGAGGGCCACCGCGGCGAGCGGAGGAAACACACCGAGAGAAATCTCAGGAACGCCGAAGCGAGCCGAGCCGTCGCAGAAAACCATTCCGCAGAAAGACGCGAGCTCGAGCCCGCCGCCGAGACAGCGGCCGCGAACGATCGCGGCGGTCGGAATGTTCAGTGCCTCGAGGTCGCGAACGAGGGCGTGAAATCGCGGCAGAAAAGCTCCGATCCGATCGGGAAGATGCTCCGGAACCGACGCGCCGAAACTGAAGTGCTCCCCCGCCCCTTCAAAAACGACGAGCTTCACATCGGCCGCGGAACCGGCGAGCGATCGAATCCGGCCCTCGATCGCCTCGATCATCGGGGCGTCGAGGACATTGCCCTTCGGCTGATTCAAAACGATTCGCTCGATCTGGCCGTTCTTTTCGGACGCAGTGCGAATGGGCGCAGCAGGCAGGGACGAGTCGGATGTCGGGGACATTTCAGGCCTCAGGATTCCGGCGCAAGGACGATTCGTTTCGACGCGCGCCGCTGTCGGACGTCGTCCAGGGCCGCTTCGATCTCAGACAGAGGGCGGATCTGGGTGCCGCGAACAATATCGTATTTTCCGCAGAGAACTTTTTCGACGATCGCCGGATAGTGCTCGGGGGAGCATCCCCAATTCCCGATCGCGCGTGCGTCGAACGCCATCAGATTCGAGAGACGAACCGTGATTTCGTCGCGCGTGTAACCCACCACGAGCAGAGTCGCCGACGGGCCGAGGAGCGACCAGGCCGTCGACTGACCCGCCGGGTTTCCGGAACATTCGAAGATCTTCCAGTCCCGATCGCTGGCGCCTTCGTGCCTGGCCAGCTCGCCAATTCTGCGACGAAGCTCCTTCGGCGCCACCCCGCGCACATCGATCGCAGAGCGGGCGCCCCACCCCAGAGCGGATTCGAGGCGCTGCGAATCGACGTCGAGAGCGACCACCCTGGCGCCAAGCTCGGCCGCGATCTGAACGGCATATCCGCCCACGCCGCCCGTTCCCACGACGATGGCGAGCTGACCGGCCGAAAGACCCGACCTGACAACGGATTGATACGCAGTCGAGACGGCGTCGGCCACGACGGCGAGATGGCGGAGCGTGAGGCCAGGCACGTCGCCGAGCTGAGCGTCCGGGTTGGTCGACGCGCCGGGCACCGGGCAAAGCCCGCGCCCGGGCAGTACAACATAATTTGCGAACCCGCCGTCGCGGTCGTTGCCGGGCATCACCTGCCTGGCGCAAACGTTGGCGCGCCCCCCGCTACAGTCGGCGCAGCCACCGCAGGGAATCACGGCGGGGACGACGACCGCTTTGCCAATCCACGGTTTGAAATCGGTTCCGGCATCCTCGACGTAACCGCTGATCTCGTGACCAAGAACGAGCGGCAGCTCCCCGCGCGTTCGCACTCCTTCATCGAGATAGGCCAGATCGGTATGACAGATCCCGCAGCCGGCGATCCGGATGAGCACTTCATCGGCGGCCATCGAGACGATCTCGCGTTCGACGATCCGAAGCGGCTCGCCACTTCGGATCATCTGCCAGGCGAGGCTCCGGGTCGAAGTCTCCACCGCGTCAGTGAGGTCCGCGTTCTTCAAGGAAATCACGTATTCTCTCCTCTCGATTCAATAGGGGTGGCATTCCGTCTTCACTTCTCCCGCTCAACCCGGGGGTCGATGGCAGAGAGGAGGAGAAAGCGCTTCCCAGGCTGTCGCGGCCCCACAACGAAGACGCCGCGAACCACGACGACTCCGCCACCAGCTGATCATCGCCCTTCCGGCCGGGATCGATCATCCCATCCCCTGTCCGCCATCGACGGCGAGCGTCTGTCCGGTGACGTGCGACGCGCCCCCGCCGAGAAAAAACATCACGGCCCGGGCGATGTCCTGCGGTTTCGCGATTCGACCCAGAGGGGTCTCCGCGAGCGCCTTCTCCTTGATCTCCCGCGAAAGCCCTGCAGTCATTGCCGTTTCGGTGAAACCGGGCTCGACGACGTTGACGGTCACGCCGGAGGGGCCGAGCTCACGCGCCGCCGAACGGGCCAGACCGAGAAGTCCCGCCTTCGCCGCCGTGTAGTTCGCCTGCCCGAACTTCCCGCGGCGTCCGTTGATCGAACCGACGAACACGATTCGTCCCGACTTTCGCTGCCTCATGTTCGGCGCCACTGCGCGGAGAACGTGGGCGCCGCCCGACAGATCGACATCAATCACTTTGAACCACGCCTCGTCCGTCATTTTCCAAATGACCGCGTCGCGGCAGATTCCTGCAGCGAGGACGGCGAAATCGATTCGTCGGTACCTGGCGAGAATCGACGCGACCGCAGAGCGGACGGCGACGGGATCGGAGACGTCACACGGATGAAGATCCTGTGCCGCGACGCTTCCGGACCTTCCGAGCCGCGCAAGTCCCTTGCGATCCACATCGAGCACCGCCACCTTCCCTCCGGCGCCGAGCAGCTCACGCACGCAGGCCAGTCCGATGCCGCTCCCGCCGCCGGTGACGAGAGCGACTCTCCCGCCGAAGTCCCCTTTTCGCTTCAACGGGCCCTCTCGGCGACAGGAGCGCCAATGGGTTCGCCGCAACGACCGCAGTGACTGAAGCCCGCCGGGAGGCCGCGAACGCCACAGTGGGCGCAATCCGACACGTGCGCTCCCCAGGGAGTTTCGGGCGATCCGCCGCTCTCGATCGCCCTTCGGCGAACAGCTGCAAAATCGACCGTCCGTTTCTCGGCAAAAGCCGACATCCCCTCGAAAGGCTCATAGTCGGTGTAGTGGAGAGAAAGCCAATCCTGGGCGTGCCGCACGGTCATCGACCAGGAGAAATCTTTCCAGAAATTCGTCTGCTGCTTGGTGTAACGGACACACTCGGGGAAAGACTGGAGCAGCTCCTCCGCCAACCGGTCCACTTCCGCATCGAGAAGAGTCAGATCGATCGAATATCCGTCAATCCCCTTTCGGGCTTTCTCGATCTGCTCTTCCGTGGCGTGAACCACGAACTCCCCGCCGCGGCGTACGGTCGGCGCGGTTCGATTGACGAGCCCCCATTCGAGAGCGAGAGCGGCCGGAATTTTCCGATTCGTGAACAGCATCTCCCGCGCCCGCTTGTCGCCAACGACGAGCGGAAGCCATTGCGTCGCCCCTCCGCAGGCCACGGAGCCGACCCTCACTCCGACCTGACCGACGTAGGCGTGCTCCCCCATCACGGCCAGATCGCACGCGAGAACCGATTCATTGCCGCCTCCGACCGCGATCCCGTTGATCCGCGCGACCACCGGTTTTCCGGTTCCGAGAATGGCGTCGATGTAGGCGCGAAACAGCGCCATGTATTTCCAATAGTCGCGCGGAGTGCCGATGTAGCTCTCGGCGTACTCTTTGACGTCCCCACCGGTGCAAAAGGACCGGTCCCCCGCTCCCGTCAGTACGATCACCCCGACCGCGTCATCGAACGAAGCGTCGCGCAGCGCCGCCGCAAGCTCTTCGAGACAGTGTGTCGAATAAGCATTGAAGCGCCCCGGCCGATTGATCGTGATTCGGGCGATCCCCGCGCCTTTGCTGTAAAGGACTTCCTGAAATGAAAACGATGAAGCTTCCCGGCTTTCGAAGGCGCGCATTCTGGCTCCCGGCGGTCGCGATCCGGCGATGACCGCCGATCGCGCCTCTACGAGAAAACGATAGGCTGTAGGGGGGGTGCCGGGAATGGTCCCGATGAACCATCAGCGCCCAAAACCTCGTTCCCGGAGACGGTAGAACCCAGGCTTCGGATCACCCCCGCACGATCGTCCAGACACCGACTCCGATGAACCCGAGCCCCGCAATCCAGCGGATCGCCTTGCCATCGACGAGGGGCCCGAGCCAGGAGCCGAGAAACGTCCCGAGTGCACTGGTCAACGTCAGTGCCAGCGCTGACGCGATGAAGACCGTCCAGCGCCGGTCGACGGCCGAGCCGGCGTAAAGCACCGTGGCCAGCTGAGTCTTGTCGCCGATTTCGGCGACGAAAACCGTGGAGAAAACTGTCCAGAAGAGTCGCTGATCCAAGCAAACGTTCCTTTCTCCCGCGCCCAAAACGAGAGCTGCCCTGTCGAGACCGTCAGTGGATGGGAGCCGCCCGACCCGCCGCCGGCGCCGCCGCCATCATCCGATATCTCTCGAAGCGCGTGGCGATCTCTCTTTCTGCATCGGCCATCAGAAGTGAAGCGCGTTCCGGGTCGCTCTTCATGAGCATCCGGAATCTTCCTTCGCTCTTCGCGAACGCTTCGAACGGCTGACTCGGTTCCCCGGAATCGAGGACAAAGGGATTTTCTCCACGTTCCTTTTTTCTCGGGTCGAAGCGATAAAGAGGCCAGAAACCGGTCTGGACAGCCGCTTTCTGATGATCGTGGCCGTCGGCGAGATCGTAGCCGTGAGAGATGCAGGGACCATAGGCGATGACCAGCGAGGGGCCGGGATAGCTTTCGGCTTCGAGAAATGCGCGATGGGTCTGGGAGTCCTTGGCGCCAAAAGCCACCTGCGCCACGTAGACGTGTCCGTAACTCATGGCCATGAGCCCGAGATCTTTTCGACCCATCGACTTGCCACTCGTCGCGAATTTTGCGACGGCGCCGATCGGCGTGGCCTTCGAAGCCTGCCCACCAGTGTTCGAATAGCCCTCGGTGTCGAGAACGAGGAGATTGACGTCGCTGCCCAGCGACAGCACGTGGTCGACACCGCCGAATCCGATGTCGTAAGCCCAGCCGTCGCCACCGACGATCCAGACGCTCTTCCTGACCAGAGCGTCGGCCACGAGGGCCAGTCGAAATGCGTTCGAGTCCGGACGAAACTCATGGATTTCAGCCAGACGTTTCCGAAGAGCCTCAACTCTTTCGCGCTGCCGGCCGATTCCCGCCTCGTCGGTCATGGTCGCAGAAAGAATTTCTCCGGCGAGCGATTCTCCGACGGCTGGGGCCAGCCCGCGAAGCAGCCCCCGCGCAACCTCCGTCGCCTGATCGACGGCGAGACGGAATCCGAGGCCGAACTCGGCATTGTCCTCGAAGAGTGAATTCGACCAGGCGGGGCCGCGGCCGGCACAGTTGATCGTGTAGGGTGTTGTGGGAAGATTTCCGCCGAAAATCGACGAGCAGCCGGTTGCGTTGGCGATCAGCGCGCGGTCGCCGAAGAGCTGCGTGAGGAGCTTCACGTACGGCGTTTCGCCGCACCCCACGCACGCTCCTGAAAATTCGAACAGTGGTTCCAGGAACTGCGATCCCTTCAGATCCGGCCTCACCTTCGTGCGGTCCGGCACGGCCAGCGACTGAAAGAACTCCCAACTCGCTCTCTCAGGGGTGATGAGCGGCGCTGCCGGCTTCATGTCGAGAGACTTGTGCCCCGGATTCGTCTTGTCTTTCGCCGGACAGACGTGGACGCAGAGCGTGCAGCCTGTACAGTCCTCGGGGGCGACCTGGATGGTGTACTTCGAGCCGGCGAATTCCGGCGATTTGTAATCCATCGACTTGAATCCGGCGGGAGCCCCGCCCAAAGCGGCGGGGACGTAGACCTTGGCGCGAATGGCGGCGTGAGGACAGACGAAAACGCATTTGTTGCATTGAATGCACAGGGACTCGTCCCAAACCGGGAGCTCCAGAGCGAGACCTCTCTTTTCCCATTTCGCCGTTCCGCTCGGCCACGTGCCATCCGGGGGAAAAGCACTGACGGGCAGAAGGTCCCCTTTGCCGGCGAGCATCATGCCCGTCACCGTTCGAACGAGATCGGGCGCCCCTTCCGAAACGATCGGAGGGCGTTTTCTCGTCGCCGTCACAGCGGCCGGAATCTCCACCTCCCGGATCGACGCCGCGGCGCGATCGACCGCCCGGCAGTTCGTTTCGACGACGCCGGCGTCCTTCTTGCCGTAACTCTTCCGGATCGAATCCTTGATCCGTTCGGTCGCCAGAGGGAGTGGAAGAATTCCCGAGATGGCGAAAAAAGCCGTCTGCATGATGGTATTGATTCTGCGCCCGAGGCCGCATTCGCGGGCGAGAGCGTCGGCATCGATGACGAAGAGGCGAAGATTTTTTTCGCAGATCGCTTCCTGAGCCTCTCGCGGAAAGTGATTCCAGACTTCTTCAGCGGAGCGGCTCGTGTTCAGAAGAACCGTCGCCCCCCGATCGGCGGCGTCCAGGATGTCGAAGCGCTCGAGGAACGCGGAGTGATGGCAGGCCACGAAATTCGCGCGGGTGATCAGGTAGGGAGCCCGGATTTTTCGAGGGCCGAATCGCAGGTGGGAGACCGTGGTCGCGCCGGCTTTCTTCGAGTCGTAAACGAAATACGCCTGGACGTCGTCTCCCGACTCCTCGGCGATGATCTTGATGGAGTTCTTGTTTGCCCCCACAGTGCCGTCGGATCCGAGGCCGTAAAAAACTCCCCGAAAGACGTCCGGAGACTCGAGATCGAAGCTGGCGTCGAATGGGAGCGACGTGTGGGTCACGTCATCGACGATCCCCATTGTGAAACGGTCTTTCGGTTTGGGGAGCGCGAGCTGGTCGAAGATCGCCTTCACCATCGCGGGCGTGAATTCCTTCGACGACAATCCATACCGCCCGCCGACGACGTCCGGATCAACCTCGAAACCGGACAGACGTTCACGCCGCCCGCGAGAAAGAGCGGCCATCACATCGAGATGGAGTGGATCGGCCGGAGCGCCCGGCTCCTTGGTCCGGTCGAGAACCGCGATCGCCTCGCAACTCGGCGGAATCGCTTCGAGAAAATGCCGGATCGAGAACGGACGATAGAGCCGCACCTTGAGAACTCCGACGCGCTCGCCGCGGGCCGTCAAAGCATCGACGGTTTCATGAACCGTCTCCGCTCCCGAACCCATGACAATGACCACCCTCTCGGCCCTTGGATGGCCGACGTAATCGAAAAGCCGGTAGCGGCGGCCGGTTCGCACGAAGAGACGATCCATCTCGCTCTGAACAATCTCGGGGCAGGCGTCATAGAAAGAATTCGCGGCTTCGCGCGCCTGAAAAAACGTATCGGGGTTCTGCGCCGTTCCGCGAACGAAGGGATGGTCGGGGGAAAGCGCGCGGGCGCGGTGCGCCTGAATGAGCTTTTCGTCGAGAAGAGCCCGCAGATCCTCGTCCGTGAGCTCCTCGATCCGGTTGATCTCGTGCGAGGTCCGGAAACCGTCGAAGAAATGCAGAAACGGAATTCGTGAGCGGAGCGTGGCGGCATGAGCCACCGCAGCCAGATCGTGCGCTTCCTGAACCGAGCCGGAGGCCAGGAGCGCAAACCCGGTCTGCCGGCAGGCGTAAACGTCGGAATGGTCGCCGAAGATCGAGAGCGCGTGCGTCGCCAGCGTACGGGCCGCGACGTGAATCACCGCCGAAGACAGCTCCCCGGCCATCTTGTACATGTTCGGAATCATCAGGAGAAGCCCCTGCGACGCGGTGAACGTCGTCGTCAGCGCTCCGGCCTGAACGGCGCCGTGCATCGCCCCCGCCGCCCCGCCTTCCGATTGCATTTCGACGACACTCGGGACCACACCCCAGACGTTCGTCCGGCCATGAGACGACCATTCGTCGGCCAGTTCCCCCATGGTCGAGCTGGGAG
>Ga0315281_10015543_pt1 | contig 10201 bp, 8 predicted proteins | sample YL17G07_0_MG_FD_204540 | JGI IMG/M metagenome (GOLD analysis project Ga0315281, IMG submission 204540) | Sediment microbial communities from Yellowstone Lake, YNP, Wyoming, USA - YL17G07_0 | ecosystem: Environmental > Aquatic > Freshwater > Lake > Sediment | place: USA: Wyoming | collected...
CGCGAAGCTGGCGGCCACCACGTTGATGATGGACTCCAGGGCGTCGGAGAGGATGGCGGCGGAGTCCGTCAGCCAGAAGGCGAGGAACTTCACGGCCATCAGCCCCAGGCCGATGGCCAGGGAGGCAATGATGGCGACGAGGCGGCGCTTGAGGTTTATGGCTTCCGGGGAATTCATCAATTAACTCCCGGTTCTTCCCCCCATTACCTACCACATAGGCCAAAGATGTAAAAGCCCCCAAATGGGGGCTTACTATTTCAACCAGGAAATTGGCAATCAGCCAAAAGTATCTTACTTCCCACGCAGGGCGAACTGGGCCATTTTGCGGCGCACGTAAGCCAACTGACCCTGGAGGGGGATCTCCATGGGGCAGAGGTCGTCGCAGGCCATGAGGCCGATGCAGCCGAAGACGCCTTCGTCGGTGCCCACCACCTCGAAGTATTGGGCCCGGGGGCGCTGGTCCCGGGGGTCGATCATGAAGCGGGCAATGCGGTTCAGGAAGGCGGCCCCCACGAAGTCGGCCCGCATATTGGCGGTGGCGCAGCCGGCGACGCAGCAGCCGCACTCGATGCAGCGTTCGGCTTCGTAAATCTCCAGGGCCGTGGGGTTGCCCATGCGCTCCTCGATCTCCTTGGGGTCGAAGACCTTGCCGGTGTGGATCCAGGCCTCGGTGCGGACGTTCAAGTAGCGGAACCAGCAGCCGGTGTCCACCGAGAGGTCGCCCACCAGCTTGAAGACCGGCAGCGGCATGAGGGTGATCTTCTCGCGCAGGTCCTGGGTCAGGGTCTTGCAGGCCAGGCCCGGGCGGCCGTTGATGAGCATGGCGCAGGAGCCGCAGATGGCGGCCCGGCAGACGAAATCGAACATCAACGAGGGGTCCAGCTCCTCCCGGACGCGGTTCAGGGCGATGAAAAGACTCATGCCCATGGTCTCTTCCAACTGGAACTCCTGCATCCGGGGCGGAATCTCCGGAGTGGCGGGATTGTAACGGAAGATGGAAAAGGTGAGCAACCGTTCAGCCATTGGGAAAATCCTTTTACATATGGTTATTGGGGGAAGGTCAGGGACTTTTGTCCCTGGCCCTTCCCCCAAAATCATCTTAATCCCCGGCGATGGGCATTTCGCCGTAGCCCCGGGAGCCCGGCGGCAGTTCGGTGATTTTCACCGGTTCGTACTGCAGCTCGGGCATGTCGGCCCCGGGCCGCCAGTAGGCCAGGGTGCGTTTAAGCCAGGTGTCGTCGTCCCGCCGGGGGAAGTCCTCCCGGTAGTGGCTGCCCCGGGACTCGGTGCGCTGGAGCGCCCCGTAGGAGATGCACAGGGCCAGGCGCAGCATGCCGGGCAGCCTGAGGGCGGCCACCAGTTCCGGGTTGGGCCCCAGGCCGCTGGAGCGCAGCCGGACGTGCCCCACCCGCTGGTAGAGATCCTGGAGAGCGGTCACCGCCTGTTGCAGGGCCTCGCTGGTGCGGAAGATGCCCACGTGGTTCAGCAAGGCGTCTTCCATGCGGTGGCGCAGGGCAAAGACGTCTTCGTCGCCGTTCTTGCGGCTGCGCAGGTCTTCCAGGCGCTTCTCCTGGGAGTCCAGAGCGTCCTCCACCAGGAAGAAGGGGAAGATCAGGGAAGCTTCTTTGGCGTACTCGGCCACCCGTTGGCCCACCACCATGCCGGCCACGATGGTTTCGGCCAAGGAGTTGCCGCCCAGGCGGTTGAAGCCGTGGAGGTCCCAGCAGGCGGCTTCGCCCGCGGCGAAGAGGCCCTTGAGGCCGCTGACTTCGCCTTCCCGGTTGGTGCGCACCCCGCCCATGGAATAATGCTGGGTGGGTCGCACCGGGATGAGGCACTGCACCGCGTCGATGCCCAGGAAGTTGCGGCAGATGGTGGCCACTTCCCGGAGGTTGGTGCAGATGTGCTCGGCCCCCAGGTGGCGGATGTCCAGCCAGAGGTGGGGGCCGTAGGGGCTTTCCACCCCGAAGCCCTGGTGCATGTGGTGCAGCATCCAGCGGCTCACCACGTCCCGGGAGGCGATTTCCTTCTTCACCGGCTCGTAGTCGGGCATGAAGCGATGGAGGTTTTTATCCAGCAAGTAGCCGCCGTCGCCCCGGCAGCCTTCCGTCACCAGGATGCCGGCGGGTACGATGCCGGTGGGGTGGAATTGCACCGCCTCCATGTTGCCCAGGGGCACCACGCCGGTGTCCAGGGCGATGCTCATGCCGGTGCCTTCGTTGATCACCGCATTGGTGGACACCCCGTACATGCGGCCGTAGCCGCCGGTGGCGATGACCACCGCCTTGGCCAGGTAAGGGCGCAGGCCGCCGGTACGCAGGTCCAGGGCCACGGCGCCGTAACAGGTTTGGCCGTCATGGATAAGTGCGATGGCTTCGGTGCGGTCGTGGACGGTGACCCCCAGTTTCAGGACCACGGAGTCCATGGCGTACTGGAGGACATGGCCGGTGCCGTCGGCGGCGAAGCAGGTGCGCCACTTGGCGGTGCCGCCGAACTGGCGCTGGGCGATGAGGCCGGCCTTTTCCGGCAGGTCCTCAATCTCGGCGCCTTCGGGCAGGGTCTTCTTACCGGGGACCACCCGGGTCCAGGGCACGCCCCAGTGGGACAGCTGGCGCACGGCCACGGGGGCCAGCTCGGTGAAGAGGCGGGCCACATCCTGGTCGCAGCCCCAGTCGGAGCCCTTCACCGTGTCTTCAAAATGGATGTCGGGGTTGTCGCCGTAGCCCATGGCCACGTTGCCCAGGGAGGCCTGCATGCCGCCCTGGGCCGCGGTGCTGTGGGACCGGCGGGGCGGCACCAGGCTCAAGATGGTGACCTGGTGGCCGTTCATGGCGGCCTCGATGGCTACCCGCTCTCCGGCCAGGCCGGCGCCGATAACCAGGACATCAGTAAGATGGGCGTCTGACCAGTTCATGAGAGACCTTTAGTAATATGGCGGAGATAGAAGAACAGCAAAGTTATGAACCCCAAACCCACGAAGCCCATGGTGGTGTAGACCAGGATGGAGGTGAACTTTTTGCGGTGGATCCAGCTCCATTTCACCAGGATGCGGTAGAGGCCCACCATGGCGTGGATTTCGGCGGCCAGGAGCAGCAGGACGAAGGAGGAGAAATAGCCCCCCTGGATGCGGGCGGTGCTGGTGGCGGCTTCGATGGGCCAGGTAGCGAGCACGCTCCAGACGTGGGTGGCGGCCAGCACCAGGATGATGAGGCCGGTGACAATCTGGACCCCCCAGGCCCAGGTGTCCAGGTGGGCCAGCCGCCGGGAGTGCTGCAGGAAGACCCTAAATTCCTGGAACTTCCAGGGGGCCTTGCGCATGGCCAGCAGGCCGTGAGCCAGGATGGCCAGGATGACGATGGGGATGCCCACGTAGGAGATGTAGTACTCGTCCATGCGGGCGGAGTCCCGGTTGAAGGCTGCCGCGCCCAAGATGATGCTGGAGACGGCCAGGAGATGGAACTGCACGAAAAAGAGCAGCAACAGGCCGGTGCCGAGTTCGCAGAGTTCCATCCAGGCTTCCAGCCGGGGACTTTTTGCCAGGACTTTTTGTAAGTTCACCGGGACACCTACTGGGATGAATGTGAATTTTTTAGCAAATCCAAATTTTAAATATATTTCAGGACGGGTTGGTTGTCAAAAATTTTTTGGCGCGAAGCGGATAAGATGTTTGGGACATCATTTGTTTGCCCAAAGCGTCAAGTTCGGCCGGCCGCGTTCCCCACGGTTAGTGACGAAATTCCAGCAGGGGGGAAGGGCCTGGCAAATCAGACAATTTCTGATTTATCTGTCAAAAGTTTTCTTCCAAAGTGGATTTTGGGAGAGGGGTTAGGGGAGCTCCCGGAAAAGCAGGCGGCGGCGATGCCTAAAAAAAACCCCCTGGCGCCGGGAGGCCCCGGATGCCAGGGGGACTACGGGGAGGCAGGGCTTATGGGCGCCAGCGCCTCACGGCGGGCCCGCCCAGGCCCAGTAGCCCGGAGCCAGGGAGCCAAACGGCCCCGGGGAGGGGGAGCCTCAGACAAGTCCTTCCGGACCTAATCAACAAAAAAAACCGCGTTGCCTCGCTTCCAGGCAACCCGGCCGTCTCGACCTTTTTTCACAGAGACCCGTGGCTTTCCGCCCCCGCCTCGCAGCGAGTTTAGCTTTTTCTGGCAATTTTAAGCCTAAGTTAATTTTAGAGGTTTGTCAAGGAATATTTGCGAGTTACCTGAGATTCTCCAGGCTGCTGCCAAAACCGGCTTGCCTAAGTCCTCCTGAAAGAAGCGCAGATCTCAACTTATTGAAAATACGAGATTCTTCGCGGCACTCAGAATGACATTTCACTGGGGGACTCAACGCCCCGGGTAAAAGTAGACGGTGGCCAGGACCACTCCGGCCAGGAGGAGGCGATAGACGGCGAAGGGATAAAAGGTGTGGTGCTGCAGGAAGCGCAGCAGGTACTTGATGGTGAGGTAGGAGGCGATGACCGCCCCCAGGAATCCCAGGGTGGCGGCGGACCAGGACAGATCGGCGTTGGTCTCCTTGAGCCACTTGGGGATGTGGTACAGCCCGGCGCCGGCAATGATGGGGGTGGCCAACAGAAAGGAGAAGTGGGCGCTGGAGCGGCGGTTGAAGCCGAGAAATAAGGCCATGGTCATGGTGATGCCGCTCCTCGAGACCCCGGGCATGATGGCCAGGGCCTGGGACAGCCCGATGAGGAAGGCGTCCCCCAGGCGGATGGCGTCCAGGGGGCGGCGGTGGCGGGCGATGCGCTCGGCCAGGATGAGGAGCAGCCCCACGGAGCCCAGGAGGATGGCGATGCGGGCGGGTTGGCGGAAGATGGTCTCGGCCTTCTTCTCCAGGAGCACCCCGGCCAGGGCCCCGGGGATGACCGCGATGATGAGACAAAAGAGCATACGGCGCTCCGGGCGGTTGTAGCGGGAGGGGCTGATGAAGGCGTGGGCCATGTCCAGCCAGTCCCGGCGGAAGTAGAGGAGCAGGGCCGCCAGGGTGCCCAGGTGCAGGAGGATGTCGAAGCCCAGGCCGCCGCCGGGGGCCTTGAGATAGTGCTCCAGGAGGGCTAGGTGGCCGGAGCTGGAAATGGGCAGAAATTCGGTGATGCCCTGGACGATGCCGAGGAAGAAGGCTTCAAGGGGATGCATGGGGAGAAATTACCAGAGACGTTAAAAAATGCAACGGGAAAGTGGGGGCCGGGATGGGTGGGGGCGGGTTTAGGTTGGGCTGGGCAGAAACAGGGCGGACACGCAGGTCCGCCCCTACCAGAGAACCGGGAGGCTGAAGGTGGTAAGGAAGGAGGCGAAAAATAAGCCGCGGGCCACCATCACGATGGCCCGCGGGACTTGGAGGGGACTGCTAAATCTTAAGAGCGGCGGCGGCGCCAGCAGGCCGCGCTACCCAGGCCGATGAGGCCGGAGCCCAGGAGCAAGGCGGATCATATTTAGGTATAAAGGGTGGCGTCCCATAAGAAAAGCCGGGCCGCCTGCTCCAGGCAACCCGGCTGTCTCGATCTTTGCTACGCTGAGACCCGCGGCTTTCCGCCCCCACCTCGCGGGGGGTTTGGCTTTATCCGGAGGATTTCATCTAGCAAAGATTTCAAAAGCTTGTCAAGAAAAATTTCACAAAATTTAAAGAAGTTATTAAACGCGGGCTAGGTCCCTGACCTGAGAGGGACAGGGCGACAGGGAGATTAACCGACGCCGTTCTGCGCCCCGGGCGGCGGCCCGGAAGGACGGCGCCGGACGGAACGCCGCCAGCCACCGAGATCCTGTCCCAGCAGCAGGTTGAACGCCACCTGCGGCCAGCACGGCGCAGACTTCCGGGCCTGCCATATTTTCGAGCAGTCATACAAGGCTTTTGGTGGCGGCCGGTTCAGGCTCAACAATCCATCAGCGGGATTTCTCCACCGTGGCGGCGACGGCGGCGGGCTGGACCTGGACCAGGTTGACGCCGGGGGGGAGGCTCACCGAGACGTTGAGGCGGTGGCGGCCGGGGGCCAGGTTCTTGGTGTCCACCGTGGCCTTGAGGTCGGCCGCCTTCAGGTCTTTCACCTGGCGCCAGGGGCCTTTGACGGTAAGGGTGACCTGGGCGGGCTTAAGGCGGGCCGGAGCGGGGTCGGCCACCAGGTTAACGCCGGCGAGGGTGCGGGTGAGGGGCTTGGCGGCGATGCTGATTTCCGCCAGGATGGGAACCGGCTCCTTCAGGGACAGGTGCAGGTTTTTGAAGTCCAGGTCCGTGGAAATGACGGTGTGCTCCGTCAGGTGGCTCACGTCGATGGGCAGGGTGCTGATGAACTTCAAGTCCTCCAGTTCCGAGACCGGGCCTTTGACCACCACCCGTTCGGGGCGGGCCTTGGCTTCCACCATTTCGTAACCTTCCGGCACCTGTCCTTGCAGGACGGGCTTGATGGCCAGGGTCCGGGTCATGGAAACGGCCAGGGTGAGATTGAGTTGGCTGGGGGAAATCCGGATCACCTGCACCCCCCGGGGAAAGGAGAAGCTGTTGGGGCCGAAATAATAAGGATGACGGCCGGGTTTATACCCCGTCAAGTCGATGGTCTGGGTAAGGGGGGTCTGGGAAAGTTTGCTGATGATGGAGCGGGGACCCACCACCCGGACTTGCAGGTTGGGGGGCACCTCGCTGGTGATCACCATGTTCGGGGGGATATTGACCATCTCCATGGCCATGGTGAGCGTGGTCTCGGTGCGTTCCTCGCCGCTGACGGCAAACCAGAGGGCCAGCGCCAACAGGAGCGACAGGAGTTTGAGGGCCTTATGACGCCGCAAAGAAGCGAGCCAGTTTTTCAATCCAGGTTCCTTTCCGGTGGGCCGGTTCTTCCAGCAGGTCTCGCAAAGCCTGGCGCAGCTGCAGGCGGGTGAGGTTGCGCTTCAGGGTCCCCGCCCGGGCCAGGGAAATCTGGCCGGTGGTTTCGGAGACGACCAGGACCAGGGCATCGGTTTGCTCGGAAAGACCCACGGCGGCCCGGTGGCGGGTGCCCAGGACGGGGTCGAGTTTGGGATTGCGGGACAGGGGCAACAGGCAGCCGGCGGCCACCACCCGATCCCCCTGGACGATGGCCGCGCCGTCGTGGGTGGGGTTATGGGGCCAGAACAGGGATACCAGCAGCTCCTTGGTGACTATGGCGTCCAGCTTGATGGCCCCTTCCTGGAAATCGGACAGACCGATGTTGCGCTCCAGGACGATCAGGCCGCCGATATGGCGGCTAGCCATGGTTTCCGCGGCCTGGCACACCTCTTCGGCAGTAACCGGCGCGGGGACGCCGGCCGGGGCCAGGGCTTTTCGACCCATGCGGCTCAGCACCCGGCGGATATCGGCTTGAAACAGGATGATGACGATGAGCAGCAGGTTGCGGACCACGCCGTCCAGGAGCCATTCCAGGGTGAAGAGCTCCATCTGGCGGGCCACCAGGTAAGCCAGGAAAAGGAGGAAGAGCCCGGCCAGGATCTGGACGGCCTGGGTCCCCTTGAGAATCAGGACAATCTGGTAGATGACGATGGCCACCAGGAGGATGTCCAGGCCGTCTTGCCAGCGCAGGTTGAGGAAAAACTGCCACATGATGGGGGCGGGGGTTCTCCTTTAAATATCAGGCAGACTGGTCAAAACCTCTCGGACTTAGCAGGCGGGGCGACGCCGGCAAGGTTTCAGTACCCCACCTTCCAATGATCCCCGGCAGATGCAGTCCAATACGGCCAGGAACTGGCGAGCATAAGCGACGTTATGGGTGCGCACCAGGCGGGCCCCGCGCATCACCGCCACCGCCAGGGCCGCCAGGGTGCCGATGTCCCGCTCCTCGCCGGCGGGCAGGTCCAGGATGTGGCCGATGAAGGCCTTGCGGGACGGCCCCACCAGCAGGGGGCAACCCAGATCCAGGAAGACGTCCAGGTGGTTGAGGATCTCCAGGTTGTGCTGCCAGGTTTTGCCGAAGCCGATGCCGGGGTCCAGGACCAGGAGCTCGCGGGCAATGCCCTGGGAGGCGGCGAACTCCAGGCGCTCCCGGAAGAAAGCCTTGATCTCGCCCAGCAGGTCGTCGTAATGGGGCCGGCGCTGCATGTCCCTGGGGGTACCCTGCATGTGCATCAGTACCACTGGCACCCGGCGCGCCGCGGCCAGGGGGGCCATCTCCGGGTCGAAACGGAGGGCGCTGATGTCATTGATGATGGCAGCCCCTGCATCCAGGGCCAAACGTGCCACCGCCGCCTTGTAAGTGTCGATGGCAATGGGTATGGAGGTTTCGGAGGCCAGAGCCCCGATCACCGGCAAGACTCGCCGCAATTCCTCTTCCAGGGGCACGGGGTCGGCAAAGGGGCGGGTGGATTCGCCGCCGATATCCAGGATATCGGCCCCCGCGGCCACCAGGGCCCGGGCCTGGGCCAGGGCGTCGGCCGGGCGAAAGAACCGGCCGCCGTCGGCGAAGGAATCGGGGGTAATATTGACCACCCCCATGATGAGGGGCCGCGGGATGGCCAGAAGCTCTGTCCAGGAGTTTAAAATGTTAAAAGGGTATCTTTTTGATTTATTGGACATAATAGAACTATTTATCGTTTCCAATCCTGATTAGGGTCGATAATTATCAATTTTACCTAATTATTTTGGCAAGTATGAGACAATTGGGAGTCCTGCGTGTTTCCCAGCCTCTGAAAAATGCGGAATTTGTGCCGCCTTGGCGCCGCAAGGCGCCGGTGGCGTTTGACCGGCAAGCCCCTTTATTTCCAGGAAATTTCTCTGCAAAACCGTAGCTGTTGCGGAACAAAAATATCTCCTGCGCTGCTTTTTGGAAAACGAGGGCGCTTTTGCCACATCCTCCCTTCTATTTATATAGACAAGCAGAAAATCCCAGAAAAGAAAATACGATTGACTTTTTTCTCGTCGCCAAGCTGGGCCTGGGAGGGCATTTACCCGCCAAGCTAAGCTTGGCAAGTATTTTCGTTCCCAAGTGCAACTTGGGAACGAGAAGAAAAGCCTCATTCTTTTTCTAAGAACTCTACTGCTTCTGATACGGATGATATTATCTTACAATCAAATTCTTGATTAATTTTCAAGTGGTTAGCCTCTAACATTGCTTGAAGCGGACGTTCAGTAAAAAATACATCGCAGTAAGGGATTGCAGCCGCAGCATGGTAGAAATCATAAATATCATTTCCTTTCAATTTCCGCTTTTTATCCCAACGGACTGAAGCATGACAAAGTGCATGAATATGCAGCGTAGGTGACAAATTTGCAATTCCTGCTTTTCGTGAAGGTTGTACAGGCATAATATATCCCCCACGCTCAAAGATATCTTCTAAAATTTTCTGCGCCACAGGAAAATAAGAACTAAGACTACCTGCAAGTTCTTGCTCAAATACCTGCTTGTAGGTTTTAAATTTATCGGAAACTTTGGCGATTGCTTCATTCGCTTCTAATGCCAATTCTTTGAAGTCAGGGACTGGAGCCTTTTTATTTGCTATCATATCAGCAAGTTCGGTAAGAGATTGTTCCCATATTTGGTCAAACATGACTTTCTGCATGATTAATTCGCGATCTGGGCTCAATCCAGTATTTGTTGGATACATATCTCCAAAAACATGACTGAGCTTTGACCATGTTAGCCATTTGAGGGGATATACGGAGTTTCTCTTATCTTGAGAGTAAAAGAAATGAGCTATTTCAGTTCCAATCCGTATCGGCTCGGATGCCAAGGTAACACCTAAACTGAGTTCGTCAATTAGTTCTGCCGTTTTTCGACGTGTTCGTAAGTCTTGCTGTTTCAACATTTCATTAAATACAGATTCGCTGATTGGACAAATTATTTCATGGTTTCGCGCCTGCAAGCGAAGATAATTGAAGAGCCGCACACTTGAATGGTCGTGTAGGCGTCCTAGGAAAACTTCTACCAAGATAATCCAGTACCGTGTATCAAGATATATAAGCTTATGCTGCGTAACGCGTTCGCCTAGCTCAATCTTTCGAGTTCGCACGTATTCATCAATGGACACCTCAGGTTCCAAGGAATGCTTTTCAATAATGGCCTTTAATTCCGCGTCATCCAAAGGACCGACTCTTTTTCTCGTTCCCACGCATGGCTTGGGAACGCATTATCAGCAAAGCTAAGCTTGGCAAATATTTTCGTTCCCAAGTACAACTTGGGAACGAGAAAAGGGGGGGGGGGGGGGGGGGGGGGGGGGCCGGGGCGGCCGGGGGGGCGGGG
>Ga0315281_10015544_pt1 | contig 10201 bp, 9 predicted proteins | sample YL17G07_0_MG_FD_204540 | JGI IMG/M metagenome (GOLD analysis project Ga0315281, IMG submission 204540) | Sediment microbial communities from Yellowstone Lake, YNP, Wyoming, USA - YL17G07_0 | ecosystem: Environmental > Aquatic > Freshwater > Lake > Sediment | place: USA: Wyoming | collected...
TTGCTCAAGCCGCTCATCTAACGCTGAAGCAAATCGGCGAAATGCGTCGTCTAAGTTTCGCAGCATCGCCCAACGGACGTTCTCAACGTTGCGCAGTGAAAGCGCTGCCACATCTTCAAGTAGCCGGTCCCTGATGCGTCGGTAACGAACGGCGGCGGGAAGGAAGCGGTCGACCAAGCCCTCAGGAATGGGACTGATCAGACTGTTCCAGTTGTGAGTGACCCAGTAGGGCTTATGGGTGCTTTCTAATGCACGGGCGCTGTCAGGAGCATGGTACGGAATATCAAAAAGTTCCGCTGCCGCGCGGCGTACGGTTTCTATAAGAGCGTCGGCTCGCTCCTGAAAGGGTCGAAGAACCGCCTGAACTCGCTCGTCTGTAGCATCAGAGAACGATCGGAGTGTTTTTTCAAAGAAGACGGGAATTTCTTCAGCCAAGCGATCCTGTACCTTCTTCTCCGTAAGGCTTGGATTGTCAGTCCTTTGCAGCGTGTCGCCGATAACGCCTTTTAAATGACTACGGGCTTGTTGCCTTGTCTCTTCGGCCTGCTCCTCCAAGAATGCCATTGTCCGTTTTCGCTCACCGGACAACAAATCTCCGATCGCAATTTTTTCCCGTTCGGCTTCGATTATCTTCGCGTCAAGGATTTGGATTCGGCTCTCAAGATCACGCAGAGGTAATTGCAGAGAGCGAGATTGGAGACGGATATGCATCTTCACGTCAGCCGCTACATCGAGGGTTTTTCGCGTCAAAGCAGATTGTAGAGTTCGTGCCTTGTCGCGGCTAAAAAAATTCAGCAAACGGGTTTCTAGCGCTGCCACGCCACTGGTTCGCCAAAGAGCTTCATCTTGGTTTAACTTCGCCTGCAGCCCTTGCCGCGCTGAAAGACAAAAAACAGGGTCATTGTTATCCAATCCCACAAAGTCGCCGACGACCGTCCTGAAGAAATCAATCGCAAGATTTTCCTCGCCGGCGTCGAGATAGTCGATCTTGTTCATGATGAAGAACAGTCGTGATACTTTGGCTTGGACAGCCTTCAAGAAATCTAGCTCAACATCGGTGATGGGTGGATCGGCGGAGACTACAAAGAGAGCGGCGTCGCACTGCGGCAAAAACGCCAAGGTAGCCGCTGTGTTGTGCCGGAAAGTAGACCCGATCCCCGGAGTGTCAACCACGACTACCCCACGCCTCAGAAGCGAAGCGGGATGTTCGACTTCAGCCCAAGAAACGGCGAGTCGGTTTTCTGGGTTTCTTTCTTCCGTTACGTAGTTTGCCAGGATTTCAGCCGCTTTGTTGCAAGAGAGATCGGTGAACTCTTCACTCCTACCGTCCAGAAATAAGATACGGACGAGTCGCTTCGGCCCGGCAGACAAAAAAGTTGGAATCGACGTTAGCGGCAAAATTGAGGTCGGAAGCAATGGCTCGCCGATCAAGGCGTTGATTAGTGCGCTCTTGCCGCGCTTGAACTGACCCAGGACAGCAAGGTGAAATCTTTCGGTCGTGAGGCGTTCCCTTAGCTGACGCAATCCATTACCGTCGGCCGAAAAATCCTCGCCGAACTCATCCACGAAGCTTATAAGGTGATTAAGAATGGCCAGAAGGTTATTCCTCCCTGGATTTCCCGTATCCTGATCATTGGGATCATATGTCGCTGGCCTTTGCGGGAAGAGGATCTCCATAAGCGCACCACCAGGAAAATTAGAAGGGAGAATGGAAGCGCGCTCTGCCGCCCAATGTCTCCTCGATTTCAAGCAGCCGGTTGTACTTTGCGATCCGTTCAGAACGGCACAACGAACCTGTTTTAATTTGTCCGGCATTGACGGCCACCGCCAAGTCAGCGATGAATGTATCTTCGGTTTCGCCGGAACGATGGGAAATCACGACTTGATAGTTGGCTTCGCGAGCCGTCTGAATAGCCTTTAGAGTTTCACTCACAGTTCCGATTTGATTCAACTTGATGAGAACCGCATTGGCGATCCCCTGATCGATGCCTTTGCGGATCAACTCCGAGTTTGTGACAAAGATGTCGTCGCCGACAAGCTGCACTTGCGACCCGATAGCATCGGTCAATGTTTTCCATCCGCTCCAATCGTCTTCGGCTAGACCGTCTTCGATGGAAACGATGGGAAACTCTTTGGTCCACTTCGAGTAGAGGAAAACCATTTCGTCAGAGGTTCTTTTGATATTACCGGATTTTTTAAATACATAGTTCCCGTTCTCGTAAAATTCGCTTGCCGCCGGGTCCAAAGCGATCCCAATCTCCTCTCCGGGTTTATATCCGGCCCGTTGAATCGCCTCGATGATTGCGCCGAGGGCCTCTTCACCCGAGCGGAGATCAGGCGCGAAACCACCCTCGTCACCCACTCCGACCGAGTGACCCTTTTGCTGTAATATTTCCTTGAGCCGCTGAAAGGTCTCGCTCGCAATCCTGAGCGCCTCCGAAAATGATGAAGCTCCGCGCGGAACGATCATAAACTCCTGCATGTCGAGACTGTTCCCGGCATGCCTACCACCGTTAATCACGTTCATCTGCGGAACCGGCAGGAGTGTTGCCTCGTTTCCACCCAAGTATCGGTAAAGCGAAACTCCAGAAGCTAAAGCGCCCGCCCGTGCTACAGCCATCGACACCGCGACGATTGCATTGGCGCCCAACCGGCCTTTATTCCCTGTCCCGTCAAGATCGATAAGAATCTGATCGATCTTTGCCTGCTGAGTCGGGTCTTGGCCGACAAGCGCACTTGCGATCTCGTCATGAATGCCACGGACCGCCCGTAGCACTCCTTTGCCAAGATAACGTTTCACATCACCGTCCCTAAGCTCTGCGGCCTCGCGTTTGCCTGTGGAAGCGCCCGCCGGAGCCGTCGCTCTTCCGACAAGTCCGTTATCCAAAATGATGTCCGCCTGGACGGTTGGGAACCCGCGGGAGTCGAGAACCTCGCGCGCCGCGAGTTTTTCAATCTTCGTTGTCATAATCTACGATTCCTTTCAGATAAAGCTATTCAGAAACTAGGAGTCCATCGGGTAAAGATAGATGCTCACCCGCCAATGACGATGAGGGCTTTGAGGAATTCAATCTTCACTCTTGATAACCAGCACGGAGCAGTGCGCGTGGTCTACCACCTTATCCACTGTGGCTCCGAGAAACCTCCTCCGAAATGCGGAGTGAGGATTTGTGCCCAAAACAACGAGGTCGGCTTTAAGATCCTCCGCTGTTTTTAAAATCACATCGGCCGGTTTTCCGAAATTTATGTGCACGCCCGGCGCTAAGCCCTGCTGTTTGAGCTTATTGGCAGCCTCTTCCATAATTCTGGAGTAGTAATTTTGCGCCTGCTCTTTCTCTTCCTCAACTTCACTCACCGTCTCGGCATATTCAGGAATCCTTCCAACCGCGACGATGTGGAGAGCAGCGTTGCCAACTTTGGCGATCTCCTCAGCTTTCGCGAGAGCGAGTTTGGCACCTACAGAACCATCATAAGCAACTAGAATTGTTGTAAACATCTCAGTCACCTCCCACGGCGGAATCTCTTGTCAAAGCTTTCTCTTCTCTTTGGTCGGTTGTGTATTCTGTGCTGGCGGCCGGAGCAGGTACGGACCGTGAGCCCCTTTGTGTCCGCACATTCTGGGCGGCCTCCCGAGTCGGCAAAAAGAAAGTCTGCGCAATCAAGGTTGGTACGACCGCGCTCAAAATGACCACAGTCACCAATACAGTGTATTGCGTCCGATCGATGTAATGATTCTCTAGACCAAACAGTGCGGAAATGGTGCCGAAAGTCAGGCCGGTCGCCATCAATAGGGTCGTGTAATTACTTTCTCGCGTAGCGAGACCAAAGCCGCGCGCGAGCGGCCAAACTCCGATCACTTTGGTCGCCAGCTTCACCGCTAGCAGCATGATGATCAGTCCGGCGCTGGTCAGCAGGACCGGTAACGATACGTAGAGCCCAGCCTTGATGAAATAAAAAGGAGTAAGCATAGTGAATGCGATCGCGCGCATGCGGTTCACCAGAACTTTGTCCTGTAAGAAGACGCCGGCAACGACAAGTCCCGCGAGATACGCCGGTAAGACAGCTTCGCTCTTGGCTGTCGTCGCCAAGCCACCGAGAAAGAACAAAACAAAAAACAGAAACTTTACCTCAGGCTCGCTGACACGGCTTTGGCCGAAAGATTTAATAATAGCCTTCGTCCAGCGCGGTAAATACCACAGCGTCACCGCCATTACTGCGATAAAGACAAGCATCCATTTATTAAAGTCCGCAAAGAAGGCGCCCAAGGCGAGCACTGTGCCGAAGTCGGTGACGAAGCAAGCGGCGAGGATGAGCTTGCCAAGATTGGTGGAGCTAAAGCCTGACTCTACCATCACCGCATAGACAACCGCGACCGATGTCGTCGACAGCGCGATTCCGGCGATAAGTGCGCCGTGATAATCCCACCCGGCCACCCAATAGGCGAATGTCCAAGCACCCAGAAAGGGAACGAGAAACGATACGATTCCGATTGTCAAGCTCGCCCGCCAATGGGCATAGAGCGACTCCGGGTCGATCTCCGCGCCGGCAAGGAACGTCAGCAGACCGGCGCCGAAGGTGGCGAGAAAATTGATCCACTCGGTTGGTTGAAAACCAAAAAAATTTCCTGCGATGATGCCGGCGCCAATCTCAAGGAGCGCGACCGAAACTCCGATCCTTATGGATACAACGCTGGCGACAAAGGCTAAGCCCATCCACGCCGCAGCCATGAACCAGACATTCTGCATTACTGTCTCCTCTCTCGTAGGAAGTTGTGCTGCAGAGGTTATCAGTCCATGGTCTGGACGGTTTCACTCGCGGGCGCGAGTGCGGCGAACCTCATCGCCGAGAGTCTTATCGTTTCGCTTTAAATCATTCTCCCGAATACAAATCCCAGAAATACGCCGAACATCCCTACCACTAAGCTGCCAAATAAATTCGTGATCGCAAGCAGGAAACTGCCGTCCTGCCAAAGCCGAAGAGATTCATAAGTAAATGTCGAGAACGTTGTGTATGCACCACAGAACCCAGTAGCGAAGAACAGGCGGTAGTTCGGATGGATGAAGGCTCGATCTTGCAAAAAGGCCATGAAAAACCCCAACAGAAAGCTCCCGCTGATGTTGATGATGAAAGTGCCATAGGGGAAACCTGCTCCGAACCGCTGTGCGGCCCAATCTGCTATCAAATAGCGGCTATTAGCGCCGAGAATACCTCCAAGACTAATTGCTAGATACTTCACTCCTTACCGTCCCTTCTCAATCTGTCTCTCTACTGGAACCTCTCCGACCAGCGCGCTTAGCAACTCGCTCCGGCCAACGATGCCGATCAGTTTTCCTGCTTCATCAACCACCGGAAATCGCTTGATGTGTTTTTCGGCGGACATTGCTAACGCTGTACCGATTGACTCATCGGCGCGTAGCATTATCACCGGTTGCGTCATCAGGTCAGCGGCGGTTTTCCCTCGGGCTTTTTGTAGATGGCTGCGCGCTTCCGCGCTTCGATGGCCTAAAGGTAATTTGCTGACAAGCTGCTCCAGAATCCTTGGATGCGTTTCCGGACTCATCCGCGCGACCAGGTCGGTATCCGAAATTATGCCAATTACATGCTGGTCGGCATCCACAACGATCACACGTTGCGATCGGTCAGCGGTCAAACGCGCAAGCACGTCGGTGAGCAATGCTTCAGGCGACACGGCAGAGACCGCGCGGTCCATCACATCGGCAACCGTTTGCGAACCAACGGCCGGATGGCCCGTTTCCCTTCGCGAAGCTAATTGAGGCAAGTGACCTGCCGCAAGCGTTGTCAGAATGTCAAAACGACTCAGCATTCCTATAAGCCGCTTGTCGGCATCGACAACGGGCAGTCGCTTGAGGTTTTTCTTCCCCATTAAGCGTGCTGCTTCGCTGAGTGAAGCTTTGGGACCGACAGTGACTGGGTCCGGCGTCATGACGTCCGATACCGTCCGTGTGTTTTCCCGCAGACGGCTAATTAGTGATCGAGCCAACACCGGATCAGTGGCTCTCTTCAGGCTAATGCTGACCTCCATATCGCCGCGCTCGATTAGATCGGTGTCGCTGATGATACCGGTAAGCTGCCCAGCGGCATTGACTACGGGAAGTGCGGTGTAAGCTTTGTCCAGCAACTTCTCAACGACTTCGGCCAACGTTGCCTCGGGGCGAACAGTCGCGACGTCGCGCGTCATAATCTCTTCGATCCGCACATTGGGCAACCCTTCATGCAGCGTAGAAGAGTACTGATAAATATGAACGTCTTCGACGGTAATAAGGCCGGCGGGAACCATCTGCGCCAGTTGTGGAAGAACACGCTCCACCCGATCACCGCGGTCCACCCACGTGATGACCACCGGCAAATCCATCGAAAGTTCGAGGAGTGAAGCCGTTTTGATGCGGCTGTTGGCGCCAAATCCGGCGATGCCGCGCTCGACGGTCGCCCCAGCGCACCCTTCGCGGCGTAAAAACTCTAGGATGGCCATGAACGATGTCTGATGATGCCACTGATCGGTCTCCCCGACATAAATCGTTACCCGTTTGCCTTGTCCATCCATAAATTCATTGCTCAATAAAAAACCCCTACCCAGAATTCACTCTAAGTAGGGGTCATTAATCCGCCTCGCGCGGATGGTTGACTTGGCGAACCCCATCGCCTTTAAATTTGAAACCACCGTATGGCATTCGTTGCCCATTTTCAAGGCTGAGAATCACACGAATAATAGAATTGCGCAGCAACCGAGCGTTGTTCGTTCAGGAGTGGCGGTTGACCGTATCGGGCAAGATGGTAAAGTACCTGCCCATGCCCATAGCGACCATCGAAGAAGCGATCGCAGACTATCGTCTCGGCAAAATGGTCATCCTGATGGATGACAAAGACCGCGAAAACGAAGGCGACCTTTGCATGGCGGCGGAAAAGGTCACGCCCGAAGCGATTAATTTCATGGCCACCCACGGTCGCGGTCTGATTTGTCTGCCGCTCACCGAGGAGCGCGTCAGACGGCTCGGCGTGTCGATGATGGTGTCGGACAATACCTCGCCGTTCGGTACCGCCTTTACGGTATCGATCGATTCAGCCAGCGGTATCACCACGGGCATCTCAGCCGCAGACCGAGCGAAAACGATTCTTGACGCCATCGCTGACGATGCCAAGCCATCGGATCTAGTCACCCCCGGCCATATTTTTCCCTTGCGGGCGCGCGACGGCGGCGTTTTAGTGCGCGCCGGCCAAACCGAAGGGTCGGTGGATTTGGCGCGCCTGGCCGGGCTTAAACCGGCCGGGGTCATCTGTGAAATCATGAAAGACGATGGCACCATGGCGCGCCAACCGGACCTGTTACGTTTCGCCAAGAAGCATAAGCTTAAGGTAGTCACCAACGCCGACTTGATTCAGCACCGCTTGAACTACGATTCGCTGGTTTATCGCGCCGCCACAGCGCCGCTGCCGACCCGCATCGGCGGCGATTTTCAAGCCATCGTCTACAACACCCACGTCGACGACAACGAGCATCTCGCTTTGATCAAGGGCGAGATTTCGCCCAAGGAAGAAACCCTGGTGCGGGTCCACACCAAGTATATTCCCGGCGATGTCTTCGGCTTCGAGCTGCTCAACACCGGCGCGGTGATTCAGCGCGCCATGGAAATCATCGCCAAGGCTGGCAAAGGCGTGATCCTCTATTTGCAACCGAAGCAGCGCTCACACCATCCCAGCATGATGGCCTACCCGATCATCGAAGGTAAACAACAGAAAGAGATGAATCGTTCGTTCGTCTACCAGGCTGACTTCAAGGAATACGGCATTGGCGCGCAGATCCTGCGCGACATCGGCGTGCGTAAAATGCGCCTACTGACCAACAACAAAAAACATCTGGTCGGCCTGCGCGGCTACGGCTTGGAAGTCACCTCGTTGGTACCGATCCCGCGCGAGATCCCGGTGCGCGAAGTGGCCAAAGCCGCCAAGGCGAAAGCGAAACACGCTTAGAATTTTGGGTTCTTCCGGCTTCTGTGTGGGTGATGTGCCACATTCTGCTTGTTTTGTTCACCACGAAGAGCACGAAGGACACGAAGGGTTCGGATGATTAAAAACTCCGAACTTCGTGATCTTCGTGTCCTTCGTGGTGAAAACATCTTCACAGTAAACCCGGAAGAGCCGAATTTATTAATCCTGTAATCTGCCATTTGAAATTACCAGAGAATCGAGGCCCCATGCCGATTTTTGAATACACCGGCCGCCGCTGCGAGCACAACTTTGAAACCATCGTGCTGTCGAGCCGCGAAAAAATTACTTGCCCCAAGTGCGCCAGCAAAGCCGTCGAAAAACAGTTGTCGGTATTCAGCGCCAGGAGATCTGGCAATGACGCCGCCGAAGCCTCCGCCGGCGGCTGCGCCTGCACGCCACAAACCTGCGGCTGCCACTAGGAAATCGTGTTCGTGAAAACCAAGAAGTCAGAAAATACGAGCACGAGCCACGATCAGGGATCCTGCGGTGGATTTAGATAGCTCGGTAAGTCCGGGCGAATCCGCTTGAGCGCCTCGCCGACGTTGGGAAAAACTCGCTCTTCGATTAATTGTCCGTGCACCCAGTAATCGAGCGACGGCGCCTCGACGAAATTAATGTCGACATAGCGTTCGCCTACCGGCTCGCCGGTGATGATGATGCGAACCGAAAAGCCGGCGTCGATGACGATGCCACGGCTGCCGGCCGACAGCGGCAAGCTGTTTTTGATCTTGGCCAACTTCTCGGCTGGGTAGGTGCCGATTTCGAGAGAGTAGTAGCCCCATTCGCCGGTCGCGATGGTGAGCCCTTTGAAGAACCGCTGATTGATGTCGACGAGATTTTTGGCGGCCTCATCCTGATTATAGTTCTTGAGCAGATCGACCGCCCATTTTTCGATGATGCCCCGGACCGGTTCGGCGCTCTTTTCCCGTTCCTTGACCGCTTTGCGGTCGATCCACCACTTGGTTTCTTCAAAAGCTTTTTCGTCTGCCATGATAGTGGCCGAGTTTTCTAACTAACGGATCTAACCGCGCCTAGATTTTGAATTCCTCAAGCGTGCTCTTGGCAAACAGCGAATCGACGTCGAGTTTCTTGCTGATCAACCCCTGCTCGTAGGTGTATTGCACTAAGGTTTCCAAAATATGCCGATTCGCGGCTAACCCGTAAGCCCAGGGATCGGGGCCAAGCAACTCGCGCTCCTTTTCCATCTCGTCGATGGACCAGGCCATCATGTATTTTAACGCCGAGAATTCGTACATCGCGGCTTGGCACAGCCGCTTCGATTCGTCGAACGCTTTGAACAGGCTCTGGGCGATCCACGGATGCTTTTCGTAAACTTCTTCGCGAATCACGATGGTGTGCATGATCGGAAAAATCTTCGTCCGCTTGAAATAATCCGCTTCCACTTCGCGAAAGTTGGGAATCAAGCGTTGCACCTTGGGATGATGGCGCACGAACGGCGACGGCATGTGGGCCGAAATCATCGCGTCGATCTCGCCCCGTTCGAGCATTCCCGACAGCGTCTTGTCGCCGGGGATCGCCTGAATGTCGATGTTGGGCGGCAATTTGTGCTGCACCTTGTCCTGGCGGCCGGGGGACTCTTCACCGCCGGTGAACCATTTCATTTTTTCCGGCGCCACGCCGTATTCATGTTGCAAAACGCCGCGCGCCCAGGTCGCCATGGTGATTTGGTACTCGGGCACACCGACGCGTTTGCCCGCCATGTCCGCCGGTTTTTTGATGCCTGAGTCGGTGTTGATGTAGATGCACGAATGGCGGAAAGTTTTCGACGGGAAAACCGGGATGCCGATCAAGCGCGGCGCGCCTTTGTCGCGCGACATGAGAAATGAACCGGTCGACATCTCGGCGACATCGAACTCGCCGTAACGCAGCATGCGCCAGAAAGTTTCTTCGACCCGGAGCGGCAAGTAGGTCAGATCGACGCCTTCCACTTCGACCCGGCCATCTTGCAACGCCCGCGTGCGGTCATAATCCCAACAAGATAGTGTCAAACGGATTTTTCCCATGAATCGCTCCCTGTCTAGAATTGCGGATTTACGAACTGACGCCGGCGAGAAACTGGTTGGCGCTAATGACAAACTGCTCCCGCTCGCCTTCCAACACCACCGCCGCTTCGCCCGAAGCGAGCGTCGTGCGGCGCTGAATCTTGTACGGCTTGCCTTTGAACGTCACTTGAGCG